>Ga0213921_1000130_pt1 | contig 30067 bp, 43 predicted proteins | sample McNCre2017MG_FD_165041 | JGI IMG/M metagenome (GOLD analysis project Ga0213921, IMG submission 165041) | Freshwater microbial communities from McNutts Creek, Athens, Georgia, United States - 20-17 MG | ecosystem: Environmental > Aquatic > Freshwater > Creek | place: USA: Georgia | collected...
GGGATCTGTGGATCGTGTGAAAACGTATATGAACATGATTAAGAATGGGGAATTGGAATGACCTTTCAAGTAATGTTTACGGTGGAGGGCACACCCATCGGTAAGGGTAGACCCAAGTTCGCCAGGCGTGGCAACTTTGTCAGCACATACACACCAACAAAAACCCGTGACTACGAAACCTTGATAGCAGAAGCAGCTCGTAAAGCAATGGGATCTTCTGAACCGCTAAAAACGCCTGTAGCGGCCTACATCTACATCACAGTACCAATCCCTTCCTCATACTCTAAAAAGCGCTCTACGGCCTGTTTAGACGGCTTAGAGAGGCCATGCAAGAAGCCTGATTGCGACAATATAGTTAAGGCTTACTTTGACGCTATGAACAAAATTGTTTATGAAGACGATTCTCAGATTGTCAGCATCCATGCAACCAAAAGGTATGGGACTGTGGGCATGGTTGAGGTGTTGGTAAAAGAAGACATCTAAGGGTTTGTCCTAGTATCAAGTGCATATCAAGTTGAAATACACTTGGTTTTCCAATCAACAAATGGAGTTTGAAATGCAATTGAACGGAAAAAAAGTATTTGATATTGAGATTGATGGCTTGCATCGTTGGGATGCCCCTGACTACTGCGATGCTTATGTGGCATCTGCTTGCTGGGAAGACGGCACACCGTTGACCGAGGCTGAGTTGGAAGCTTTGACTTGTGACCACGATCAAATCCACGCACACATCTTTGAGATGCTGCCACTATGAAAAACTACCTAACCCTTTTCGTGTTTGGCCTGGTGGTCAACTTTGTGGGCATCTTTGTTTTGTTTGCCCCGCCAGCCGATACCGTTTTTCGCCAGCACCCTGAATGCTCAATAGCAGGATTTAGCCCTGACTTGACACAAAAACAACGTGCTTTTTGCCGTGAATGGAACAAGAAATGACTGAACGCAAGTGGCCTGATAACTGGCCTTTTCCACCATACCCATTACGAGGTGAAGCATGAGAAAAGAACTTGGAAAAATACAGCGCTTTGACATTGGTCTTGGCGGATATGACGGCGCTATGTTTGGTCTGTCCGTTACCCTTGGCGCATCCGTCTGGGGCGTTGATGACTTTATTGGAACATGGTCACACAAGCCCGATGAACACTGCCAATGGACAGAGGCCGATCAAATTAAATTGTGGGGCGACATGTGCCGCCTTGTTGCCGATCTCATGGTCAAGGCCAAAGTGCAAACAGCAGTCGACATGGTTGGCATCCCCGTAGAGGTCACGTTTAGCGGTAACAAGCTGGAGTCTTGGCGCATTCTTGAGGAGGTCTTATGAGCGGCTGGCGTAAACGAACCATTATGGAAATGGCGCAAGAAGCTGGATTATCAGATGAGCGTGGGTGGATCGACGCACACGAAGCAGGTAGCGAGCTTGAAGCCTTTGCCAAGCTGGTGCGTGAAGAAGCCTTGGCACAGCCAGCACCTGTGCAGGAGTTTGTTTGCAGCACTGGCCTTTGCCACTACAAATCCGCAGCACCCGCAGCACCCGTGCAGTATGAGCTTTCGCCAACAGATATTTACGACTTTGCTGGTTGGTTGACGACTCGCAGGGGCGTAATGAAAGTTGGTAGTTCTTGTGAAGCTGGGCCGATGGCAGAGGCTGTCGGCGAATATCTCAAAACATTTCCAGATCGCTTTACCCCACCACAGCGCACATGGGTGGGTCTGACTCGCAAAGAAGTTTACGACCTATACGATTCAGACTATGCGGTTTTTCACCAGCGCATAGAAGCCAAACTCAAGGAGAAGAACACATGACTGAAGATCAATATTGGGTACTGCTTGTAATTTTAGGCGTTTGGGTATGGTGCAATATATGAACACCGAAGACGACGAGTTCAACCGCATTGAGCGTGAGTCAATAGCCAGAAAGCTGGCTGTCAAATACGCAATAAGCAAAGCACAGGTGATTCATATTCCTGAAATCACAGAAGAAGAATGGAAAGCATTGAATGAGTACGAAGAGAATTTACGGCAGAACAAAGATTAACGCATTGACCTATGCGATCTTGCTTAGAGAACTACTGGATGGCGACAAGAACTGCCACCAATTAGCAGAAGCCACAGGACTGAACGTCCAGACAGTATATGACCACACAAAGGCTATGTACAAGGTAGGCGTAATCCATGTTCATGAATGGGAAACAGACACAAAAGGCCGTTGTGCCGTCCGTATATACATCCTTGGACCAGGTAAGGATGCTAAGAAGTTCACCAAGACTAGACAGCAAGTCAGTGCTGATTACCGCACACGAAAAAAACAAATCTTACTTAACCAGATGATGGCAGCATGAGACCAAGCAGACACAACGAAATCCGACAAGTATTGCTGTCCAATGAGGATGGCATGACTATTAAGCAGTTATGCAAGGTGTTTGGGTGTGCCCAATCATCGATGCTGACTAGCTTAAAACACATGTGGGGTGTGTACATAGATCGCTGGCAATATGCCAATGGGAGCTATGCCGCTGTCTACATGTCAATAAACACACCAGAAAACGCACCACATCCGAAGAGGTAATTATGGAACTGGATGATCCATTTGAATATCAGAAACCTAAGTGGCTTGTTCTTGAAGAGCGAGAAAAAAGAAGGGCAGCAAGGGCTAGACGGCTTGGCAGACCCATTGGCACATGGGGCGGCAACAGAAAGGGTGCTGGAGAGCGTTTTAAGAAGCCATACGACAGCAAGGTATACATCAAGCACACCCGCATACAGCACAGCCTATTGCTTGACCTGGGCAATGGTGACCTGAATGCTGGTGTACAGAAATTAATAGACACAAAACTGGATGAACTATGACTAAAACAGAAATGCTAGATCACTATGCGTTGTACGCAATGCAAGCGCAAATTGAAAAAATGGGCATTACAAACCCGTTTGCTATGGCTCAGACTTCATATCGGTTAGCGGTAGAAATGTTGGAGCACCGTGACCGCATCTTGCGAGAGTGGCAAAAAGAACAAGAGATGCAACACAAATATCAAAACTCTGACATTCAAGAACTTGATTTGCCAATCAGGTATCACCGATGCTTGGTTTCTGAGCAGATTCTTATGAAGCAAGACCTTTGTAATTGGACTGAGCGAGAGATGCGAAGGATTCCCAACTTGGGGGTTAAGGGATTGCAGTTTGTCAAAGAGGCAATGGCTGTGCATGGACTGAAATTTAGAGGTCAAGAATGATTGAGCAAAAGAAAGATGCACCAGGCAACCCACCATATTGGGTATGTACCAACTGCAAATGGGCTTTTGCGGCCTTGCAAGAGGCCAATCGCCATCAATGTGGGGGCCATATCTCAGTTAGTGCTTTTACCAGCTACACAAGGAAAGAAAATGTCTGAAATAGATCCAAACAAGGCTATCAACTACATCACCGCCAACTCCCAAGCCTTTGCCAAAGCCAAGGCAGACAGGACCTTTGTGGAGAACAACTTGAGGGTGGTGAAGTCTGAATTGATGAACGATGAGGAAGGTACGCTAGGCCACAAAGAAGCCTATGCCTATGCTCACCCCAGCTACAAGCAACAATTGGTAGCCCTGAGGGATGCAACAGAGATAGAAGAGAACCTACTGTGGATGATGAAGGCAGCATTGGCTCGTATAGAGGTGTATAAAGTACAGGAATACTCTAAACGTGCGGAATTAAGGAATTTGGGATGAACCCGTTTGAAATAATTGAGCCAACTTGCATCAGTTTTTCTGGTGGCAGGACAAGTGCTTACATGCTTTACAGGGTTCTTCAGGCTCACCAGATGAGCCTCCCTGAGGATTGTGTGGTCTGTTTCGCTAATACAGGTAAAGAAGACGAAGCCACCCTCAAATTTGTGAATGATTGTTCTGTGAATTGGAATGTGCCTATTGTGTGGCTTGAGTACACAGAAGCCGAAGAATCAAAAGACCGTTTCAAGGTCGTGACTTATGAGACAGCCAGCCGCAATGGTGAGCCATTTGAAGCAGTGATTCGTAAAAAAAGCTACCTGCCTAATCCTGTTACACGGTTTTGCACCATTGAGATGAAGATCAGGACGATTGCAAACTATTTGCTGTCGATTGGAATGTGTGAAAAGCGAAGCCACGGGGAATATATGTCCTGGGTAGGCATTAGGGCAGATGAGCCTAGACGAGCCGCCAAGATACCTAGAGACAGGACTCCCTTGGTTGCTGCTGGCGTAACTAAGGAGATGGTTGGAGAGTTTTGGCGTAACCAATCTTTTGATCTTGAATTGCCCAACATCAATGGGGTGACTTACCATGGGAACTGTGACCTTTGCTTTTTAAAAGGTGCATCACAAACCATGAGTTTGATCACTGAAAAGCCTGAAAGAGCAGTTTGGTGGGCAAAGATGGAGGCATTGGCATTGGCATTGGCAAGCAAGCCAGACGGGGCTCGTTTCCGCAAAGACCGCCCAAGTTATGCCTCAATGATGCAATTCACTAAGGACCAGACTGACATGTTTGATCCGAATGAAGAAACTATTGCTTGTTTCTGTGGGGATTGAATGAACAACAAATTAACCGCCCGTGAGAGTAAGCACCTGGCAATAATCAAGGAGCTACCTTGTTCCGTTTGCGATGAGCCTGGACCATCTGATGCCCACCATGTCAAGCAACATAGGCAATACACCTGTGTGGCATTGTGTAAATCCTGCCACCAAGGACCATTACTTGGTTGGCATGGGCAGAAACGTATGTGGGCCATCAAGCACATGGATGAAATTGATGCCTTGAATATCACTATTCAGCGCCTTCTGGATAGCCTACAATCACGTTAAAGGAGCCAATCATGGGTGAATTCATTCTCACACTGCTACATGCAGCGACCAACACACACATTTTGCATTGGCAGACCAAAAGCTTTGCCAACCACATGGCATTGGGTGAGTTCTACGAAGCATTGCCAGACCTGATCGATGCCCTGGTAGAGGCCACACAAGGCGCTACAGGCCAGATTATCCAGTTCCCAGCAGACTACTACCCACCCGCAGAGAATGGCTTGCAAGAGCTAACAGAACTGCGTGAGTATTTCGTAGACAACCGCAACGTCATGCCGCCCGACAGCGAGATCCAGAACCTGCTGGACAGCATTGGCGACCAGATCGATTCCACCCTTTACAAGCTACGCTTCCTCAGTTGATTCATGGTGTTCTCCGTGGCCCTGCAGGGTCTTGAGCCTCCCTCGGGAGGTTTTTTTTCGGGTCAAAAGTTTAAAAAGGGTGGCTCAACAAAAACATGGGTGGGGTCTTTTTTTAGGAGGCATCAAATTTCTTGACCCGGGGGGGTCCTTTTCTGGAGCAAAAAAACACCATTTTTACCCCCCCAGACGAGTACTACATAGGGTTTACCCTAGTTCACATGTGTTTTACCCCAGTGGTTTTTTCGCAACATTGTGTTTCCATCCAGTGGTTTTTTTGCAACAACGCATAAAACGGTTCACAGCGAACGAACGTCAAAACTTAAGCCAATCCCCAAGGAATCAGCAAAACCCTCTTAAAAGCCCGATAAATGGCCTTGATGCGCTAATACATGGGAATTCCCGCATGTACCCAGCGCACCAAATCCCCTAAAGGGTAAAAAAAACCCGCTCTAAGGCGGGATTTGGTTTATGCGGTCTTGATTCGAATCACTTTCATCATTTTGCGACCATGTGCCGGGTAGGCGATCAGTTGAATCGATTTGTCCCAACAGGCTCTGCAGCCATTACAGTTCCCTCCATGTGCATAAGCTTCACAGAGTTTGACATTGTCTCGAGCCTGAAATGTTTCCGCATCAGGTCCAATCACTGAGCCATGCAATCCCTCTATGTACTCTCCAACAATGGAATCAGAAGAAAAACGGACCATCACATTAGGGAGCTCTTGCATCTCACGTAATACCAAAGCAAATTTTGGGAATTTGTGCATGCGGGTTGGGAGCCAATGATTGCACCAAGGAGTTAAACGCATAACCTCGAGAATCTTCTCCGCCAATCCTAGAGAGTACATGTCTCCACTGTCAAACCATCTGAAATAGCGGTCCGAATCCAATTCCGAGACCATGTCCGAAACCCAATCCATGCGCTGCCAATCCTCTCGGTTAGAAATTCTTGGAGCTTTGACGTTTGGGTAGTTATAGTTTCCTGTTGTTGCATAACAACCCTTGCATGCATCAACTAAAACACCAGGTGAAGAGATGGAGCCGGGACATGTGTCCAAAGCTTGAAGAGACCAAGACCGAGCGTTAAGCTTGGAAGTATTAGAGATTTTAATCATTTCGTGAATATATTAATCCTTGGAAAATCCCAAGCCATAGAGCCCAATTAATAGGCTCTACAGTTTATGATTTACATGTATATCAGGAAATATGCGACCATCGGTGAAGAGATAATCACAGCAAATATAGTGGCATGTATTAAATCAGTGATAAAGTTATTCATGATAATCGCTCCATTCTTCTTTTTTGCTTTCCTCTAATGCCTTGATACCTTCCATCTCTAATTCGGAAATGGTTTCCTCTGACAGACAGCCACAAATATCAGTTCCTCTGTAGTCTACTGAGTGAATCCAAGAATCATAAATTCCATCTCTGTCGCTGTCATAGTGAAGGACCACGTTAACAGACTGAGCGTCATAACCGATAACTGATTTGAATGGAAATAGCATTTTTTCTCCTTACATGCTTTTTGCTGTTGCATCAGCGAATTCGTACATCTCTTCTTTGGAGCATGGCTCACCATAAAGAGATACTACATAAGAGAATGGAATAGTGAAGAATGAAGGGTCTGTCGGGTCTGTTGTCCCTTCTTCAAATCCCTCAACTGATCCGCCTTCGTATATCCAATAAGAGATAACTTCAGGTGCAATAGTGCATTCGAGCATGTCGCTGATTGCATCCTGAGCCCTATCAAAATACATGTACCCGTATTCGTTAACTTCGAGCGGAAATGTCTTGGATTGACCTTTAGCTGTGATGGTTACTTCTAGCATGTTAGTTCCTTTACGTTGCATTGATTGAACTGTCTCACCTGTTGTTGAACAAGTGATAACAGAATAACGGCAAAAGCATGCGCTGGGCATCAGGGAAAACCCTTAGTTTTGGCACTAAAAACCCTTAAGGGTTAACCCTAATTCATTTGATGGTCAATTCAAGTGAACAATAGGTAAAGCCTATCAGTATTAAGTTTTGATAGTTTTCCGCTAAGACCCAGCGCATCTCTGAAGCATGAACGAAAAGAGAAAAAAGAGACAAAACCTCGAGCCTGTTTTTCCCGTCCTACAGAGGAGAAAAAGAGAAGAGAGCAAAGAAGTCTAGAGATTCTCCGGAGCCATGCTAGAGACAGACTAACTACAGAGAAAACGCTAAAACCATCGGGCCCCCACAGGGAGAAACGAATAGCGCCCCTGTAGCGCCCTAAAGAGCAATCAAGCTACTACCCCACCAGTCTGGCCTGAAACCCCCCTAGAAAGCCTCAAAACCCCCCTAGAATGGGCAGGGGGTAGGGCTGGAATGTAGGGTGAGGTTAGGGGGCCCGCTCCCCCATTCCCGAAATTTCTAGCAAAACTTTTTCCCCCACTACTAATCCTGCAAAAAGAGACACACATAGGTATTACAAAAGATGCCTAAAACTGCTTGAAGTGCCAAAAAACACGGGTTTATACAAAGATTCCCTGTACAGAAATGTAGTACTTGCACTCCTGTATAAAATTTTTTGTCCCAAAAGTTTTTTGGTTGCTACAATCTGGTCATTGCATGGAGGTTGCTATGGAATGGAGATTGGCGCATCCGCTGGATGATGTGGATGACATTGTGGAGATGGCTGACAGTATCTTTGGGCAAGAGGCTGATGGCATTCTGACCAGGGATAGACAACTGTTTCGCAAGCATGTTACTGTTGCGGCTACTGTTCAGTTGTTTGACAAGGGTAGGGAGTTCCTTGCTGTTTGCAGGGATGTGGACAGATTGGTTGGTTACTGCTGGTTTGACCGTGGTGGGTATACAACGTATGCTGCTGAAGAGATCAGTAACGCCAAGTTCCACCACCTTGATTTAGCACTACCTGCCAAGACACGGGTGAGGCTGCTTAATGAGATGATTGATCAGCATATATTGTGGGCCAAGAGTTGGGGTATTCCTGTTATATGCTCAACCAGTATCAGAGCGGAGCATGATGGGTTTATGCGGATTCACAAGAAACGTGGATTTACTGTTAATGGCTCATATGCTTGGATTAGAACTGAAGATGGATTAAAGGGTATAACATGCAAATAGATAAACCTGACAGCCCAATATATGGGGATATTCGTCCTGAAGGCAGTACTGTTAATAGTGAAGAAAAAAAACGTATCGCCAGAGAATACTACCAACGCAAGAAAGCCCAACAAAAGGCAATGAAGCTTGCTACTGGTCAGCAAGAACCCAAAGAACCTAAGGCTGCGGCAGTCACTGGTCGCCCTAAATCCATTGTTAACCGAGTCACCGAATATGGCGCTTTGTTTAACAAGCTCAATGATGAACGTGCGTCCAAGGGTCTACCCCCATTGAAGACCGCTATGGAAGTTTTGATTGATGCCATGCAGTCTGATGAGCTAGACATCAAGGACAAGGCCAAGATTGCTGATAAGCTGGCTCCCTTTGAATCCTCCCGTGCGCCTATAATTTCGATTGAGCATGTCAACAATGTTCAAAAGGATGAAGAGGTGTCGGCTGATGATGCCCTGGATGACTTTTTACAATCCCTCAGAAAGGTGTGATAATGCCCTTGAAGAAATCTAAGTCGGAGAAAGCATTCAAATCGAATGTCAAAGCCGAGATCAAAGCTGGTAAGCCGCAAAAGCAAGCAGTTGCGATTGCATACTCTGTTAAACGTGCAGCACCGAAAGGTAAGAAATGACCACCAACTTCTTGTTTGCCCAATCGCCTAACCGCAAGGGTAATATGTCTAAGCACACCGCATCCAATTCTGGCGGTGTTACCAATGTCACTGCTACCAAGCATGGCGTGTCTGGTCCTAAAGGCCAACAAGGCGCTCCTAAGGCTGGTGGCAATGTGTATCCTGTGGGCAACAAAGTTTCTGTCAGCACCCCTAAGTGCTATGACAAGACTCCTGTAAACGATGGTTACATGAGTAAGTCTGTTAAGAACTACGGAGGCTAATATGTCTGCATACGGCAAAATAATTTCTGGTGGCAAGGCCATGACCAATGGCTTGACCAAAGGTATCAATGACAAATTGAAGACGTTTACCAGCAGCAATGAGCGAGCAAAGATGCTGGCTACTTCTGTTCGCAACACGTTCAACCAGAATCCCTTGTCAGACCCCCATCTGAACAACATCAACGTGGCGGCTTCCAAGAAGTTCACAACTCCTAAACTTCCTACAAAGGTTTAATATGAAAATCGCTGATTTCAAACGTGATGAAGCAAACAACATTTTTGTTGTGTCCGCTGATGGTACTGAAATCCAAGTTGACTTTGACTATGTTGCAAAGCATAAACCTCAAGTCGGTGATGAGTACCCAGCAGAAGAAGCCGTAGCAGAAGTTGTGGCTCAAGCAGAACCCGCAGAAGCACTCGCAGAAGAACCCGCAGCACCCGCTGCATAACCAAGGAATAGCATGGCAACGTATGATATTGATGCACTGAAGGAAGATCTTCCAACAGCCAAAGACCTAGCGCAGTTTGTGTACGACAAGACACAGATTGCGTTAGACCTTATTGGCAAGCCAAAAGAAGATCAGTACCAGGTCGCTAAGAACGCCCTTGAGGGCCGCAAAATTCCTTCCGAATATGTAACGGATGTCAATCCCTACATTGACAAAAAGGAATTGATCCCTGAAGACGATCTGGCTCCCATGCCCGAGCGCCCTTCTGATTTGCCTGACATTGATTCGCAAATCCATTACTTTGGTGCAACCAATATGCCCCACCCATCCAACCCACAGTCGGATGAAAAAGTGGCTATTGATTTCCGCAAGTACGACAATGGCACAGTGACGTTTCAGATTGTTGGCCCTGTCTATCAAGTAGCAGTGGGTGAGCGTCTAAACAAGTTTGGTCAGCGTGTGCCCGAGAAGTACACATGGAACGACCCCCGCACAGCAGAAACTTTGATGAAGCGCCCTGATGGCACGTTCACCGAGCGTGGTCGTAAGCTGTTTCAGTATTGCTCTGGCGAAAAAGGTGGTGGCATCTGGAGTCTGATTGACCGTGAACTGACCAGCATCTCGTCTAAGAACATTGTTGATCCGTGGGCGTAATGGAAGATCAGTCTTCCGTCTTCCGACAAAAGCTATCGGCACAAGCAGAGGTTTGCGCCCGTAAGACCCTTGAGTGGCTACAGAAAGATCTTCAAGGAGATCGATCTCTAGCTCCTCAAGATGTCTACTATTTAGCTTCTGCCGCTGACTTGCTTCTTGCTATGCGTGATCTGTATGGCAAAAAGTGAAGCCAGTGACTACATCCTGCCCATCTACAAAGAACGGGCACTCAAACACCTTGTCAAACTAGCTGGTGGCAAAGCAGTCACCAAGCGCATGGATGCCGAACAACTTCAGAAAATGAAAGCGGCAAGAGATGTGCTTGCCAAGGACATGCAGTTCAATACCTTGAAGTGGTTCAGGCCATTCAAGTACCAGCAAGAATTCTTTGAGACTGGAGCTCACTTCAGCCGTAGAGGAATGATTGCTGCCAACCGTGCTGGCAAGACTATTGCATCTACCTATGAAACTGCTTACCACCTGACAGGCATGTACCCTAAAGGCTGGAAAGGCAAGAAGTGGGACAAGCCCATCATTGCCATGTGTTCTGGTGAATCATGGGAACAAGTTGCAAAAACGCTACAGTCCAAATTGCTGGGCTGTGATGACATCAAACAAAGTTACAAGCTGGGCACAGGGTCTATTCCACGGGACAACATTGACGAAAAGTCAATCCGTACTGATGGAGCCAACGTCTTGGCAGTGGAAATCTGGCATTCTTCTGGTGGCAAATCCAAGCTCTACTTCTCCAACTACACACAACAAGTGCGCCATCTGCAAGGTTTTGAACTCGACCTTGTGGTCTTGGACGAGCAACCCCCAGACGAAACGTTCTCAGAATTGGTCATCCGTACTGCTCAACGCAACGGGCAGGTACTGTGTTCTTTCACCCCACTCAAAGGCATGTCAGGACTTGTTCGCAGATTCTGGGACAAGATAGAAGGCTACACCCATGTCCGAGTGACTTGGGATGATGTACCGTTTGAAAACGAATGGGGCGAGAAGTTCTTCAGTCAAGAAGAACGTGACCAGTTAAGCCGAGACTTTATGCCTTGGGAACGGGATTGCCGTATGAAAGGCATCCCATTGGTCGGCAAAGGTGTTGTTTTTCCGCTACTAAAGTGGCCTACATACAAATCTACCGACATTGACCTAAAAAACAATCCCAAGATGGAACGTTTGATCTCGTTTGATTTGGGTATCAAGAACGACCCCACGGTCATCAGCTTCTTTTTTAGGGATCCAGTGGAAGAAACCATTTACTTGCATCGCCAGGTCAAGATTGCCCAAGGTGAAACCCCAGATGAGTATGTACATTACTTAATGGATAAGGAATCCAAGGGCGTTCCGATTGCTTTGCCGCACGATGCCACCCAAGCTGGCAGGTATACTCTGACTGAACAGTCCGTCAGGGAAGTATTTGAGGACAACTATGGCCTGAATTGCATCGCTGGCGCTATATTGAACCCTGTAAACGACCAAGGTAAGGTAACTAACCACAAGTCTTATGGAATCAATATAATGCGGATGGGGATGGAACGTGGAACATTTATGATTAATGAGTCATGCGTGGAGTTCCTAGATGAGGCAAGAAACTATGCTATTGATGATGCTGGAAGATTCAGTGACCCTGATGACCATATCGATAGTGCTCGTATTGGAATTCTTGCGCTTATTCAAGGTCACGGTGAATCGTTAGTGAGTCGAGCAAATACATTCGAATACCGCAGGTTCACTCCTGTTGAAGGCAAGGCGCAAAGGATCTAATATGTTGGACAAACAAAACATCATCGTTGAGTACATTGAAGCACCTGCTGGCAACAAAGGAATCGTATTCCAAGTCGCCCACGAGGTGTACCTCAAGATGGTGGATTACCTTCGCTTAACCCAAGCCAAGAACACGTTCAACCGCCTGTCAGACTACCACTACCTGAACATCGCTGTCAGCAATTCGACAGAGCCAATCCGTGGCATTGACTACATTCACCCCGTGGTGACACCTGGCGTAGATTACGCTACAGCAATCATCACTAAGTGCTTGATGCCAAACGGAAAAGTTAACTTTGAGTTTGAGCGTTTCAGTGAGATGGACGGTGAGCAAGCCGCCCAAGCTACTGAAATGGTCAAGTACATGGTTAATTCCAAGAACGATTCATACGCAATCATTCGGGATTGGGCACAAGATTCTTTGTTGCACAAGAACGGCATTGTGATGATTTCGCCCGTGCGTGAACCTATTACTCAATACAAAGAGGTAGAAGGCACAAAAGATCAGTTGCGTGTGTTTGAAACAATGGCTGCTGAAAAGGGTTTGACCGTCAAGCGCCAAAACATGCGTAGGATTGACGTTGACCTGCAAGGCGTAATGCAGGAAATGATGGCTCCTGACGAGCAAGAACAGGTCCACAACCAGCAAGAAGAGATGGATGAGGCCATCAAAGCCAATACTGTCTACCGTGCCAAGTACAAGATGACTGGATTCTCCACTTCAGTCAAGATCAAGCACGTTGCCCAGCACTATTTTGTCTGCAACCCAACAATTTCAGGCATTCAGGACCAAGATTTCGTGGGTTTTTACGACCCCATGACCATCCATGAGTGCAAATCACAGTTTCCGTATGTAGATATTGAAAAGCTGGCAGAACATGCTGCTTACGGTCCTGCTGGAGCCTACCAAGCTGGTGCTTTGGAAAACGATCTGGCACTTCATGCCCGTGATTCCACCCCAGTGCCTGGTCAAGGTGTGGTTGCCTCTGCTGGCGCTGACCGTTACAGCCGAGTCATCATGCTGACCACCGCATGGATTCGCAAAGATGTGGATGGTGACGGTGAAGAAGAGATCGTTGAATGTTGTTTCTCAGGCTCATACGTTTTGTATGTAAAAGAGGTTGATTTCATTCCTTTGGCGGCAATGTGCCCCAAGCCCATTACAGGGAACTTTTTTGGTTACTCTCTTGCCGAGCGCCTTGTGCCTATGCAGGAATACGCCACCTCGATTGCCCGTGCAGAGATGTCTTTTGCTATGCAATCGTCTACACCCCGTATTGGTGTCAACCCAGAGTTCATCGATGCCGAGGAAATACAGCGTGGTGTGTCAGCCATGTTTGTTCTGGACCGCAAGTTCGACCCAACCAAGCACATCTACGAGTTCTCGCCCATGCAGGGTAACTTGGCGTATGTACAGTCATCTATGGAACGGTTTGAAGCCGACAAGATGGCAATGATTGGCATGACAAGCCCTAACGATGTGCTGAATCCTGAAGTGATGAAGGATGGCAACAGCGGCTTTAAGTTGCAATTGGCTATGGGTCCTAACCAGTTGATCCAAGACGAGATGGTCAAGAACTGTGCGATTGGTTTGCGGGATGCCCTGTACATCGTCTGGAAAACCCTCATCCAGTACGCTGATGATTACAACATTCAACAGTTGGCTGGTGTGTGCGGTAAAGGCAAGCCATTCATGGATGCCATTTCGATGGACAACTACGAGTTCATTGACCGCAAGCTGATCAACATTGACTTGGCTTTGGGTTTCCTGTCAGACGAGAACCGTTTGACCCGCCAACAGCTGATTGGACAAGCCCAGGCTCAGTTCAGCCAGCTGATGATGCAGATTGACCCAAGCGCCCCTGAGTTGTTTGCCAAGATGCGTAGACCATTTGAAGATACCTTGCGAGTTCTGGGTGTCAAGGATGTGGATGCGTATTTGCCAACCATTGAAGAAGCCGCTAAAGTTGCACAGGCTAAATCACAGCAAGGTCCTAGCGCAGAGCAAAAAGAAATTCAGTCCAAGACTGACCTCAATAATGCCAAGGCAAAAGAGTCTGAAACTGTATCTGCATTGAATATGAAGAAGGCTGAGGATATTGACACCGACAATATGTTTGAGGCTTTGGCGGCAAAACGAGGTAAACTTAATGCCGTTGAAATCGATTAAGGATTGCAATGAAAAGCTTGGTATTGAATATACGGGAACACTTTAACAAGCGGACAAAAGCCGCTGATATACATAACGATGCTGATGTAACTCGAAAAACTCTGGTAATTGAAAACGGGGAGTGTGCTTCCCGCCTCATCAAGAATGAGGATTTTGCATTGCTATTCAACCTGTACAGGTTTGATCTGCTGGGTCGGTTAGAGGAGTCTCGCACTGATCCAGAACGTATTGAGAACGCATTTAATGTTGCTGGAGTCCGAGATTTCATTGGCTTCGTTGAGAAGACTGAATATCTGGGAAAAATGGCAAAAAAGTCCATTAACTAACAGAAAAGAGTAAACTATGTCAGACGTAATCACGCAAGTGACCGCCCCTGAGCAAACTGGTATGGCGAATCCCGCCGATGCTATCGCTGCAATGATTGCCGCTAACAAGCGTAACAGTCCGCAACCCGATGGCAGTTCACCACCACCAGCAGGACAAGAGGAAGCGAAAGCCGAATCCCCTGAGGCGGCTCCTGTTGAGGAAGCCGAACCTGAAGATGGTATTGTTAATGAGTCAGAAACTGAAGACTCAGAAAATACTGATGAGGCCACCGATGGTGTAACCGAGCCAGTTAATTTCTTAGAGTTTGCAGAGCAGAATCCTGACATGCTGTGGAGAATTCCCAATAAGGACGCTGAAGGCGGCTTTATCGAGATCCCAGTATCAAAGGCTGCTGCTATTTTGGGTCAGGGCAGTGCTATCCATGAAAATGCTCGTAAGCTTAAAGCCGAACGAGCCGAGTTTGAAGAGCTAACAAGTAAGCGCATTAGTGAACTTGATGGTTTGCAGATAGGGTTGGAGTTAACCATTGTTCCTCAGTTGCAATCAGCGGCAGATGAACTGATTACTCTCCAGCAATATAACCAGCAATGGCAGCAGATCTATCAAAATGCGAGTGATCCAGCCGAGAAGGCGCAAGCAGAGGCGGCTATCCGTCAGAACGCTTCGCTGATCGATGAGAAGTCGCAGTACATTAAGGCGAATCGGCCTAAGGTTGAGAATTTCTTTCAACAACGGTCTGCTTATGTCCAGCAACAACTGGAACAAGCTAGGCAGTCGTTTACAGATAAGGAATTGAGCAACAAGGCAAACTTTACTGAACTTCGTGAGAAGCTTGGTAAAGAATGGAAAGGTGCAACGGGTTCTTATGTGCCTGGTGTCCAGAACATTGATCTGGTATCTGGTGATGAGTATCTGTTGGGGTTGATTCGGGACGGTATGAAGTTCCGAGAAGGACCTAAGGTGCGTAATGTGGGTAGTTCGTTGGCAGCAGCCAGCCGACCAGTCACAAAAGCCAAGACCTCTCCCGAGAATGAAGTTGAGAAGCTCCAAAAACAGGCTAAGTCAGGCGATAAGAATGCGGCACGGGATCTTTTAGCAACCATGCTTGCAGCAAATAAACAACGCAAGCGTTAAACAGGAGTTTTAAATGTCTACTATCACCTCTGCCAACCTTGGCAACGGCAACGGTTCGTACACAACCGACATCGTGGTTAAAGACCTCGATATGACTGTCTCTAACTATGTTAAAGACCGTACCCCTCTGACCAACATGGCAATGAGCAAGAAGCGCAAAGTCAACTCGACTCTGCACATCTGGCCCGTTGACTACTATCGCACCCCAGCCTTGAACGCCAAGCTGGAAGGCGCTGCTGTTGCCGCTTCTCAAGCTGACAACAACACCCGTGCCAACTGCGGTAACTACACACAGATTTTCACCACTGTGATCGGTGCTACTGGCACTGCTCGTGCTGTTGAACAAGCTGGTGGCGATCCACAAGCCTACCAAGAAGTCAAGCAATTGACTGAAATCATGTTTGACGTTGAACTGCAAATGGTTCGTGCTGACGGTGCTTCTATCAAGTACTCTGGTCAGTCTGCCACTCAAGGTGCTTCGCCTAACAACGGTCGTCGCTTTGGTTCGCTGTACTCGTTCGCTGGTACACGTTCTGGCAACCCTACCACTGGTACTGCGGTTCTGAACCTGGCAACTTCTGACGGTAACGACACAACCTCTACCACTAGCACCAACCAACCTTTCAACGGTTTGTTGAGCAACGCTGGTCTGGGTTACTTCTCGTTCTCCAGCGGTCAGACTCTGCAACAGTTCAGCCCTTATACCTATAAGCAGCTGGTTACTACTGCCGAGCAACGTTTCAATGCCAAGATTACCAACATGGTAGTCCCAACATCGATGCGTACTCACATCAGTGACATGATGCCTACTAGCCGTTCGATCAACCGTTTCAACCCTGCTGACAAGGGCGACACGATTGGTACTTACGAGGGTGATTTCAACTACACCTACCAGATCGATGACTCTTGGGTTATGGATCAAACAGGTGCAGACAACACTTCCGTGTTGTTCTTGAACCCTGACGTTATCCAGTGGGGTAGCTTGCGTGAACTCGGTCCTAACAATGAAGTGTTTAGCTCTGCTGACGCATCTTTGGACCAGTACATCATGGAAGGCACATTGATTGTGCGTAACCCAGCTGGTGTGGCTGTTTTGGCTGGTACATCGTCTACTGGTGCTGCTGTGACAACTCCTCGTCCAGCCGCTCAAGTACAGCGTTACCTGAGCTAAGCCCTAGGGCTTTTCTGAAGGGGCTCCTCACGGGGCTCCTTTGGTAAAGCATGGAGTAAAGCAATGGATGATGAAGTAAAGATTGACGAAACCTATTATTCAGGCGGCATCCTTGAAGGCGGCATTGACGGTGTATTCCGTCATAACGACAAGCTGTTCAATGAAGTCAAGTCTGGTACTTGGTCGCAAACATTCAACACCCCCAACATCAACTACAAGGTCGGTGCTGTAGATGGTGTACGGTATGTACAGTACGACCAGAAGAACGTAGAAGTCATTCGTCAAAAATGCAAGGAATTGAGGGAATTCTACAAAGAGCATGGCACTGAAAACCCGTTTTTTGCGGGTACTGCTCACATGATGGAGTTACCTAAGTGTTTTGCACATGAGATCAGTTCCAAGTGGTTTAACAACCGTCCTTGGGAGCTGATTAAGCGGGATAAAGCAGACAAAATTCTGTTTTATGCCATTGTTAACGAGTACTACAGTGATTTTGTTTGTCATCCCACAGGCAAGATCCCTCTGCCCTATAATCCGTCTATACCTACGAAATGAGGATGTTCTATGGCCCTTTTCATCCAATCAGCTAACGCCCTTGTTAGCCGTATCGCACAGTGGGTAGGGGCCATTCCAAGTAGCATCTCCATCAATGCTACCGCTTTCAACTCCGCAACTGGAGTTATCACCTGTTCAGCAAACCCAACATCTGCCGTATTGGTAGGCGACTTTATTGGCCCCAACATGATGGGTCCATTCTCCGCAGTTCTGGCTGTTAGCTCTACAACCATCACCGTAAACGACCCTGATGGCATGTGGGTAGGCATTACTTATCCAGCCACCATCCTGAAGTTGCCATCTGCCTCGTCTTTGGAGATCCAATCCTGCATCCAAATGGCTGAGTTGAAAATGCGTACCATTGAGCTTCCTGCTTTGCGCTCAGATCCGTATGCCACTGTTGCTCCTGCAACCCTGACAACCAATGCCCAAGGCATGGCTCCTATCCCCTCGGATATGTGCTTTCCAATCTTGTTCTTCCAAGAGTCTCCACCGTCTAACCAGCCACCAGGTGCTACTGCTTTGGGTCCTTGGATTGTGTATGACCGTGTGGGTGACCGTGAGATTATCCGTAGGCGCATGATTGACCAACTGTACATCCGACCTTTCGGTGTGCCACGGGTTATTCGTGCTTCGTTTTCTGAAGTTGGTCCAAACTATGTGTTTACGCCCAATCCAGGCGAAAACGTGGTCATCAAAGCCTATTACCAAAAGACTTTCCCATTCTTGTTCAGCACAACAGGCGATGCCTTGAATCCTATTGTGCAAAGTAACGGGGTACTTGCATCTTTTCCTGAAGGCTACTTGTACGGTACTTTGTCGGCTTACTACGACAAGAACAAGAACGTAGAAGAGTCTCAGAAATGGGATGCTCGATTTGACGCAGCTTACGGCTTGATTGAAGATCAAAACTACAAAGGCAAGTGGCGTGGTGGTGATCAGCACCTTACATCTGAATACCAGCCCCGCAACTACAGATATTCGTTCAAATAAGCTAAAAGTATTAAGGAATAGACATGGCTACAAGCGGTCTTTATGGGAATACAGCATCAAGTACAGTAGCCCTGCCTTCTGGTTCAGAATCAACTGGTCTGTACGGCAACAATACTGTATTTGGTGGGACTTACTTTGAGTGGCTGATCTTCCAAGAATCAGCTACTGCGCCAGCAACACCTACTGGCGGTTCTTGGGACTTTGTAACCAACATAGGAACACCTCCTACTGGCTGGCTTAATTCGCCCCCAGTCAACCCTACCTACACGGTTTGGTTGTCGCTTGCTATTGTTAACTCCAAGACTCCAACAACATTGGTCTGGTCAGCACCAGGTCCATTGGTTAAACAGGGTCCTACGGGCCCCACGGGTTCTGCGGGTATCAACGGAGCTACTGGCCCCACGGGTCCGCAGGGTCCACAGGGTTTGACAGGTGGCGCTGGCCCCACGGGTCCACAAGGTGTTACTGGCCCTACTGGTAGCACAGGTTTGACTGGCGCTACCGGACCTACAGGCCCTCAAGGTGTTCAAGGTGTTGGCGGACCTACGGGCCCGACAGGAGCCGCATCTACTGTTGTCGGACCTACGGGGCCCACAGGTAGTCTAGGCCCAACAGGCAATACAGGTAATACAGGCCCCACGGGCCCGACAGGTAGTGTAGGCCCAACAGGTGCTGGTGGCGCTTTGGGTTATTACGGTCTGTTTATCAGTACTGCTAACCAAACAAATGCTGGAACAACTACAGCCAACTTGCTGGCTTTGGATACGTCCGTTAGAACATTTGGCATTACCAACTCATCTGGCACTTTGACGTTTGCCAATACTGGCAAATATCAGATTACTACAGAACTGGCTGCATCCAACTCGTCTGGAGCCAACCCAGTATTCAGGTCGTGGTTGTCTCAGAACGGCACAAACGTGCCTAACAGCTTGCAGGACATTCAGTTGTTGGGTGGTTCTGGCAATGTGTCCATGACCAGCTGTACATGGATTCTTGACATTACTGCTGGCGACACAATCCAAGTCTATTGGTCAAGCACAGCTACAACTGTCAGTTTGGTCTACCAGACTGGTGGCACAAGCCCAACTCGCCCAGCATCTGCCAGTGCGATAGTTGCAGTTGCACAGGTCATGAACAACCAGATTGGCCCAACAGGCCCTACTGGAAGTACTGGCTTGACTGGCCCTACAGGCCCCACAGGTGCTACTGGTGCGGCAAGTACTGTTGCTGGCCCTACAGGTCCGACAGGAGCTACAGGTAGCACCCCTGCTATTGGCGGTTCAACTACCCAGGTTCAGTACAACAACGCTGGTGTGTTTGCTGGTTCTGCCAACCTGACATTTAACGGCACAACATTGACCGCAGCAGGACTTTCTGGTCCTTTGAACGGCAGTGTGGGTGCAACAACACCTTCTTCTGGTGCTTTCACAAGCCTGACAGCATCGTCTGACCCATCGTTTACCTCTACAGGTGCTGTTCAGCTTCCTTCGGGAACAACTGCTCAACAACCAACAGGTGTAGCGGGTAAGTTGCGATTCAACACCACTACAACCCAGTTTGAAGGCTACAACGGCACAACCTGGGCATCTGTGGGTGGTGCGTCAATCAGTAACGACACCAGCACAGCAACAGCGGTTTATCCGTTGTTTGCAGGGGCTACAAGCGGCACTGCGCTGACTGTCTATACCAGCAACGCCAATTACCTTTACACGCCTTCTACGGGCGAATTAAAGGCCAAAGAACTAGTTGCTACAAACGGTATCGTAATTAACAGCGGTACTGTGGGTAGTTCCTACACAATTGCAACTGGTACAAACGGGTTTTCTGTTGGTCCAATCACCATTAACTCAGGAGTTACTGTTACGGTATCTTCTGGTCAACGCTACATTGTCATTTAAGGGGTTGCGATGAGTTCAATCAGCGCAGGAACAACCAGCACCACTGGATTGGTGGCTACATCAGATACCACGGGTACATTGGTATTGCAGACAGGTTCAACACCGACAACGGCATTGACCATTGATACAAGCCAGAACATTGGCGTGGGTGTCACTCCGAGTACTTGGGCATCTGGTTGGAAAACTTTGCAAATTGGGGCGGGTGCTAACTTTATTGGCAGAACTGGTGTTGTAAACCAGTTGCAATTGGTCGCCAACGGTTATTTCAACGGCACAAACTACATATACCAAAACACTGGTGAAGCTACTCAATATTACCAAACAGGTGGACAACACGTTTGGGCTTATTCTGCATCAGGTACGGCAGGTAATGCGATTACCTTTACACAGGCAATGTCATTAGATATTAACGGAAATTTGCTGGTTGGAAAAACTACAAATAACACAGGCGCAAAGCTTTCATCATCAGCTGGCATTGGAACTGAAAACACTGCAACAGGTAGATTCTCAACTGTTGAATATGGTTCTGGAGCAAATGGAACATTTACAACCATCACAGTTGTGATGACTGTAACTGGAAGTCCACCAACTTGCTTGCTGGAAATACAAATGTGCGGTTATGGAAACACATACCTTGATTGGCTTTATGGTAGTTACGGGTTGTCATCTTCATATAGTGAAGTAATGAGAAACAACGCTTCTAGCGGAACTACTGTTGCGGTAACATTTGGAGCTTCAACTCTTACAGCAACTATTACAACCAGCGTAACCCATCCAGTTGTCAAAATAAAAGCAACATCTGGGGGCCTTGCTGCTGGTTTAACAACTTTGCCAACAATTGCATTTGCTTAACAAATCAACTCTTAAAGGCAAACAATGACTATCGTACTTGACGGCACAACGGGGATCACATCCCCCCAAGAAACAATCACTGGAGGCACAGCCAACGGAGTAGCGTACCTGAACGGCTCCAAGGTACTGACTACTGGTACTGGGTTGCAATTTAATGGGGCGAATTTTGGGGTAGGTGTTACTCCAAGTTCTTGGAGTCTTGGTGTTATAGCTGAATTGGGTTATGCAGGTAATGCTTTGTTTAGCGTTGGGGCTCAACAATTCAACATGATGGCTAACGCTTATTACAACGCTGGTTATAAGTATGGCGCAACTGGTTATGCAAGCTATTACCAGCAAAGTACGGGTGTTCACGCTTGGTTTAACGCTCCTTCTGGCACAGCAAACGCTGCCGTTACCTTTACCCAAGCAATGACACTGGATGCCAGTGGTCGTTTGGCTTTAGGTACAACAACCATTCTTGGCTCGTCAAACCGCGCATCGTTTGCAAACGACACATCTGCCAAAGGCGTATTGGCCCTTCAAAGCACATCCACCAGTGGTTACTCTGCTGTTGAACTGTACGACAACTCTGGTTCTCAGCAAGGCGCTATGGGTTGGGGTAACGCTTCTGTTGCTGTGACAGGTGCGGCATCAGCTACTTATTTGTATTCCACAGGCGCAATTACATTTTTGTCTGGAGGTACATCAGAACGTGCCCGTATAGACTCCAGTGGGAATTTGCTGGTGGGGACTACGAGCAGTTCATTTACATCTCGATTTGTTTCAGCAAATACAGATAGGGCTGCGTATTTTCAAACAACTAGCTCAACAAATACACAAGATATTATTAACGTGGCGGGTGTTGGAGGTGCAAACTCTTATAACGCATTACGTTTTTGGTATGGCGCATTGGGTTCAGGAAGTGTTGTTGGTTCTATTTCAATTACATCCACTGCTACCGCCTATAACACTTCATCCGACTACCGCCTCAAAAACATCACAGGCCCAATCACTACATCAGGCGCATACATTGACAGCCTGAACCCCGTAGAAGGCACTTGGAAGGCTGATGGCTCAACCTTTGTGGGTTTGATAGCCCATGAAGTACAGGAAGCCTCACGCACCCCTATAGCAACAGGAACAAAGGACGGGCAAGAGATGCAAGCAATGGATTACTCCAGTGCTGAGATCATTGCCAACCTGATTGCTGAATTAAAATCTGTTCGTAAACGCTTGTCAGCATTGGAGCAAAAATGACCACAACGATTTCCGCAGATAACGGCTCAGTAAGCGGATCGGCTGGCCTGAAGTCGAGTGCAGACTCCTCGGGAATCTTGCAATTCCAGACGGGTGCTAACACTGCTGCTGTAACGATTGATGCAAGCCAGAACGTGGGGTTGGGTGTTACTCCGAGTGCTTGGCTTACATACACTTCATTGCAAGTTAAAGATTCGGCATTTTCTGCTATTAACAACAACCAGCTTGCACTATCACAAAATGGTGTATACACAACTGGTTCAGCTTGGAAATATATTAATAGCAATTACGCAACTCTTTACCAGCAATATGCTGGCACACACGTCTGGTACAACGCTGCTTCTGGCACAGCAGGTAATGCCATCACGTTTACTCAGGCGATGACGTTGGATGCTAGTGGTAATTTGTTGCTTGGCGGCACAAGCAATGCAGCAAGCGCTCGTTTTATATCTGAAAACGCATCTGGTAATCAACTTGGATTGCGTTATACAAGCGTTGCAACTTACTACAACTCTGTTGATTCTTCTGGAAATCTTATCTGGACAAAAGACGGCACAGAACGAATGCGCCTCGACTCCAGTGGGAATTTGCTGGTGGGGAAAACAGCACCTTCTAATACAACCAAAGGCGCAACTATAGGGCAAGACGGTCAATTAAATATTGTATTAACTACTGCTGGTGGTGGTAGCCAATGTATATTTTTAAATAGACAAGATACAACAGGAGACGCAATATTATTCAGACAAGCTAATAATACTGTTGGTTCTATATCAGTTACTGGCTCTACAACTTCTTACAACATTACTTCAGATCAACGATTAAAAGAAAATATCCAAGACGCTGACGATGCGGCCTCATTGGTTGATGCTCTGCAAGTTCGTAAGTTTGATTGGAAAGCAGACAACAATCACCAGCGTTACGGTTTTATTGCTCAAGAACTTGTAACTATCGCACCTGAAGCAGTACATCAACCCGCCAACCCTGATGAAATGATGGCAGTGGACTACTCCAAACTTGTGCCTATGTTGGTCAAGGAAATTCAATCATTACGCAAACGCCTCACGGCACTGGAAGGAAAAGCATGACTACTACCTGGACAATCACACAGACCGACTACCTTGTCGCTGATGGCTTCATCACCACAGCCCATTGGAATGCAACAGCAGTAGACGGTGATTACACTGCTTCTGCCTATTCCACTTGCAGTTTTGCCCCTGCAACACCTTCTATTCCCTACAACAGCGTAACTGAACAAGAAGTGCTGAACTGGTGTTGGTCTAACGGTGTGGACAAGGATGCTACTGAAGCAAGCCTTGCTGCTCAGATTAATTTGCTCAAAAACCCTGTGAGTGCCGCTGGCGTTCCTTGGTAATCAACATAGTATTGGATTGAAATGAAAATAGCTGTTAGTGCCATCTCAAAGAACGAGGCTCAGTTTGTTCATCGTTTTTGCGATTCGGCTAAAGACGCTGATTTGATATGTATTGCAGATACAGGATCTACTGACGATACCGTCAAGCTTGCATTGGAATGTGGCGCTAAAGTCCATGACATTTGCATCAGTCCTTGGCGCTTTGACTTGGCTCGTAATGCGGCCTTGGCATTGCTACCCAAGGATATTGACGTTGTTGTTAGCCTAGACCTTGATGAAGTACTTATGCCTGGATGGCGTGAGGAAATCGAACGGGTTTGGCAGGAAGACACAACTCGCTTGCGATACAAGTTTGATTGGGGATCTGGCATTGCGTTCTATTACGAGAAGATTTTCTCTCGTCATGGGTACAGATTCCATCACCCAGTCCATGAGTATCCCCGTCCTGACGGCAGACTGACAGAAGTCTATGCCCAGACTGACATGCTTTTGGTCAGCCACCACCCCGACCCAACCAAGTCCCGTGGGCAATACATGCCCTTGTTAGACCTTGCTATCCAAGAAGATCCTCACTGCCCTCGCAATCGGTTCTACCACGCACGGGAATTGACCTTTTACAGCCGCTGGGAAGATGCCATAAAAGCCCTAAATGCCTATCTGGCTATGCCACAGGCTACTTGGAATAACGAACGGGCTTATGCCATGCGTTTGTTGGGCAAATCCCATGAGGAACTGGGGCAGGGTTGGGATGCTTTGAAGTGGTATCGCTTGGCAGTAGCTGAAGCACCTAATACCCGTGAGACTTGGGTAGACCTGTCTATGTTCTGTTATCGCAACAGTATGTGGGTTGAGTCCTATTCAGCTGCTAAATCAGCCCTTGCCATTCTTGATAAAGCCCTTGTATATACGATGGATCCTGAGGTTTGGGGTGAAAAGCCTTGGGACTTGGCAAGCATCGCTGCTTGGCATCTGGGCCTGAAGCAAGAAGCTATCGATTTATGCAAAAAGGCTTTAGAATTCAACCCTACAGACACCCGTCTTATTCGTAACTTGGAACAGATGACGGAGCCAACTACGGTGGAATAACATGAGCGACTACCAAAGACTACGCACTCCGTTCCCGTCCATGAGCTTCACACCCGATGTGCCAAGCAACGCACTGGGTCCGAACGAATACAACAATGGATTGAACGTAGAGGCTGATGTCCGTGGCATCAAGAAGATCTATGGTGAGCAAGAAATCCTAAGTACTATTCCGAACTACCCTATCTTCATGGATGGTGGCTTTCGAGGCGAGGCTCAATGGGTCTACATTGTTGCTACACGGGATAGTTCAGATCATGGTCGCTGGTATCTGATTACTTCTGCTGGCATCTCCAATATCACGCCAGGTGTTGGCGGCAACCCTTCAGCTTACCTGACAGGCTACACGGCAGACATTAACATCACCACTTCTTGGGTGGGAAACGTCTTCTTCATCAATGATGGCTTGTCCTCGCCTATGTATTTGCTGTCCACAGCGACAGAAATTTACAAGTACGATGCCGCTCCAGATAACTATGTATGGAACTATGACATAGGCGTATCAGCTACACGGGCTGGCTTTGTCAGGAACTTTTGTTCTCCAAACGTAGGCAACATTTTGATTGCAGGTAACCTGACCAAAGACTACACCTCTTCTGGCTTAACAGTGAACTATCCAACTACCGTTCGCTGGTCACAAGCTTTTGCCAATACAGGTGTACCTGCTACATGGGCTCCTACTTTGTCGAACGTGGCTAACGAGCAGGAAATTCCTGTGCGTGGTCCTATTGTCGATGGCTTCTTCCTTGGTGGTAACTTCTATGTTTGCTCGTACTGGGACACTGTTGTCTTCAGTCCAATTGCTTATCAAAACAGCACAGCACCTATTTTCGGTGTGCGATTATTTAATCAGGGCCGTGGTCTTATTAACAATAACTGCTGGTCTAATACTGATACCAACGTCTATGGTGTGGATAGCCGTGACATCTGGGTATTCAATGGTTCTGACTTTGCTCCGCTAGGCAACCAAAAGGTCAGGGATTACTTTTTCCGCAATCTGTCTCCAACGTATTCTGATCGTATTTTTATGATCAACAATACCCAAAAGAACCAGATTGAGATCTACTATCCTGACCTGACTTCTACTGGTTGGTGCAACAAGATGCTGTCATACCGCTATGACTTGCAGATCTGGAATGCTCCTAAAGACATTGCCAACGCCTGTATGGGCGCAGAAGCTCCTGTATATACGGGTGGTGTGTTCAAGTTTGCCTCTCGTACAGTGACCTACGCTCCTGCTGGCGCATCCAGTAAGCTGATTCAGACCAACATTGGTAACTCGTTTATCAATAGCGCACCTATCCCTGCCTTGTTTGAACGCAACAACATGGTTTTGCAGGGTAGCCAAGGACCTGTTCCTTACTCGTCCAAGGTCTATATCCACCGTGTGCTGCCTGAGATTGCTGGTACAGGAGCAATTGACATCACTGTTGGTGGTGCTAACTCTACTGCCCAGCCAGCCACCTATGGTCAAACAGGCCATGTGAACATCGTGACTGACAACCCTTGGGTCACTACACAGCAAAACAACGTGCGTACAGTGTCTGTCAAGGTGCAATCCAATGACGCTACAGACGCATGGAATCTGACGGCACTTAACTGGCAAGCAACTGTTGTTGAGGATGCGTTCTAATGCCATTCCTTCTTGACGGCAACCCAACATCCGCAGAGGTTTCTGAGGCAGTTAATTACTTGCTCAGTAACTTTGACACCACTTATTCAGCAAACTCTGTAACGGGTGAGATTACAGGTCCTACGGGAACTGTTGTTGGGTACTTGTATAAGTACATGGCGGTCAAGTATGCCGACAGCCAAGACGGCTCTGTCAATTTCAGCAACCTGCCAACCAACCGTTTGTATTACGGTTTGCGTAACTCCAACGATGCTGCCGAATCTTCTAATCCGGTAGATTACGTCTGGCGCAAGGTTACTGGTGGTTTTGGTACATCCAAGTACTTGTGGTACATCTGTACTGGTGGTCGGCACATCCAGTTTGCCGTGGCTACTGCTGCTCCTGATGCTGGTTGGTTGCAAGCTGATGCTGGCTCGATTGACCTTGATGTGGTCACATCGTCTACCACACCAGTTATTGCAGAAAGCTTTTCAGCCTATTTCACCCCTTCGGTGATGCTTGTTCCCCGTTCTGGTAGCCCACTGAATCCAGTGTTCTCCAGTGTGGCTCCTATCATGTATGCCACCGACAAAGGTACTGTTGTGCCTTACAGCGGTGCTACAACTGATACTGGCGTGACATTTACCAACGGAACATGGCGTATTGGTAACTCGTCTACCACAGGCTTTGGAGACATTTCCTACAACGGCATCACGATTGGCAACCCAACAGACGGTGGTGATTACGCTATTTGGCCTAATCCCACAGCTATGCCAACCAGCCCAGCGTACATCACTGTGCCTGTGCGATACAAGAACAGTACTGGGGTTGTAACTCAAGCTGCTGTTGGTGTTTGTCAGCTGGTATACGCAGACCCTGGCGCTCAAGGTCCTGCTGGTCCTACCGTTGATATCTCTGGCTATACAGGGTTTACGCAGAATGCTGGTGGAGCATATACCCCAGCTAACGCTACCCTGTCAGCTATCACCACCAACGTGACCAGCCCTACCTATTCTTGGGCTATCAGTGGTGCAACTCCTAGTTCTGCGACAACTTCTTCTGTTGTTGTCACGCCATTATCAAGCGCCACCAGTGTCAACGTCACATTGACCGTGAACGGGTCTAACCTGACCTCCACGATCAGCAAGACCATTCAGATGCCTGTGGTGTACAACGGTGCTGCTGGTACTGCTGGCTCCAACGGTCAAATGTCGGCATTCCCGACCATCTATATCTGGACCGGATCATCTACGCCTCCTACAAGGCCCTCAACCACTTCAACCTACACTTGGTCTTCAGGATCTTATGTAGCGCCTTCTGGATGGGATACATCAGCTCCTAGCAACACAACGCCTGGGAACTATTTGTGGTCTATTACTATTCCTTTGAATACTGTAGCCACAACCACTACATCCACGCTGGATTGGACCAACACCGCCTACCCAATACGGGCTGTTGCTTACAACGGCACAAACGGAACTAACGGCACACCTGGCACTGCTGGTAGCGCAGGTTCTGCCACATTCTTGGTTACCCGTACAGCCAACGACAGTAGCCCACCATCCAACGCTGAAGTTTCTGCTGTTATTGGCAGGAATCCAGTGGCTGGCGACATTGTTACTGTTAGCTACAACAGCTACAACAACGCTGTTGTTTACCGCTATGTCACTTCTTGGATACTGCAGACCACCTATATCACGGGTAGTTTGATTGTCCAGAACACTATTACTGCTGACAAACTAAGTGTCAACTCACTTAATACAGTAACTGGCACTACAGGTACGCTGTTTGTGAGAGATCCTGGTGGCGGTAGTTCTGGTTCAAGCTACATCCAAGCTGGTACTGCTTACCAAACTGGTACGTCAATGGGTGGTAGTGGCGGCATTTTGTATAGCAACGGTGTCTTTGCTTTAGGTAATTCAACCACAAACGTGTCATTCAACGGGTCGCAAATGACCTTGAACGGCAACATTGTGGCTACTAACAACGTGCTTAGTAACGCAATTACCAATGCTCAATCATTTTCAAGTAACCTGTATCCAACACAAGTTACTAAAAACAACTGGGCAACTTACGGTGTTTACCGTGGTGCTTGGGATGCAGGTTCAAACAGTCCTTATTTGGCTTCTGGGGTTGGAACTACTGATGATTGGTATTACTGTGTTTTAGCTGGTAATACCAACTTGGACGGTATTAACCAATGGTATCCAAGTGATATTGTCTATTTTGATGGCACAAAATGGACTAAGGCATGGCAAGTGGTTGCAACCCTTCCTGCTATGTATTTCGATGGCTCTCCACAAAACGTGCTGCTCAACGGCATGGTTAACGTGCTGGGCACATTTGGCATCACAACAGCTATTCAGGCGGTTGAAATATATTCAGGTGCGGTAGCAACAGGTAATGCTGTATATACAACATCATCAACTGTTTTGCCAATGAGTTTCAACTTTCCATCGATTGGTGCTGGTAATCGGGTATTCCAATTACAGATTAACCAGCGTGGTAATCCAGGCGGTTATTACTACCAATATGGACAGATTACATTTTCTGCTGTGGGGTTCAAGAAATGAACGTATGTTATGTTCAATATGACCCTCAAACAGGTCAGATATTAGGCAGTGGCGGCACTCAGTTATCATCAATTGAGGGTGTTGCTGGGTACATGGTTGTTGATGAATTGATTGATAACACCAAGTACAAGGTTGAAAACAACCTGATAGTGCCATTACCTGCCAAACCTGGTTACTACTATATCTATAATTACACAACTAATCAGTGGGTTTATGACGAACAAGCCAATGCAAACGCTGTCATTGCCCAGAGAAATGAACTGTTATATGCTTCCGATTGGACGCAAATACCCAACAACCCTTTAACCCCTGCTTTGCAACAGCAATGGGCCGTTTACCGACAAGCCTTGCGTGATATTCCTAGTCAGCAAGGATACCCAGCAACCGTTAATTGGCCTACACCGCCTCAAGGATAAATCATGGGAATGCAATCAGCATCTGTTCAGCAACCTTATTCATCTGCCCCGCAAGGCAAAGGACAGGGTTTGCCTAATCCGCAAGCCCAGATGTCGCCTAACCAGCCACCAGAAACCGTCAGAGATCAGATGATGCGGAAGTTTTCTCAAACACCAACTGGTGGAATGGATGCTAATGCGCCTACTCAAGACATGCAGAATCAGTATCCTGCTACCGCTATGGGTGGGCAATTAACAGGCGCTCAAAGCACACCTCAAGACGCTATGGGGCAAGTTCCTCAGGGCAAAGGCCAAGGTGCTATGGGTGCTGTGACGTTCCCAGGCCAGGGTGGACAGCCTAAGATGGGTCAAGCCAATCCCTACCCAAATACTATCAATCCAAGCGATAATACGGGCATGGTTCGGAATCAGCAAATGGGTTCTGGCAAGAGCGGTGGGTCCGCAAAAGGAGCGCAATAATGGGAATGGGTAAATCCTCCGGTTCTTCTCAGGTGCAGATGACACCTGAACAGCAAGAACTTCTCAAAGCACAAACAGGCTTTCTTACTGGCACAGCATTTCCAGCTTACCAAAACACTATTGGTGGAGCGCAAAATGTCTTGAATCAGGTAATGCCAGCCGCTACCAAT
>Ga0213921_1000137_pt1 | contig 29077 bp, 54 predicted proteins | sample McNCre2017MG_FD_165041 | JGI IMG/M metagenome (GOLD analysis project Ga0213921, IMG submission 165041) | Freshwater microbial communities from McNutts Creek, Athens, Georgia, United States - 20-17 MG | ecosystem: Environmental > Aquatic > Freshwater > Creek | place: USA: Georgia | collected...
ACCATCAGTCAATTCATTTAACCCTAATGTTTGTCTAATTAGGTCAATGTTTTGATTGATTAAAGTCCAATACTCTTGTATTGAATTACCTACTCCACCCGCCAATTCTTCTACAGCTTTCATTCTGATTTGCTGATTGTTCATATTGACTGAACGGGTTACTAATACCCCTCTTTGGAAGTATAAGTCAAGGATATCATATGGAGTCATTTTCTCTCCACCACCTGTAAGACTAATTTCTTCTAAAGCAGCTAAGTCAATCATGAAACCATGAGGAACGGCTGTATTTAGTTCGTGTTGTAATCTTGCGTATGCTAATTGTATTGAGTCAGCGTAAGGAATAATAGCTTCCATACGGCTGAATGTTTTCATATCATAAAAGTCAGATGCACATAAATGATAGCTTGATTTAATACGAGCTATATTTAATGGGTCTCTTTTCATATCATACATACGACCATAGTCAAAACATAAGTCAGTACCTACAACCCATTTTACTCTATATCCACCTTGTATTTGTTTTCTTTTATATTTTTCTTTCTTATTATTATAATCTTCAAATGATGCTTTACCAAATATTACATTACCTCTTTTATCTACCCTTTCTTCTCTAACTAATTCGTCAGTAGAGTAAATTTCTAAATCTAATACTTGAACCTTTCCTTTATTCCAAAAGTCAGAATAACTACCATAGTAAGCATTACCAAGTGGAGTTGCTTGTCTCCATTGGTTTGAGTTAGCATACATATACAAGAACTTAATGTCATCTTCAGATAACTCGCCATTACTCATTGGTATTAATTGAGCAACAGGGGTTTCTACAATCTCCCCAACATATCTTAAATCTCTAAAGTCAGGATAAGTGCAATAGTTTAATAGCATCCTTCTTGGGTCAACTCTTCTAACGCCAACAAGGTCGCCATCTCTATAGTCTTTATATGAAGCAAATCCGTAGTCAAATAAATCTTGCAATACTTGTCTTCTTAAAGAAGGATAATCATTTTGAGAAAAAGTTAATTCTACAACTTGTTCTGCTTCCATAGCAGCATTATGACGAATACCTAACTCTAATACTTGCATTCCATCTAAATCATCAGGTTCACCAGCTTCTTGTGCCACGACAGGGGAATCAGTTAAATCTTCCATACCCATAGACATCATAGCCTCTCTCATTGCAATTTTAACCTTAATCTTCTTTAGCTTTTCATCTACTTCAGATGCAGCAAAAGCGTCAATAGGATCTATTTGTATATCATAGTTTTGTTTCTCTAACATACTCAAAGCTATTCGTCTAAACTTTGGTATAATAGGTAAAACAGACCAATCTACAACTAATGTGTTATTTGTAGGGTCTTGGTCAGGAGTTAATATCTTTTTGTATCTATCAGTAGCTTGACGACCTTGTGCATAAGTTTTAACCCACTCATACTTGTCTCTTGAACGCCAACCAATACTACCAAATGGCGTATCCCCATAAGCAGAAAATGCTGCTCTTGCATACTGAAGCAACCAAGGCTTTTCTCTTTTCTTTTTTGGGTCTATGTTTTCATCAGGAAACGAAACTCCAACTGATGACATTACTTGCGGTGATTCCATATTTACTGCCCTCTCGGCTTTTAAATTATCTTTATAATACGCTCATTACTAAAACCTGAGCTTACCAAATTTAAATGTTTTGTTTTGTTTACCCCTCATGAAAGGTAAATAATCTTCTATTTTAGCGTCTTGTTTTCTTTCTCCTGTGGCATATTGAATATTAACCATCATAATTAAAGCATAGCCAAAAGCCATAGCAGCGTCAAATTTAGTTGTATTGCCTGGGTCAAACTGTAGCCAATCTTCTATAAGTTGTTCAAATTCAACAGTATCTATATTATCTTGAATGAATTGGTCTGTTATTTCAGCTATGTAATTATTGTTCATTGTAGTTGCAGCTATCCCAGGTTCTGTTTTGCCAGGAATAGTATATGCAAAACTTTTATAATCTCTTGCCTCAAAGTATCTCAATATCCCTGGTTTTTGATTCTCTATTAACCCATGGATACCATAATAAACCAAAGCCATCAATACATCTTCATAAAACTCCTCAGGATTGCCAGGTCTATTTACATAAAGCAATACAGGTCCTTTATCGTATTTAGTAGGTATTAAAGGATTGTATTTTTTCATTATACAAAATGCTCCATTAGACATTCTTGACCTATGGCCATCAGATACTTCTTTATGGTCATAAGGGTCACATCCTGCTGTATAGTTGCTGTTATTTAATGGCATCCAACCTTGAAATGTTTTCTTCACTAAGTTGGTTTCATGTTCTATAGGCAAATAACTAATTAAGAATTTGCCATTAGGGTTTTCCAGGAATATAACTTTAGAATCTTTAACTCCATTTTCCCAAGCAAAGTTACCTTTAACTAATTTAGGATTAGTCCATTTAAGCAAATCTAATCTATCATTTAGTTTAATAGGGTTGAACTTACACAAAGAAGAATCAATTTGAAATGCTTCTTTTTCGTCTAATGGTTCTTTTCTTTTTGCAGAAGATAAAGCCCTTGGGTCATCTCTTAGTGCAAGCCTTTCTTCTAATATTTCTTCTCTTGCTAAATCTTTATTGGCAACCCCATATTCATCAATATATCTTGTTTCATCTGCAGGCGTAAAGAATCTATACATACCTGTACGAGTTCTTTTTCCTACTTTTTCTAATTGATTAGAACCTTTCCACAAATCAAAGAATTCAGCACCACCACTTTCCATATCTTCTACGGTAGTTGTATGGAGAGCTTTTCCTATGATTCTACCTTGGTCGTCCATAAGACAAAACCTAACAACGTCCCAACGTCTATTAACATTAACCATAGTTGTTTTACCAACCTCATCTCCAATATATATACCAAGCTTCTGTCCGTCATAAGCACCTTCAACAGATGACTTAAAATCTACGCCTGACATCAACTCATCTTCTTCTATATTAATCTTACCACTATTAAACTTTAACCCTGTTGCTGGCACTTTACCTGTGTTAGGCAAATCACTTACAGGTTTAAAGAAAGATACTAACTTTCTATATGGATTTACAATGGCCTTTCTAAAGACTTGCTTGGCATCATCATCCGTTTTGGATTGAATACCTGCCAAGAAGTTTTCTGACCGAGAAGCTGCCTCTAATGCAATACAACCAGCTCTATATGTTTTACCACTACGACGCTTTGTAACTTCGGTTAACCCAAAGCAAGTATCATCTTCTACTGCATAATCCCATGCATAAAAGAATTTTCTATCTACATCTCTATAACGAGGTAACCCAATATCTAAATGATAACAAGATAAATAAAACCAATGGATACCTGTTATATATACATCTTCATTATTACTTCTAAACCAATGGCCACTCAATCTTCTTATCCAGCAATATTCTTTAAACTCTTCTAACTCTGGGTGAATATATTGAGGGTCTCTCTTTCTTTTCTCTATCTCTTCCTGTTCCCATTTTGGAACAAGTTCAAATCTTTTATCTATTTGCCAATAGCAGTATTTGTTTTGGGTAGACCTTCTTTCTATACCTGCATACTCTTCTTTTTTAGTAAACGGATTATACAAGAAACCCTTTCTTGGCAAATAGCATTTAAGCCCTTGTACATCTACTAATTGTCCACCTGTATCTTTAATCATTATTTAAGTTTTTTGGCAATAGCTTCAGGAGTAAATGCCATACGAGTATCGTGTTGGTCTTTTAATTCTTCATCTCCTGCAAACAATCTGATATATAAAGAGTCAATCTTTTCAATCATATCTCCCATTTGATTAAGTAGTTTATTTTTAATCTCAACTGCTTTTAATATATCTATTTCTTTACCTGTATCGTCATCTTCAATTTTCTTTCCAACTCTTTCAGCATATTCTACAAATGTAGACTCAAGGCTGCAAATTAAAACCCATACCCTATTATTAACTACATTAGTTAAGAAACTAATAGCTAATTCATAGTTAGGTTCTACCATTAGACCTACTTCTTTCTTTGCCCATTCTTTCCTTCTTTTGATATCACTAAAGTCTCTTACCGCAGGACTTCTAAAATCATACATCCAAGACAGATACCTAAACTGTTTGTTTAAGTCAACAAAGCCAATTGATTGAGGCACAACTGATTGCAAGTTTGGATAAGCTGCAATAATATCTCCATCAACCATAGGGTTAATAATCATTGCACTTACTTGTTCTTTTGTATATCTACTCGTTGCCATATCCTACAATTAATTCTTTATCCATTATCATTCTACTTCTTCCATCAGGGAACTTATAATAACTTCTAAACATTTCATTAAAGTATAGCTTAGCACCAGCAGCTACATCTAAATCACCTGATACAAATTCCCCACAACCTTTTAATACTTTAGATTGAATAGAATCAGGAATAATTAAAAATGATGATTTCATTTCTTCCCCTTTGATATCATCCATTATTATCCACTTACCTAATCCTTCCCATTCTGTTTCTCTTTTAACAGCAAGTATCATAAATTCTTCTGCTTCCCATACAACTTCATTATTGTATCTCTTAACCCTATTGTAGATTCTTTCTTCTCCAATAGTATAATAGTCAGCTACCATTAAATAGCTGACCATTACTTCATCACCTTCTTTTATATTATGAGGGAATCTTCCGCCTACGGAATGAACTATTGCAGTTGTTACTGCCCATTGTTCAGGTTCAAATGAAGGGTCAATATATAACTCTACTCCATTTTGTGTTTTAATTGTTGTTTGTAGTGCCTCTGGAATTGTAACGAATACATTAGACCCTACAGGCTTCATACTGTTTTGTGTTTCCATTGTTTGTGTGTGTTGTGTTGATTCGCAAATATACGGAAATATCCGTTATTATACTATTTCTTTTTCATACGGCCAGCAATAGCTTTTTTTACCATAGCTGCTTTACCATACTTTTTCATTCCTACTTTAGCTGCAATTGCTGCACCTATTTCTTTTGCTTTAGCAGGAGACTTACCTTTTTTCATGTATTCTTTTGCTGCACCTTTTGCCAATGCTTTGAATCCTACTTTAGTTGCTTTTTTCTTTTCCATTATATATTTGTTTTAAAAGTTACCTACCTTGACCTCTATACTTCTTTGGACGAGGTGTATGTTTATTATACGCCTTCTTTGCATTACCTCTTTTTCTATCCCCAAAAGTTACTTTGTTTGAATTGCTGATTTGTTTAGCCATTAGCTTTTTTCTTTAATGTTTGAACTGTTTTATCTGAAAGTAATTTTTTAGTTGTTGCACCTGTAACAGCAGCTGCACCTATTTTATTTAAAGAATTCACAATTTTACTATAATCAAATTTATTTGCATCTGTAATATATGGGTGATTTTCTTTAGCAAAATTAGTCATAATGCTTTTTATTTCAGGTATATCTTTCTCTGTATATACTCTATTGCCAAGTTTATCTCCAAGTTTCATTCTAAGTTCATGTTGAACAGCTTCTTGTTCTAACTCTTGGTCTGTATCTAATCCTGACCAAGCATCCTTTAATATTTTTCTTTCTTCAGGTGTAGACGGGTTTCTAATGCTTCTACTATGACCTAATTCATGAATTGCAGCATCATATGTTTTTTTATAATCTTGACCTTTTCTAACTATTGCTAAATCATTTAAATCTCCAATATCTTCTGCAAGATATCTTCCTTCTGCTCCATTTTTAGGAACTAAAGACTCAAGAGTTTTACCTTTTAAACTTTTATCATCTTTTTGTATTAATTCATATAGTTGTTTAGCTTTAGGATTGTCTGGAAACATTGCTTCTGTATTAGTTATATCAAATGTTTGTCCAGGTCTAAATTGCTGCATTTTAGCTTTATTATATGGAGATTTAGAAAATGTCAATGCGTCTCTATTTGCATCTGCTAATGCTCTTACATCTTCTGGTAAATTATTAGGCACATATACTTTATTGCCAAATAAATCTTTTTGAACTAATTCATCTTTTACTTCATTTTCAACATTGCTTTTAATAATGTTTTTTAAAGCTTCAGGTGCACCTTTTTCTTCAAATAATCTTAATAATGCTTTACCAGCTCCAGGAGCTTCTAATACAGCAGCTATATCAGCTACAGGGATACCAACATTTTCTGCCCAAGCATTTAATTTTTCGTTTGGAATAGATGCTGCCAAATCTCTTTGTCTTGATTCTTTTTCTAAATCTGCTCTAACTTTTTCACCTACATTTTTATAAACAGGTGCAGGACCTGCATCATTAATAAATTTTTTTTGGCTTTCTTGTTTTCTTTGCAATTGACCAAGAAACATCTTATATGCTTCTTTAGACGCTGGGTTTTCTTCAGGTCTTGGTTTTGCTTTACTTGTATTATCTACAGCATTAGCAGCCTGCTTAGGCTTAGGCATATTAGCCAATAATGTTTCAATTTGTTTTTTAGATAATTTATTTGCCATTGTTAATTTTTAATGTATGGTTTGTACTGTATTTAATATCATTTGAATCATAATGACGAACTCTTCCATCGTCCTTATTTGCCACCACCCATATTGTATTTTGATGTATTCCATAATCTATCATTAATATTGCGATGCCTTCTCCGTGGGGAGTATCAACCCATATAGTAGATTGAAACTCGTGGATAGTTGTCATTACTTTTTCTTTTTAGCAGTTGATTTAGTTTTAGCAGATGATTTAAATCTTTCTCCTTTACCTGAAGTTTTACCTTCTCTATACACTTTAGATTTAGTACTCCATAAATCGTGATATGCCCAATGGCCAGCAGTTAGTTTAGAACTGTTAGCTTCTTTAGCGTGACGTTTCTTATATTGTTTACGAGCTTCTGGGCTATAGTTAGAACTATATCCTTTAGCACCATAATGGACAATCTTTTCTTTGCCATTAGCACAAGCTTTAACCACTCGTTTATGTTTACCATCTGTATCAGCCTTAGGCTTATTACAAGGCATTTTTGATTTATCTAATTTTGCTTTTGCCATTACATTCTTTTTTTAGCCATTTTAGATTGAACTTTAGTCTTTACCTTATTAGGTAATTTTTTACCTTTAGGGGTTTCTTTTTCCCAACGCTTAGCCATCTCTGGTTTGTTAGCGTACATAAATCCTCGTTGTGCTTTACTTTTAAATGGCATAATTATAATTTAAAAAATTCACTATATAAATTAGATATAGTTTCAGCTATACCTTGATTTGCTTTATTGCAAGAATCTGAAATTCCACTTTTAATCTCATCAACAGTATCAACATCTAATACTGAAGATATATCAACAAACGAAATACCATTATAACTAACTGTAATTTTAACAGCTTTTACATCAGGTATTTTTTCCCCTTTCTTTTCAAGCTCAGCTATTTTAGCAAGTATTTCTTTAGCTCGTTCAAATGTTTTTTGGTCCATAATTAATATTTATCTAATACATATTTTCTTTTAATATACCTTGCCCTTCTCATTAATGCACTATCTAAAGAACTACTTATATCTTCAAATGCTTTTCTCAAGCCTTCATTATATCCAAACAATTGGTTATTAGCCATAATAGCAATATCCAATCTTTCTTTCAAACTATCAATTATAGCTTTATTCCCAACTTTGCTAAGTAAGAATAGACTATCAATTTGATTTTTTTGAGTATTAATTTTTTCATTGTAGTTATAGAATTTAGTGTTAATATCTTCCGCTTGTGACTTCAATAATAATACGACCGTATCTCCATTAATTATTTTTGTTTTCGGATACGATTGGCTTAAGCTCAAATGGCTTACCAGCAACATCATCGTCATCACCATTAATCTTTTCATTGAGTTTTATATTTTCTTGTTTTAATTCAGTTACTACAATTTTAAAACTATCGCAAGCTTTCTCTGCGTGCTTTAGCTCACCAACACGTTTTTCTATAAACTGACTATTTTTTTTTACGGTTACGGTAACCATAGAGTCAATATTTATAGAATGCCATCCTTTAACTTCGTGAGATCGGATTGCTTTCTGTGCTGTTATAGAGGTCAACATTATTAATATTAACCCAAGTATAACAAGTGTAATTATTGCTGCTGCTTTATTTGGTTGCATTGATAATTGCTTGTTGTGCTATGATGTTATAAATAATTGAGTCTTTCTTATCTACTGTCTTTTGAAGATTACGATTGTCTTCAATGCAGTTATCAATACCTTTGCTTGAACCAGCCTTCATATCTTTGTATACATAGATAATACCAAATACACAAAGGAAAGCTACCGCTGCTATTGGGTACTTTCTAAATTGATTAAAACTAACAGGTAGTTTAACAGCACCTGATGCTGTGTCTACTACCTTTTTAGTCGCTGTTTTTTTAGTTGCTGGTTTCTTCGCTTGAGTCATCAGTTTTGTTTTTCTTTCCAAAATATCCATCAATAGCTTTTTCAACTACTTTCAACCCTAATAGAGCAGCAATCAATAAAGTTACTGAATATACTAAAGCCTCAGATGGAGCTACATGTTGCTCGCTAAAGCTATTATGGTATAGGGTTACACCCAATAGAATACCTAAGAATAAAGCAATCAAACGCTTCATTGAAGGAGCATCAGGTTTATCTAAAAAGAAACCTGCTATAAAGTTTATTAATTTCTTCATTATACAGTTGGTTTAACTACATCAATAACTACTACATTACCTGGATATAAAAATTCTAAAACATCTTGAACTTCCATAATAGACAATGTTTCACAAGGGATAGTTGAATACTCATCTGGAGTAATATCACAAGTAATTAATTGATTGTAAGAAGATACAGTTGCTACTTCTGATTTTCCTGACTCATATGCTTCTTTGTTAACAAATGTAGAAATACCTATTTGAACAGGAATGCTACCTTTTTTTTCTTGGAATGATTGAGTTAAGAACTCATTGATTACAACTACTGCACCTGCAGGGATATTTAATCCTGTTGTTGTTAATACTTCTGCGTTGATTTGTAAAGCTTTCATTTTATATGTTTAATTTATAGATTATAGATTTGTGTGGGTGTATTTATGCCAAGCTGTGCTATCCCAAAATGCTAATACATTTTGTGTAGTAGAATAAACATGTAAACCTGTAGCAGGAGCAACAATAGAAGTAATTTGAGCATCAGTCATTCTTGGAAATAAAAATCCACGAGTAGTAGATTCCATTTGAAATAATGCTGAAGCATCTACACTATTAATACCCATTGTTACTTGACCTGTACCATACATATTAAATAAGTTAAGTGTATCAGCACTATTTCTTAATCTTAATACACTATCTGATGTAGTAGCACCACCTGCTTGAACATGAAGTCTAGCAGCAGGAGAAGATTGTCTAATACCTACATTACCATTATCTAATACAGTTAAGTTATTAATACCACCTGATGTAGTTACTCTCAAACCATAAGTTGCAGATGTTGTACCTGTACCTTGGATATATAATCTTGCAGCACCTGGTGTTGCAGTCCCAATACCAATGTTGCCTGTTGTTCCTAAAAATAGACCTGTTGAACCACCAACACCATCGGTCATTTCTTTATTTGTTGCTCCACCTATAGTATTATCAGCATATTTAAATAAACTCTGATATGTGGATTGAATTGTATTACCTGTTAAAGTTGCCATTGTTTTATATTTTTAAAATTTTTAATCCCAATTAAATGCTGCATTTTCCCATTTCATTGTTGCGTTTTCCCAAAGCAAACCACTTGTAACTCCAGCTAATTCTTCAGCATTAATAAACAATTTAACTAAAGAACAAGTAGATGTACTTGATACATACTTTATTTGAATTGGTAAAAATTGTCCTGTAGTTACTCCAAAAAAAGTTACAATAGTATTTGTACTATCACCTGCCATTATCACACTTAAGTTACCAGCACCACCAACATAAACCCCACCACTTCTTGTAATATATGTATTGTATAATATTTGATTAGGTCCTGTAATAGGACCCGCTATTACATCATAAGCTGTAATAGGTTGAACATTTATATCTCTTAAAAAACTACTCATTATCAAATGGGTTAAATGTTGATTCTTTTATATTTATATATCTACCTATACTATCTTTATCTAATAAAAATAAATAATCTGGTATTTGTATATTATCTAATTCTTGTTTGCTTATATAATACTTTTCATTTTTATTTATTACACTAAATAACCAATTACCATCAAATGTAAAATTTTTATTATTTATAATATCTGCTATATTTTTATTTATTTCAAAATATTTCATTACAAAGACCTTTTTAAATAGTTATTATAATTATTCATAATTCCAATTAATTGTCCAACTTCAAAATCAGCTAATATTTCTCCAATTGAAATACAACTTAATAACCTTGTAGAAGGACTGTAAATATTTATATTAATTCCATCAAATGTACCTGCTAATGCAGATATATATATTGGACAATCTGGAACCCCATTATATGGACTTGAAAAATTTGTTATAGCGCCATTTTTATATGTTTTTAAAGTTCCACTTGAAGTTCTTGTCATACCATATATCAAATTTGTTGGCAACCCGTCATTTAATACATCATTTGAACTGTTTATAGCAAAACGTGTAGAAATACTTGGATTAGTATTTAATGGACTTATTGCAGTAAATGTATTTGCAAGAGGTCTTTGACTACCTATAGAATAATCATTTACTAAATCCGATTTGCCTTTTATGGATGCCCCAACATAACTTCTATAATTTATGTTATCACAATATTGATTTGAATTTCTTTGAAAAATATGAGGATAATTTCCCCATGATTCCAAAGCTAAATTAATATTTGTATTATATGCTCCACCTTGAGATGAAACTCCAGATGACCATTGTAACTCACTTCCCAATTGAATTAAATTATATGGACCTGTTGGATTCATAAAGTTTAATCTATAGCATTGTGCATTTGCTGCATTAACATCTACGTTATAAGGAACTTTTTGATATGCCGTAGGTGCTCCAAAACCTGCATTAAATACATTTGAACTATTACCTTCTATTTGTAACCCATATATATAAACCACTTCTCCATTAGTAGGTCCAGAATAAAAATTACCTGTTGAATTACCTATTAGCCAAACTCTATTAAGATATACATAAAAAGCAAGGTAATTAGGATTAGTTGCTGATGCTTTTATATAAATAGAATAAGTCATAAATGCTGACTTAAACCATACTCTATAATAACCATTAGGTGCAGCTATAACTCCTGATTCATTTACGTTTACTGTTGTTGTACTTATATTAAATGTAGTTGCATCAATAATAATGCCAACAGGGTTTGTTTGACTTGCATTTGAATATGTTTCTGCATTAGAATTATAACCCATCATCCAATAAGCACCAACATTGTTCAAATAAACAGTTGAAGCGGCTGATACTGGAAAACTCATTTGATATGTTTTTGTACCACCATCAGGGTTAATTTCTGATGTACTAACCGAACCATTTAACCCATTAGCATTTACAATCATTCCCATACCTGCATCAGACATATCTTGAGTTGAACTACTTGTAGTCCAAACACCATTTCTATACTTTTGAATAAAAGGATAAAATGCTTTTATTTTAGATTGTATTGCTGAGTTCTGGATATCATCAGATAACAATTGAATTGCAGTTTGTTGCACAGGGTCAGTTATCCCACTTACTGCAATAAATGCAGAAGCCAATGTAGGTGGAACGTATGGACCTTCAATAGCTATTGATGCGCCAGATGAATTTTGTATTCCTAAATACATAGATTAGAATAAAGCTATTAAATTAGTTGCACTACTTGTGCTTGAAATATAAACTACTTGAATAGGTAAAAATGTACCTGCCGTAACACCAACAAATGAAACTAAAGTTCCAGTTGAATCACCAGCCATCTTAACGACAACTGTTCCGCCACCACCAACATATATTCCACCTACTCTATCTAAAGTAGTATCAAAAGCTACTTGGTTTGTACCTGGCACAAATACTACAGGTTTAGCCACTATAGCTTGGTAATTTACGTCTCTTAAAAATGAAGCCATTTTAAATTATTTTATAATGTTATAATACGCTCCTATATCCTCTTACCATTATAAAACATATTAGGGTTAATCTCAAATACATTATCATCATCTGTAGTTTTAATCACATTTGCTTCTATAAGGCTTTTTAAACCTCTCATTACATCTCGCTTACTCTTATATCCACAGAACTCTTTACACCGCTCAGGATGGAAAAAGAATTGGGTTTTTGACTTCTTTAGGTAACCCAATATATAGCATAACACCACAACACCACTTGACGGTAACTGAGACAAGGCAATAATGCCCTCACTATATAGCTTTATGAAAGGTAGGCTATCTAACTTCTTATGGGTTGATACATCACTCAACTCCATCACCTCACCTGTTGCATTATCTACAACAATTCTATCCTTACCTTTAGCCACTACTTGGCGAATTCCTTTTAATTCCATAATATGCAAATATACACCTAATTTACAATTTTTGTCACAAAAGTGGACAATTTATGTAAAATGCTATATTGAGAATCAACTACTTATAACTCTTTCTTTCTTAATATAAAGAAGAGATACATTTTTGATATAAAAACATAGGGCTAAATTGAGGCAACCCTATGGCAAAAATCGAGGGGATTGATATTCTTGATGGGACACTATAATATATACGCTACGTTGTTTCCCTATGGGAAAATGACATTTCTTTACCGAGTAGGTTCTACGAACCTAATTTTTTTTTACTTTCAATTACATAGTAATTGACTTAATTGGTCACCTAACTTAATGTTTTACATTAATTATCTGCTGTAAGGTATTGATTTTCAATCAATGACAAGCACCTTCTTCAATTCCCTATCTTTAGGTAAAACCTAACTGCTTGAATTTCAGTAGTATATGCGTGGGATACCAATGTTTTTTTTGTGTAGGTGCAATTCCTTCCTATGCGTGTGTGTGTAGTAGGTTCGCCAAACTATGCTTGTTTGTGCCACCGAAATCGTCGCAAACTCAATGCTGTATTGGTTTTCATCGTTATTGCCCCAATAGTAGAAACCAAAATTTTAACCAACAAAATCCAAACCTATGAAAACAGCAAACAATTCAAAAACAGCAAAAAATTCTTTAACAAACAAAAACAAACAAACTATGAAAAAACAAATTGCACCTGCAAGCGAAAAAACTACTAAAGTAGTTAGCGAAAAAACTACTAAAGTAGTTAGTCAATCTTTCTTAATTCCTACTGAAGATAAGAAATCTTATCTTGACAAGAAAAAAGCATTTGTAAATGCTTTTAAAGATGAAATTGGTGGTTTATCTTCAATGATTAAATTTGCCTTAACCAATACCAAAGGTATTGAATATGTAAATTGCTTCGTTGATTTTAATAAAAATCATTGGATTAATCCTAACAATCCAAAGGATTTAAAAGTAGGAATTGACAATTTAAAATCAATTATGCCTGAAGAAATAAGATTTCTTACCCAAAGAATTGATAACGAAACAATAGTTTGTTTTGACAAAGATGGCAAACCAATGTTAAGACAAAGATTTTCAATTTCTCAATTTGAAAAATGTTTCAAATTGTTTTATGAAAATTTAGCAAAACAAAATGAAATTGCTAAAGCAAATGTTAAACAAACAAAAGGTGCTAAAGCACCTGTTAAAAATCAAATTAGCAATAGCAAAAAAGTAAAAGCATAAATGCTTTATTGAATAAGATTAGGGGGCAATGCCCCCTTTTCTTATTTTACCTTAGGAATAAACTTTAGTTTATTGCCATAGTTTTCGGTAACTAATAAGGTACTTATTATTAAGTCCAAACCCTTCGCAATGTTGGGAGTAGTGCAATACTACAAAATTGGATAGTCGTTCATAAATGCACCAATGCACCCGTTAGTTAAATTTAGGCATGCCCGAAGCAAAAGTAGGGACTAAATGGATATTGCAACGAGTATGAATATGCTCGGTTTATGTACTATGTTCATCCACTAACATAGTCGGTTTGTAGTCGCAATGATTAAGCAAGTCGTAAAGTGCAAGCATGCCAAAGGTATGCCTATGCCGAATGGATAGCAAAAGTAAATTGGCAATTCAATTCCTTTGCTAAATGCACCTACTATGGCAATTGCCGAGCAATTCGGTGAGCGTTACCCATAGGTGACATGAGCAATTCAGTGAATTTATCAATTACTTTGTATCCATAGATTAGAACGAAGAAACGGATAACATTATATATTTCCATATATTACAGGCTTTATGCCAATGTTCGTTACCCTATTGTTAGTCGTAAGATTGTAACCCAAAAACAGATGTTGTAAAGGTTAGGGCGTTTTGTAATCTATGGGGCAAAATTGACATGGGATTTCACCCAATTATACTATGCTGTGGAAATGATTTTAAGTAAGGATAGGGTAATTCAGAATTGTTGGGCAAACTATGCCCAAGGGACTTGTTTTACAAGTGGTAACATTCGTTTATCCCCCCTATTCTCTCACCAAATTCCCTAAACAATGAGTAACAAATTCAAAAAACAATTGCAGGAATTAGACCAATTAATGAAAGTTGCCGAGCAAGTACGGAAAGAAACCCGTATGGAACAAGCAAGGATGAGAGCCCAAGGTGTGACCAAGCTCGTAGGAATTCTGGATAAGGTGGCACCTATCCTAATTGAACCAATGCGAAACAATGATATTCGCCTCAATGCTTCTGTCCATAATGCCTTAAGGAATAACCAATACAAAACCAAAGGTAAGAAGATAGATGTATTGAATAATTTAGAAACTTTAAACTTTGTCTAACCCTGTAAATAAAAACCCTATGAAAATTGTTGTAATTCTTTTGGGCATAATTGCCCTTATGTTGTCAATCAAAGGCGTGTCTCTGATGCAGAACGCAAAGGATATGATTGAGTTAGGTATGGGCTTTATCGCCATATCAGAAGGATTGTGTTTAATTGTAGTAATGAGAGCAATTGAGCGTAACCGAGAGAGGATAATAGATTTATTTGAGTAATTTCTTTCTTTCTCACTATCATCTTTCTTTCTTTTATGGAACAATTTATCATTGTTTTGTCGCTAACAGGTATCATTTTGTGCCTGTTTTTTTATGTCGCTACCGAAACGACCGATTGGGAAGGTAATGACGATTTTTAAACCTCAAAAACCCCTTTTTTATGGCAAAATGTGCCCTTTTTGTACTGATTTTAATGATTTTTGCGTCCTGTACTGCTCAAAAATGCGTATGGGGTAAGGGCGATGGCATGAATTCCCATTGTCAAAACAAATTTTCTTATCATAAACCCCCCTTTAATTTTAATTAGAATATGGAAACTACTTGTGAAAAATTACCCAAATTCCGACCATTGAGCGAACCTGTATCGTTTATTGAAAACATATTAGGCAAGGACTTTGATTGGGAAGATTTAAACCCTATTCATTTAGAGGTAGATGAAGAAAATAGCACCTGCTATCAAGTTTATGAGTATTTTGGTACATATGTACTTGAAATAGAGCAGGCCGAAGGTGGTGCTTGGGTAGGTCATAACAATTGTTGGTACTGGCAAATAGACCACAATACTACTTGGACAGAAATTTCATTAACTAACGCTTAAAATAAATCAATATGGAAAACAAGTACAAACAAATTGAAGATTTAGGACCTGAATACGATTCAGCAGGATTTAGGGAAGAAGATAGAATTGTAAATGGGCAATACATGGTTATTTGTGAACATAGTTTCATAGATATAAACAACGATGGTTTAGAAAAATGTCGCTTCTGTAACCAACTAAACGAAGAATAAACATTTCACTCAATTATTAATCATTAATTAACCCTTAAAACAAAACAAGATGGAACAAAAAACAATTTATCAAGTAGTAATGTGGGACTCTTATCTTGGAAATTCAGGACTTGAATTTAGAGATTCTGTACAAAGTCATTGGGAGTCAATAGAAGACGCATATAAAATGGCGTTAAGTTTACAGCGAGAATATACCTATCAAGAAACAACAGAAGGTACTGATGAAGAATTACAAACCTATTTTGTTGTACAGAAAATTATTGTAAACCCTCATAAAATAAATTAATATGGAATTAGAAAGCTACTACATGCAAATTGATATCTCAAAAGTTGCATATGAATTGGCCGAAGATAGGTTCACAGAACTTATACAATCAGGCAAGATTAAAAACCCTTATGTCCAATTAAGCAACGGAATGAGGTATTCAGATGAAGCTCAAGCAGAATTTGAAGGCTTATACGAATATTTTTGGAACACTATTCACTCAATTGCTCATGATTAATTAACCCTTAAAACAAAACAAGATGCAAGAAACTAAAACAATTTATTCAGTAATGTATGATACAGGAGAACAATACGACGGTCAAGACACTCACATCTACAAAATGTTTGACAACCCTATCCAAGCCTCAAGGTGTGTCACTTGGCTATATGACCAAGTAATAAAGCACGTTACTGGTGTTATACATTTGCAAAGGGATATTCAACAATTAGAATTAGATTATGGTCAAGACCATTCAGATTTAATTAATATAAAAGAACATGAGTTGTTAGATTTGTATGCAAAACCACCTTTAAAAGGTTTCAACCCTGATTACAATGTAATTTTTATTGAAGAAAATAAATTAGAAACAATTTTTATACCTCAAAACTAAAACTATGGGACGCTACTATTCAGGAGACATCAACGGAAAATTTTGGTTCGCTGTGCAATCATCTACAGCTGCCGACAGATTTGGTTCACGTTTTTACGAGCCAAACTATGTGTGCTATTCATTCACAACAGATGAATTGCCAGCCTGCGAGGCAGAGGTACTTGACATTGAGCAATTTTTAGGTGACAAGATTGCCATATTAGACAAGTTCTTTAGTGAAGCAGGTGGCTACAGAGATGATGATTTGTACAAACTTGGTATTACTAATTATGATTTGAAAGAATATGCCGACCTATTACTCGGCAGAGAGATACGAGATTGTATCAAAGAAAATGGTGAATGTAATTTTGACGCAGAACTTTAATCTTTAAACCCTATAAAACAAAACCCTATGACAGCAGAACAATTAATTATCGGTAACAAGTATGTGCCTTTCCAAAAGACAGCAGGTGAATCATTTGAAGATTCATTCTTTATTAGAAACAATTATGTTTTTTTGTACTATCGTGGCACAGACCCATCGTCTGGTAGACATACATTTGGTGGTAGCGAAAGAGGTTCAGGTGGAGGATTTTATAACCCTGGAGATGTATACGAATACATTGAAGAGCACAATGGGATACGAAGAGGTATGGCTGTAACTATTATAAACGATGGATATACCTTCTCAACTTATGCAGATATGTTTGAGCAATTAAGATTTGCAAACAAAAGAAGAAATGACGCTTGGGATAATGATACAGAAGGCGTAGTGTTTGCTATTTCTAAAGTGCCTGATGGCCGAGTTGTATTCGCAGTAAGACATAGTAGTGGCAAGGAATGTTTGATTGAAGCAGCAGGTGTTAGATTAGTAGATGATGTAGTAGATTGCTTGCCTACCAAATGGTTTATTGAAATCAATGAACTCAACAAAGCTGACTTAAAAGAGTGGAGAGGATTTAATATTACTCAAGATTATGGCTACCTATTGTCTGACATACCAGAAGGAAAAAGTCACAGTTTGCCTAACAACTGTGGATACTATGTTAGAACGCTTGAAGAATACCCTGAATACAGATTAATAACCGATGAACAATTTTATAACCAAGTAATAAATAAACCTATGCCACAAATAACACAAGAAACATTACCAGAAACACCACAAGATGCACCACAAGATGCACCACAAGAAACAAAACAATACCCTAAGACACCTGAGGGTTTATATCAAATGACCGTAGACTTACTTGCCTTTGAAGTAGGTGATACAGTTAGAGTAACCCATAAGGTTCCTTCCCACTATAATGGTTGGCAAAACAATTGGTCTGATAGTATGGACGTTTTCATTGGCAGAGAGTACAAGATAGAAGGAATTTTTGAAACAGGTTTTCAATTAGAATATACTGATAGTTACAAATTCCCAATCTACAGCTTAGAGCTTGTCAAAAGAAAAGAAACTCTTAGTACCCACACATTATGTTTTACTGGGGCAAGTGGAAGTATGGAAGATGGCGGTGAATTTGTACACTTTAATAGCCCAATCACAAAGTTATCAGGTAATGATGTGTATTGGTTGGTTCAGTTGTTAATAATGGCAGGTGTTGATAAAAAATATAGTGTATCTACAAAGATATAAAGATAAATGTAATTATAAATTCATATTTTCTCACTAACAAAACAATATAAATTATGACAAACAAAGATTTATTACAGATGCATTTTGATGTACTTAACTTACAAGTAGGTGATGTTGTACAAATAACCCATAAAGTACCTGCTTATTACTTAGGTGTAAGCTATGGGTGGAATGATTGTATGGATAGGTATGTAGGTAGAACTTTCCAAGTAAAAGAAATAAACGAAAATCATATTGGTCTTCATGAAGATGAACATTGGTGTTGGCATCCTGCTTGTCTCAAAGTGGTATCTCGTAAGCCTAAAGATGTAACGATTACCTTTGGGTTAACAGAAGATGGCATTAACCCTGAGTATGTGGCAAAGATTAATGCACAAACTGCATTTGTATACAAGAACGATGGAATGGAATTGTTATGTGACATAGATTTTGATACCGTTGAGATGATATTCAAACATATGAATAAGTTGTCAGGTAAAATGCTTCTAACAAGAGGCGAAGAATAATTTGGTAAATTGTAATTTATTTCTTAACTTTAAATACAACAATCATGAACGCAAAACCGATTTACTCCAACTCATTCAAGAAGTTCTTGTCTGAGTCAGACAGCCGCATCTGTAAAATCTTACACAGGCTTGACCTTAAAGATAGACCATCGTCTATCGTAACAACTAAGGATATTAACTATATAACCAATCGTAAAGAAGGGTTAATCAGTTATCTTCCAAGCAATCGTCCTCACATTATGAACGAAGACTATACTTGGTCTCGTCAAGGTAGAGAGTCAGGCCGTGCAGGTAGAGTTATCCGTAAGTTATTTGATAGCAGGTTTATATCTCGCTATCTAACTGACAAAGACTTTGAGGACTTTACTAATCTGTATCGCTCCGAGTTCAATGGTCAAGGGTTGCAATTTGTTCTCCGTGATGCTGACCAAATTCCAGATGTGTATGATATGGATATCTGTGAGGAAGGTTCACTCGGTAATAGCTGCATGAATGGCGACGGTTGCTATATGGATATGTATTCACACAATAGTGACATGCAAATACTTACATTAGTTAATACAAATGGCAAGTTGTGTGGTCGTGCTTTAGTATGGCACAATGTTATTGCCAATGACGACCGTGATAATCGTATAACAGTTATGGATAGGATTTATACATCCGATGACTTTATGGCTGATATGTTTGTTCGTTATGCAAATGAGAATAAATGGTACTACAAATTTAACTACAAAAGTGGTGGCAATATACAGCAGTTCTTTAACCCTGATGGTGATACGGTTCATTTAGTTCTTAAGGTTAATCTTGACACCGACTTTGGAAGTTATCCATATATTGACACATTGTGTTATGGTGGTGATGGTTTCATAACAAACGATGATGATGCAAGTAGTGCTCATTATTGTTACCAATATACAGGTGGCGATAGATGTGAAAGATATTGGGACGAAATTGATGACTGTAGAATTGATAACAGCGAAGATGTAGTTCACATTGAAAATGGTAGATATAGAAGACACAATACTCATATTGATAATGCTGTAAGTATCAATGGTGAGTGGTGGTGGTGCGATGACGAAGACATTATTGAGGTTGATGGTACTTGGTATGAAAAAAGTGATGACGAAATAGTTGAGGTAGATGGAGATTGGTATCGTACTGACGATGAAAGTATTGCTTATTGCGAATGCGATTATGAATATCACCTCACCGAAGATTTAGTGTACCACGATAGTAGAGGTTGGATACTTCTTGAGAATGCCGTGAAGGTAAAAGATGTTATCTACCACAAAGATGAGGTAGAGGAATTAGTATAATTTAACTTATAAAAAACAAAACAATGGACAACAGAAAACATAAATTAATTGATGTACTATCTGTACAATCAGAGAGTTACAATCAATATAGAATGTTCGCCTACATAGTTAGGGAACTTAAACGCTTAGGCTGTACTTACTATTCTCACAATGGTAACTTGTATGCAACCAAAGGTATTGCTGACAAATATCCGTGTGTTGTTTCCCATATGGATACTGTCCACGATATCGGTGAGGACTTGACTGTGTTAGAGATTGACGGTGTGCTTACAGGTTTCAATAGATATACTATGACTCAGTCTGGTATTGGTGGCGATGATAAGGTTGGTGTGTTCATATGTTTACAAGCATTAGAACATAACGATAACATCAAGGCTGCTTTCTTTAGAGATGAAGAAGTTGGTTGTGGTGGTAGTTATGAGGCCGATGTAGATTTCTTTACTGATTGTAGATTTGTATTGCAATGTGATAGACGTGGCAATAGCGACTTTATTACAAGTGCAAGTGGTGTTCAGTTGTCCAATGATTTGTTTCAATCCGATGTGTTACCTATTGTCACTAAGTATGGGTATAGCTTTGCCCAAGGTGCAATGACAGATGTTATGGCCCTTAAGGAATTAGGTATACAATGTAGTATGGCTAATATGAGCTGTGGTTATTACAATCCCCATATGGATAACGAGTATGTTATTGTTAGTGATGTGTTTGTTACATTGGATATGGTGTTAGATATTATTCACGAGTTACATAAGAATGATTATAACTTTGTATCTGTAAACAAACCATATAAGAAGTATAGCGATATAGGTTATCGTAGTTCTTTTAACCTGCCGCCTGCTAAGTCATACCACAGCCCTTATTATGATTGGGAGCTTGATGATTACAACAAGTCGTTTGGTATTAGCTCATCTTTTTGTGAGGGTTGTGGCATAACCCATAACTTAGATGACTTAAAGTTAGCAGCTGATGTTAACGCAATGGTTTGTAAAGATTGCTTTGATTTGTTTGAATTTAAATAAAGATGTTTTGTTTTGATAAGAGTCGGGGGTTTGATTGTTTTCCCCCTTCTCTTTTTCTATCACTATCATCTTTCTTCTTTTGTATGAAAAAAAAATTAATTTTAATTATTTTGTGCATCCCAATTGGTTTTGGAATGCCTTTTAAGTATTGGCTTATCAGCTATGTTTTATCAATTATTTATGGATTCTTTAAATTTAAAAACTATGGAAAACTTAACACACCTACCCGACCATCTAAAAAGATTGGCAATGATGACGACTATTTTGGAAGCATGCCATAAGTCTGCTATGTGCAGCGATATGCTCAATATGTTGTACAATGATGTACTTATGCAATGCCATGCTGAAGGGGTTAAACTATGTACCCTGTTCCCTGATGCTCAAACTGAGCCAAGTTTCTATAGCGACGAGCAAATAGAACAATTGGAACAAGAGCAATATGAAATTATTAGAAGAGATGTAATTAACGAATAAAACCCTTTATTATGGAAAAGTTTAAAGTAACTAAAGAAAAATTTTTAAATTGGTATTTTGGAGATCCAGAAAGTCGCATTAATTTTGGTAATAATGCTATTGAAGAATTAGAGTCATTTGGCAAAGTAACTGTAACGGTACAAGGATTGTTTGATACCTGTGGGTATATTCCTCAATGGATATGCGAAGACCAATCAATCAATGACGATGATGATTTAGATGTATGGCAAGTAGAATTAATTTAATTAACTTTTAAAACTAAAAATGTATGATGATTCAATTGGGTAAACCCCACACCGTAAAGAGAGAGCGTAAAGTATATGAGAGAATTTGTGCTAACCCTGATTGTCTAAAGGACTTTGTAACCCCTAATAAGTCAACTATATATTGTCGTAAGGGTTGCCAACCACATAAACATAGTAAGGGGTTAGTAGCACCAAGCCACGATGAACCACTACCCGTAGATGAACGAGGGTTCTTTGATGCAGATTCATTCTGTAAAAGGTATTACGAAGATGGTAGGCCACAAGGTGGCGTACGCTACGGAGACACAACAATTCATGTATTATCACAAAAATAAAAACTATGACACCTGAAATTAGATTTAAGAAAATGTACGAAGATTTATTAGTTAAGTATACCGAACTACACATTAAATACTCTGAGTTACTTGACAAACATTATGAGGAAGAAGCATTGGCCATATCATTGGCCGATGACCTAAGTGATGACCCCTTAAAGAAAAGAAATGACAACTAAGAAAACCAAATCATACTCTATGGGCTACAGAAAGAATATGTCTGTAGACCCTCAGTATGTAATGAATAGGTGCTTGGAGTTTTATGGGTATACCTACGAGGAGTTTATATCAAAAGAGAAACCCTCTATAAGATTGTCTAATTGTAAAAAGACAACCCTGTTATTGTTAAGACAACTATGTGGGTATACTTGTAAGCAAATGAGTGAGATGTTCTACCTTAATATAAAGAGCTGTATGTATTTAATAGATAGGTCTATTACCTTAAGAAAAGAAGATAAAGAATACAGAAAAGAGTTTAATACTATTAAGAACTCTATATTAATTAGGACACGAGGGTTAAGAAAAAACATTACTATTGGGGCGTAATATAGGGTATGAAGAAGACTGCAAAGTATTATGCTTCACACCCAGAAGCAAGAGCAAAGAAGAAGTCATACGATTCTAAGCTAAACAAGAAGCCTGAGCAAGTTAAGAAACGAGTAGAAGCTAATAGAGCTAATCGTAAAGCAGGAACTTATGGTAATGGCGATGGAATTGATATGGCCCATACTAAGAAAGGCATCGTTAAGAAGAAGCAATCAGTTAATAGAGGAAGTAAATCAGATATGCCTGGCGATAAGAGAGCAAGAGGAAAGAAGTGTGGTTGCAAACATTAGTATGTGGATAAGTCAAGGATAACTTAATTAGGAAATGTAATATAACATTTTGTATCTTTGCAATAGACATCAACACATAAGAAGTTTATCGGGTCTTCTTGTTGGTGTCTTTGTTGTCTAAAACCTGAGCGTAATATATAATTATCAACCTGTTGCAGCGGTTTTTTTTAACTTATTGGCTTTTGAATGAAGAGTAGCTGCAACCTACTCAGATTTCTTAAGCCTTTTTTCTTTATGAACCATAATTGGTATGCGGTAATAACTGCTAAAGTCTTAATGGCAAAAGACTTATCTTCAACCCAAAAGTTACTGATGGCTTTAATAAGTAACCTATCTAATGAGAAAGGGTATTGCTATGCGTCTAACAAATATCTTGGCGAATGCTTAGATATTAGCCAAATCACAGCAAGTAAAAACATATCCGAATTAGAAGAGAAAGGTTACCTGTCAAGGGTGCTTAACATTGACCCTATTAGTAAAGAAATTAAGATGAGGGTATTGGTAATTAGAGAGCACCCAAACACATTTGGTATGGTTGAAAAAGGAAAGACCTCCCGTCAAAAAAGGAAAGACCCTATGGTTGAAAATGACCATACCCCTATGGTTGAAAAGGGAAAAGATAATAACAAAGAATTAAAAACAAATATAATAACAAATAGAATAGATTTAGATACTAATTGTTTTAACCCATTAGATGATGATTCATGGATAGGGTTGATTCCTAAGAAGTAATTTTTTAACCCTATAAATTATATATTATGAATGGAACTGATTACTTAAACACATTGTCAACCAATATGCAACAGCATTGGCTACGAGAGGTAGCTGAATTAGATAACCCTATATCGTATCTTACTTCTGATTACGATGAATTTGAACACTTCTTAGGTATCTTTGATTGGTCAGATTCTATTATGGGTTACCCATTCTGGTCAGGGTTTTATAACAAGATTGTTAACGAGGCTAACTTAGAGATAGCTATAAACAAATATGAAAATGGCAAATCCGATAACTAAAATCAAAGCAATCAAGGATTTCGTAGAAGATATCCTTAGAGATTATCCTCAAGCAAGGGATAATGACAACTATCTTTGTTGTGTTGTATGGCACAAACAAGTACGAGCAAGTAACCAAGGTGATGTAACATTTGAGAACTTCTTAACGATGTATAGCAATAGCTTGTTAGCATCATCTGATTCTATTACAAGGGCTGCTCGTAAGATTAAAGAAACTAAACCTGAGTACAGGGGTAAGAACCACGAGGAAAGAAAACAATTAGAAGTACAAACAAGATTAACTATTAATAAACTTTAAAACTAAAAACTATGTTTAAGAAAACACAAACAACAACACTTGAAATGAATGCAAGTGAAATGCTTAAAAAAGATTTTGAAAAATTTAAAAGCGAAACATTAGAAATGATAGGTGAGGAATTACCTGACTTTGTTTCATCTATGTTAGAAATGGCTTATAAATGTGGGTATCACGATGGTTGTATATCATTAGGAGAACAGATAGCAAGTTCTATGGGTGGTGATTTTTCTAAATCTTATTCAAAAGATTAATATGACAGCATTAATAACACTTTCTTTTTACATAGCCCTATGTATATACTTAGGGTTTAAAAAACGTAAACTATGAGACAATTAATTTATTGGGAAGTAGAACACCTACTTAAAATGGCAAACATATGCAACCCTGAGGTTACTAATTCTATAACGGATAACATCTGTAAGATTGCCAAGGAACATTACGAAGGCAAAGAAGATGAGACTAATGTAGTTAGGAAAGGTAGATGGTACGATAAGATTGTACCAAGATGGTTTGATAACGAAAGTAAATTTTAATATATGCCAAGACACAAACACACAGACGCATTTGAATTGTTTGATGAAGTATCAAACCTATACCGATACAAGCCTAAGAAAGACTTTGAGGGTTACTTTAATAATATGAGAAAGGTAGTTGCTAACCACTACAAAAGGGTTAGACGAGAGCTATACCACTTTACCCCAAGGTCTATCACAAGGATATACGAGTTAGGAGAAAAGATATTATTCATTGAGTCTGAAGAGTTTGAAGGTGCGTATTATAAATATAGTAATTCACAATCTAAAAAATAAAAATCATGGCAGCAGAAAGAGCATTGTCTACAAATCAAATAGAATATAAAAATATATTAATACCTATAGAAGGTACAGACCCTGTTGAATATTCTCAATCATCTGTATTAGTTTCATTCCATTCTACTTTAGATATGGCAACTATTAATTCTGTAAGCACTTTCATTGATGAGTATGGTGAAGTTAACGATCATTACACAGTTGTTAGTTTGAACAATGGCCAAACAGTAGTTTTAGACCAAGCGTGGGAAGAAGTAAACACTAAATATATATCTTATTTAAATGGCGGATAATACATACATAAAAATATACGACGCTGAGATAGTAGACAACACAATAGTAATAAAGAAGATAGTAATACTTGACGATAACGATAAGATAATTAGAGAGGCAACATTAAACAAAGACATATTAAACCTATTAAAAAATCTACAATTCTCAACCAAATGGCACAAGGTGCTGACCGAATTCACCATAGACACAAACCCTTTAGAACTTTTAAAATGATAACCATTGTTAAAACAAAAGACAAACAACTATTTCAAGAGAGCATGAAAATTGCTTTCTATGATGACTTAGATTTAAAGAAGTACCACATTAAACCTTCAGATAACTATGAAGATATGGTCAAAGACTCCTATTTTAATATAGGTGTGGCCAAAGGTGAACTCGGTGCTGAACTTTATGTTGTTTACTTTAAAGGTATTTTAATAGGGTTTAGTTGTATTATACCAAAACTATCTATGTTATATTCGTTTGGTATCAATATAAACTATAGGAAGAAAGAAATTTTAAGGGATTGGATTAATGGAATACAGGATATAATTTATTCTTATTCTGGACATATGAATGTATTATTGTATTCTAAAAACACAAGAGCAATTAGTTTCTTTAAGAAGAATGGCTTTGGTATTATCTTTCAGAATACTAAGATAATGGATAGTGCACCTGCTACTATGCTTGTTAAGTATAAATTTGTAAATGCTTATAAGATGGTAAACGAATTAGAATTTGAAGAAGGACTTGGATAATTCAAAACAATTAACTTAATTTTGTAAAAACAATAAATATGAGCAACGAAAACTCAATCAGATTTGAACCTAACCCTAAGGGATATATGTTAAAGGGAGACCTTTTGTATTGCGATGTTTATTGTGAAGACCAAGAACAAGAAGCAGCGTTTGAAGCTATGGGATTAAAGTCATCTAAGATGCATACATCTTTATGGATGGACTTTGTCTTTGACATGAGCGATGTAATGGCTGCTAAAATGTGTGGACCTGTACCAGGCTGCGACTATATTAATTTGACTACTGTGTATTTCAAGTGCTCTGCATACGACAACATGGTTTTAGGTATTTATTTTGAAGACTTTATTGCAAGCTGGGCTGAATGGAAATCAATCAAAAAACCAAAAAAATAACCCTGTGTCTAAATTCACAAGTTGGGATACCAACCACAACCCAAAAGAAAATCATTCAGCAATGTCTGATGACATGATGATTTCTATGTTTGAGTCAAAGCCTTTCAAGAATAAAGGGTTTATGAACTCGTCCGATGCATTAGAGAACCTCAAGAAATACAGAGAAACAAAAGAAGAAAAGTATAGAGACGCTATACTTGTAGGTAACCTCAAGTTACTTTATCACCTATCAGTTAAATGTTGGACTCCTGGCTTTCAACTATCCGACCTATTTCAAGAAGCTTGTATAGGGTTTATAGATGGGATAGAAAAGTACGATGAAACCAAGGCAGTAACCAAGGACGGTAAAGCTAAGATAAGTTCTTATAGTTATTTCTATGCTAAGAAATATATCCTTGCCTACATTGAGGCTAACTTTAATTCAATTAAGTTTACAAGACGACCACTAAGAGCGTCACAAAAGATTAAGAAGTTAATAGAGAAAGCAGTAAAAGAGTTAGAAGTTAATGAATCAATTATCCCTTATGACCACTTGCTACAGAATGCAAGCAAGATGGAATTACGAGGAGCATTAGAAATATCTAAACCTCAAATGTCTTTGTCACGATCTATAAGTGACTCAGAAAATTCAGAGATATATTTAGAGGATACGATATCAGATAAGAATGAAGCAGAGAATAGAATAAACTTTGACCTTAACTTAGATATAGTGTATGATATGATAACATCACTTAATAGAAAGTCAGAAAGATTATTGCTGTCTAAGTTCCATTTAATTGATGAAGACTTTATTTATGTATGCTTTGAATATGGAATGGGAGAATATGAAGGCAACTTATTTGTTGAGGACTTAATATCCCATCTAAGAAAATCTTTAAAATAATCCACAAATATTTTGTTATTTCAAAATAACTTTGTAGATTTGTAAAAATATTTTTTAACACAAACACAAAACCGATTATGAAAAACCTGTACAAAGCTCTCGCAGCTTTCCAACAAGAAGTCCCTGTAATTCACAAGGGTACTCAAGGGTATGGATACAGCTACGCTGACCTACCTGCAATCTTTAGCATCATCAACCCATTAATGAAAAAGCATGGCTTAGGGTTTACGCAGATGATGACAGACATTGGACTACAAACTACAATCTTCCATTGCGAAAGCGGTGAGAACATTAGTTCAGTAGCAACCATTCCTCAAGGTGTTCAGCTTAAAGGTATGAACGACTTCCAAGTATTAGGCTCAGCAATTACTTACATTCGTAGGTATGCATTGTCATCAGCACTTGGGTTAGTTACCGATAAAGATACTGACGCATCTGGTGAACAAACATCAGCACCTGCTAAAACTTATTCTAAACCTAAACAAGACTTATCATTCTAATGGCAAATCAAATATTTATGGATTGGCTGAGCTCACCTGAGTTCCGCCTTTCCTTCTCAACGGCAAAAAATTTATTAGAGTCTCCTGCTAAATTCCAATGGGAGATAACAAACAAACTTATGTACGAACCTGATGAGCCTACTGAGGCAATGAGATTAGGTACACTTATTCATACATTGGTATTAGAGCCACATGAGTTCGGTAGTAAGTTTGTTATATCCCCTGAGTTCGGTAGAACTAAAGCAGAACTTGAAGCTAAAGCTGAGTTCTTCAAAGCTAACGAAGGTAAGATAGTAGTTAAAGACAAAGAGGTAGACAAAGCAGAGCGTTGCATTAAATATATCCCTGATAATGTTATGGACATCATCAATGCTGGCAAGACTGAGTTTGTAATTAACCAACCCATATCTACGTTACCTTTCAAAGGTATTATAGATTGCTATACTGATAGGGTTATAGAAGTTAAGACTACAAGCGAGTCATCTGCTGATAAGTTAATTGCTTCTTTCTTTAACCTTAAGTATCCTATGCAAGCTGCTATCTATGGAGTACTTGCTAAGAAAGAGTTTGGGTTAGATTACTATCCTAATACTACTTACTTGATTATCCAAACAGTAGCTCCTTACAGAGCTTACTTTATAGAAGCTGATAAGGACTATCACTTGTATGGTCAGAAGTTATTAGATAATGCATTAGCTATCTTTAACTACGCAAAAAAAGAAGGCTTATGGGATAAAGGTTGGGATATCCAATCAATCGGATTACCACCATGGGCATCAAAACAAATTGAAGAATAACAGCCCTAAGTACATGGGAACTCGAAGCACAGCCGTGGCATACCATAAGAACTGCCCGCTCCTAATCGTTGGTAGGCTTTGTTGGCAACTCAAAGGTGTATAGATAAAAGTTGCAAATAGTCAGGTGGCGGAATTGGTAGACGCAGCTGTGATGATTTTGCTGGAAGGTGAATCTCCTTTAACTATAAGCAGGGTAAATCAGTTCTCAATTATCATACAGGTTCAAATCCTGTCCTGACTACAAAGTGGTATATAGACGAAAATGAAATTCCTGCTGTGATGTTAACTTAATCAGCACATTCAGAAGTAGAAATGAACAACCG
>Ga0213921_1000148_pt1 | contig 28396 bp, 37 predicted proteins | sample McNCre2017MG_FD_165041 | JGI IMG/M metagenome (GOLD analysis project Ga0213921, IMG submission 165041) | Freshwater microbial communities from McNutts Creek, Athens, Georgia, United States - 20-17 MG | ecosystem: Environmental > Aquatic > Freshwater > Creek | place: USA: Georgia | collected...
TAACGCATTGCATGCAGCAATTCTTTTCTTAGATTTTAGGATACAATTATCCTCGCATGTTTTTGGTTTCTCTGAAACAGAAGGCAAACCAAAAATAAGCTGTTCAGTAGCCCAATTTTTGGCGCCTGTAGTCAAAGGCTTCCCATTTTCGTCGGTAGCTGGATATTGCTCAGTTCCCCATTTAGGATCCTCGATATCAAATCTAGGATACCCTTGAGGATCCATACTAGGGTTAGGACCATCCTCCAGGTTTTTCTTTGGATCCTCTCCCAATACATCATAGATCCCATATTGAGCATAACTCACTCCTTTATCACCTGTGGGTCCTGTCTCAACAAAGGGTTTATTAACGTAGTCTAAAATCGTGGTATCAGGCATTTTTTTCAAATTCTTTGTTTATTACTTAAATATATTTTATGTGAATAATAGTCTTAGCCATATTTATTTAATCCTTACCTCCTAGATCGTTTAACCACACGTCTAGGCCTGCTTCTCCTAGATCGTAGAGAGCGCCGAGAACGCCTTGATCTAGCCGGAAATCCGCTGCTAGCACCGCAATTAGAAACTTTATCTTTCCCTTCAATGTCACAAGGGCATCCAGCCTTATCCAGTGCGTCTTTAACACGAGTCCTTAACGCATTGCATGCAGCAATTCTTTTCTTAGATTTTAGGATACAATTATCCTCGCATGTTTTTGGTTTCTCTGAAACAGAAGGCAAACCAAAAATAAGCTGTCCAGTAGCCCAATTTTTGGCGCCTGTAGTCAAAGGCTTCCCATTTTCGTCAGTAGCTGGATATTGCTCAGTCCCCCATGTAGGATCCTCAATATCAAATCTAGGATACCCTTGAGGATCCATAGAAGGGTTAGGACCATCTTTCAGTTCTTTTTTAGGATCCTCTCCTAATACATCATAGATTCCAAACTGAGCAAAACTGGTTGCCGGAGCACTATCGGTTTTTTCCGATTCATACGGCTTATTTACATAATCTAAGATCGTCGACATTTTTCGGTAACCCCCTTTATGAATATACCTTATTAAAATTTGTGACAACAGTATAATAAATTTATTTATTTGTTTAATAACCTCCTCCTCTTCCACCATAACCGGAATTACCGAAATTACGATAACCCCTTTGATAGTTATTGCCTCCCCAATTACCACCACCACCACCTCTATTGTAGTTATTATATTGAGGATACGATCCACTTTGAAAATTATTGCGTTGATAACCAAAGTTACCACCTCCCCTTCCAAAACCACCACCACCAAACCGACGATAGTTATTATTATAATAACCACCACCACCACCTCTAAAACCGTTCTGGTTCTGATAATTGGAAGGAGCCCATTGCCAACTTTTCTTTTGTTCCCCTTCTTCACCCTCCTTAGTTTCCTCTACCTCCTCTTCTTCTTTACTATCTTTTACATCATCTTTTTTAATTTTTTTAACATCCTTTTTAGCACTACTTTCGCTATTCCTTTTCGATGAAGAACTCTCTTTGACTTCAAAGCCCTCAAGGGCATTTTGAAGTAATTCATCCATTTTAAGATGAATCAAATAAATTTATGACATATTCAAGCAGGTAGGGATTCCAATTGCCCAAATGTGATATGACGGTAGGTACATGGACCTTTCCATCTGGGGAACCCCAATGCTACGTTTACATGCCCTGATATCTGTTGTAAATCCCTTCTTGCTTTAGGATCAACAATAGATATGGTATGAGTTACGATAGGTTTTTTCCCTTTACGTAGTCTTTGCTTTATATTTTTGTTGATATAATGATTGACAACCCCACCCTCTGTGAATTGTCCATCCGTCATGAAAAAAATTACATCGGGTTCCTGTCCTCTAGGATCATCGAACAAATAATTAATGATGTTTTTCGGATTGGTATTACCCATCGGATTTATTCTTATAACAAAATCAATCAACTCAGGCCTTGTATCTCCTGCACCGTAATCACTTAATGATCTCCAATATAATACATCATCCCATGCTACAATATTGGAACAAGATCCAACACCATCAGCACATTCCGCAGTAATAGATCCCATTGCCTGTGCAGCTTCAAACCAAATTCCTTCACTAAAGATTCCTATCCATATCATAGCATCATCAGGTAATTCATTAATAAATTTTATTAATTGAACTTTCAGAAGACCCATCCTTGATGCCTCCGGAGGTACTCTTGGGAGTTTATTATCATAATTATCCAAAGCCCCCCATGACATACTCCCACTTCTATCAACAATAAATGCGAATTTCTTTGGGTTCCCTTCTATTTCCACATCCAAAAATTTAGCAGGTGGTTTTTCAGGTTCAGGTTCAGGTTCAGGTTCTTGTGGTTTAGGATCAGGTTCATCAACATTATCCGGAAACCCATCACCGTCGGTATCGTCCGGCAGCTTAGGCTCAGGATCTTCCGTATCAGGTTTTCCATCATTATCATCATCAATATCAATGGAATCCTTCTTTCCGTCATCATCCCAATCAAAATCTGGATCTTTCGGTTCTTCATCAACAGCCAAATCAGGTTGATCAGGATCATATGGATTTACCGGTGGTATATAATTAGGATAAGTAGTAGGATCATTTTTATCACAACCTGGAATCTGATTGCCATCGGCATCTTCACATTCCTTCCTTGAAAAATTACACTTTTTATAAGTTTCATCCCATTGTCCTCCATCATCATCTTCACATTCCTTCTTTTGAGGATCAACACATTTTGGAGTTCCATCAGGATTGTTACTATCCCATACCAGTCCCTGATTTTCACAATATGTCGTATAGGAACAAACCTGAGCAATTTCATTCCATTCACCACCCGAAGCCCAACAATCTCTTTCCTCGGGGCCAATACATTTCTTCTCTTCAACCCACCATATCTGCCCACTTTCTTTACATTTTTCTTCTTCTTTAGTCATACATCTTGGTGGATCCCAGGTAGGATCCCATTTACCCCCACTATCCTCACACTCCTTCCTTTCTGCTTCAACACATTTTGGTGTGCCATCAGGATTATTATTATCCCATACAAGACCTTGCTCTTCACATTTCTTCGTAAAGGAACATATTCCCGCAATTTCATTCCAAACACCACCCTTTTCTGCACAGTCTCGTTGTTCTTCCGTAATACATTTCTTAGTATCTTCTTGCCAAATCTTTCCATCTTCCAAACATTCCTTCTGCTCCTTGGGCATACATGTTTTAGTACCAGGATCATATAAACCCCCAGCATCCTGACATTCCTTCCTTTCGGGTTCTATACAATTTGGAGTACCATCAGGATGATTATTCACCCACACCAGCCCCTTATCGGCACAAGTTTTTGTAAATGAACATAGCTTTGTAACAGGGTCGTAATACCCACCCTTAACAATACAATCCTTTTTCTCCTTTTCCATACATACTCCCTGATACCATTCCATTCCATTTTGATTATTGCAATCCTTTTCTTCTTTACTAATACATTTCTTATTAGTAGAATCCCATTCACCTCCTTCAGCCCAACATTCCTTGATTTCCTTTCCATAACATTTCTCTTCAACCCAATCACCTCCATCTTCAATACATTTCTGTTTCTCAGGGTTTTGACATTCAGTACCATCCCATATCCAATCCTTATCCCTGCATTCTTCTTCCTTCTTCTCCTCCTCGGTCGGAGGCATATTACAAAAGGTATTTCCTAGTATACCAATCTCCCACGTTCCTCCGGCATCGATACAAGCCTTCTGTTCAGGATCTTCAGGATTTTTGCAATATCCCTGTCCAAAGAAATTAGTATCCCATTCACCTCCAGTTTTCTTACATTTATCTTCTTCTGTTTCCTCTAATGGAGGTTCTGGATTATGAATTGGTCCATCAATGCCAGATGGAGGCTTATTTCCAAAAGGTTCTGGATCATCCTTGTTGGGAATATCGTCATCATCCTCATCACCATCTTCGTCAATGCATATTGGTTGATAATTAAGAGGACAACCACCATCTGGCGAACATATAGTGTCATCGTATTTCTCTCCATTCAAATATTCTTCCAGATCGGCAATCGGCATACACCAAACCATAGATCCAGGATCGCACGTCCTACATTTTTTCGCCGGAGGAACTATAGGATCATCTTGTTCATCAGGTATACCATCGTTATCATCATCAGGATCCTCGTCATCCGGGATACCGTCGTGATCATTATCAGGCACTCCCGATGGTCCATCAGGTTGTATCTCTTCCTTTTCATCTTTAATACCATCGTCGTCATCATCATCATCAATAGAATTAATAATCCCATCATCATCTAAATCATCATCAGGCTCTTCCGGTGGCGTGCACGGTGGATTAAAAATCACATCTTCTTCATCGGGAATATCATCACCGTCAGCATCAGGGTCTTCGTCATTTTTAATCCCATCATTATCAGCATCACCATCCGGATCGTCAACAGGGAAAAGTGGGCATGTAGTAGGTCCAAGTGGTATTAAATTGTCATCCGGTATTCCATCACCGTTACAATCAGGTTTATTTTCGGGGTTCATAGGATCACATCCAGGAGGATATTCAACATCCTGTCCATCTTCAGTCCATCCGCTATCTTCGCATAAATCAAACCCACCAGCTTGATAATCATCATTATTATTATTGGTCGGCATGTCTTGTCCTTTGAATAATAATTCGTGTCCAACTTGTGTGACAGCCCCAACATGTTCAAATAATACCTCTGCTCCAACATGTTCAAATAACACATGTGGGGTATCACAACCAGCCCCAACATGTCCGAACACTACTGCAAATCCTCTTTATTATTGTCCCTTGGAGATAATGAAAACTCAGTGTGCTCGAAATTGCATGGAAGTTGATTATGTAGTCCCAGATACAAATAATACAACAAAAACTACAACTAGAGCTGGTCCTGCCGATACCGGAACAAATACTGAGACTGGAAGTGGAACAACAACAACAACCACGACCACGACAACGACTACGGATCCCGGAAGTGGAACAACAACCGATACAACCGATCCTGTAACAACAACCGATACAACCGATCCTGTAACAACAACCGATACAACCGACCCTGTAACAACAACCGATACAACCGACCCTGTAACAACAACCGATACAACGGATCCAACAACAACTTGCAACACATGCAACAACCCCAGTAATACATGCAACCAATGTAATTCTTGTAATTCTTGTAATTCATGTAGTGTTCCAAATATTTATATTAATTATGATCCAAATAAAGGTCCAACAACGACAACAACAACAACAACCACAACAGAAGGAGGTTCTACTGAAACCCCCCGAGAAGAACCAGGCACAGAGGAGCCCGGAGCAACAGATGAACCCGGAGCAACAGATGAACCTGGTGGAACGGAAGACCCAGGAACCACCGATAAATGTCCAAATGTATCAACAAGAGGTCTCAGCACTAATTTCAATTCCATCAATAAGAATAGTTACGTTGATTTTTATGTATATGATATTCTCACCCCAAGAGCAGGTCCAGAAGATACAACAACTGTAACAGATCCAGTAACAACTACAACTCAATGTAATAACCAAGAAGTCGTTAATAAAGCATTTATGGAATCATATAGAAGTGACGAATCATTATTCGAACCATACCTTATTGGTTTTCCTGAAGATACATTCGGGGAACCAACATTCGAAGAAGTAAGAGAAAGAAAAAGACCCAATCCATGGACAAGCAATATGCCATACTGTCAGTCGTATGAGGAACAATATGAACAGGATATAGAAAACGAACTACCAAATAACAAACCAAGGTCTCAAGTCATCTATGGTTGTACTGATCCAGATGCAAATAATTATAACTGTGATGCAACACAAGATGATCAATCTTGTACATACGATGCCATCTACGGTTGTACTGATCCTGATGCCAACAACTATGACGAGAATGCCACACAAGATACAAATCCAACTTCATGTACTTATGATCCTGAACCCGTTATTGGTTGTACCGATCCAGATGCCAACAACTACAATCACCTTGCCACACAGGATGAAGTACCATCTTTATGTACTTATGACCCTGAACCTGTTTACGGTTGTATGGACCAAAGTGCCAGCAATTATTCAGCCTCTGCGACACACGAACTTCCAAACTCATGTATATACATTGGTTGTATGAATCCAAGTGCAACTAATTATGACTCTCGCAATACATCTGATACTAACCCATCCTCATGTATATTTCCACCACCTTCATCTCCCACTCAATATACACCCGAAACAACTCCCCCTGGTGTTTTATCAGGTACCGCAATGCTTGCAGCTGCCACTACGAGATCACAAGCACAAACAACTGTTGATTCCCAAGACCCAGACGGTATTAAATGGATTAACCCTCAAAGATGGGTTGAAGCACAATGGGATGGAATTCCCTTTGACATTACTGGAAAAACCAAAACACAAGTCTGCGCATTTATCAGACCAACATCCCAATCCCAGGTTATTCGCGGTTTACGAGAGAAATTCTACCAGGTTAATCCATTTGCAGATGTCACCAATCCATTACCACATGAGATAGAAAACTGGCATATAGAAGTAATAAAACATTACCGTGCCCTCTTTGGAGATACAACTCCCGTTAAAAACGATGCTAGACTATATCTCGAAGCTAGATGGGCTGATGAAAGATCCCATCTTGAAGTCTGGGATGTAGAATATCCTTCATCAGTTTCTCCCTACGTTCCCAAGAATGTAGGAGATCACTGGGGACCATGCTATGTAAACGGCGTTTATTATGACCGAGCCGCAGGACATTGTGGAGCTTCATTCAGACCAGATGGAACAGACCGTCAACCATATATAGATGGTGCTCCATATCTTAATAATTTAACCAAATACCCAGAATTATCCCTTTATGGTCCTTCCAGCATTAAAAAATCAGCAACAGAAGGTTTAGCCTCTGTAAATGCTGATTACCCCTGGTCGGTAAAATTTGCTCATGTAATCGCCAATTACATTTGCGCTGAAGGACTCAATGTTGGCGGGCATGCCGATCCCATTTGTAGTACAAACGGTGGCGCTAGACAACTTTTCGGTTGTCATTGGTGGTACGACGGATCTAATAATAATGGTTACCGAGGAAAATGGGCTGACCCTCCCTAATTTTTTTCCACTAGATTTTTTAATAATCAATAATCTCATTAAATTAAAGCTCATAAATTAGCAATCCGAAAGTTGTAAAGGAAAATGGCGAACAATAGTTCATTGCAAACCTATACAAAGTCCCTCCTTGACCCCTTTGATAAGGGGATGTCCCAACCCAAGCTACTAGATGGGAAGGTAGCTCGATCATCGGGCATCCGCCTTCGGGCAACGGGAGAAATCACTTGCAACAGTACGGGTTCTACTTATATCGCCCTCCTTCCAGGAGGATCTAATGTTGTCTGTTGGCGCGTTGACGATGATCCCCTCGTCCCTGAGGTCACTCCACAACCATTCCAGGGACACCTTGATACAGTTGAAGACCGTGCTAATGTTAAAGCTTATCGAACCGTGGGAACTGCTCTCCGCCTCTCCCTCGTAAATTCAGCAGATCAGAATGAAGGTTATTGGGAGGCAGCACGTATTCCAACGAACGCCCTGGATTTCTCCTTTACTGAAACAGCTCCTGGGATCACTAATTCTGCTGTTTCCCTTACAATGGGAAGCATTGATCTATCTAACTATCAAACCTATCTCACAGGAAAACTCCGTGATATTCACCGCTATCAATTTAAATTGAACGCAATTGACAATGACATTAATTTCACTCGTCTTTTGACGGAGCCACCACAAGTTGTTAATTTTGTGTCCGAACAATGGGATACCATTATCATTAAGATCCATGGACGGGTTGAGGTCGGAGCTCCCTCTATGCTTATGTATGATTGCATTTCAGCCCAAGAAGTCATTTATAAGGAAAATACTGCACTTGCTCGATTGATGTCTCAATCTCCATACGTGCCACAAACTAAGAGTCTACTCACCCGTACCAGATTCAATCCACCAGGTGTACAGATCAGTTAGCCATTTATCATCTATTGCCTTACCCGATCCAAAAAATATATATTTACCTTGTTCAAATTTTTCTCTGTCCTCACGATAAATTAAATCATTTCTTTTGTATACCACCGAATTTCCAGCTTCTGAAGTCATTAAGCAACCTCACGTAATTATCCATATTGATGTATATTACGTGATATTTCACATTTTCATCTAATCTCCAAAATATCATCTGCTCTTGTATAACATAGATAATCTCATTCAAATAGGAAAATAATTCATCTTCGCTCTCTGTTAAAACTTGCCAATTGACAGTCAATGGACAAAGCACCTCTGATTTTCTGAATAGATGCTCGTACTCCTCAACAGATGGAATCGAAGAATCGAGTATTATAGGAATACCATGCCAAGCATAATATAATAACTCCTGCTGCTGACAAAGCTGCACCAGGAAAGCACATTCCAGATGCTTGTTAGTTTTTCCCATCGCAAAGATTATAATCATTTTTTCTCCATTATGATATTCTCTATAATAATTATTATAATTACTTCAACTTCAATATGAAATTCAACTTGAAGTACAGTTTGAATTTCCAATGACACGATGGCTCCACTCATATTTTACAATCATGGCTTCGAATCCAAGAGATCGAAGTGGACCACGCGTAAAATACTGGGCATTCACATTGAACAATTACACCCCCGCCGATATAGATCGCCTTAGTTCTCCAATTGACGGCATCGAATATTTAATTTTTGGTAAAGAAGCGGGTAATTCAGGAACTCCACATCTACAAGGAACGGCCTGTTTCGTGCAACGTAAAAGGTTAACTCAAGTGATTGCAGCCTTAGGTCGCTGTCATGTCTCCCCAGTACGTTTGTTACCTCAAAGCATTGACTATTGTAAGAAAGACGGTGATTATACAGAATGGGGTACCATTCCTAATAGTAATCAAACCGGTAACAACGAAAAGGAAAATGAATTGGAACAGTTTAAACAAACAGTTCAACAAGGAGTTTTTGATGAAAAAACCATCCGGGAATTACACTCCAGTGTCTGGGCCAGTTGCGAGAAATTCTGCAGACAATACATTGATGATCACAAACCCAAGCATGAAGTAATAGCCCATCCATTGAAACCATGGCAAGCCGAACTTTATTCTAAGTTGATCCTTCCCGCTCATGAACGCAAGATTCAATTTATAATTGACCTCAAGGGAGATACAGGAAAGAGTTGGTTCGCAAGATATTACATGTCGATGCATCCCGATACAACCCAAATTGTAGTACCTGGACGTAAACAGGACATGGCCTACATCATAAAAGAAGATACAAAGGTATTCTTCTTTGATTGTCCTAGAAGCAAACAAGGAGAATTCATTCAATATGATTTCTTAGAAGAATTGAAAAATGGTATGATATTCAGCACCAAGTATGAAAGCAGAGTGAAATATCTAGCAACACCGCATATAGTGGTGTTGATGAATGAACACCCCGATATGAGCAAGTTGAGCAGTGACCGTTATTGTATTTCGATTCTAAATTAATTTTCTCTTTCTTTTTTTCAGTCTAATCTTTTCGTTCAGTCTTAGCTTACATTCCATCAGCTTAGCATGATCGATTTCACAGTAGGAGATAGGACGTATCTCTCCACCATCACCCTCTTCCCTATTATTAATCTCCTCATTTTCCGGTATCGGAAATGCGCATTGGATTGTTATAGCAGGTCGCAAGAACAATATACTATACCTATTCGTTATCGACGGAATAGTCCTCCGTTCACCGGGTAAATACAACTTGTATTCTCTCGCCCTGTTTCTAATATTCCTCATCGTAACATAACATTGTTCATTACAAAGTTTGTTATTCCATAAGCTTGCTGCTGTTACACCCATTATTTCATAAATATTCAATATGAGAGCCTGCGTTTAACCTCGAAAAACGGGTGCTCCTTCTCGTTCTTGCTGAGAGGTCCCGCATAAGAATATCTATCTTTCATGTGCTTCAACCACTCTTCACCACTGTCGTGTTTCAAGTGAGTCATGACAATTCTCTTCTTCCCTGACTTAACATCCTTGAACAAGTCAAGCATCGCAGCAAGTCTCAACGGTTTTTTTCTCAAGATAAGGTGAGCAAATAGCCTTATGTCTTCGTTAAACCAAACAACGTTGTATGTCAATACAGCATCGATATCTTCACATTTCTTGATAATTGCATCAATGATTTCTTTATTAGGTTTCTTTAAAGAAAAGATGTAGTATCGAGACCTCTTATCGATCTTCATATTGTTTATTATGATGAATAATCAAAATAAACCCTTGATCTTGTAACTAAACCATAACCTTATCCAACTTCAACTTCCAATTGAACTTCAACTAACCATATCCTCTTCTTCCTCTCCTGGCCAGGAGAGTATCACAATCGTATCTCCTGTGGCGTGAACCAATCGTAAATCATCAACGATGACGCGTCTGAAATTCAAATGATTATTGAAGACACCTCGACATCCCCAGACATTGAATGCCATCCAGTAATTAATCGAATCACGATCCATTTTCAAACTCAAATCGTGAAAAGCTCCAGTCCCGACCAATGACAAACCCTCCATTCTAAATCTGTCGTATACAAGAAAATACGGGTGTTCAGAGCCGATCAATCCATTTTCGTCAAACATTGGCTTTGTGTAGAATAAGCCCCAAAAACATTGCCTAAGCCTCATCGGAGCCCTGTTAACAAACAAGAAAAACGTAATGGTTGCAAAGTACTTCATAGATAGCCCATGCTCGTGATGCCAGAATGATTCGTAATCAGTCATCATGATGATTGACCATACTTGTTTTGGTAGCATCTCATAATTCTCTTTAGCCATCCAGTTAACGAAGTTAACCCTGAAATCCATCAATCTGAAAGAGAAATCTAAAATCGAAACCCTGCGCATTGGCTGCCATTGAATAAAATCCAAACTGACAACTTTAATTTTCTTTGGTCCATTTGGTTTGCACATAATATTTTGTTTTGAAATGCAAAAAGGATTTATTTTACTTTATCTGGCCATGGCCGGCATCTTGGAAGCCCACGCTTGCAAGATGTCTTCCAAAAAATCCAAAGGAAGCAATGACGAATCTTCCAATTCAACTTCAACATCGAATTCAACTTCAACAAAGAAATCTAAAGGAAAGGATAAATCTAAGGAATCAACCTCAACTGATGAAACCACTCCACCTCCAGTTGATTACCGTTCCATACTTTTGAATCAATGCCCAGAAAATCAGATAAACTATCCCCTCAGCTATCTAAATTAGAAGATTTTATTTTTTCTAATCCACGACGCATCAAAGAATTCTTCAAATTATACGATAGTTTATACACAGGCGAATACATCGACGACATTGAGTATATGTCCTTCCATAATGAACGCATTAAAACAACACTTAAATTATTAAAGTCTGATGGTGGGAAATACCATTGGAATAAAAAAACTCAAACTTGGTTCATAAAAAAGTAATATGAATGAACACATTCTGACTACCTACATCAGAACTAAAAATGTTTTTAAACATAGATTAAAAGATTTAAAAAGTTATGACAATGTCAAAATATATGTCTACGAACTAGATAAACTCGGCTGCAATAACGGACCATTACTTTATAAACTTAGAGAGAGAGGAGAGATATGGTATGATACCAAAGGAAACTTCAGAGCAACAAAGGAGGGACCAATTGACCCTAAACTATTGGATCTAACAAAACGTCACAATAAGGTTAACATGCCTCTTTCAAAGTTACACCTATGGATGAGAGATTTACTTCTCAAAGTCTCCCTACCTGGTGTTCCAAAGAAAAACATTCCAGTATATTTCAAAGCGTTTCTTGATCACAGATCCAAATCATTATCCCCGTTCTTCTCCGTAGATTCGTTCTCTAACAGAGTTCACAGTCCAGTAGTAAATTTGAAAGGTGATCTTCGTCTAAAGTTGAGATTGGATTCATCCAAAATAACATCCTTAGATGTCAAACAAATGCAACCAACAATCCTCGCCAAAGTATTAGAAGATTCTATTGGAACCAACAGTTTCTCCGATGCAATTTTTAAAGGCGAGGATGTATACATTCATATCCAAAAGGAAGCCAAATTAGAATCAAGGGATGCCGCTAAAAAATATTTTTTTGAATTAATTTTTGGGAAACCAAAGTCTGAGATCGGCGGTATGTTCAAAGGAAGCAATAACTGGGTTGAATGGATCAATGATTACAAGTCAAAAGAGGAGAAACTAAATCCACATAAAGAACATACTCATACTAATCTTGCCTGGTTGCTCCAATACAGCGAGGTACAGGTAATGACAGATATCTGGCAAAGGTTAATGAATGAAAATATTCCTTTCCTTTCTATCCATGACGAACTCCTTTGTAAAGTCAATGATAAAGAAAGAGTTCGTTCCATAATGTCTGAAGAACTATCAAAACATTTTCGTGAGTTTACCATTAACGTAATCGACTTATAAACTCCAACAATGAAGTTAATAATTCATATTTACATATTGTTTTCATTTGGAGTTGGAGCGCTTGCTATAGCCACATGCAAGCTCTGTGATGATTACATGAGTAATTCTACGTCGTGTAGAAACCTATCCAATTATGTATCCAAATTAGATTCCAATGACACGTTATGCAGTACTATTAAAACCCGATTTGATCAATGTTGTCACCAACCGACAATCCCTCAAAGGGAATTCCCTTATGTGGGACCTTTCAATATATGTGACATCTGCCTAGGTAAGTACCCAGGAGATCAAAGTATGGTGATGACTTTCTTATACCTCGGTTCCGGATCTTGCATCCAGTATTATCGATTTGGTAAAGAAGGACGTATTCCCAATCACCTTTGCAGTGTCGTACAATATTTGAGTACTAAAGTTTGTAATTGTATATAAGATACCTTATTCATTCTTTTCTTAGCCGCGTGCAGCGCAGCCGCGTGCAGCGCCTTTGCTGTTTTGACCTATTAGCATTTACGCACTTAAACTATTAGCTTTTACTTGAAACGTAATATCCTTAAAAATTACGCAGAAGTCGGAGCGGCCGTAGGCCAGCGACGAGCTTCTGCTCCCCGTTTTTGTATCACTTCACTTCCATTTTTCCCTCAAATATAAATTTTTTATATTTTTCATAATTTGAACAAAATTCATCCATTCTCCTTTTTTCTTCAAACGCCAAATCCTCCTTCTCCTTTTCTGTTAGCTCTTCATAATCTTTATTCCTAAAACCCTTATATTTCTCATCTCTAAAATTCTGAAGATCTCTAATAGCCACATCAATTGCTAACATTGATTGTGCTTTTCCTTTAATTTCAGTAACAGCTCCAGAACTATCACCATTGTCTTTAAATTTGATTGTAACCAAAAAAACCATTCTTCACTCTCGTTTCACCATGGATCCTCTAGCGGATTAAAAACGTAATCAAAAATAATGACTCTAATTTCATCCGGAATAACACTAGGCAATGGATACCAGTAGTTGAAATAAACTAAAAGTTGGTTCATATTCAACTTCAATGTTGAAGTTAATTTTACTTTCCCGGAACCAAGTTTTATGTAACTCCAGACCGTCAGTCTCATACTCCTAAACTTCCAACCATGTACTTCACCCGTGGCGTGGCTAAAAGAATCAAAATCAATCATGAATGTGTTGACGACCACAGGTACTGGGTATCCAACACTGCCGGATTAATGTATCAAGTATGGTTACAAGACCTACAGAGGACCTACTCTCAATTCAACCGCAAGACCTACGTTTATTTCGATGTTTTGATCACCAATTTTTATGTCGAGTTTGTTATTAATGAATCAGAGTATGATCTTGATCTGCCTTTCCTTTTGAAGAAATACCCTGAAATCTGCATGATTGATGAAGATGCTGGTAAATATTTGGAGAAAAAGGCTCGTAAAGCCGATCTACGTAAATTGAATTGGGTATATTGGAATGTATTCAATGTAATCTCTTCTGACCCTTCAAGACTGTTACTTTTGTTCTCCAGAAAAAAGTAGATATGGGTATATTTCTGATAACAATTGCGCATCCTTCAATGCCCCGTGAACCCTTCTCTCTCCCTTCTTATCGCAACCAAAACGTTCAGCCAAAGAGTCAAGAGTATTCTTATCTCCAGGAAAAATTTCCCTCGCGATACTTAGAGTATCAATGAAATAACAATAACCAACAGGTTTGGTGTATAATTTTTCAATCTCTCCGTTAATAAAAGCGATATCAAAATCTGCATTGTGCATCACAACGGTTGCACCATTCAAAAACTCAAACAGCTTCGGAGCAATTTCAGCAAATTTTGGTTTATCTAGTAGATAAGAATTATCAATCCCATGGATTTTAAATGCCTTCTCATCAATTGGAATTCCAGGGTTAATATACGAATGAAACTTTTCACCGGTTAGTTTACCATTTACCATCTCGATAGCAGCAACTTCAATAATCCTATGATCACAATTAATATTTTTCCTTTTACTCCTATTTAATCCAGTAGTTTCAGTGTCTAGAAAAATCAATCTCATTTTCACTCTGGGCATTTTATGTAAGCCCCATATTTATTTTTACACCTCCCGCTAATAGGATCAAAGCCATCTTGAATACCATGAATATACATGATCACCCTATCATCGGTACCATCCTTTGCTGTAACCTCTTGGTCACCTTGTACCTCTTCATAATCATCCCCATCCCCGTCCTCCTCTTCATCGTCATCATCCTCATAGTCGTATTCGGCATCAAGGTCTTCCTCATCGTATAAGTCTTCACCATCGTCTTCTACATATTCCTTGAATGTGTATATGTATTCACCTCCGTCTTCATCATAAATGGATATTTCGTCATCTGGTGGATCACCCACCACCAACATTTCACTTACATCAGTTTTTGATCTAGACGGTGTGCCCCTGACGGCACATGCGGTACATTGACTATCCATTATAATTAAATAATTATCAAAGCTTATTTTTTTATGTCTTTCAATTAGATTTCTCCGTTTAAAGTTTCTTCGACAATCAAAACCATAAAATCTTCAACTTTCCATCCATTCTCCCCCGCAATTTTTCTCAGAACATTAGCCGTATTTTTTAAAATAATGTCCTGATCCCTCTTTCTCTTCATAGCCCGAAAGAAAATCTCAAAACCATTAGCTTCTTCTAGTCTTCCGATCAACTTCTGTTGTACATCCTCTGTTTCATTAACCTTTTCTCCGTCATTTACAATCTCTTCCTGTCCTTCGTCCGTTTTATCAACCAAACCCTCTTCTAGAGAATGATCTAGTCTTGCAAGCGGTGATAGAGTATCGAACTGTTCAACATCGCGTACACGCCCTGTCCTAACACTATCAGGTGTAAACACATTTGCATCGTTAACCGCCCCTCCAACAAAGTCGACGATCCTCTTACTCATTTTGTTTAACCCGTAAGTTAGTTTATGAGAATCGAATACTCTCGTGCTAAACGGTCTGCTTCCGCATTGTCAGTTGCCAAAGACTTCCGCATTGTCATTGCTATCACTTCCGTATACTTACTTCAACTGCAAGATATTCTGTATCTTACAGTACATCCTCGAAACCATAAACAGGATCATTGGGCTTCGCTAAAAAGGAGGGAAAATGCCAGTAATTTAACGTCAGTTCTTCTCCGTCCGTTATATCTCTTGTAGAAATAAATGACCATGTCAGATCATTTTCCGTTGCCAATCTCCCGTTCGCGTTCATTGAATGATTCAAATAATACTGCATACACCTGAACTCTTCTGTTGTTCCATTGTAGTAGAGGACATCAAATACTTTCGTATCAGCGGGTATATCCTTCAAAGTATAGGTCCCCTTACCATGTATGCTCGACGACTTAACCAAGAACATCTTATCCATTAATTCTCCAACTGAATTTATGGTTTCCTTTCTTAATTTACGCAACTCCCTCATCGTAACAGTAGGCGTTTGATAGTTGATTCCTCTTGAATAATTCCCTTGAATTATTTTTAACCATTCGTAATCCTGGTTCGTCGCAAGTTGCGGTATGTTGACATGGTAATGAATCTGATGGCCATGGTGACGTTGATGATTAATGTTCGGTAACATTTTCCTGTAACCACTCCAGTAACATTATGAACTCTCTCTTTTCATCCAAACATAGATGGCCCCCTCCATGATCATCAACCCTTTTAGCCAAAGCGTACAATCTGTCCAATATTTCAATATTTAAATAATACCTTTCCTTCCTTATGTCATCTGGCGTTTCATTGTCTCGAAGACCGTTACGCATTCCATTATGAAATAATTGAATATAGTATCTTCTTCCTTGATTAAAATTCCTCCAGAAATCTTCATCATTTGAGTTTTCATTTATGAATTTAATCGATGACAATAGGATAATCAGCCCTCGTACCTTCAACAATCATCTCGATACTATCATCGTCATCAGTACCATCGTCATCGGAAATTTCAATAGGGTTTTCAAATGTAGTTTCCTCCTCGACTTCCTCAGTTATTTCAATAATTGAATTTTCTTCTTCGTAAACATCGTCGTCATCGACATTAACCCCTTCCTCTGATTCCATCCTCCTCTTTACAAAGAATCTCATAGTTTCAAGAATCAAAAGCATCGTAACTGACCCGGGTACCCTTAATTGTAGAAAAGTCATGAACAATCCAGCGCATGCAGAATACCTCATAAAGAAATTCCAAATTGAAATGATTGTCTTCAATAACTGATACCAGATGTTTTCAATCAAGACAATGTCCTCGGATTTCTCCTTTCCCATCATCTCCATAACCTCTTGAATCAACAACGCCTTTAAGTATAGCCAAGTAACCAGCCCAGAGAAAAATCCCTCGTACATAAGAATCAACATGTTATGCTCGCTGACCCCTCTGCAAGTGGGGCAAATAACTCCGGGTCCTCTGCCAATGCGCATACCACTGTTGTAATAGAAATCCTTGTAGCAACCCTCGCATAGGCAATGGGTTCCATCGCAACTGAGCTGAACGGCGTAGTCATTTCCCTTGAAATCCTCGAGACAAATAGGACATACAAGTCCATCGGCGTTAACGGCAAATTGTGCGATCATTTTCTCGTGTAGTCTGTAGCGGTTGATGAAGTTTCAGCTTTGAGTTTTGTGAGTGATGAACCGCCGTTGTTTATTTTCCAAGGACTCAGGCGTTCGCATTATGGCTTACGTAGGTTTTGTACTGAGTCAACGTCCATGCAGGATTCTCGTTGACGCCTTGTTCTTTGCCGGTTAGCAATCTTGGTTGCCATGCAATCGTGACAAGACATACCTTAAGTATTGAATACCGCCAGGTAACATAGCGAACATTCTTCAGTGGTTAGTTAGTCTTGCTGGTTAGCAATCTTGGTTGCCATGCAATCGTGACAAGACATACCTTAAGTATTGAATACCGCCAGGTAACATAGCGAACATTCTTCAGTGGTTAGTTAGTCTTGCTGGTTAGCAATCTCGGTTGCCATGCAATCGCGACAAGACATACCTTAAGTATTGAATACCGCCAGGTAACATAGCGAACATTCTTCAGTGGTTAGTTAGTCTTGCCGGTTAGCAATCTCGGTTGCCATGCAATCGCGACAAGACATACCTTAAGTATTGAATACCGCCAGGTAACATAGCGAACATTCTTCAGCGGTTAGTCAGTCTTACCAGTTATCGACCATGTGAATGCAGCATCCATAAGGTTAATCGAACAATCTCACTTTCCCAAACATCAGTCAGTTTCAACGACCCATTCCCATTAATCCTGTAACCCATTTCGAATAAGCGGTCTAATGCCCCCTCCTCCGAAATGCTTTCAACGGTAGCGACATATTCCAGGTAACCCTCTCTTGATCGATCCTCGTCAATGGCATAACGGAGCGCTGCCCTCCAGAAATCTGTGATCTAGTTAATATCATTATTTAATCGATAACAACAGGGTCGGTCATCGTACCTGTCATAACCACTTCCACTTCATCATCATCCTCATCGTCATCAGTGATTCCAATAGGGTTATCCCTAGTCGTTCCAGGAGCGGGATCAACAGCGTCAACAACAATTACGTCATCAGGTACGTCATCAGGTTCATCGACAATCATGTCATCATTTCCATCCGTGACCTCATAGTTCATCGACCTGACCAATTGACCAACCCCGCTGCGACCTCGACACACAGGGCAATACATCTCTCCTTCCTCCCTCCGATTCCTCTCCTCAGCGTTGTGAGCGTAAGTCCCTGCTATATGACGAGCGTCGTGAGCATCTAGACGATCGTAACATCCTTCGCAGACGATATGACGGCCGCCGCATGACATAACAACAGCGACACCATTGTCCTCGAAATCAAACAAGCAGAGCGGGCAAGCCATTCCCTTAGTGTTAACAATCTCAAGTCCTCGTAGAGCAGCCATCGTCGTTGTTGTTTGTAACGGTTGAAGAAGTTTCAGCTTTCAATTTTTGTGAGTGATGATCTGCCGTTGTTTATTTTTCAATGATCTATGTGTTCTCATTATGACTTACGTAGGATCCGTACTGCTTTAACGTGTATGCAGGATTCTCGTTGATGCCTCGTTCTTTGCTGGTTATCAATCTTGGTTGCCGTGCAATCGTGTCAAGACATACCTTAAGTATTGAATACCGCCAGGTAATGCAGCGAACGTTCTTCGGTCTTACCGGTTCGCAATCTTGGTTGCCGCGCAATCGTGACACGATATCCAATAAGTATTGAATACCGCCAGGTTACGTAGCGAACGTTCTTCAGCGGTCAGTCAGTCTTACTGGTTAGCAATCTTGGTTGCCGCGCAATCGTGACACGATATCCAATAAGTATTGAATACCGCCAGGTTACGTAGCGAACGTTCTTCAGTGGTTAGTCAGTCTTGCCGGTTAACATCCAGACGTACGCATGCTATCAACCATTTCGAATCCACTCAGTCTTCATTCTCATAAATTGGAGATGACGCCCGATCAACTCATTCACCTCAATGTATGGATGCCGAAGAGCACCGTCGTCGTTCTGCTCACCCTCATCTGTGTATGCGTGTCATTTACCCTTGATAGTCTCTATGTCTGGATCAAGACTAAGGTAATCAAATCCAACAATGACGTGATAAGAACCTATCCATGTACCGTCGAGGAAGACAACTCATCCATTTTGAAAGCCGTCTCAATGATGCAAGAGATTCAACAGCAACAAGAGGATATTTTAAAGAGCCAGCTATCACTTCCATCCCGTCAGGAACTGCTGAGTGTTAACCTTACCCAACAGAAACAGCTAATTGAGGTCCTCTTCAAAGTTATAAACACTCTAACTGCAACTGTTGAGCCTACTTCCCGCGAACCCATCCTTCATATGAACCGATACACCTTCAAACATTTCATGGAAGACGAAAGAAGAAGGTAATTAAAAATTATTATTATTATACCTCATCTTCTTCCCATCTAACAACAATCTTATTCATATTCAGTTACAGGCAAAACCACCCTCTTGAACCATTGACCGATGAAGAGATTGATCGCATCCTCGAAGAACGAGAAAGACAAATGTAATAAAATTATTATTCTTTAATTTACTTCTAAAATCATGCTTCCTCTTTTCATTCCCTTTATCTCGCAATTCCAATTACAGGTGAACTCATCCTCCATGGTGACATCGAACATAAAGAATACACGTCTCATGTGTTCCAGGCTATGAGGATTTCTATCTTCAGAGAAAAGTAACTGTCCCTTGAAATTTCCCAAGGCTTCAAATAGATTAAACCTAAACCGAGCATTAAGAAGTTCACACATGGACGCCACCCACTGCATCCTTGCATTAGTGAACTGGTTAGCTTCGAGAATGAAAGATCTTCCGGAAGCCATGATCGAAATGTTATGTGCTTGTAAATCTCATCTATCTATTTTTCTTATCTTTGTACTTCAAGTTGAAGAAACATCACCAACTTCAACTCCAGATTTGGCGCATGTATCACCCGCGCCTTGTTCAATCTCCTTCATATCCAATCTCTCTTGTTGGTCAATACGATACATCTTGGTGACAATCTCAATTGCAAAATCCTTAGCTTTGCAGTTCTTTTTATCTCTGAATGATTTGAAAGTATCTGACTTCCTGGGAATCCTGTAACACATCTTATCATCGCTGTTCAGATGCCAATAAAACAATTCTCTCTTGTATGTATTGATATCCTCTTTCATTCTTTCCTCCATCATAGTCGTTTCTGATATAATTTTAGATGTTTCCAATACCTTACGAAAAACATCACCTATTGCTCCCTTCCTCACCCCGTCGACCAACGTATTATAGACGGTTAAACACGTATGTCGTAGATCATGGTAATGTTTTTTTGCAGTAGATGTGTTCGGGACCTGGAACTCATCTACGAGTTTCTTCAAGTATCTAAAACCTGTCATAGTAAATAATGAGACCGAATGACCAGAGGGGGGTACAGAGCGCAGCGAGATTTGCTTTGACAACTCTACCCGTAAGGTTAGAGTTATCAATAAGGCAAATCCATTATTACCCCCCCTCTGGTCCTTCGGTCCAGTACTCTTTTCTCTATAGTTGACGTCAGCAAACGTCATCATTTTAGGACCGATTGGACCGTTGTTAAGTATGAATCCGTCATGGATTTAACGAATAATGTCGTAGTTTGGACACCGACATGGTCCCTTGGACTTTCGTTAAATAAACTAATTTTTGTTAAATAAAATATACTTAACAACGCTTGAGCCCCTCTTATGGCGATTGAATTCTTTAACCAACTAGCCTCGCGGCGTTTGAGCGCACCAAACTTTTTTTACTTCTTATCTTATTTATATACTATATAGTATTTATATACTATCTCCATAGTAAGGTATATATTATCTTATTATATATTCTTATTTATTTTATACACTATCCTATAACATGGTTTACTTTACTTACTTACTCTATACAATATTATATTTATTATTATTTAAATATGGTTTATCCCTTTTTAATATCATATTATATATATTATTATTTTATTGTTATTATTATTGTGATTATTATTATAGTAATCATTCTATTATTAATAATATTTATTTTTTACTTTTAAATACACTTAATTTCCATCATATATTTAAATTATACTATAATCATTATAATTCATGAAATATGAAATACATATAATAATAGCTATTTACCTAATATAATATAATAATTATTTTCAATTAAGCATATTTTAATAAATCTTGATGTTGTTTATACAACTTCAACCATCTCCTTACCGTTAGCTTATTTTTTACATGTTGAATTACAGGCAATTTTTCCTGAAAATCTTTAAAATTAACCCTGCATTTTTCACATGGTAATAACTCTCCTAATGAAATTAGGAAATCATGCATCCTCAATCTTTCAACCCTTGTAGGTTCACTTGGGTAACCCTCTATAACATTATCAATAAATTTCCATGCATTAGGCCCCCATACTTTAGGATTAAGATTTTTTCTATACCCCTGTTTATCTTTATTTTCATTGTAAATCTGTTGTAATAAAACTTCTTGCAATTGCTGAAGTTTCACTACTTTTGTCTCAATAATAGGATTTTTATAAGAAGACATATCTTTTAGTTTATGAGTAAGAAAGAATTAAACAAATTTATTAGACAATTTTTCAGTTAAATCAGCCAATACTTTCAAACCAGTTCTCATCCCAGATTTAAATGTAGTTAAAACATTCGAATCATTGATATACTTAGTCGTATCAGGGAAAATCTCAATAGCATCTCCCTTAGCCTTATAATCTAGAATCCTCGTCTTTCCGAATGCGGGAGTATTCGGATAAAAGAAAAAAGGCCCCATAATAGCAGCCAACTGTTTATCAGTTGCCGAGCTTTTCATTTCAACAATACCATGAACACAATTAATCCCATTCTTTTCTTCAACTCTAAAAATCAAATACTTTACATCATGGTGAGGAATTTTTAACCTCTCTAACTGAGTTTTAGTAAAATTTCTGTGGACAAACCACCAGTTAGTAGATTTCCTCCTAGTAGCCATCCTTATTTTAAATTTGTGACCCTTTTCTCCATAAATTCTAAAATAGTCCTGCAATTCTTCGAAGCCATTTCCCTTTTTCGTTTCCTCTGTAAATCCCTGTCTATCTTCTTCCTTTCTCCTTTCACTTCAATTAAATTTTTTTTATTAATTTCCTTTACCATACCATACTTCTCTAACGTTTTCGATCTCCCATCCAGAAAGTAACCATTGTCAATATATTTCCTTCCTTCATAATATACCATCCTCATCCTATAAACATGGACTTGACAGAATTTGAACAATTAAACCTAGTCTTATTGCTAGTATCAATGAGCTTATCCATTTCCACTATCATTTTATTATATCTTCATTTTTCAGCAATAGAACAAACATTAAGATCTTTATATAAACAATTAATTATCCTCGAGAACCTTAATGAAGAAAAAAAGAGGTTACAGGTTAGTGAATCGAACCTACGGTTGATGTTGGAGCCCCCATCCAGTGTAGATACTACAGTGGATGGATCCTACCACCAAGCCATTCAACACACTATTGCGTCCTTTCCCAGTCATTCGGAGGACAACCTGTAACCTGTCTGACATTACAACGAATAATTCTTTATATAAAGTATAATCTATCTTTTATCAACCTTATACTTAATCGGCTTCTCCATCATACTGAATACATCCGCACTCCTTTCCAAGTTCTTACTCCTAGCCAAGAACTTATTAGCGATGTTCGCTCTTAACTTTCTGATCTGATCCGCGTCTATATTCGTAGGTCCCGGCCCAATATAATACATAAGATTATTTCTTTCTTCCTCGTGTTTCTTTAATCCAAGATCATGACCAATTTCATGTGCTAACAATTGTGCCAATTCGATCTTCGTATTAGGTCTCCATAGCACAGGATTATATTCCCCTTGCACTATAAAACTTTCCCTCGTACCAAATTGATACCCATTTGTTTCATCTGATACTATTGGCACCATAAAAATATTAACTGCATCCCTGATGAATAATTTTTTGTTGTTGAACAACTTTTCAACATCCCTTACATCTTCGGTATACACCTTAGTTGCTTGTGGTTCCCCGGGAACAGCCCTACATGACTTAATAACAAAGTTAATATTCGCCGGTTTATAAATATTGTTGATGATATCCAAAATGTCACCCGATAGATCTTGACATGTAAACTTTGTTCTAGCTGTATTTTTTCCAGCCTTAATTTCCGATTTGATAATATTTATAGATAGATAAACTCTAAGAGGTGGTTGAGGAATCTTATCCAATTTTTTTGGAATAGATTTCTCAACCTCATCTGTGTTTTCCGGTAATGTGAATTCATTAGAGTATCTGCATCTATATGGAACTTGATTAGATTTATATTTTCTAGATGTTAAAATAAAACGTTTATTTATAACATTTCGTTTTATAGGATTTCTTAAAGTAGAAGTCACTCTTTTTTGAGGAAACTTCTTCCTCGATGCATAAGGGCATCCACAACCCGCCATCTTTATTTTATGAGCTATCACCCAATTTTAATTGCATCCAATCTTCTATATGTTACTTTTGATACCCCAGCCCAACAATGCCATCTCATCATTAAAATGCCACCAGTTACACTTATTACACCATGTGTTTTTAAATTTTTCCAACCCGTCCCGTCCGACCATACATCCCCTCCAACTAATTGCTCCGGTGTTTTGTTGGCGATTCCTACACCGTCGTAATATCCCACCGCAAAATTAGTCCCTGATCCAATGTCATTGTGGAACTGACCATACGCCGTAACATAATAGGTTCCACTAGGTATAGCTAATTCAGATGCTGCCATTGTCTCAGGTATCGGACTCGCAACAGTTAACTGATTAGTATTGTACGTAGCATATACACCTATGTTCGTCTTTATTTGAATATTTCCAGATGTGTTTATAACTTGTATCCCACTTCCACCCGTTATATTAGCGGCAACAGGTGTATTTCCGGTAGATCCAATTAGTAGCTGTCCGTCCGTCAATGCCGGACCTTCAATCATACCCCCTGCATTAGAAACAATTACTTTTTTCCCTGTCATCGATTGCGAAGTACCAGTACCACCCTTAGTAGTTGATAGTACACCCGTTGTTTCACTGATAGCTAGAGAAGCGAACGATGGAACTACCCCTATACCATTGGAACGCAATACAGTTCCGACCGCTTGTGGAGCAATTTTCAACAATGTAGTAGTAGTATCCGCGGTTAATATATCTCCTACAACATATGCCGTTTGACCAGTACCTCCTCTTGCTGCTGTCACAGGTGTAGTTAGCGATACATCAATCGTCCCCGCTCCATTAGTCACAGCCACTCCATTCGACCCAGTGATATTAGCTGCCACCGGCATAGAACCAGTAGAACCGATCAATAACTGTCCATTATTTTGTGCAGGTCCTTCAACTATAGATCCAGCATTTGCAACCATAACCTTATTGTTCGTCAAAGCAGTTTGTGAATTAGTCCCTCCTTTAACAATCGTACAATATCCGGATACCATACTGCTTCCCAAGGTAACCTGCCCCCATGCTGGTGCAACTCCAACTCCGCCTGAAGTTAAGACCTTCCCTACTGCAACATCAGGCAATTTAGCCAAAGTAGTCGCTGTATCAGCGTATAGCAAATCCCCTACCGTATACGAAGTATTCCCTGTCCCTCCCTTTGTAGCAGGTACTGTAGCATTCAGAGCTGTTTGCGTAGCCGTAGAAATCGGTTTGTTAATATCCGATGTATTATCCACGTTACCCAATCCCACATCAGTTTTAGTTAATGTAACAGTTCCTGAACCAACCAATGTATTCCCGTTCACCGACTTTATATTCGTTTCATTTACCAGCACATCCTGTTTTGCATTCAACGCTAGTTGAGTAGCGGTAGAGACTGGCTTACTCGTATCTGATGTATTATCCACATTGTTTAAGCTCACATCATTCTTCGTCAAGACAATATTTCCTGTTCCCAAAATACTAGTTCCGTTTATAGACCTAATATTTGTACCGCTCACCAGTGCATCTTGTTTATTATTTAGAGCATTTTGTGTAGCAGTCGATATGGGTTTACTAACATCAGTAGTATTGTCTACATTGGACAACCCCACATCTGTCTTTGTTAATGTAACGGCACCCGATCCAACCAAACTATTCCCGTTCACAGTCTTTATATTATTCCCACTAACCAATGCATCTTGTTTCGTATTCAATGCAGCAGTTGTAGCCGATGATATCGGTTTGTTAATATCAGATGTATTGTCTACATTGGACAACCCCACATCTGTCTTTGTTAATGTAACGGCACCCGATCCAACCAAACTATTTCCGTTTACAGTTTTAATATTTGTCCCACTTATCAACGTATTTTGTTTTGTATTTAGCGCCGCCTGCGTTGCATTAGATATAGGTTTATCTAGATCAGCAGTGTTATCTACGTTTTCCAGTCCCACATCATTTTTAATACTCAATAGAATATCAGGAACCCCGTCAAAGTCAGCGTCATACGCTGTATCGAGCCAATGCCTGAAAGTAGAATAATATGGTCTTTTATTGGGCATTATCTTCTTTTATTTTTTATGAGCTTATTTACATTTACTCTTTTTCACTTTCATATTAATTTTACATGCACATCCTGCTTTAGTTAAAGCTAATTCAACCCTTTTCCCTAATACCTTACATGCTTCAATTATCCTCTTTGATTTCCTTCCACAATTATCCTCGCATGTTAGAGGTCCCACTGGTGTGACAGGTAAAAACACGCATAACCCATTGTTATGCCACATCTCTAATGTCCAATCAGGGTCATCTATATTCTTATGTCCTCCAATTGTAGGCCCATCCTCCCGCTCAGGGTAACCCAATACATCATAATTACCATCCTCATCCCTTTCTTCATATTCCTCGAATATTATTTCCTCTTCTTGATTATTATCCGTCAAATAATTTTCTCCCAAACCGTCAGTCTCTTCCTTTTCTTCCTTTTCTTCCTCTTCTTCTTTACCCTCTTCTTCTTCCTCATCTTCAAATTCTATTTCACCTTCAGGCTCTGTCGTATCAGTTACAGCTGGTTCCCCTAATCCATCATTAGGTCTATCGACCTCCGCGTATACCGCACCTCCCGGTCCATTATAAACTTGAGTATCAGGCATTTTTTAATTTATATAATCCTTATTTCTTTATATATTTAATTTAAATAAATCTAACAGCGTCAATATTCACTCTACCGCCATACCCTTCAAATTGTCTTGGTTTTTTAGGATCAGGTCCATACAAATAAGAGTCATCCTCCTTTTTCCTTATTCTTATAGGGTAATAAACACCAGGTTCAAATCCAACCGGAGGTATTATTTGTACCCCGGACGGCCCACTTGGTGGAGGTACAATCACGGGCTGTCTCTGTTCAACCACAGGTGGCCTTAGATATTCAGTAACATTTTCAAATGAAGTAATACCTCCTGTCCTATTAATTGTTTCATCAATCAGTTCATCATCCTTTAATTGTTCTTCCTCTTCAATTTCATTTTCTATCCTATCGTACTTTTCATTTTCTACACATACGACCACTTCATTTAAACCACACTCTCCTCTCTCCGGTTTACAGATATTATTTCCCGTTTCTTGTAATTGATATTTCGATATCTCTTCTTTAGTATAACAACCAGCAGTATATCCTTCTTCACATTCATCACAAACAGCCTCCTCCTCTTCTATATCATCATCTATGTCATCAGCTTCATCTTCAACTTCTTCTATATCATCGTCGATACCATCGTCGTATTTGGTGTCCCCGTACATATCCTCTTCCTCTTCAGCCTTTCCATCATTTTGGAGAATAATTTCTTGAATATCTCCTCTTTCATTTATCCAATTTTTGTTGATGCATACAGGTACTTCACTCCTCGTACATTCCCTATCTGCTTTACATCCAGGATTTTTGTCAATGATCATCCCTACCCCTTTAGCTATATGAAATGGTACACATTTCATAACTCCAGATGGATCACAAACACAACCATTCTCCCCAATTACTGCTATGTCTTCCTTGTTCTCTTCCTGTTCAATACTATCAGGTATCTCATCAACCTCCCTATCCATATCATCTTCTGGATTTCCCTCTGGAATAGACGGCATAGAAGGAGGTATGCCCGGTAAACCAACCGGAATTTTCCTACCACCAGCATTCATCATAATACCTTCATTAGGTATTCCATACGTCATATCTATATCATTCTCGTCTGGAAGCGGTGGCGGAGCTAATTGTATCCCGGTAGGGACTGTCAACCCATTTGGAATAGGTGGATATGGAATAATCATATTAGGGTCTGATACAGTCGCATTAGTAGGATTTTGTATCGGCGCAGGAATTGCATTTTCTATCGGATTCGCGTTCGTAGTTATAGCCACTACGCTTTAATTAAAAACATCGTTTAGTTAATTAATTTATTCCCTTCAGATATATACATTCATTTTTTTCAGTACATACCTGGTGGTCGCTGATATACTGGCTGTTGATATACAGGCGGTTGTTGGTATGCAGGCTGTTGTTGGGGCTGTTGAAAAGCCCCTGCATAATAATATGGGTTTGTCTGAGGCGTATATTGTGGATTCACAGCTGCGGGTGTTGTCTGGTTATTCAATTGATTGTTCGCCAACACATAACTCGTGCAACCACCTGCATTTTCAACTTTCTTCAAAGCGTAGTATGCAGTAGGACAACCTGATTTCATTAATGCATCAGTTACCCTTTGTCTTAAAATTTCGCATTTAGTTTCTACCTGTGCTGCCCTCTCTTGACATCCATCTAGACATGGATTACCTGTACTGATTGGTTTAATTTTACTAGTTGGAGGCAAATCCAATGCAATCATATTAAATCTCCAATCCGATTCTTCCCAACTAGGATTTTCGATGTTATAAAGCGGTTCATCAACTGTCCCAACATTAGGTTCCTTTTCCTTATTCATTACATCAACCCTAGGAATGCCATCCCTCCCTTGAATAATCGTTGGCTTCCATTCTGCTTCTGCCATTTCTTCATCTCCTCTAGTAGTAATATTCCCTCCTCCATTATTATTTTTTTTATTATTATTTTGTTTTGCTTTGGGCTGTACGTCACTGACGACACCAGCCGCTAATTGATCTAAATTAGGCATTATATAATTAAAACTATGAGATTATATTTTTACCGCTTCTTTACGACACGTCTAGGCCTGCTTCTCCTAGATCGTAGAGAGCGCCGAGAACGCCTTGATCTAGCCGGAAATCCGCTGCTAGCACCGCAATTAGAAACTTTATCTTTCCCTTCAATGTCACAAG
>Ga0213921_1000164_pt1 | contig 26537 bp, 54 predicted proteins | sample McNCre2017MG_FD_165041 | JGI IMG/M metagenome (GOLD analysis project Ga0213921, IMG submission 165041) | Freshwater microbial communities from McNutts Creek, Athens, Georgia, United States - 20-17 MG | ecosystem: Environmental > Aquatic > Freshwater > Creek | place: USA: Georgia | collected...
CTCGTCAAGCCGAGATGGATTTAGAAGATGCCAAGGAACTTAGTGCTTTGAAGAAGGCTGAGAAAGAAGCTAAAGCCAAAGAAGCAGAGATGCAAGAGTGGGCAATGATTATTGGGGGAACATTCTTTGTTTTGTTTTTAATCATTGTTGGTGTAAATGAAATGATGGATTTTTGTGCTTCTACTCGCAGGTGTGGCAGATGAACGAGTACCAGAAGCAATTTAACTTGTTTTGCAAGGTAATGTGCTATGGATGGGCGGCATGGTGGTTTATTGGCTTCTTGAAGTTCTTACCAAACGATTTGTCAGACAAGATTGTCAAACTTCTGTTGGGAAAGGTTGGTTTATGAGAATTACTACTTATCAAGAGAATGCCAAGATGTTGTGGGAGGCTCATAGAGTGATCCACCAACAAAATATGCAGCGTTTGGCAGAACTAAATCATCAAGCTGAACAACAAAAGAAAGCCTATGAGATTAAAACTCAATGGGTTAAGGCTTCTCAAGTGGATGTTATGGCATGAGATATCTGCTTTTATTGCTTCTTTTGGCAGGTTGTGAAGACCGCTATCGATATCCCTGTCAAAACCCTGATAACTTTCAGTTAGAGCAGTGTCAAAAGCCTAAATGCCTGTTTACCCAGATGTGTCCTGAGTACCTGGTAGCCCCAATTCTTGAAAAAAAGGTTAACGATGTCCAACCAGAAAACAAGACTAACAATTGAAGAAGTCGAAACCTATGTTTGGGGTTTTGTTGTTGTCATAGTCACCCTGATTCTGTGCTTCATCGTTGTTGCCTTGCTCTACTCTGTCACTTTTGTGACGCAACCTATCAAGAGTATGGCTCCGATTGACATGGCATATACCAAGATGCTCAATGACATCGTTTTGCTCATTGTTGGTGGTATCGGTGGAGTTATCGGTAAAAAGGGCGTAGGAAGCGCTTTAAACGCTATCCAAGGCGCTCCAACATCACCGCCTAGCACTTCTGTTCAACCAGTAACGCCTGTACAGTACGTTCCTGCAACCTATCAAACAGTGGCTAGTGTTGCTCAGAATGCTACGAGTGGCATGAATTGGATGGGGTTTAAGAATCCTGACCTAGATGAGTCTTGGACTCCACCACCACCTCCAACTACGCCTCCTGACCACTTAGAACCTGATCACGAGCGTGAAGAGATAGCAAAAGCTAGAAAAGAGGCTGAATAATGTTTGGCATTCCACTTCCTTGGCTACTTTTAGGTCTTTCTATCGCTTTATTTGGGACTTACCGAGGTGGATATCACTTTGGTTGGGCAGACAGAGATAAAGAGATGCAAATAGCTATTGCTAAGAAAAATGAAGAAGCTCGAGAGATTGAGCGGAACATGACAGAAAAGCTAAACACTACTGCCAGTAAACTCATGGAGGTTAACAATGTTGTCAATCAGAAACAGTCTGCTTTGGATAATGCTATTAGGGCTGGTCGGGTGCGGATCAGCTCCTCAAGTTGTGTACAAGCCACCCCAAATCCCACCCCTGCCACCACAGATTCAAAAGCAGGAAGTCAACCTGACAGACAGACTAACGAAACTTCTGATGCCGAACGAGCAACCCTCCAAGCCATCGCAGAAATAGTGGCCCAAGGTGATAAGAATACTGCCGCATTAAATGCTTGCGTGGACTCCTATAACCAGATGAGAGACTTGCTAAATGATAAGCGCTGACCAACTCAAACAACTGCATATCGACCCGATTTGGGAAGGCCCACTCAACACAACTTTTGACAGGTTTGACATTTCTAATCCACTTCGACAGGCAGCATTCATTGCCCAATGTGGTCACGAGTGTGGGAACTTTAAGATTCTGGAAGAAAACCTGAACTATCGTGCAGAAACTTTGATGAAGTTATGGCCCAAGCGCTTTCCAACAATGGACATTGCCAACCAGTATGCAAAGAATCCAAAGAAAATCGCCAATATGGTTTATGCCAATCGCATGGGAAATCGTGATGAGGCTTCTGGTGATGGCTATCGTTTTAGGGGTCGTGGCTGTATTCAGTTGACAGGACACGCCAACTATTACCATGCAGGACAAGCCTTGGGTGAGGATTTTGTTATGCAACCAGAACTCGTTGCAACACCTATGTATGCTGCATTGAGCGCTGGTTTCTTTTGGAACACTCAGAAGTTGAATGTTCTCGCTGATGCTAGAGACTGGAAAGCCATGTGCAAGCGCATAAATGGCGGATACATTGGTTTGGCAGAACGTGAAAAACACATAAATCAAGCCTTGGTAGTACTTGGTGCTTGACTATTCGCTACACTCCTTACATTGTGAGTAAATGTAGTATTTACTGCATTTATACGAGCTTGTATTGCGTCTTCAATATTTACAAATTGACCAACAGATATTCGCTTTCCAAAATGTCCAACACGAACAATCCATCGTTGTTTTTTCTTGTGCCAATTAACGCCTGAAACTCCACTTTTGTTATTTTTGTAGACTTTCTTATTTTCCATATTTTGCTTGCGAGTGACATCACGCAAATTTGCTATTGTGTTATCACTTGGATTGCCATTGATGTGGTCTATTTCGTTGTCAGGCCATTTTCCGTAAACATAAAGCCAAGCAAGCCAATGACCCATGTATAGCTTTTGCTTGTAAAGAATTCTTAAATATCCTTTACGATCATATGTTCCAGCTTGATCGCCAGATTGCAAATTATTTCTAGGTCTTATGATCCATTTGAAAATACCTGTTTTAGGATCGTAGTGAAGTAACTCTTTAAGATTTTCTTGCGTCAACATATAGCTCCCCAGCCATAAAAAAACCCATAGAGACAGTCTCGGCTTACGCCGTGGGGAGACACCGCTAGTACGATGCAGACTGCCTTTATGGGCTTACTAGTTCATCTCTCCCCAGAGATGGATATAGTTTATCAGACTTCCTTCACGAAGACGCCTTCTTTGGTGAGATATCCTTTGCGGTCTTTAATCTCCTCGTAAGCGCCTTTAAAGCACTCTACAAGGTCTAAATCAGCGCAAGCAGCACCCATTACTAGGGTTACAAGAATATCGCCATAAGCGTCCTTTATTGCGTCTTTATCATCTTTAGAGATGGCATCGAACAATTCGTCTAATTCTTCCTTGGTCTTCAGGGCTTGAGCAAATGGAGTACTGTTTTGCACGATTCCTCTTGCTTCACCCCATTGGATGACCTTCATTTCAATATCTGCATAGCTCATGTATTTAATTCCTTCAGTTTTGCTTCAAAGAAATCAAAAGCTGCATCCTTGTCAAAGTCACACAACTCAAGAGCCTTTATGTAATCCTCATCTGTCAGCCCTACCCATGTGCGCTGTAATGGGGTGGTGTTAAATTTCAGTTCAGCCCTTAATCGCTGATTCTCGTCAATCAATGCCATCAATTGATTTTGTACAGGCTTATCCTTCGCTTCTAGTGCGGCTTCACAGGTGGCAATGGCTGGGCCGCAGAGGTTGTGCGATTCCAGAATGTGATGTAGGGGAGGGTCAATGTCCCACACACTAAGTTCTTCGGCCAACGCGGATTGGCACTTTTTCAACGCCTCTAATGCAAGGCGTAATGCTTCTGTCTGTGTCATACAGCCCTCGCAGGGCAATCTCTGCCTTGATTGCAAGTATTTAAACATGGTGGGCAAGACTTCATGTTTCTTACAAAGATGGCAAAACTAGCACTTGTATCGCCAAAAACCTTCATCTTGTCAAACTCTTTAGCGACCTCTTCAAGCACTTCATTTCGGTCTGGTCGATCAATGAAATCAATATCATTGAGCCATGTTCTGATAATTCCCATTATCTAATCCTCCGCAGCGGAATATCTAATCTCTCTGGTGGAGGAGGAGTCATCTTTTCCGAAGGTGGAGTCCATCCATGCTTTCTCCAAAGGGCTTGGACATCCGATCCTGATTCCCACTTAAAGTCTTTCAATGGGACAGATGGATAGCTAATCTTTGAATGTGGTGGTTTTTCAATCATACTGTCCACTCTCTTTCTTCACGACCAGAATTTGATCTAACTGTCTTACCAGTTAACTTAATAAGACCAAGCTTATTCATCTCATTTAAGCGCCTGGCAACCTGATTTGAGTCTAGGTTTGTCATGGCTGAGATTCCATCTTTACCGAGTGGCCCATACGTCTCTAGGCAATCTACGATGACCGAGTAGTGTTTTGGTGCTACTGGTTTGATTGAATCTGCTGCCTGAAATGATGTTACAGGGTCTGTTTTCCTGACTCTAGGAAACTCAGGCATGGGAAATAACTTATCGAAAGCACTTTTAATATCCATTATTAACTCCTATTTATTGGTGAGGGTACTGGCGTTCGTCCGACATTGCTGTCCGTTTTCCCCTCGTAAACTTACTCAGAATGGCATTGAATCGCCATCATCAAAATTTGTTGCTTTAGAACGCTCAGAAGGCTTTGCTTGTTGTTCCTTTGGTGAAACTGCAAGACCCATGAACTTGCCACCCTTACCCTCTTTAATCCATGCAGACAACCAATAGTCTTGACCATTGACTGTGATGTTGCCTTTGTAATCAGGATGGTTTCCTGTTTCTTTCTTGTCGTTTTTAAACAACACGCCTGAGTTATCTCGCTTTTCCATTAGATTTCCTTCGCTTTCTTTAACGCTGTACGCACTTTACTTGGAAGCAGAGTCCACAGAGCTACCTTTTGCTCAGAGTCTAGATTCTCTTCTTCCAACTTAACCCAAGCCTCCTTGGGATCGCCTTGCTCACACATGGCAATCAGTTCAACTGCCATCTCTTGCAAGTACTGTAATTCCTCTGCAGGAATGTTATCTTGAGCGCCTTGTGTTGGTGTAATCACAGGTGCTTGCTCTTTGATTGGAGGTGAGGAATCAAGGGCATCATGCTCTACGATTTCCATTGCCGACACCCAAAGATAGCGCCTGGTATATGTCTCCACCGCACCGAGATTCTGGATTGGATGGCAGCCTTTTAGATTGGCATCTGCCATAGGGCTTGTCAACTTGATCTCAGAATTATCGTCTGTGTCTGTGATTGTCAGGGTTGCCAGTTCTTTATCGAACGATACAACACCGCAAAGACCGACCTTTGAGAAGATTTGATTGATTGTTGGCAAGAAATCACCAAGTTCAAAGTACTGGTAGCCAGCAAACTTGTTATGGCCTGATTTCTTGAGTGGAGCAGCCTGAAGTGCAATTCGTGCTTCCATTAACTTTTTATGTACGCCCATGATTTTTCCTTAAGTATTTTGATCGAACTCGTCATTAATGATTGATTTTTGTTGGTCAAGGTCTAAATCCTTGAACTCAATGAAGTCTGCTTCTTGGCAACAGACTATTTTATTACCCTTGATTGTCAAACAATAGGGACAGTATTTGATGTCTGAGAACTCTTCTACAAAGAATTGAAATAGCGTTTTCATTAGTGCAACCTATCAAAAGCCATTTCCCACAGAACATCGCTTGCCAGATCGGTGAGGCTATTCAACTCATCTTCTGTTAGTTCTGTCCCATCTTCGTAGCATCCATAAGAGAAGTAGGCATCCGCAAAATCTGGATAATCTCTTGGGTCTACTCCATCTACTTCTAGGTCTACTACATTTTTTCCATTAAGTATTGGCATATTCACTCCTATCAATTGTTTATCAAAGTTGTCCGTTTTTGCAATTCGTCCCTAGCACCTTATGACCTGCATAAGAATTGGCCGTAAGTTTCGATGGCATTGCAACTGTTTAGCATGATGGACTTCACGCTTTCGGATGGCCAATGCCTGTAATGTGCCACACCTTTTTAGTCTTTTTAATAGGGATAAACCCTAATTGACTTGCAAAAAAACAACACTACTATTCCGAGCATGAACTACGAAAACCTTGAAAAACAATGTGCGGAAACCCTACAGGGCTACGCTAATCGCATGGCTAGTGTCTATGTGGATCATCCAGAGGACTTCACAGCGGCTGTAACAGCTTTGCTTGCCAGGACTCTTGAAATTCACCTAAACAAACCAATTGACCTAGAAAAACTATGACCCAAGAAAGACTCATTAAGGCTTTACAGAATGGCCCACTAACCTCTTCTGAAGTGGCAGACTTAACTGGTATGCCAAAGGCTACTGTTTTGTCAACAGCAAAGAAGTTACGTTACAAAGGTGAACTGACTACTGAGATTGTGAAAGTAGGCCGCCATAACTTAGCTAAGTACACTTTGGCAGATCACATGATTGAAAAGAGAGTTAAGACTACAGTAGATGAAACAGGTCGCTGCTTACTCAATCCTTTTGATATCAGGAACGCTAAAGGCATCTTTACTAAGGCTGAGTACGCTGTGATGAATGCACAAGCTCGTAGGCTTTTTAAGGGAAACCCTGATTTCACAAAAAATCTTTAAAAAACTTCTTGACACACATTTGTTTTGTGTATAATCCAAACTGTCTGAGTGGCATCAGACGAACGAATCAACTTAAGAACCCCATAGATTCCTGTGTGGTCTTGTCAGACAACTGGCGTACTTTTGAGTTGATTCAATCGTCCGTTGTTGCTCTCGCCAAGAGCCAAGACCACAGAGTGATTTATGGGGTTTTTTGCATTTGGTGGCTATGCAATGCGGTGCTGTCGGTGGTTGCATTTGGGATACCCTGTTACACGAGCGAACTAGAGCAGGGACGGTGGGCTAAGGATAGAGCCGAGTGGTTGGGATGAAAGTCTCAGAAGTCTGTCCAATGCGATGCGATGACATGGCTCCGAAGAGGACGTTATCTAAAAGCAGAGCGAAAACTGTATTTTGATACGGTAAGGCTTTGCTTTGCTCCAACATTCACCAAAGAGGACTATGAGATACGGAAAGAAAGACAACGAGATAGCACAAAGGTTGAAGGACAAGGGTAAGAGTTTCTTGCAATCGTCTGAGTGGAAAACTTTAAGGGCTGCCGTTGTAAGAAAGTTTGGTAGAAAGTGTATGAAATGTGGGACGACACCAAAGAATCCAAAATCGACCCATGTTGACCACATAAAGTGCCGTAAACACTTTCCAGAATTAGCCTTAGATTTTGATAATTTGCAGGTTCTTTGTTGTAGGTGTAACAAGGAAAAGGGAAATAAAAACAGCATTGACTATAGGAGTAAATATGCAACAACTGTTTAACGATAACTTTGAAAGATTCTGGACAACTTGGCCTAAATCATTCAGAAAAGGTGGCAAGTCAGCTTGTCTAGCAAAGTGGAAAAAGTTTTACTGTGACACTTGCGCAGACCAGATCATCAAACACATTGAGTGGATGAAAACAACAGATGCTTGGAGAAAAGACGATGGTGCTTTTATTCCTGCACCTTTGGTCTATCTGAACCAACAAAGATGGGATGGAGCTGAGATTCCTGAATCGTTCGGGATCAAAGTTGAAGTACAAATTGATCCTGCTCTTGCAAAGATTGAGGCTGATAGAAAAAAAGCCGCCCCAATGCCAGATCACATCAGAGCTAGATTAGCTGAACTAAGGAAATAACATGAAATTTAGAAAGAAACCCGTAATCATTGAGGCTACACAGTGGTTCAAGAATGGCGACCACCCACTTGACTACAGCAAGGTTCACGATGGTTTTGAGAACGGCGTGCTGCGCCCGTTCTATCCCTTGGAGCGCGAAGCGAATGGCTGGGAGGGCGACATCGTTCGCTACTACCGCCGTCCTGACGACAGCGGTGATCGCACCTGTGAGAAGTGCGGCGACACCATGCACAAACACGGCTGGATCGACACGCTTGAAGGTGGTCACATCGTCTGCCCCGCTGATTGGATCATCACAGGCGTAAAGGGTGAGCACTATCCATGCAAGCCTGACATCTTTGAAATGACTTATGAGGCAGCAGATTGAATTATTTTCAAGCCATGATCCTGTTAGACAAAGTAAAAGATGGAAAGAATGTTCCGCTTTACCTGATAAACAAAGCTTTAGAGCTTACTGGCGACTTAGAGTAAACACCTATGGCGTATTCACGCAAAACAATATCCAATGAAGGAGACAGGGTTGTTCTGGAGAAAGCCGAAGCAAGGGAAATATTCCGTTCTTGGCAGACAACCAGAGATAACGACTTTGTTCGTTCCAGACTTGAAAGGTGTGAACGAATCTATGGGACTGGTGCTAGAGATAGAGTCCGAAATTACATGAGTTTAATGAAAAATGGAACAATTGAATGACCTGGTTAATCAGCAAAGCCTTAATGAACTCGCTCTCTTCGCAGGCGCAGGCGGTGGAATCCTTGGGGGACACTTGCTTGGATGGAGAACAGTCTGTGCCGTCGAATGGGAACCCTATCCCGCAAGCGTATTGTGCGCCAGACAAAATGACGGCCTTCTCCCGCCTTTCCCGATTTGGGATGATGTACAAACCTTTGACGGAAGACCTTGGAGAGGCATTGTTGATGTCGTATCGGGCGGGTTTCCATGCCAAGACATCTCAGCCGCAGGAAAAGGGGCAGGAATCGATGGAGAGCGGTCTGGAATGTGGGGAGAAATGGCGAGGATCATTCGTGAAGTACGACCCAGATACGTCTTCGTGGAAAACTCACCAATGCTCACTTCTAGGGGGCTTGGACGAGTTCTCGGGGACTTGGCCTCAATGGGGTTTAATGCGAGATGGGGAGTGTTGGGAGCAGCTGACGTTGGAGCGCCACATCAGAGGGATAGGATTTGGATTGTCGCCAAATGGCCTGGACACCTTCCACACGCCCAACACGACAGGATTGGACGGTGGGAGCAACAGCAGGAAAGCCTTAAAAAAGAGGCAAGAAAAATGGCCCACGCCCGTATGTCAAGACTCTCGCCATGCAATCAGCCGACACCTAGACCCGAACAACACGTACTGGAAGAGCAATCTTGGGGAAGTTGTAATGAGTTTAGAGCCAACCCCGAATGGCCGTCTGAACCCAACGTGGGTCGAGTGGTTGATGGGATGGCCTCAAGAGTGGACAGACTTAAAGCCATTGGTAATGGACAAGTCCCATTGTGTGCAGCTACCGCATGGAGAATCTTGAAATGACAATGATGATAACTTTTAAAGTAGATGGCGACCCTGTTGGCAAACAAAGAGCAAGGTATGCCAAACGTGGAAACTTTGTCCAAACTTACACCCCTGACAAAACCCGCAACTATGAGTCTTCAATCAAAGAAGCGGCTATTGAAGCAATGGGAAGCTCGGAATGTTTGGAAACCCCTGTAAACCTGTATTTGTACATCAGAGCGCCAATCCCTAAGTCATTGCCTAAAAAGCGCCTAGAAGCCTGTTTAAACGGCTCTGAGAAGCCAATTAAGAAGCCCGATGCCTCCAATGTGCTGAAAAGCGTAGAAGATGCCATGAATGGAGTGGTTTACAAGGATGATTCTCAAATTGTGAATATCCACGTTACGAAGGTTTACAGCTCCCAATCTGGGATTGATGTATGCGTCAAAGAATGTCTTGAGTAAGGGTTTGTCCTAGTACAAAAAGAAAAAAACAAGAGTAAATTAACAGTTTTTAACAGGAGTGAATCATGAGTACATGGGAATTTGACACAACCACAGGTGCAGGTAGCGAGATTGTTACTGTCGTTTATGAGTATGAAAACGATGGAGAAACAACCTATAACGAGTCAATCAAAGAGATTTGGTTCAATGGGCGTGATGTCATTGGTTTGTTGTCTGATGAACAGTTCAAAGAGTTAGACATGGAAGCCGCCATGCGCTTTCAACATCACAAACTGAACTACAAGACGGAGGACGTATGAGCTTAGAGAGAACTATTGCAGAACAACAAAAACGCATTGATGACTTAATGGAGGGCAATAAAAAGCTTATTGAGAGGTCAGCAAGGGTGTTTAAACAGAATGAAGAGCTTTTCGAGGCTTGGGCAAGGCTCTGGGATGCTGATTTGCCAACAGATAAGGATAAAGAAGAGGGTACAAGTCGATTCAAGCATTACCACCATTTGAGACATGAAGTCCGTATGCAAATGATTGAAGCTGGCTATTGCGTGACTTGCTATAACTTTATTTGTGAGTGTGAAGATCAATATGACTAAAGATGAAATACTCGATGCAATAGAGATGCACTTGGAAAACAAAAGACCTTGGAGAGGGCTAACCGAGCAAGAGCATATGCAACTAGCCGAAGATTGGGGTTGCCTAAGTGCTGATTGGGTTTTCTACGCTGGCGCAATAGAACGTAAGTTAAAAGAGAAAAATGCGTAAACAAGTTAAACGCAAGGTATGGGCGTTGCTCAATCCATTGAAACACGCTATCGAGGGTGCTTGCATTACCGACAGAGACAAACTAGACAAACTCAGGGTAATGGAATATTCGGCCTTGGAAGCTATAACCAAGGGCAGAGGAACAATTCACGATTGGAATACCCTTACAGAGGTTTTAAACCTATCAGAAACGATGGCAAGGGCTGGAGTAGGGCCAGAAGTGCTACCAGTCTGCGAAAAGGCTCAAAAAGCTCTCTATGAATCAGCACTTAGATTCAAGAAAACAGGAAAATTCGGTTTAACTGGAGAAGGAATCCAATCGGTGCGTGAGTTGATCCAATATGCTGACTTACAACAATCAAGCATTTCTAGGTCTGAATTTGAAAGATATATTCAGAAAACTAGAGATTATCTAAAATCAAATAATAATAATGTGGTGGAGATAATATGAATAATGAAGATATTATTAAATTGGCAATAGAAAATACTATTCATGGCCTAAAGTTTGATGAAGAAGGTCTTATTCGCTTTGCAAAACTGATAGCAGAGCATGAGCGTAACGAAATAATTGAAATTTTGGACGCTTCAACTGGTTATGTTCACATGGATGCCATAAGGGAAAGAACATGAACGAACCAACTAAAGCCATTCAATACATCATAGATACAGCGCCACTTTATGCCAAAGCCAAAGCTGACCGAATGTACTTAGAGGAATTTCGGAAAAGTAGACGAAGCCAACTCATGGCACAAGCTGGTACTGAAGTACTTGGAAAACAAGAAACCTATGCTTACGCTCACCAAGACTACATTCAGATTTTGGAAGGCATCAGGCAGGCAGTAGAAACCGAGGAAAAGTATCGATGGCTGATGACCGCTGCTCAAGCGCGGATAGAGTGCTGGCGCACCGAGCAATACTCAGCCCGAGTTGAAATGAAGGCTATTCAATAGTGCATAGCAAAAACAAAGCAAAGCCCACCAATGCTGAAAAACAGCATATAGAGCGAATTAAGGCCATGCCTTGCATAGTATGTGACTCACCACCACCGAGCGAATGCCATGAGATAACCCAAGGTCAATGGTTTACATCAATGCCACTTTGTGCAGATTGTCATCGTGGATCGATCAATGGAATACATGGACAGCGTAGATTGTGGAATGTTTACAAGATGGATGAATTGTCAGCATTGAATAAAACCATTGAAAGACTGACCCAAAATATGCCCTCTAAAGCCGATTTAAGCCCGTTTTGAGCGATTTTTTGAGTTAGAGCATACATCTGGTGACCCTCAAAAGACAAAAAGCCCCTGAGAGCTTGTTTTTTAGACAAAAGAAAACCCGCACAATGGCGGGTTAGAAGTTCAGCGTTTTGTAAGTATTCGTAAGATTAGGGCTATCGTTGCATAGATCACACGCCAGTCCTCTCAAGACAATCAAGAGCAGCTTTTTTACATTGTTCAACTTCATCAATTGATAAACCTAAGCTTAAATCAGGCAATAGCTTTTTGATTCGCTCATATTGTTCATCGCTAGGTGCAACAATGGCTAAATAAAGTGCTTGCGTTAAAGCTTCTAATTGTGTCATTTTAAGCCCCTAAAAGTAATTTTTTAAGGAAAGGTATTGCATACCCTGTAAGATTAGACAATTCTTTTAATGTCATATTAGGATTATTATCGTATATTCTTTTTATATCATCTAAAGTTAATCCAGATAATGATTTTTTTAATGTATAACTCATAAGTAACACCTATAAACCCTGTAAGACACAGGCAAGCCCCTACACACAATGCACAGGCCATAAGCCCCTAATTTAAGGGCTTACAGTTTATGCATTAAATAGTACAGCAGCCACAGCATGGTGCATCGATACAGCGCCCTGATTTATTTCTATAGTATTCGTGGCCACCGATACTAAATACATCGGAAATTCGTTTTTTTTGGCCTAAATAAGCCCCTGAATCAAAATTACAATCCCCTGGTTCACACAAAAAAGCTTGTTTTGTCGCTGTATCGTAAGTAATTTGATCCCCTGGCATGATGATGGAGCCAGATAGGGCACATCGGCCCTTATATTTTGCAATCATTGTCTTATGCATAGTGAACCCCTTTAATTTGAACAAAACCGCCATTGTCATTTTTAGCTTTACCTTTAGCATATAAAGCTACAACTACTGATTTTGGTTCTATATGGCGGACGTCGCTATTGTCTCCATCAATGACAGGCCAGCCCCTAAAATTGTCAGGGATATCGCTCTGTTTTTGGAAAACTACAGCCGTGCGGGAATTGTTCGGGTTAGTCAATCCTTTAATGCTTATCGGTTTTGGGGTAATGGCCGAAAAACTGTAGGTAAGATCATAATTACCCGCTGTTTTTCCATCTAATTTGCGTGAGGGATGCTTCGTGTAGTCATAAAATTGCACATCAGGAAACAACTGAAAAATTGTTTTTCCATCATGCACAATAATATTTTCAAAAGCGATATCACTAGTGCCATTAGGGCGCACCAATGGAATAAGACCAATGCGTTTTGCTTTGTTAGCAAGTGACCACACGTCAGCGCACAATGAAAGCATGAAAGCTTCCCGATTATTGTAAAAAAACTGTGTTTTTGCTTCCCTGGCTTTTTGTACGCTATTAAATGCTCCACGACCAGCGCTCTTAAGACAGCCATAAAAGCAGCCAGCAAGCTTTGCTAAAGGGCAAATGATTTCATCGGGTACAAGGTAGACGATACCCGTTAAATAACCGATTTTTTCGCCCTTAATTGTCTTTGCGGAGGATTCCCCTAGAATTGTCTTATAGGGTAGACCACGTGCAGCCAGGATTGTTTTGTAAGGATTTTTCATTGTTCACACCTATCAGTAAAAGAAAATTATTTAACCAAAACATCAAAATAAGCCAGTAGACCTATGCAAAGCATTAGACCGATCACAATGGCTGCAAAGATATCTAGAAGAGTGTTTTTCATGTTGACGCCTATCAAATGCACTAGTTCCGCTAGTTCGGTATGCATAGAGTAGCACCAAAAAAATAAAAAACTATTAGGACAAACCCTAATAAAGTACAATTTATTTAAATAATTTATTGGACAAGGTACGGACAATGCCAAGACCCCCAAAATCTGACACAGTACAGTTTAGGCGAAAACTAGATAACCCTAAGCTTCAGATCTTATTGTCAGCGGGTGAAGGGAATATCTCCCAAGGTTTTGAAAACGTCCTAGCCATTTATCAGCATGTGCACTCTCAAGGATATAGAGCAGAACACCCAGTCGAATTGATAGGGTTAGTTACGAACCTCGGAGAAACAACTAACAACCCCAATGATGAGGAATCAATAGGGGAAAGTATAGGGAATGTATAAGGGAACGGATAGAACTAAACCAATTCAAGTACCAATGAAAAGGTGCATCCACTACTTTCACACTTGCAAATAAGAATCATTCTCAACAATAAATATTATGTTAAGTGTTGTAGAAATGTCACAAGGGAAAACCCTCATGTATGCCTGGACAGTACTGGACAGATCGACAGTAGGGTAAACGAGAAGTATGGGGGGGGAGGGGGTAGTCGGTGGCTTGAGATATTTGTGGTACACCCCATCCACCTAAAAAGTAAAAATGAATCCATCCAAGGAGGACAAATGGAGAAAAGAGGAAGAGGAAGACCTAAAGGGTCTGTGAAGATGACGATACAGAGGTTTGCTGATAACCCGCCTGCTGTATTGCCTAAGACTGATCACCAGAGGCTCAAGGAGTTGAAGGAGTTGATGATTAGGAGTGGAGGTAAGGATGTGGCTCAGAAGGTGATAGAGATAGCCTTGAATGACGAGCATCCTGGTCAAATGGCGGCTTTGAAGATGTGCATTGACAGAACCTTACCTATTTCTATGTTTGAAAAGGATAAGAGTCAAAGGAGTGCTGTGACGATTAACATTACAGGACTTGGAGAGCCAACGATAGTAAATGCTGATGAAGCTACTGATGTGGAGGCTAAGTATGATTAACTGGATATTGACTGTTAATAGACCTGAGTTCTGTGAAACCAAAGAGTTTATGGTTCCGAAGGATAAGGTTACTGAGTTGTTGGAAGACCTCCTTGAGAGTGAAGAGTGGTTTATGAGTTCTTCGATAACGATTAAGCCTACTGAGATGGAGTACTTTGATGGCAGACCTTAATTTCTCTCTCCTTCCTTGGCAACAAGAGGTGTTTAAGGATAAGACTCGGTTTAAGGTAGTAGCTGCTGGGCGTAGGTGTGGTAAGTCTCGTATGGCGGCTATTACGCTATTGATTGAGGGTTTAAGGTGTCCACAAGGCTCTGCGGTGCTTTATGTGAGTCCTACGATGGGGCAGAGTCGGCAAATCATATGGGATTTATTGTTAGACCTTGGTAGAGATGTGATTCAGGGCAGTCATGTGAACAACCTAGACATTACCCTGATAAACGGGGCTAGGATATATGTTCGTGGTGCTGACAGACCAGATACCCTTCGGGGTGTGTCTTTGACCTATGCCGTATTAGACGAGGTGGCAGACATTAAGCCTGAAGCGTGGGAACAGGTTATTCGAGCATCTTTATCTGATAAACGAGGAAGAGCGTTGTTTATTGGGACTCCTAAAGGGAGAAACTGGTTCCACGATACCTTTAAGCTGGGTGAGTCTGGTGAGGATGAGGACTGGAAATCATGGCACTTTACGACTGCAGACAACCCTTTGATCGACCCTAAAGAGATTGAATCTGCCAAAAAGACTCTAAGTACCTTTGCTTTCAAACAAGAATACATGGCATCGTTTACCAATGCTGGGTCTAATATCTTTAAGGAAGAATGGATCAAGTATGGGGAAGAACCAGAACAAGGCTCTTACTACATAGCAATTGACTTGGCTGGCTTTGAAGAGGTGGCGAAGCAAGCTGGAAACGCTAAGAAGAGACTTGATGAGTCTGCTATCTGCGTAGTGAAGGTTACTGATGATGGGAAATGGTTTGTCAAAGAGATAATCCATGGGAGATGGGATATCCGTGAGACTGCATCTAAGATTCTGATGGCGGTGAGAGACTACAAACCTTTATCTGTGGGGATTGAGAGGGGGGCGCTAAAGAACGCTGTTTTGCCTTATTTGAGCGACCTGATGAGAAAAAACAATGTCTATGCTCATATTCAGGATTTGACTCATGGGAATAGAAAAAAAGCAGACCGAATCATCTGGGCATTGCAAGGAAGGTTTGAGCATGGCAGAATTGTGTTAAATTCTGAGGAAGACTGGGATGATTTCGTAGATCAACTGTTGTTGTTTCCCGCCCAAGGTGTCCATGATGACCTACCAGATGCCCTCAGTTATGTTGACCAACTTGCTGTTACTTCGTATATGGAGGATGATGACAGCGAGGATTGGGAGCCTTTAGACATTATTTCAGGGGTATAAGATGGAATTCCAAGAGCCTAGCGATTCAGATAAGGAACTGGTTTCCTTCGTTGTAGACCATTGTGACCGATGGAGAGACTATCGAGACACAAACTACCTATCTGATTGGCTAGAGTATGAGCGAATCTTCAATGGTGAATGGGATGTTCAAGACCGCACCCGTGAGTCCGAGAGAAGCCGAATTGTCACCCCTGCTACCCAACAAGCCGTAGAAACCCGCCATGCCGAAATCATGGAGGCTATCTTTGGTCAAGGCGAATTCTTTGATATCCAAGACGATATCCGTGATGTCAACAATAATCCTTTGGATGTTGCTGCCATCAAGAATCAGCTCATGGAAGACTTTAAGATCGATAAGATTCGTAAGTCTATTGACCAAATTGAGTTGTTGGCAGAGATTTATGGTACGGGTATTGGTGAGATTGTTGTCAAAACAGAGAAAGTCTTTGTTCCTGCCACACAACCAATCCCTGGTCAAACCCAAGCCGCTATTGGCGTGGTAGAAAAAGACCGCATAGCAGTAAAGATTGTTCCTGTTAACCCCCGTAACTTCCTGTTTGACCCTAATGGAACATCCATTGATGACTGCATGGGTGTTGCGATTGAGAAGTATGTCTCCATTCACAAGGTCGTTAAAGGTCAAGAGGATGGAATTTATCGTAAGGTACAGATTGGTACTGACTCAATGGACACAGACCTTGAGCCAACCCAAGAGATTACCCAATATGAAGACGATAAAGTTAAGTTATTGACTTACTATGGTCTTGTTCCTCGTGAATATTTAGACCAACTAGAAAACGAAGATGGTGAAGTAGAGGATTTATTCCCTGAAGACACCACTCAAGACGAATATGCCGATTTGGTCGAAGCAATTGTCGTGATTGCCAATGATGGCGTTCTTCTCAAAGCCGAGAAGAATCCATACATGATGAAAGACCGCCCAATCCTTGCTTATCAAGACGATACTGTTCCTAATCGCTTGTTGGGTCGTGGTACTGTAGAGAAGGCTTACAACTCTCAAAAGGCTATTGATGCCCAAGTTCGTTCACACTTGGACTCTTTGGCGCTGACTACAAGCCCAATGATGGCTATGGATGCCACTCGTCTTCCTAGAGGTGCTAAGTTTGAGGTTAAACCAGGCAAGGCTATCCTGACAAACGGCAATCCCAATGAGATTCTGTTCCCATTCAAGTTTGGCAATACCGATGGCTCTAACCTGACAACTGCCAAAGAGTTCGAGCGTATGCTTTTACAGGCTACAGGAACGCTTGATTCACAGGGAATGGTGTCTGCCGTATCCCGAGATGCAGGTCAAGGCGGTATTTCGATGGCTGTAGCCTCGATTATCAAGAAATACAAGCGCACATTGGTGAACTTCCAAGAGGATTTTATGATCCCGTTCATCTCTAAGGCTGCTTACCGCTATATGCAGTTTGATCCAGAGCGTTACCCTACTGTGGACATGAAGTTTATTCCGACTGCCGCATTGGGAATCATCGCTAGAGAGCATGAACAACAACAGTTCATTGGTCTACTCCAGACTCTTGGCCCCAATACACCTGTTTTGCCAGTCATTCTCAAGGGAATCATTGGTAATTCATCGTTGTCAAACCGCTATGAGTTGGTTCAAATGCTCGACAAGATGGCTTCTGGCGATCCACAAGCTCAACAAGCAGCTCAAATGCAACAACAATTGGCTTTGCAACTGGCTCAAGCCCAGATTGCTGTCCAAACAACCCAAGCAGAGCAGAATAAGGCAGAGGCTCAGAAACTGTTGACAGAGGCTCAACTGATGCCTATTGAATTACAGGCTAAGAGTATGGCTGCTACGACTAAAAATCTTCCTAATCAGGATGATTTAGCTTCTCGTGAGTTTGACAAACGGGTCAAGATTGCAGATTTGATGCTCAAAGAAGCCGATATCAAGAATAAGGCTAAGATTGTTGAAAAACAGATGACTAAACAATGAATAAAGAACTTCAGACCTATTACGAAGAGAGATTTTCAATGATGGCTACCCAAGGGTGGCGAGATTTGATGGAAGATATTGACAAGATGATTGAGCCAATAAACAATATCTCAACAATTGTGGATGAAAAAGGTCTACAATTTCGTAAAGGTGAGTTATCAATACTTATTTGGCTGAAAAACTTAAAGCAAGTCAGCGAACAAGCATTTGAGGACTTAAATGAAAAGAATGTATGAATTCGCCTGTGAAAACGGGCATAAAACAGAGCGATTTGTTGATTATGAGACAACAAGTCTAGTATGTGAGTGTGGTGATGAAACTCATCGCATTCTCTCAGCGCCAGCATTTAAATTGGAAGGATGGTCAGGCTCATTTCCTTCGGCTCACGCCAAGTTTGAGAAAAGCCATATTGACAAGTTAAAGGCTGAACGCAAAGCCAACTCATAAGCATTAGTGCCGAGTTGAATGTCCTACAACCGATTGACGGCAGGAAAAAGGAAAAAGTATGTTGATTGATGATGACAAAGAAGAGTTGGGTGAGTTAGAAGTCGAAGAGCAGAAGGTAGAGCAAAAGCCTGAACTTCCTGAAAAATACAGGGATAAAAGTTTAGACGAGATTGTGAAGATGCACCAAGAGGCTGAAAAGCTCATTGGTAAGCAAGCACAAGAGGTTGGCGAAGTCCGAAGACTTGCAGATGAACTCATCAAACAGAACCTTGTGTCTAAACAACAACAGACAAAGCAGGAAGAGCCTGAAGTAGATTTCTTTGAGAATCCACAGAAAGCAATTCAAAGGACTGTTGACAATCACCCTGATGTCCAAGCGGCTCGCCTAGCGACCCTTGAGATGAAAAAGGTGCAAGTTCAGCAAAGGTTGGCGCAAGAGCATCCCGATTTTGGCGATATCGCAAAAGATCAGGAATTTGCAAATTGGGTGAAGTCTAGCCCTGTTCGCTTAAAGCTCTTTCAAGAAGCCGATGCTGGATATGATTTTGACTCTGCCAATGAATTGATTACTACTTACAAACAATTGCGTTCCGTAAGGAATAAGCAAGCAAGTGATGAAGGTGAGGCAACTCGCAAGCAGAACTTAAAGGCTATAGCAGTTGATGTGGGTGGTTCTGGAGAATCATCGAAGAAGATTTATCGAAGGGCTGACCTTATTCAGCTTCAATTGAAAGACCCTGAACGCTATGCCGCTTTGAGTGATGAAATCATGCAAGCGTACATGGAAAAAAGGGTTCGTTAAACATCGTTTCTAGGAGATTTAATCATGGCATATCCAACCCCAGCGGTAACGACAACAACCGCAGCAACGTTCATTCCAGAGATTTGGAGTGATGAGATCGTAGCCGCATACAAGAAGAACCTTGTTCTGGCTAACATCGTTATGAAGATGAACTTCCGTGGCAAGAAAGGTGACACAGTTCACATTCCTGCACCCACTCGTGGTTCTGCTTCTGCCAAAGCCGCCTCTACTGCAGTAACTTTGATTGCTGCTACTGAGACTGAAGTTCAAGTGTTGATTAACAAGCACTATGAGTACTCACGTTTTATTGAGGACATCGTTGAAGCACAAGCCTTGAATAGCTTGCGTCAGTTCTATACTGCTGATGCTGGTTATGCTTTGGCTAAACAAGTAGATACAGACTTGATCCAATTGGGTCGTGCTTTCAATGGTGCTACTGTTGGTACAGATGACTACGCTACTGCTACCTCTACAACAAAGGCTTACATCGGTTCTGATGGTACAACTGCTTATAACAGTTCTACTTCTAATGCCGCTGCTTTGACCGATGCTGCTATTCGCCGCACTATTCAGCGTTTGGACGACAACGACACTCCCATGGATGGTCGTTTCTTTATCATTCCTCCCTCAAGCCGCAACACATTGATGGGTCTTGCCCGTTATACAGAGCAGGCTTTTGTTGGTAATGGTAACGCCATCCGCAATGGTGAAATCGGTCAACTGTATGGTATCCCCGTGTTCACAACAAGCAATGCTGACTATGGTGCTGGTAACTCTGGCGCTGACCGCATCTGCTTGATGGGTCACAAGGACTCTATGGTTCTGGTTGAACAGCAAGGCGTTCGCTCACAGACTCAGTACAAACAAGAGTACTTGGCTACTCTGTTCACATCTGACACTCTGTATGGCGTGAAAGCTATGCGTACTGCCGCTACAACTGGTGCAGCTTTGTCTTCCAGCGCATTTGCGTTGGCAGTTCCAGCCTAATAGTTGCCACTTTCCCCTCATCCTAACGGGTGGGGGGATTTTTTCTTAATCTAGGAGGAATCTATTATGGCAACCGCATCATCGGTAACATCTCGTCGTGGAAATGACCAGTTCCGTGGTCTTTTTAGCGACACTTGGGCTGTAACAGCAACCCTGAACGCAGGTTCATTGGTTGATGGCGCAGGCGAGACAGATGACATCACAATCCCTGGCGTAGCCTTGGGTGATATGGTCATTGGCGCATCTTTGGGTGTGGATTTGGTTGGTTTGACAGTAACAGGTTATGTTTCTGCCGCTAACACAGTCAAATTCCGTGTTCAGAATGAGTCTGGCTCAACTGTTGACTTGGCTTCCACGACTCTCAAAATTGTCGTAGTTCGCATGGTCTAACAAAAGGGGGCTAATAACCCCCTTTTTAATGGAGAATCTTATGGCTACTTATCGTTGCTTGACTAGCGGTCAAACAGTTACTTTTACTTACCAACATGACATTGACTCCATGAAGGGTCATCAAGGTTATGTTAGGATTGACGAGGAAGAGACTGAGACAACTGAAAAGCCTTTGATCTTGCAACCTATAACGCCTGTTAAGAAGATTGGCAGACCAAAGAAAGTAGCAAATGTCTGAGATTGATCCAAGAGAATTCGGTAAATTGGAAGCCCAAGTTGAGGCTCTCCAAGTAGAAGTCCACGCACTTCGCCAAGATATCAAAGCCCTTTTGGAGATGGCAAACAAGTCCAAAGGCGGTATGTTTGTCGGTATGGCTATCGCCTCTGTCGTAGGCGGTATTATTTCATTTATAGCCACTAGGGTGATCAAATGAGCCTCTTAACTGGTGTTGTTTGTCCTATTGCGACACAAGATGTATCGGTTAATCTGAAGAACCGAAACAATGCCTTTAAGAAGTTTGGCTACGGCCCACCTAACCCCAATGAACCCAATGACGCATTTTGGTTAACCAAAGCCAAGATGTATAACGCACCCACAGATACCATCAAAGGTATGAGATGTGGTAATTGTGCTGCTTTTATCCAAACTCCCAAAATGATGGCTTGTATTGAGAGCGGTCTGGAGAAGGATGAAGGCGAAGGAGAATTGTCCTATGACCAAAATTTCATTAAAGCCGCTGATCTCGGCTATTGCGACCTATTTCAATTCACTTGTGCTGCCGCCCGTACTTGTGATGCGTGGAAAGCTGGCGGGCCTATTACGAAGGAAAAACCATGAAAATGACAAAGCCTAAAAGTCCTCCAAAGGGTATGCCATTGGCAATTATGATTGCTGTTGGTAAACCAAAGGTTCGCCCCATGCCTACTCGTGGTGAGCGTACTGCTAAGAACATGATGAAAAAGACTGGTCGTGGAAAATGAAAAAAGCTGCAGCAACCAAAAAAGTAGGCAAAGTCATGCATGAGTTTAAGACTGGAATGCTCCATTCTGGCTCTAAGAAAGGCCCAGCCGTTACTTCTCGTAAACAAGCGATTGCCATTGCTTTATCAGAGGCTGGCATGAGCAAGCCAATGAAGAAGAAGAAATGAAGTCCAAGTCTAAGGTCAACCAAGCTAGTGTTTATACAAAGCCAACCATGAGAAAAGCCTTGTTTGAGAAGATCAAGGCAGGCTCAAAGGGTGGTGATGCAGGCGAATGGTCTGCTCGTAAAGCACAACTTTTGGCTAAAGAGTACAAAGCGGCTGGTGGCGGTTATAAAACATGAAAAATCCCCAACAATCTCTTAAGGATTGGACTGCTCAAAAGTGGCGTACCAAGTCTGGTAAGCCTTCTAAAGAAACTGGTGAGAGGTATTTGCCTGAAGCGGCTATCAAGTCGTTAAGTTCTGCAGAATATGCGGCAACAACCAAGGCAAAACGCAAAGGTACGGCATCTGGTAAACAGTTTGTTGCCCAACCAAAAGCAATTGCAAAGAAAACTGCGAGGTTCAGATGAAATCACCTGCTTGGCAAACAAAAGAAGGAAAAAACCCAAAAGGGGGCTTGAATGCCAAAGGAAGAGCATCGTATAATGCAGAAACTGGTGGTCATTTAAAAGCACCAGTTAAGTCGGGAGACAACCCTCGTAGGGCATCCTTTTTAGCACGAATGGGCAATATGCCTGGCGCTGAGATGAAAGATGGGAAGCCTACTCGACTCCTTCTATCTCTTAGAGCTTGGGGTGCATCGTCCAAGGAAGACGCTAGAGCAAAGGCTAAAGCGATCTCTAAGAGGAATAAGAAGTGAGACCAGTATCTGTCGGTAAGAATCTAACTGCTGCTACGGCTACTACGCTGTACACAGTACCGACTGGCTATTTCGCCAAATGTACTCTCCTTCATGCCACGAACTCTACGGCATCAAATAAGCACATTAGCTTCTCTTGGTACGACTCAAGTGCTTCTACAAGCATTCCTATAACATTTGAGTACACGATTTCTTCAAAATCAAACTTTGACCCAATAACTGAACTACAGAGTTTCATATTGGAAGAGGGTGATTACATTACGGCAACTTCAGAAACTGGAGCAACTATATCTATAGTTGCAACATTTGAAGTCTATGGAGCGCAACGCATATGACCTACTTAGAACTAGTCAATGATGTATTGACACGATTGCGTGAAACCAATGTTTCTACTGTTAGTGAGACAAGTTATTCTGCTTTAATTGGCAAGTTTGTCAATGATGCCAAGCGTCAAATTGAAGATGCTTACACTTGGAATTGTCTTGCTCAAACAGTAACTGTAACAACCACTTCTGGCACACATTCTTATTCTTTGACTGGTGTTGGTCAAAAATTCCGTGTGATTGACGCTATCAATACAACCAGTTTGATTAGTTTGGTAGATATTCCTTTTGCGGACATGAATCGCAAGTTGAACTTTGGCTCTCCTGCTCAATCTATCCCATCTGAGTACTGCTTTAATGGCGTAGATGGTAGTGGTGATACTAAAATTGATCTGTTTCCAGTACCAAATGGGGTATTTACGCTTCTATTTGATGTGATTGTCCCGCAAGCAGCGTTGTCTTCTGATGGGACATCTGTGAAGGTTTTGGACTATTTGGTGACACAAAGTGCCTATGCTCGTGCTTTAATTGAGCGTGGTGAAGATGGTGGTACTGCTAGTTCAGAGGCTTATGCTTTGTTTAGAGGAATGCTCTCTGATGCGATTGCCATGGAGAGTACTCGCTATCCTGAAGAATCAAACTTTGAGGCTATCTAATGTCAGCGCCACTCCAAAGTCAAAGCATTAGCGCACCAGGCTTTTATGGCCTGAATACGCAAGATTCGCCATTGGATTTGGCATCTGGCTTTGCTTTAGTTGCTGCTAACTGCGTGATTGACCAATATGGTCGTGTTGGCGCTCGCAAGGGTTATACGCTTGTTAACTCTTCATCTGGAAATCTTGGCTCTAACGATGTCACAGTTATCCATGAATTAGTCCAGACTGATGGCACATTAACTGTGTTGTTTGCAGGCAACAATAAGCTATTCAAACTTGGTACTTCTAATGCAGTTACTGAGTTGACCTATGGTGGAGGCGGTTCTGCTCCCACGATTTCTGCAAGTAACTGGCATTGTGCTTCTTTGAATGGGATTACTTATTTCTTTCAAAGTGGTCACGATCCATTGATTTATGACCCAGCAGTAAGTACTACTACTTATCGCAGAGTTTCTGAGAAAACAGGATATGTGGGGACTGTTCCTTCTGCAAACATCGTTATTTCAGCATTTGGTCGCCTATGGGTGGCTAATACATCGACAGATAAGGTCACGATTAGCTTCTCAGACCTGATTGCTGGTCATGTATGGTCTGGTGGAACAACTGGCTCATTAGATGTTTCTCGTGTGTGGCCTAATGGCGCAGATGAGATTATGGGTTTAGCAGCTCATAACGATTTCTTGTTTATCTTTGGTAAGAGACAAATTCTTGTTTACCAAGGTGCTACCACTCCAGCTACTTTGGTTCTAAGCGACACAGTAGGTTCTATTGGATGTATTGCTAGAGACTCAATCCAGTCTATTGGCACAGATGTAATCTTTTTGTCTGACTCTGGTGTGCGTTCTTTGATGAGGACAATCCAAGAGAAGTCTGCTCCATTGAGAGATTTGTCTAAGAATGTACGCTCTGATCTGGTTTCATCTCTAGCAGTAGAAACTTTGGCTAATGTGAAGTCTGTTTACTCAGAGAAGAATGCGTTTTATCTGTTGACTTTGCCTGCTTCTGGTCAAGTATTTTGCTTTGATACAAAGATGCAATTGCCTGATGGTGCTGCTAGGGTCACAAAGTGGGATTCAATCACGCCTAAGAGCCTGTATTCGCTTCGTAATGGCGATTTGTACATTGGTAAGACTGGATACATTGGTAAGTATGGAAGTTATCTTGATAACACATCAACATACCGATTTTCTTATTTCACCAACCATGCAGATTTAGGCAATCAGAATCAGATTTCTATTCTGAAACGCATTAAAACCATCATTATTGGTGGCTCAGACCAGTATGTAACGATTAAGTGGGGATTTGACTTCTCTGCCAACTATTTGTCTGGTAATGCATATATCCCTGAACAACGAAACTATGAGTATGGTCTTGCTGAGTATGGCGTGGCAGAATACTCTGGTGGTGTGCTTATCAAAACTCTTGATGTAAGTGCATCTGGTGCGGGTAAGATTGTTCAAACTGGTTACGAAACCACTATCAACGGCACTCAACTGTCAATTCAGAAGATTGAAATTCAATCTAAGAACGGGAAAATATCATGAGCGATTACACAAAAAGTACTAACTTTGCTACTAAAGACAATCTAACACCTGGTGATCCACTAAAGATTGTTCGTGGTACTGAAATTGACACAGAGTTCAATAACATTGCTACTGCGATTGCCACAAAGACAGACAATGCTTCTGCTGCGATTACTGGTGGTTCAATTACTGGTATTACAGACTTAGCGATTGCTGATGGCGGTACAGGAGCTTCTACGGCTAATGCCGCTTTAAATAACTTGTTGCCAAGCCAGGCATCTGCTTCTGGTAAGTATTTGAAGAGCAATGGTACTGATTCTTCATGGGATGCTTTAGATATCTCTACTGCCGACATTACAGGCACTCTTCCTGTTGCGAATGGCGGTACGGGGGTTACTTCCTCTACTGGTACTGGATCGGTAGTTCTGTCTAATAGCCCTACTTTGGTGACTCCTGCATTGGGAACGCCTGCTTCTGGTGTGGCTACGAATTTGACTGGCTTACCTTTGACAACTGGTGTAACTGGTACGCTTCCTATCGCCAATGGTGGTACAGGACAGACTACTGCCAATAACGCTTTTAACGCTCTAGCGCCTTCTCAAGCTACCGCATCTGGTAAATACCTGAAAAGCGATGGAACTAATACATCTTGGGATGCCTTGGATATCTCAACTGCTGACATTACTGGAACACTTCCAGTAGCCAATGGTGGTACTGGCGTAACAACATCTACTGGTACTGGTAGCGTTGTTTTGTCCAATTCTCCAACTTTGGTCACACCCGCCCTTGGAACTCCCTCTAGCGCAACTTTAACAAACGCTACAGGTTTACCTATTTCCACAGGTGTATCAGGTCTAGGAACTGGTGTAGCAACGGCTCTAGCGGTCAATGTAGGCTCTGCAGGCGCTCCTGTTGTCAATGGTGGAGCATTGGGTGCACCTTCTAGCGGTACTGTAACTAACCTTACAGGTACAGCCTCTATCAATATCAATGGTACTGTCGGTACTACTACACCTACTACTGGTGCTTTCACAACCCTATCCGCATCAAGCACAGTAACCCTCTCTGGAGGCACAGCCAACGGAGTAACCTATCTCAATGGTTCAAAGGTTCTGACAAGTGGTTCTGCGCTTACTTTTGATGGTTCTGCATCATTGGTTGTCAGCACTTCCGCATCTAATGGTGCAATCTCGGTTGTTGGCCCAAGCAGTGGAGCAAATAGTGGCGCTCAATTAACCATCGTAAACGGCGCTTCTACGACAAGTTCAATTGGCACTTACTCTCGTGTTATTGGCGGTGCGTACAACGAGAGCCTTGCGTTTTACAACAACGGCAACGATTTTGTTTGGTACTCGGGGTCTGAGCGTATGCGCCTCACCTCAACAGGGTTGGGTATTGGTACAAGTTCGCCTTCTGAAAAGTTGACAGTTTCAGGCTCTGGCAAGATTTTAATTGAAACAACTTTCCCGCAACTTGTTTTGAAAAGGTCTGGAACGACTATTCAGTCAGACATCAAATTTCAAACTGGCAGTACAAACAACTGGAGTATCGGTCAGGCACTGGGCGTTGTTGGGTCAAATCTTGAGTTTTACGATTATGCGGCAGGTGTAACTCGGTTGACGCTGGACACATCAGGCAATCTAGGCTTGGGAGTTACTCCGAGTGCTTGGGGATTTGGTGTAGCTTATCAAGCTGGAAACTACGCTAATTTTTGGGATGCTACTGACGGCTCAGTTTACATAACCAATAACGCTTATTTTGATGGCGGTAATTGGAAACGGAAAAACGCTAATTATGCGTCGTTTTATAGGCAAGTAAATGGTGGCCATGATTGGAATATTGCGGGTACTTCTAGTGCAGGGTCTACTATCTCCTTTACTCAGGCGATGACTCTGGATGCAAGTGGGAATTTGCTTGTTAATACAACCCAAGCAATTACTGGTTCAAAAGT
>Ga0213921_1000172_pt1 | contig 25886 bp, 35 predicted proteins | sample McNCre2017MG_FD_165041 | JGI IMG/M metagenome (GOLD analysis project Ga0213921, IMG submission 165041) | Freshwater microbial communities from McNutts Creek, Athens, Georgia, United States - 20-17 MG | ecosystem: Environmental > Aquatic > Freshwater > Creek | place: USA: Georgia | collected...
TATAAGTAAAAACCCTAACCTCAGACCCCACCCCCCTCTATATAGGAACACCCCCCGGTAGGAGTCCCAAACCACCTTGCCATCCCAGAAATTCACCATATACTCCGCCCCAACAGGGCTGCGCTTACGCCATGTATACGCCGACAATCGAAACTGACATCCCCCTTGCGGATTTCACACCCACCTTTGAGTCATTAGAGGATCGGGTTACTTCCGCACTGCATTCATTGATGGAACTCGGGCACATGCCCGAACCGTCAGAAGATGACCGGCAAACCAGCCGTGCAGTATTCACCGGCCAGAAAGACGCCAGTGACGAGGATCTGTCACGCCCGGAAGTGATTGTTCACATCTCCGCGCTCCTGAACGAATACGACCGCACGGTCGTCAAGTCTGCTGCCCAACTGCGGACTTACATCACCAACCGCCTAATACTAGAGACAGAAAACCCGGATCCGCGTATCCGAATTAAATCTCTGGAGTTGTTGGGCAAAGTCTCTGATGTTGGACTGTTCACGGACAAGACGGAGATCACCCTGCGGCACCGTCCGACTGAGGAACTGGAGCAAATGCTGCGGGAACGGCTTACCAAGGTCATCGAGGGTGAAGTTTTTGAGCCAAGTTCACCGGAATCGCTCAGCCGAACCCCCCAACTGGATGTAACCGACGTAACTGGGGACTGATCCCCCCTGAAACTCGTGCATATCCCCCAAAATCTCACTCCGACCATGCTCGACAAGCTCATTAAGGGCTTGAGCACGGAGGAAGCAGCCGAACTTCTGGCGATGTTCGACGAGTTGGAGGAAAGAAAGCGCGTTTCCCTGTGCCAAAACGACTTTTTGGCCTTCATCGGGGCCCTTGACCCCCGGTACAAGTTCGGTTTGCACCTAAAACGGCTCGGCGGACTGCTGATGGACGTGGAAAAGGGGTACAAAGACCGGATTGCGGTGTCCATGGCACCCCGGATGGGCAAATCTCAGATGATTTCCATCTACTACCCGGCGTGGTATCTGGGTAGGAACCCCGATCACAAGGTAATTGTGGCCTCACACACGGCTGATCTGGCGGTGGTCATGGCGCGTAAGGTGCGAAACCTCATGCAGACCGCCGAATTTCAGAAAATTTTCCCTAAAACCCAAATTGCGGCGGACGCCAAGGCCGCAGGCCAGTGGAATACGACGGCGGGAGGCGAGTATTTCGCCATTGGTGTGGGCGGTGCGCTGGCTGGACGGGGTGCACACCTCATCATTACTGACGATCCGCACTCGGAACAAGACCTGAAATCGTCCAACTTTGGCTCCTTGGACGCCACTTATGAGTGGTTTACTGCTGGTCTGCGTACTCGTCTGATGCCTGAAGGCAAGATTTGCGTGCTGCACACCCGTTGGCACCAGCGGGATCTGATCGGACGTCTGGTCAAGGATACCGCCATGAACGAAGGCGGCGACCATTACGAAGTGTTTGAATTCCCGGCCATCCTCAACGAGAACACCGATGAGGAGAAGTCGATCTGGCCTGAGCAGTGGTCGCTGGAGGCGTTGCAGAAGACCCGGGCGTCGATGCACCACATCATGTGGCAGTGGTATGCCCAGTACCAGCAGAATCCCACGGCCAGCGAAGCGGCCATCATCAAGCGGGATTGGATCAAGTGGTGGACACAAGAGGATCCGCCCGAGGAGATCGAGTTCATCGTCCAGTCCTACGACACGGCCCTGACGACCAAGGAGCGGTCTGACTTCTCGGTGTGCCAGACGTGGGGTGTGTGGAAGGACGCCAAGGGCGTGGACAACGTGATCCTGCTGAACTGCGTGCGGGACAAGTATGAGTTCCCCGAACTCAAGGTCATGGCTATCGAGCAGGCTAAGGAGTGGGAGCCCGACTCGGTGATCGTGGAAGCCAAGGCGTCCGGTCAGCCGCTGATTGACGAGATGCGCCGCTCGGGGATATTCGTGCAGGACTTCAGCCCGGGTAAGGGGCAGGACAAGATTGCGCGGCTAAACGCCGTGGCCGATATGTTTGCCGCAGGGCAGATATGGTTTCCCGAAAACTCATGGGCATCCACGGTGGTCGAGGAATTGCTGGCTTTCCCGGCAGGGGAGCATGACGATACGGTGGACGCCTGCACGCTTGCGTTGATGCGGATCCGCAAAGGTGGGATGATGCGACTTACCACGGATCAGGCGGACAATGAGCCGTATTACCGTGCGCGTAAGGTTTCATACTACTAATACGTATGGCTACAACCAAATTCATGGGGCGCAATCAACTGATTGACCGACTTGCAGCGCAAGTTGGCTCCCGGGATATGGCTGTCGGCATTCTTCAAAAACGTGGGCATTTGTACCCCGGCACGGAAAAACTAACTCCCCAAGGCGCAGCGCGTAACTCGATGACGGCTCAGGAGCGTGCGATTGACCGCGCTTCCCGTCAGGCCAAAGCCCCTGCGTCTGAGTTCACCTACAACCCCAAGACTAACCGCGCTACGCGGAAGTAAGGAATAGATATGGCTACCAATAGCATGGCGTCTTCGGTATATCAGGCTCCGCAGGGGCTGTCGGACTTGGAGGGCGGCGACCTTGGTGTTGAGATTGAGGTCGGTAGCCCGGAGGTTCTGATTGAGGGCGACGACGGGCTTGAGGGTATTGACGGTGTAGTTGTTGAGTTGTCTCCAGACTCCCCCCTTGCGTCCCTTACGGATGACTTCGACGCCAATCTGGCTGAGGATATGGACGAGTCGGAGTTGCAGAGCATTGCCTCCGAACTCATGAGTGACGTGGACGGGGACATCGCGTCACGCAAAGACTGGGTAGAGATGTACGTCAAGGGTTTGGACGTACTGGGCATGAAGTACGAGGAGCGCACGGAGCCGTGGAACGGCGCGTGTGGTGTGTACTCCACGGTGCTCACCGAAGCTGCTGTACGGTTCCAGTCCGAGACGATCATCGAGACTTTCCCCGCTGCGGGGCCCGTCAAGACCGAGATCATCGGTGCCATCGACCGCATGAAGGAGGAAGCAGCCGAGCGCGTGCGCGACGACATGAACTACCAACTTACGGAGGTCATGACCGAGTACCGCCCGGAGCACGAGCGCATGCTGTTCAACCTCGGACTGGCCGGGGCGGCGTTCAAAAAGGTGTACTACGACCCGGGCTTGGGCCGTCAAGTGGCGATGTTCATCCCGGCTGAGGATGTGATCATCCCCTACGGCGCGTCAAGTGCCGCCGACTCCGAGCGCGTCACCCACCTGATGCGCAAGACCAAGAACGACATCAAGAAGCTCCAAGTGGCGGGGTTCTACCTTGACGCTGACCTTGGTGAACCGGTGCGGATCTACACCGACATTGAGAAAAAGAAGGCTGACGAGCAAGGTTACGCACTCACGGACGACGACCGGTACCAGATCGCGGAGATTCAAGTTGATCTCGTGATCGACAGCGACCGCTACAAAGACCCCGACGAGATCGCCCTGCCGTACATCGTCACCATCGACCGTGGTACCAACAAAGTTTTGGCAATCCGCCGCAACTGGGATCCCGAAGATGAAAACCGAATCAAGCGCCAGCACTTCGTCCAGTACACGTACATCCCCGGGTTTGGGGCTTATGGCTTCGGTTTTATACACCTCATTGGAGGTTATGCTCGTGCTGGCACTTCTCTCATCCGGCAGTTGGTTGATGCCGGTACTCTCAGTAATCTCCCGGGCGGTCTGAAGTCTCGGGGTCTGCGGGTCAAGGGGGATGACACACCCATCGCCCCGGGCGAGTGGCGGGATGTGGACATTGCCTCCGGGGCGATGCGCGACAACATCATGCCCCTGCCGTACAAGGAGCCGTCACAGGTTCTGGCGGGATTGCTTGAGCGGATCACGGAAGAAGGCCGTCGGCTTGGCTCTATCGCGGACATGAAGGTCAGCGACATGAGTGCCAATGCGCCCGTCGGGACGACGCTGGCGATCTTGGAGCGGCAACTCAAGACCATGAGTGCTGTTCAGGCCCGCGTGCACTACAGCATGAAGCAGGAGTTCAAACTCCTGAAGGCCATCATCCGTGACTACACCCCGTCGGTCTACGAGTACGACCCGGCTGAAGGAGATCGTGCGGCCAAGCAAGAAGACTACGACATGGTGGAGGTCATCCCCGTGTCGGATCCCAACAGCGCCACGATGGCGCAACGGATCATGCAGTACCAAGCTGCGATCCAGTTGGCTCAAGGTGCCCCGCAGATTTACGATCTCCCGCAACTGCACCGTCAGATGTTGGAGGTTCTGGGCATCAAGAACGCCGAGAAGTTGGTGCCCATCGAGGACGACATGCTGCCGCGTGACCCGCTGTCGGAGAACATGGCCTTCCTCAACGGCAAGCCCACCAAGGCGTTCATCTATCAGGATCACGACGCGCACATCGCCACCCACAACGCGCTGATGCAAGACCCCCTGATGGCGCAACAGATCGGCCAGAACCCGATGGCCCAGCAGATGATGGCGGCGATTCAGGCCCACATTGCCGAGCACTTGGCGTTTGCCTACCGTGCCAAGGTGGAGGAGCAGATCGGCGTGCCGCTGCCCCCGCCCAACGAGCCGCTGCCTGAGCAGATCGAGCTTGACCTGTCGCGCCTCATTGCCCAAGGCGCTCAGCAGTTGCTGGCTGAGGACAAGCAGAAGGCTCAACAGCAGCAGGCGCAGCAGATGCAGCAAGACCCGATGGTGCAGATGCAGCAGCAGGAGCTTCAGATCCGGGCGCAGGAAGCCCAGACCAAGGCGCAGAAGGTTCAGGGCGACTTGCAGATCAAGCAGCAAGAGTTGGCGATCAAGGCCGCGCAAGCCGCCAAGCAAGGCGTGGATCCCCAGATCCTCAATGCCCAGAAGCAGCAGGAGATGGCGCTCAAAGATCAAGCCCATCAACAGCAGCTTGCTGCGGCGCAGCAAACGCATGCCCAACGGCTGACGGAAGCACAACAGACACACGCGCAACGTATGGCTGAGGCGCGGCAGACCGCTGAGCAGCAGGCCAAGATCCGGGCGTTCAACGCCCTGATGGCGGCGCGGAACAAGGGCTCGGCCCCCAAGAAGGAGAAGCCTGAGTGAGTGACCCGCTCGTCTCCGTGATGATGATCGCCTACAACAATGTGGCGTATCTCAAAGCCGCTGTGGACAGTGTGCGCAAGCAGACGTACACGAACTGGGAGTTGGTCATCAACGATGACTGTTCCACCGACGGCACATGGGAACTGGCGCAGAAACTCGCTGAGGCGGATCCCCGCATCCGGGCATTCCAGAACGAGCGCAACCTGAAGACACCGGGTAACCGTGCGGCTGCGGCCAAGCACCTGAACGGGGAGTTCGTCGGCCACCTAGACGCGGACGACATGCTGTATCCCTACGCCATAGAGCACATGATGGCGTTTTTCGCGGCGAACCCGGACGTGGCCTTGGCGTATTCCGACATGGCCGACATCAACATCAAGAGCAAGGTCACGGGATACCGGGCCCACCCGGACGAAAGCCCTAACCTGAGTTCGCATGGCTGGCGGCACTTTGGTGTGTACCGCATGAGTGCCTACAAGGACACCGAAGGCTACAACGCCAAGCTGACCCAAGGCTGTGAAGACGGCGATCTGTTCTTGCAGATTGCGGAGAAGCACAAGTTTGTCCGTATACCGGAGGTTCTGTACGCCTACCGCTCCCACGGCGAGAACAACAGTACGAAGAACCACAAGTGCGAAAGCTGCCCCGACCGACCGGTGTGTAACTACGTTCGGATCTGGTCTAAGCACGCTGGGTTTGACCCAGTTACGTTCAAACCCTTGGAGAAAGCAGAGGCGTAATCATGGCTACTACCGCGTTCGACGTTATCCAACGGGATATTGAGGAACACCGGGAATCTATTGCCCGTGCGCTCGTGGATGGCGCGGCGCGTGATTACGCTGAGTACAAGTCTATGTGTGGGGAAATCCGGGGTCTTTCCCTTGCGCATACTTTCATAACCGACCTCGTGCGACGTATGGAGAAAGCTGAAGATGAGTGAAATCCTTGTTAGCCAAGACGGCGAGAACGCAACCGTCCTCCCCGCCACCCCGGAGGAAAAGGCCCGTCAGGTGCCGGATCCGTCCACGTTCCACCTGCTGTGCGTGCTCCCCGAGATTGAGGAGGAGTTCGGTGACAGCGGACTGGTGAAGGCCGGTCAGACCATGCACTTTGAAGAAGTGCTGTCACCCGTGTTGTTCGTGGTCAAGATCGGCCCGGACGCCTATAAGGACGAGAAACGGTTTCCGTCAGGCCCGTCGTGCAAGGTGGGTGACTTCGTTCTGGTTCGCCCGAACACCGGCACGCGCATCAAGATTCACGGCAAGGAGTTTCGGATCATCAATGATGATTCCGTAGAAGCCGTGGTTCAGGATCCCCGTGGTATCACCCGTGCGTAAGGAGTAAGTCATGGCTACTGACAAGGAAGAATTCAAGTTCCCCGACGAGAAACAGTCGGCGGACTCGGATAAGGTGGAGTTTGCCGTTGAAGGCGAAGCCGAGATTGAGGTCGTTGACGATACTCCTGAGCAGGATCGTGGCCGCAAGCCCATGACCGAGCCGCCCAAGGAGCTTACCGAAGACGAACTCAGTAAGTACGACGAAGGCGTCAAGAAGCGCATTCAGCACTTTACTAAGGGTTATCACGAGGAACGCAGGGCAAAAGAAGCCGCCCTGCGGGAGCGTGAAGAGGCCGTCCGTATCGCCCGTGCAATTGCTGAGGAGAACAAGAAACTCAAGGGTTCTCTGTCTCAAGGCCAGCAAGCCCTGCATGAGCAAGCCAAGAAACAAATCGACGATGAAGTTGAAGTCCATAAGGCCAGAGTGCGTGATGCACTGGACGCCGGGGATTCCAACGCCGTGGCTTATTGGCAGGATCAACTTACTTCGGCCAAGATTAAGCAGGACAAACTCCATAATCTCAAGATTGAGCCTTTACAGGACGAAAGTTCTGAGGTACAAATCCCCCAATCGGCTCAACCAGAGCCGCCAGCAGATCCCAAACTGCTTGCATGGCAAAGCCAAAATCAGTGGTTTGGGACTAACAAGCGCATGACCGCATATGCACTTGGACTGCACGACGATCTGGTTGGGGACGGAATTGCGCCCGGAAGTGACGAATACTGGCAACGGATCGACACTGACGTACGCACCAGATTCCCAGAACAGTTTGGATCTGAGGAATCCGCTGATGCGCCCAAAACTCAGCGACAGAAATCCAACGTAGTCGCACCCGCGACACGTAGCACAGCGCCTAAGAAGATCGTGCTTACGAAGTCACAGGTCGAAATCGCCAAGCGGCTTGGGGTTCCGTTGGAACTCTATGCTCGTAAGGTTGCGGAAGAAATGAGGAAATAATCATGGCCGAACAAACTCGCCAAAGTCGTGATCTGGAAAGCCGCGCTCAAGCTGAGCGTCCCAAACTTATGTGGACGCCGCCCCAACTTCTGCCCGATCCTGAACCGGAGCCGGGATATGCGTTTCGTTGGATCCGCCTGAGTACGCTTAACAACCCTGATCCGTCGAATATTTCTTCGAAACTCCGCGAAGGCTGGGAGCCGGTGAAAGCTGCAACGCAGCCCAAACTGTTCAGCATGACCAACCCCAACAGCCGTTTTCCCGATGGCGTTGAGATTGGCGGCTTGCTCCTGTGCAAGACCCCGGTTGAGTTGACGGAACAGCGCAATGCCTACTATCAAGGTCAGGCAGAAGCGCAGATGAACTCCGTCGATAGCAACTTCATGCGCGAAAACGATCCTCGGATGCCCTTGTTCTCGGACAAGAAGTCCAAGGTGACTTTCGGTAAAGGTACTTAATCTTTCTAGGAGTCAAACATGGCTTACCCCATTGTTGACGCCCCCTATGGTTTCAAGCCGGTCAATGAACTGAACGGCCTACCGTACGCGGGCGCTACTCGCCAGATTCCTGTGCCCTACAACTACGGCACCGCAATCTTCTACGGCGATCTCGTCGAAATCGCGGCAACCGGCACCATCGCCATCTCTGGCATGAGTGTCACGACCACCACGACGGCCCGCGCCGGTCAGATTGGTGTGTTCATGGGCTGCTCGTACACCAACCCCGCAACGGGCCAGAAGCTGTTCTCGCAGTACCTGCCCGCTAACGTGTTGGCAAACGACATCACGGCCTATGTGGTGGATGATCCCAGCGCCGTCTTCAAGGTGGTGATGGTTGGTCAGCCCTACAACACGCTGTCCAACACCGCTACCGCCGTTGGTTATGCCAACCAGACCTTCGTGGGTACCAACGTGTACGCCGTGACTGGTACCGCTGGCAGCACCACCACTGGTAACTCTAAGATGGCCGTCTCTGGCAGCTATCCGGCTACCAGTGGCACGGGTAACACCCGCGTGGCAACCACCGCCCTGCCCTTCCGCGTTGTCGCCGTTGTGCCGGATACCGGCGTGACCGTGACCGGCTCTGGTACCTCCAGTGGCACCACCGTTACCCTCGCCGCCGCTGTGACTGGCCTGCAAGCCGGTATGCAGATGATCGTGCCGGGTACGTCTGGCGCTTACGCTGGTCAGTATCTGACCGTGACTAACGTGAATGGCACCACGGTGACCATCTCTTCGTCGCTCACCATCTCTACCGCAACGCAACTGTCGTTCGTCGGTTTCCCTGAAGTCCTCGTCAAGTGGAATCAGGGCTACCACAGCTACCAGTTCGCTACTGCTGTGGCCTGATAAGGAGTAATTCAAAATGGCAATTTCTCGTGCCCAACTACTGAAGGAACTCCTGCCGGGTCTTAACGCCCTGTTCGGTCTGGAGTACGCCCGCTACGGCGAGGAGCATAAAGAGATCTACGAAACCGAAACCTCGGAACGTAGCTTCGAAGAAGAAACCAAGCTCTCTGGTTTCTCCGCTGCTCCGGTCAAGAACGAAGGCTCTGCCATTCGTTATGACAACGCGCAGGAAGCGTGGACGGCCCGTTACAACCACGAAACCATCGCTATGGGTTTCTCGATCACCGAGGAAGCCATCGAGGACAACCTGTACGACAGCCTGTCGTCCCGGTACACCAAGGCGCTGGCTCGTGCGATGGCCTACACCAAGCAGGTCAAGGCTGCTGCTGTTCTGAACCAAGGCTTCAACTCCGCCGTGACCTATGGCGACGGTGTGAGCCTGTTCAACACGGCGCATCCGCTGATCTCTGGTGGCACCAACAGCAACACGCCGTCTGTCGCTGCCGATCTGAACGAAACCTCGCTGGAAAACGCAGTGATTCAAATCGCTGGTTGGACGGATGAGCGTGGACTGCTGATCGCTGCCAAGCCGCGTAAGCTGATCGTTCCCCCGAACCTGATGTTCGTTGCTACCCGCCTCCTTGAGACGGAACTGCGCGTCGGCACCACCGACAACGACATCAACGCACTGAAGAACAACGGTTCGATCCCCGAGGGTTACACCGTTAACCACTTCTTGACCGACACGACCGCATGGTTCCTGACCACCGACGTGCCCAACGGTCTGAAGCACTTCGTGCGTACGCCGCTCCAGAACAGCATGGACGGCGACTTCGATACCGGCAACGTCCGGTACAAGGCCCGCGAACGTTATTCGTTCGGCGTGTCTGATCCGCTGGGTATCTACGGATCGCCCGGTGCGGCCTAATTAGGCCAAGAAAAGGGGGGCCACAAGCCCCCCTTTTCTTTTTGTTTCTGCGGGTGTATAAACCCGGAAACCTAGATTCCATTCACAGTTTGCTGACCGGCTAGGCGGGCTACCTCAGAGACAGCAAACGCAGATTGAGGACTCCATCATGGGATTCGCTACCCACCTTGGCCCGTGGCTGCTGGGCACCGTTAAGAACACCACCGGCACTACCGCTGGCACCATCCGCAACATGGGCGCTACCGAAGTTGCCCAGATTGACCCGGTTACCTATACCGACGCTGCTACCACGCAGGCGTTTGTTGTTCCGGCTGGCGCTCTGATTACCGCCATTACTCTGGTGCAGACCACCAAGTTTGCCGGTACGGCAGGCGTGATCACCCTGTACAACAACGGCACGGCCTTCGCTACTTGCGCAGCCATCACCGCTGGCTCCAACTCCAACATCGCGTTCAACCCGACCTCTGACGCTCAAGGCGCTCTGTGGGCCAACGTGGGTTCGACCGACGCCATCATCACCTACACGATGGCTTCTAGCGGTTCGTTCTCGGCAGGCGCAGGCCAACTGGTGATTGAGTACATCGTGCGCGGCTCTGACGGCGCTGCCAACCCGACCACCTTCCAGAACTAATTAGGAGGGCATGAGTATGGGAAAGCAAACTCAATACTCGCCCACCTTCCCGATGTTTCCGGGCGGTGCAACTACGTTCACCGCCAGTGACACGGTCAATCTCGACACCCCTTCCGTTATTTACGTTGGGGGTGGCGGGACTGTGAAGGTGACAACTGCTCAAGGCGATGACACCACGTTCGTGGGTCTGCAAACCGGGTCTGTGATTCCGGTGCAGGTTATCCGGGTGTGGTCTACGGGTCTGACGGCAACCAACCTGCTGCGTATCTACTGATGAAGATCGACTTTCAGTTTGAAACCGAACATGGTGTGTTCAGCGATGCCCTGCATTTGCCGGATGATCACGGTTTGTCTGGTGACAAACTGGAAGCCCTGAAGCAGCAACGGTTGGCTAATTGGCTGTCAGCCGTTACTGCCGCTCCGCAAGAAGACCCGCCGCAGGAATAAGGCATGGCAAACCGTTACTGGGTTACTACTGGAACCACGGGTGGCACCGGGAACTGGAACGATACCCAAAATTGGTCAGCCACATCAGGTGGTGCGGCAGGAGCGTCTGTTCCCGGCGCTGCCGATCAGGCGTTATTTGATGCCGCTTCTGGTTCTGGCACAGCCATACTGGACATTAGTCCAACCATTCAAGTGTTGAACATGACCGGGTTCACCGGTACGTTGGCGTTTGGTATCAACACGATTTCTGTGAACAGCACGGGGGCCGTCTTTACTGGCAGCACTGCCATGACGGTGACAGGTACGCCGCTGATTATCCTGACCAACGCCACAGCAACGTCTAGAAGCCTTTCCCCCACTGCTGTTACGGAAACTAACAGCATTTCGTTCCGAGTAACGGGCGGCACGGGTACGCTGACCCTTAACGCTGGATCGTACCGAGATTTGGATTTCACCGATGGCGTGAACCCTACTGGTTACGCTGGCGCACTTGCTGGTGGTCAAGTCATCAGCGTGTATGGCAATTTCAAAGCCTCCACCGGCATGAGCCAAACGGCAGGCACGGGGGGTATTAACTTCGTTGCCACTTCAGGCACCAAGACCATCAACACAGCGGGCGTCACGTTTGATCGTCCATTCACCTTCAATGGTGTGGGCGGCACTTGGCAACTTCAGGCTGCGCTCACATCCGGTGCTACACGGGCTTGTACGCTCACCAATGGCACGCTTGATCTAAATGGGTACACACTCACGACAGGCACGTTCAACGGCAACAACGCCAATACCCGAACGCTTGCGTTTGGCACCGGCAATATCACGCTGACTGGCAACAACGCAACCATCTGGACAACCAATAACTCTAGCAACCTGACGGTTACTGGAACGCCAACCATCAATGCCACTTATTCTGGCTCAACCGGCACCCGCACAATCCTTGGCCCCGGAACGGGCGCTAGTGAAGATCGGTCTTTTAATGTAAACGTCACGACCGCAAGTGATACGGTGTCCTTCAATAACCAAATGTTCAAGGACATAACCTTGACTGGGTTTACTGGGGCGGTCGTTTTTAGTAGCACCACCGCTTACGGAAGCGTGAATATAAGTGCAGGGGCTACGTCAGTTACCGGGGCACTGCTTGTGCTTGCAGGGTCTGCGTCAGGCCCAACCACATTTACCACCAACGGGAACACAATCGGCGTAACGACGGTGCGTGTTAACGCATTGGGCCGGGTTGTGAGTTTTGTGGGCGCAACCAACCTTACGGGAACCCTAAGTCTTCTTGACGGTACGTTGAAGTTGCCCGCAGGTTTAACTACGACGGTTGGCGCATTTCTAACTGGCGCGTCTAATTTGGCGCAGCGGTATCTTCAATCCACCACCGCAGGTGTTCAAGCCACGTTGTCGCAGGCCAGTGGAATTGTTAACGCAGCCCAACTTACCCTCCAAGACAGCAACGCTACTGGCGGGGCCGTTTTTAACGCGCCAACAGGTTCCCAAAACGTAGATGCAGGTAACAATACGGGGTGGAACTTTGCTTCTGGTGGTGGTAGTCTGACCCCCGGCAAAGGTATGTTGCCCGTCCTTCGGTTCGGATTCAAATTCTGACATCATGGCAAAGACACCCGCATGGCAACGAGCAGAGGGCAAGAACCCCAAGGGCGGCTTGAACGCCAAAGGTCGCGCCTCCTACAACAAAGCCAACCCCGGCAAACCGGGGTTGAAAGCTCCGCAGCCCGAAGGTGGCCCACGGCGCGACTCCTTCTGCAAAAGAATGACCGGCATGAAGAAGAAGTTGACCTCGGCCAAGACCGCCAACGATCCAAATAGCCGCATCAACAAAAGCCTGAGAGCATGGAATTGCTGACATGGAGATCACGCTGTGGAACGCCGCGCTGTCCTTTGTCTCTGCGCTGATCCTGTTCTGGGTCAAGCTAACTACGGACGAGCAAAAGCGCATTCAGATCCTTCTCAACCGTACTCGGGAAGAAATCGCCAAGGAGTACGTCACCAAAACCGACGTGCACAGCGACATCAATCGTGTGCTTCACCGGCTGGACAAGCTGGATGAAAAGCTGGACGCGTACATGAAGGAGCAGCGAAGTGCCCTCAACTAGCGGTAAGCAGCACAGATTCATGGCGGCGGTGGCTAACAACCCCGCGTTTGCCAAGAAGGCAGGCGTCCCACAGTCCGTGGGGCAGGAGTTCACTAAGGCCGACAAAGGCCGTAAATTCGCAAAAGGTGGTGATATGGCTGAGTCCAAGGCAATGGTGAAGAAGGAAATCGGCTTTATGAAGAAAGCCGGTGCCCCTAAGTCCATGATCAAACATGAGGAGTCTGAAATGAAAGGTATGAAGAAAATGGCAATGGGTGGTGGCCCGCTGATGAGCAAGGGCATGACCACCGCCAAGATGGGCGCTGTGAAGACCGCAGCCCCGAGCCGTGATGGCGTGGCGCAGAAGGGCAAGACCCGTGGCACCCAGATCAAGATGGCCGGTTCCACCGGCATGAAGCGCGGCGGGAAGTGCTGAGATGGCTACCGGCGCAGAAGTTCTTGAGCCTGCGGGCCAACCGCCGCTGACGCGCAAGCAGCGCCTTGGCAAGTTGGATATTGGCAAGGACGAACGGTTGAACCCCCGCGACTTCCCGATGCCGATGGAGCCCGTCGAGGGCGAAGAAGTCGGTATGGAGAAGCGACAGTCCAAGGTGTACAAGAAGAAGTTCGCTTCTGGTGGCTCCGCTTCTTCGCGTGCTGACGGTATTGCTCAACGCGGCAAGACCAAGGGCACCATGGTCATGTGCAAAGGCGGGAGGGCCAAGTAATGATGGCCGTTGCCGACAGGTTCTGGGCTAAAGTTCGTCAAGGACAGCCGGAGGCTTGTTGGGAATGGCAAGCGGCAACAAATGCCCATGGATATGGGTGGTTTGCTGTAAAGACGGGGCATTCAACGGCGTCTCACCGTGTGTCGGCGTGGCTATCAAATCTGATGCCGTCATTGGATTTTGAAGGTCATGTCCTTCATAAGTGCGATAACCGCAAGTGTTGCAATCCAGCCCATCTTTTCTTGGGGTCTAATAAAGACAACGTGGCAGATCGGGTGGCAAAGGGACGCAGTGGAGCCGCCCGACAGACTGGCGAGTTAAACGGGATGGCAAAACTCACCGACAAGGAAGTTGGGCAAATTCGCGGTTTATATTTTTCTTCCCGGTTTAGCCAATCGCAGTTGGCGACGCAATATGGGGTGCGGCAACCGCATATCAGCAAGGTGGTTAATATGGTTCGTCGTGGAGGTGTATCTTGATGGCTTCACGCGGTATGGGGGCAATCATGTCCTCAAAGATGCCCAGCGGTAAGCGCAAAGCACGCCGCGACGACACCGACTTTACTCAGTACGCCGAAGGCGGGGATGTCAAGTCCAAGGTCAACGAAGCGGGCAACTACACCAAGCCGGGTATGCGCAAGTCGCTGTTTGAGTCCATCAAAGGGCAGGCTACGCAAGGTACCGCAGCAGGGCAGTGGTCAGCCCGCAAAGCTCAGTTGCTTGCCAAGCAGTACAAGGCCAAGGGCGGCGGGTACCGTGACTAAGAAGTCTCAGCAGTCTCTGAAGGACTGGACGGCCCAGAAGTGGCGTACCAAGTCCGGTAAGCCTTCCAGCAAAACTGGAGAGCGTTACCTTCCAGAGGCTGCGATCAAAGCTCTTAGCCCTGCTGAGTACGCTGCAACAACGCGTGCAAAGCGGGCGGGGAAAGCCACCGGAAAGCAATTCGTGAAACAGCCGCCCAAGGTGGCGGCAAAGACAGCGAGGTATCGGTGATGGCTGAAAAGTGGATTCAGAAAGCAATCAAGAAGCCGGGTGCTCTGCGGGCTTCGCTTGGGGTCAAGGGCGATAAGCCCATCCCCGCTAAGAAACTCGCTGCCGCTGCCAAGGCTCCGGGCAAGATGGGTCAACGCGCCCGACTGGCTCAAACCTTGAAGAAAATGAAGTGACATGACCACATCCGGCTCTACCGCGTTCAACCTTGATTTGACGGAACTCGTCGAAGAAGCGTTCGAAAGGTGCGGCAGTGAACTCCGTACGGGATACGATTTGCGCACTGCGCGACGTAGCCTTAATCTGCTGTTTGCTGATTGGGCTAATCGCGGGGTCAATATGTGGACGATGGAGCAAGGTACGATTACCTTGGTCGCAGGACAAAACACATACGCACTCCCGAACGACACGGTAGACCTGATTGAGCATGTCATCCGCACGGGTGCTAATTCCTCCAGTACCCAAGCCGACCTGACGATCACCCGGATCAGCGTTTCTACGTACGCCACGATCCCCAACAAACTTCAGCAGGCCCGCCCGATTCAGGTTTGGATCCAGCGCATGAACGCGCAGACTTCGCCCACTGGGCTGAAGCTGTCGGGCGCGATCACGGCTTCCGATACCACCATCACCCTTGACTCCGTGGTTGGCCTACCCGCCGCAGGGTTCATCAAGCTCGACAACGAGATCATTGGGTACGGGTACATCAGCGGCAACACGCTGTACAACTGCGCTCGGGGTCAGCAAAACACCACCGCTGCCTCCCATATCAGTAACACCGATGTGTACTGGGAGCAGGTTCCGGCCATCACGGTTTGGCCTACCCCGGACAACACCCAGACGTACACCTTTGTTTACTGGCGGCTGCGCCGTACGCAGGACGCGGGTGGGGGCGTGAACGTCATGGACGTGCCGTTCCGGTTTGTACCCTGCATGGTGGCGGGGCTGGCGTACTACATGGCGATCAAACTACCGAAGGCGTTGGAGCGTCTGGAAATGCTGAAGGCCCAGTACGACGAAGCGTGGCAGTTGGCATCGGATGAGGATCGTGAGAAAGCCGCGATCAGGTTTGTTCCCCGGCAGGCATTCATCGGCGGGGGCTATACCTAATGGGCAATCGGTTTGCTTCCGGTAAACACAGCATCGCCATGTGCGACCGCTGTGGGCAGCGTTTCAAACTCAAAACGCTCCGCAAGGAAGTTCTCAAGACCAAGATTTACAACCTCTTGGTCTGCAATGAATGTTGGGATCCTGACCATCCGCAGTTGCAGTTGGGCATGTATCCGGTTGACGATCCGCAGGCTGTACGTAATCCCCGCAACGACAGCACGTATGTAACTTCGGGGGTTGGAACTGACGGGTATGTATCCGGTGGTTCCAGAAATATTCAGTGGGGTTGGAATCCTGTCGGTGGCGCAAGTGCCAATGATGTAGGTTTGACCCCGAACTACTTGGTGGCGGTTACGTCTGTTGGTACAGTCACCATTACGGCGACATAGGAGCAATCATGGACAAGAAACAGGTCAAGGCAATTGCCGACAAGGAAGTCAAAGCCCACGAGTCCCGCATGCACAAAGGCAAGGGGTTCAAGCAGGGTGGCGTTACTTCTCTGGAGATGAAGAAGTACGGTCGCAATCTTGCCCGTGCCATGAACCAAAGGAGCAAGTAATGGCTAAGTTCAGCAAAAAGGTTGGCGGCAAGGAAGTCGGCGCTGCCGAAGTCTATGCTCAGCCCCACACCATGAGCGGTGGCAAAGTGGCGATTGGCAACGGCTACAGCGCCGAGCCGACCAAGGCCAAGCAGGTGAATATGTCGGTTGGCAGCATCAACCGTGAGGGGTATGACCCCGCACCGAAGACCTCGGGTATCAAGATTCGCGGCACCGGTTGCGCTACCAAAGGCACGATGGCTCGTGGGCCGATGGCGTAAGGTATGAACTACACCGAGTTGAAGACCAATATTGCGGACATCTGTGAAAACTCATTCACGGATGACGAATATGCTTTGTTCACCAAGCAGGCTGAGCAACGCATCTACAACACGGTGCAGATTGCCAACCTTCGCAAGAACACCACGGGTACGCTTACTGCGGGTAACAAGTATCTACAGTGCCCTGCGGATTTTCTGTCGGTGTATTCGTTGGCAGTTATCAGTGCTTCCGGGGATTACACGTACCTGCTGAACAAGGACGTTAATTTCATCCGTGAAGCCTACCCCAGCGCGTCTACGCAGAGCACGCCTAAATACTACGCCATCTTTGGCCCCCGGTCTGACGATATAAACGAACTGTCGTTCATCCTCGGGCCCACCCCCAGTGCCGCGTTGGACGTGGAGTTGCACTACTTCTACTACCCGGTGTCTATGGCGGACACGGTACTTAACCCCACGGGTACGACGTGGCTGGGTGACAACTTTGATTCTGCGTTGCTCAACGCCGCCTTGGTTGAGGCTATTCGCTTCATGAAGGGCGAACAGGACATGGTTGCTCTGTACGAGAAGATGTACTTGCAGTCGATTACCCTGCTCAAGAATCTGGGTGACGGCAAGCAGCGTATGGATGCGTACCGTGATGGTCAGGTTAGGGTGGAGGTCAACTGATGTCCTCCATCGTCCAGACGCAGACCACCTCCTTCAAAAAGGAGTTGTATCAGGCCGTCCATGACTTGAGTACCGATGTGCTCAAGATCGCCCTGTATACGGCCAATGCGGATCTGAACGCCGACACGACGGTATATACAACTGCTAGTGAGATCACCGGTACGGGGTATACGGCGGGCGGGCAGACGCTGACGGGGGTAACTATCAACTCCTCCGGGTACACCGCCTACGTAGACTTTGCAAATGTGCTTTGGAGCCCTGCCGCCTTTACGGTTCGCTGCGCGTTGATCTACAACAGCAGCAAGGGCAACAAGTCCATCGCCGTGCTTGACTTCGGCTCCGACAAGACGTGCACCACGTCCTTCCAGATCACCATGCCGACTAACGACGCAACCAACGCGCTGATTCGGTCGTCAAACTGAGGGTTCATCATGTCCATCGAAAAAACCAAGGCTCAGGACATCGTGTCTAGCGGTCTTATTGCAGGAACCCGGTCTGGGGAAGAACTCCGGGCCATGGGCAAGTTCAAGGTCGAGTGCTACGACAAGGACGGCAACCTCAAGTGGGAACTGGAAACCCCTAACCTTGTGGTGAACCAAGGTCTGCAATACATGTGCGGCACGGCCCTGACCAGTGTGGCTCAGATCACCACTTGGTATCTGGGTCTGTATGGCGCAGGCGCATCCAACACCCCCGCCGCCACGGACACGATGGCGTCCCACATTGGCTGGACGGAAGTTGTACCGTACAGCAATGCCACCCGCCCTGCCTGTACCTTTGCCGCTGCGACCACGGCTAACCCTTCGGTGGCTACTAACAGCGCATCCCCGGCGTCCTTCACGATCAACGCTACCTCTACGGTGGGCGGTGCTTTCTTGGTGAGCAACAACACCAAGAGCAGCAGTACCGGTACGCTGTTCTCGGCGGCTGACTTCTCCTCCCCCGGCGACCGTTCGGTGGTGTCAGGCGATACGCTGAACGTGACCTACACCCTCAGTCTGGCCGGTTAATGGCGGGGTTGATGTAAACAGCACCCGCTTTGGCGGGTGTTTTTTCTTCAGGTGTTGAGATGACGGTCTGTGCAGTTATCGCCCTAGATACAAACGAATGCGTCAACATGATCGTGGCAGAACCTACCGATCTGCCGCCTGAGAACTGCCGTCTGGTGGAGATCCCTGACGGTTACTACTGGGACGGACAACAAGTCGCGCCCATGCCTACGCCTGAGTAATGGCAACAATCCTCCTTACCACTGGCACAAGTTGGACGGTTCCGGCTAACTGGAACTCGGCGGCTAACACCATCTATATGTTTGGTGGTGGCGGTGGAAGTTCGGGTTCTGCCACATCAGGAACAAACCGGGCGGGTGGTGCCGGTGGCGGCGGTGGCGGTTTTACAAAGATTACCAACTTTGTTGCCACTCCGGGCGGCACAGTTTCCTACACCATCGGCGCTGCGGGAACGGCTGGTGCGGCGGGCGGCACTAGTTCCACTGCTGGAGCAGGCGGTTCCACCACGTTTAACGCAGGCGCATACACAGCAGGCGGTGGTGGCGGTGGTTCTTGTAGCGCAGTAACTCCGTCATCTACAGGCGGCGCAGGCGGTACCGGCTCCACGTTTAACGGTGGAACCGGGGGCTCGGGAGCAACTACCACGACTTCACAAGCGGGCGGTGGCGGCGGTGGCGGCGGCGCGGGTGGCCCCAACGGTGTGGGCGGTAATGGCGGAAACGGTTTCCCCAATGCTTCGGCTGCGACTTCAGGTGCGGGCGGCGGTGGCGGTAACGGCGGCGGCTCTAACGGCGGTAATGCCAGTGCGAGTACGGGCGGCTCAGGTGGTAACAACTTTGGCGGCACAGGCGGCGGCGTTGGGGGCAGTGGCAGTGGTGCGAGTGGCACAAACGGCGGCGGCGGTGCCGGTGGTGGCGGGGCTGCGGCTACAGGCGGCTTGGGCAGTGGCGGTACAGATGCAGATGGCACCTATGGCGGTGGTAGCGGCTCTGGCGGCTCAACTAACGTAGCAAACACAAGCCGGAATGGTGGCTTTTATGGCGGCTCTTCGGGGGGCCCCGGATTTACAACCACCGGTACAACCTATGCCGGTATCGTTGGTCGGCAGGGCGCAATCGTCATTGTTTATTCGCCCATCTACAGTTCTAGCGTCAATGAAACCGCCACGGCAACAGATGTTGTAGATGCAGCAGGCAGCATCTACAACCCTAATCTTTCTGAAACCGCTACCGGCACAGATTCCGTATCGGCCCTTGCAACATTTCTGGCAAGCCTGTCTGAAACCGGGACGGCAACGGACGCTGTATCTAGCGCCGCCACCTTTGCCCCAAGCATTTCTGAAACCGCCACGGCAACGGATGCGGTATCAAGCCGCGCCACGTTCATCTCAAGCGTTTCTGAAACGTCTACAGCAACGGACGTAGTAGCCGCCCTTGCCGTCTTCAGATCAAGCCTTTCAGAAACCGCCACAGCAACAGACACCCCGCTTGGCAGGATTGTCTTTAGCACAACCATCAGTGAAGCGGCGTCCATCACGGACGCAACACAATCTGCCGCGCTGTTTGCCGCAAGCATTGCCGAATCCGCTGCGGCTACGGATCAAACTCTTGGCGGGTTGGTGTACGTGGCGCAGGTAGTAGAAAGCGCAACTGCAACGGACTTCAGTGTTGGCGGATTGGTCTATACGGCCACCATCTTTGAAGTTTCAACCGCAACGGATAGCATTACCCAACGACTGTTCTGGGAGCCCGTTAACGATGTTCAAACCGCCAATTGGCAGAATATCAATGACACTCAGTCAGCCGGGTGGACGACAATAGGCAATACGCAGACGGCTACATGGCAAGTCATCGGGAACACGCAGACCGCAGGCTGGGTGGTAATTGACGATACCCAAAATGCCGGATGGGTTGTGATCCCGACTACAAACACTTAGGAGTCCTGAATGACTACCGCATACACCTCCCTTCTTGGTCTGGCCCTCCCGGTTACTGGCGAACTGTCCGGTACTTGGGGCGATACCGTCAACGACTTCATCACGCAATACACCGATGCGGCGGTGGCCGGGACGCAGACCATCAGCGGTGCGCAGACTGCGGTGACGCTATCCACTACCAACGGCTTCTCGTTGTCGCAGGCGGGTAGCGCAGGAACTACGGGGTCGGCTCAATACGCCATCATCAACTGCACTGGCAACCCGGCTAGCACGTTGGTGGTTACGGCCCCCAGCACTAGCAAGGTCTACCTTGTCCGCAATGCCACCTCAACCAATCAATCGGTAACGATCAAAGGTGCAGCAACTACCGGGGTAACGGTGGCAGCGGGCAAAGCAGCCCTGATTGCTTGGAGTGGTTCGGACTTCTCCCTCATTGCCACCACGGACGCTTCCAAACTTTCTGGTTTGACCGCAAACGGTGTGGCATACGCCGATGGTTCGGCGGTACTCACCACTGGCACTGCCCTGACGTTTAGTGGTGGCAACCTGACCAATACAGGCGGCAGCATCAAGGCTCTGGCCGCAGCCACGCAAGACGCGGTGCAGTTGTCGGGCCGTGCGGGCGGTACGTCTTCGTACACTACCACGCTGACTCCGGGCACTCTGACGGCAAACAATACCCTGACGCTGCCGACATCCACCGGCACGCTTATAACCACGGCCAACGTAACGCAATCAATTGCGGGGCCGACAACGTTTTCAACGTCCACAGGTGCATTGAACTTCGGCACCTCCCAAACCACCGGCACTTGGACGGCGGGCGGTACGGCACAAACCGGGACGATGACGCTTGGTCAGTCCACGGATACCCAAACTGTAAACATTGCCACTGGCGTAGCCGCTACGGGTAAAACCAAGACCATCAATTTTGGCACCGCAGGCGCATCCGGTTCAATTACCAACATTACCTACGGCTCCGCAACCGCAGGTTCGACAACCACGCATGCTTGGAATGCAAACGGCAATGCGGTTATGAGTATTGACGCGTCTTCCAATTATTTGGTTGATACGGCCACCGGCACCATAAAAATTGGCGGCACAGCGCAAACGGGAGCAATTACCCTTGGTCAGTCCACGGACACCCAAACGGTAAACATTGCCACTGGCGTAGCCGCTACGGGCAAAACCAAGACCATCAACATTGGAACCGCAGGTAGCTCCGGGTCAGTTACTAACCTTATCTATGGTTCGGCGACAAACGGTTCAAATTGCTCCCATAGATGGTACATAAGCAGCGGGGCATTGGCAACAGCCGCCAGTTGGGAATATAACGTCTATGCAGCGCGGTACGAGTTTAGTATTGGCGATGGGGCTGCGGATTCTACGGCATTAAAAATAGCCAGCGCAGACTCATATAATTATATTCGTTTTACCACATCTGCCGGGGCAGATGTATTTGCCATCCAAAATAACGATTACAAACTTCTTTTTAGCGGGGCGTCTAACAGTGCGGGCTTTCTTTATGACGCATTCCTTTATAAGACTGTACTTGGCCCGTCTGCCAGTAGTGGCGGTAGTTCTAACAGCGCGTACCTTTTGTTGTCGCAAGGTTCAACGACAAATGTGCCCCTGCAATTTGAAACAGCCACCGCACTAAAAACAACCGCAGTTGCAGGCGGCGTTGAATATGACGGCACGGCGTTTTATGGCACAACGTCCACGACTACGGGCCGTGGTTTCCTTCCCGCTCCGCAGTATTTTAGACTGTCGGCTGATGGATCGGCAACAGGCAACGCGGGATTTGCAAACTTCTTCGGCTCCTCATCTGGTATTACTTTAAATGCCAGTGGTTTTTACGAGGTTGAGTACACCATTTACTTCCTGAAGACAACCGCTGCCACAGTTCAATTTAGGTTGTCATTTTCATCAGGCCCCACCAACTGCAACGCTTTCTATATGGGCACGGGCGTAGGCGGCGGCGCTACCGTTGGCACGGGTCAGACGGCAGCGGTGTATTTGCAAACCGGCACGACTGCAACTCTACCCCTTACGGGTTCTTTGACCACGGGCGTAAACCATGTGTATGTGGTTAAGTCAATTATCCAAGCCAATGCTTCAACAACTTTGGATTTGCAAATTCAAGCAACCTCGGGCACTGTTACCCCGCGAACCGGTAGTTATTACAAAGTAACCGCGCTTCCCGCTGGCAACACGGGCACCTTTGTGTAAATCATGATTGATCCGTTTACCGCTATGGCCGCTGTGTCATCAGCGGTCAATCTGATCAAGAAGGCATCCGCAACGGTCAATGACGTTCGCAGTCTGGGGCCGTTGCTTGGGCAGTATTTTGACGCCAAGCACGAAGCCACCAAGGCAGTTAAGGAAGCCAAGAAGAAGGGCGGCTCAAACATGGGCCGCGCCATTCAGGTTGAGATGTCCCTCATGCAGCAGAAGCAGTTTGAGGACGAACTGAAGATGCTGTTCTTCACCACCGGCAATGCGGATGTGTGGGAGAACATCATGATCCGGGTCAACCAGATGAACCGGGATGATGCACTTGAGGCCAAGCGGGAGAAGGAAGCCGCTGCCAGACGCCGCAAGGAGTTGGAAGAAACTATTCAGGTGATCGTGGGGTCGGCCATGATTGCCACAATGTTGGCAGGCGTTGTGTACGCCATTGTCTCGGCCTACATCTACTGCAAGAGCCACATCTGTGGGTATTGAGGAGCGCACATGAACTGGTCAGACATTCTTAAGGCAATCATCCCCATTGTGGTCATGTGTTTGGCGTGGCTGCTCGGGCAAGTTAATTCCTTCAATGAGCGTTTGACCAAGATTGAGGGCCAGATGCCTGCCCTCATCACCAAGGAGGGCATCCCCACAGACAGCCCGATTTCTGCCGAACGCAGAATGATCATGAAGGAACAAATCTACAAGGACATCAACGAACTTCAGGTGAAGGTCAAACTCCTTGAAGAACACGAACGCATGAAAGGAATCAGGTAATGTTGACCCTGCTATCCACCTTCATCTCCTTCCTGATGGGCGGTCTGCCCAAACTGCTTGATATGTGGCAGGACAGCAAGGACAAGAAGCACGAACTGGCCCTCGCTCAGTTGCAGACTGAGCGGGAACTTGAACTCCGCAAGGCGGGTTTTGAGGCTCAGGCGCGGGTGGAGGAGATCAAGACTGAGCAGATCGAGATGCAAACGTCTGCTGCGGTGCAGCAATCAGTCATCGCCGCCCAACAGGCTGAGATGCAGGCGCTCTACACCCATGACGCCGAACTCGGCAAGGGCGCATCTCAGTGGGTTGTAAACATCCGGGCGGGCACCCGCTCCTTCCTGACCTTGGGCTTCTTCCTGCTGTTGGTGTTGATCGACATCCTGATCTTCATCCACGGCTACAACACCGGGGCATCCTTCCGCGATCTGGCTGAGATGCTGTGGGACGAAGACACCCGCATCATGTTTGCGTCGATCATCACCTTCCACTTCGGCGGCAGGGCGTTTGGCAAGTGAACGTCAGCCCTAAAGCCATCGACATGATCAAGCACCATGAGGGTGTGCGGATGAAACCATACCGCTGCCCTGCAAGGCTGTGGACGATTGGCGTGGGGCATGTCATGTACCCGGATCAGGCCCGCCTGCCCATTGAGCAGCGGGACAACGTAGCCCTGCGCCCAGAAGATAATCGGGCATTTACACAGGAAGAAGTTGATGGAATCCTCCGAAGTGATCTCGCACGCTTTGAGCGCGGCGTTCAGCAGTTCTGCCCTGTTAGTCTTACACAAGGTCAATTTGACGCTCTTGTTTCTTTCTCTTTCAATGTCGGTCTGGGCACACTTCAGCGAAGCACGCTCCGTCAGAAGGTTCTGCGCGGAGACATGGCAGGCGCTGCGGAGGAGTTCTTGAAGTATTGCCTTGCCGGGGGCAAAATCCTCCGGGGATTGCAGAACCGCCGCAATGACGAACGGGCCTTGTTTCTGAGTTAGGACAAGAAATGCCACTCAAGAAGATTTTGTTCCGCCCGGGGGTTAACCGCGAAAATACACGGTATGCGTCTGAGTCATTGGGCTCGGTAAGTACAGGTACGCAGTCCGTTGGTGGTTGGTACGAGTGCGACAAGGTGCGGTTCCGTGCCGGTACCCCGGAAAAGATTGGCGGTTGGGCCCCGATCTCCAACAACGTATTCCTTGGCGTCTGCCGTTCCCTGTGGAACTGGGTCACGCTTGGCAGTTTGAACCTGATCGGTGTAGGTACCAACCTCAAGTTCTACATCGAAAAAGGCGGGGCATATAACGACATTACTCCGCTGCGTAAAACTTCCACGGGGTTGAGCAACCCGTTTGCGGTAACCCTAAACTCCACCACGGTCACGGTTACCGATGCTTCGCATGGGGCGTCTGCCGGGGATTACGTTACCTTCAGTGGCGCTACTGATATTGGCGGTGTCGGCACAAACGTAACCGCAGCGGTGCTGAACAAAGAGTTCTCCATTGATGCAGTTCTTACTCCGAATACCTACACCATCACCATTAGCGTACAAGCCAACGCTACTGCGGTAGCTGGTTCTCCGGGCGGCGGAGCCGCAGTTTCAGCAGCGTATCAAATCCCCGTAGGCCCGTCATATGCGATTCCGTTGACTGGATGGGGTGCAGGCCCGTGGGGCTCTGGGCCGTGGGGTGTAGGTACTCCAAGCACAGCCGATATTCGCTTGTGGAGCCAGAACAACTTTGGGGAAGACTTAATCTTCTCTTACCGTGGGGGCCCTATTTATTATTGGGACGCCACGGGCGGGGTTACAACTCGCGGGGTTGCGCTTACGTCGTTGTCCGGGGCGTCAGACGTACCCACAATACAAAACTTCATCTTTGTGTCGGACACGAGCCGGTTTGTGTTTGCGTTCGGTGCCAACGACTACGGCAGTGCGGCGCTAAACCCGATGTTGATTCGTTGGTCGGATCAAGAATCGCTGACGAACTGGACACCGGCAGCTACCAACCAAGCAGGTAGCGTGACGCTTTCCCACGGGTCTGAGATTGTTGCCGCTGTGCAAACCCGGCAGGAAATCGTGGTGCTCACGGACTCGTCCGTGTACTCCCTTCAGTACCTTGGGCCCCCCGTTGTCTGGGGGTCGCAAATTCTTGGTGACAATATTTCGATTGTCGGCCCCAATGCCGTTACTGTCGGTTCTGGTCGCGTATTCTGGATGGGGATAGACAAATTCTACGTATACGATGGCCGACTGCAAACCCTGCGGTGCGATCTGCGGCAGTACGTCTACAACGACATTAACTTGGCGCAGCGGGCTCAATTCTTTGCCAGTACCAGCGAAGGTTTCAATGAGGTCTGGTGGTTCTACTGTTCTTCAGGTTCCACGGTCATTGACAGGTACGTGGTGTACAACTACCTTGAAGACATTTGGTACTACGGCACCATGGGGCGCACCGCATGGCTGGACTCCGGGCTCAGGGATAACCCAGTTGCGGCTACCTACGATTACACCTTGGTCAATCAAGAGTACGGTGTAGACGACAACACCACGGGCATTCCCGTGGCAATGGAATCTTTCATCTCGTCGTCTGAATTCGATATTGACGACGGCCACAACTTTGGGTTTGTGTACCGTATCCTGCCTGACTTGACCTTCCGTGGCTCCACGGGAAGTAATACCCCGCAAGTCACTATGACGCTCATTCCGTTGGCTAACTCGGGTTCGGGATATACCGACCCGCAATCGGTTGGCGGATCCAGCTACGCCACAATTCAACGCATCAAAACCTACCCGGTTGAGGAA
>Ga0213921_1000185_pt1 | contig 24944 bp, 20 predicted proteins | sample McNCre2017MG_FD_165041 | JGI IMG/M metagenome (GOLD analysis project Ga0213921, IMG submission 165041) | Freshwater microbial communities from McNutts Creek, Athens, Georgia, United States - 20-17 MG | ecosystem: Environmental > Aquatic > Freshwater > Creek | place: USA: Georgia | collected...
TTGGCCATCACCATCAAACGCCCACGCTTATCGGCTGTAATTTTTTAAAGAACCAAGGCAGCTTGGACCACCTTTTTTCAAACCTCGCTGCGATCAGCGAAGCCTTAGATCATAACACGCTTTTTGCACGCCTCTCGAAAAATTTTTGAATTTTTTGAGAGTCTGCCGTTTACTCAAATTGACTTGAACTTGCGGCTGCTGCAATCAGCGAAGCCCTCGATTATGGCACAGATTTTTGACCTCACGCCAGTCTTTTGTAATTTGCCACGAAGTTTGTCGGCAGCCACCGGGATAATGAGCCCATGGCTTTACTCACACTCTTGAACGCTTCTCTGGCTTTTGGCCATGTCGCACTCCTCGATCACGCAGACTTCTCTTTGGAGACGTCCGAGCGCATCGGCTTGATTGGTCGCAATGGCACAGGCAAATCTTCGCTGCTCAAGATACTGGGCGGCATGGAGCGGCCTGACGATGGCTCTCTTCATGTGCAACAGGGCATACGCATCGCTTATGTGGCGCAAGAGCCTGTGCTCAACCCCGAACACACCATCTTCGAGTCTGTACGCGAAGGTCTTGCTGACGTTGTTCAATGGATTGAAGACTACACACACAGCCGAGGTGACCTCGACACTTTGCAAAGCCAGATCGAGTCGATGGACGGCTGGGGCTGGGAGCAGCGGGTCGATGAAACCCTGCAGCGGCTGCAACTCAATCCCAATGCGGTGGTGCAATCCCTCTCGGGTGGCATGCGCAAGCGCGTGGCTTTGGCCCAGGCTTTGGTCACCCGCCCCGATGTGCTCTTGCTGGACGAGCCCACCAACCACCTGGACCTCAATGCCATCACCTGGCTGGAAGATTTGCTGATCGACTTCAAGGGCAGCGTGATCGCCATCACGCACGACAGAGCCTTCCTCGACCGCATCGCTACACGCATTGTGGAACTGGATCGGGGCAAGCTGCGCCCCTACCCCGGCAACTACGCGCAATACCAAATCCAGAAAGAAGAGCAACTGGCGCAAGAAGCCGTCATCCAGGCCAAAGCCGACAAGCTGCTGGCCCAGGAAGAAGTTTGGATTCGCAAAGGCGTGGAAGCTCGACGCACCCGCAGCCAAAGCCGCATTTCACGCCTGCAAAACCTGCGCAGCGAACGTGCAGCGCGCCGCGAAAAAGTGGGCAACGTGAAAATGGAAGTGGCCTCCGGCGTGCCCAGCGGCAAGCTGGTGGCCGAGCTGACCGAGGTGAGCAAAAGCTTCACCCAACCCGATGGCTCGGTGCGCACCATCATCCAGAACTTCACCGGCACCTTGCTGCGCGGCGACAAAATCGGCCTGCTCGGCCCCAACGGTGCAGGCAAAACCACCTTGCTCAAACTGATCCTGGGCGAACTCGAGGCCGACAGCGGCGAAGTGCGGCGCGGCACCAAGCTGGAAGTGGCCTACTTTGACCAGATGCGCGACGCGCTGGACCTGAACGCCACGCTGGAAGACTTCATCAGCCCCGGCAGCGAATGGATCGAGATCGGCAACAAGCGCCAGCACGTCAAAAGCTATCTGGGCGACTTCCTGTTCTCGCCTGCGCGGGCCACCTCGCCGGTGCGCTCCTTGTCGGGTGGCGAGCGCAACCGCCTGCTGCTGGCCCGCCTGTTTGCACGCCCGGCCAACGTGCTGGTGCTGGACGAACCGACCAACGACCTGGACATCGAAACCCTGGAATTGCTGGAAGAGCTGCTGCAAACCTACGAGGGCACGGTGTTTCTGGTGAGCCACGACCGGGCCTTCATGGACAACGTGGTGACGGGCATCATCGCCTGCGAAAGCGCCCCGGACCAGCCCGGTTTCTGGCGTGAATATGAGGGCTCGGTGCAGGACTGGCTGACCCAGTCACAACGTGCGCAAGCCATCGCCGCGCAAGCCGCTCAGCGCCAGGCCACCACAGCCGCGCCAGCAGCGACGGCAGCTGCAAGCGCCGCAACGCCCGCAAGCACTCCGCCCCCCACAGCCCCCACACGCAAGCTCAGTTACAAAGAGCAGCGCGAGCTGGACGGTCTGCCCGCCCTGATCGAATCGCTGGAAAAAGAGCAAGCCGACGCCCGTGCCCAGCTGGCCGACGGCAGCATCTACCAGCGTGACCCGGGGCTGGCACAACAACTGTTCAAACGCGACACCGAGATCGACGATCTGCTGATGCAAGCCCTGGAACGCTGGGAAACACTGTCCGCACGCTGAACCCTCACCCAAGGCCTGCATTCACCGACAAGCGCAGGCCCTTTGCCAGCGATTGATCCGGCACCGCGAATAGTCCAGGGCCGAGGGTATTGCCGCCGACCTACGGGCCGACATGACGCCAAACTGTCAGACTTCAGCGTGCCCAATCAATCCAGCAAGGCCTCACGCGTTCTGGCCAGCGCCAACCAGAACTTGTCGTCTTGCGTGCTGGCAAAGTTCACCCGCATGAACGAGCCCGGCCTGCGGTCGGCATGGAACAAGGAGCCGGGTGCCAACAGGTACCCGGCATCGTGCATGCGCAAGGCCAGCACATCGGTGTCCACCCCCACATCAACCCAGCCAAACAGGCCCTGCGGCGGCGCCACAAATTGGCAGCCTTGCGCCAGCGCCAGCTTCACACTGCGGCTGCGGGCGGCATCGAGCAACTGCGACAAACGCTCGGTGTGCCGCCGAATGGCGCCTTGCTCCAGGCACAGTGCCAGCGCCTTTTCAAACAGCACCGGGGTGGTCAACGTGGACAAGAGCTTGGTGTCCAAAAATGCGTCCTTCAAATCGGCTGGAGCCGCCAGATAGCCCACACGCCAACTGGGCGCGAGGATCTTGGCGTAACCGCTGACGTGAATGGTTTTTTGCAGACCATCGAGCACCGACAAGCGCACCGCGTGCGCCGGGGCCATGTGCCCGTAGGTGTCGTCTTCGACCACATGAAAGTTGTACCGGTGCGCCAGGTTCACCAGCTGGTGCGCCACGGGCAAGGACAAACCGTAACCCGTGGGGTTGTGCAAGACCGACACGCTGACCATCATCTTGGGCGCATGCAGCTGCGCATAGCGCTCCACCACCTCCAAATCAGGCCCGGTTTCCAGGCGCGGCACGGGCAGGATGCGCACACCCAGGTTTTGCAGCCGCGCAAATTCAATGGCCCAGCCGGGCTCTTCGACCATCACGCAATCGCCCGGGCGCAGCAAGGTACGGCTGATGATGTCCAGCGCATGGGTCGCTCCCACCGTGGTGATCAATTGCCCCGGCGCAGCGTGCAGACCCAGACTGGCCAGCTTGGACGACAGGATGTCGCGCAGACCCGTGTCCCCCTGCGGCTCGCCGTAGCGCAAGGAAGCCTCGCGCAAAGCCGGGCTGGCCACCACCTTGCGCAAGGCCGCTGACAAAAAGTCGGCGTCCAGCCAGTCCGGCGGGAACACGCCCATGCCTGGCTGCGGCTCGGCGCTGGGCTGGTGGAACATGCCCCGGATCAAACTCGATGCGTTCACAGGCGGCGGACTGGCCACCCCGCCACCTGCAAGCACAGATGCGGGCGGCGTGCGCTGTGCCCGGTCGCGCACGAAAAAGCCCCGGTTCGGGCGTGCCTCCACCCAGCCCTGCGCCACCAGCCAGTCGTAAGCGGCCACCACGGTGGACGCGCTCACCCCGTGCATCTGCGCGCATTGCCGCACCGAGGGCAAACGTGCGCCCGACACCAGCAACTGGTCGCGCATGCGGGCCACAAAGCGCTGCGCGAGCTGTTCGGTCAGGGGTTGGCTGGATTCGCGGCTGAGCAAAGACATGGAAAGTGTGCAGACCAGTGTGTCGTCAATCGGGGCAGTACAGTTTCCAAAATGAACCCCAAAACTGTACCGATACTGTACTCATTCTGACACTACATTCAAGGGCATGACTTCTGCCGAACTCAGCGCCCTGCTGGTGCTCGCCACCGTGAGCAGCTTCACGCCCGGGCCCAACACCACCTTGTCGACCGCCATGGCCGCCAACCACGGCCTGCGCCATGCCCTGCGCTTTGTGTGTGCGGTGCCGGTGGGCTGGGGCCTGCTGTTCACCTTGTGCGCCACGGGCCTGGGTGGCCTGGTGGTGGCCTGGCCGCCGCTGCGCTGGGGCATTGTGGTGCTGGGCAATGCGTATCTGCTCTGGCTGGCTTCGCGTTTGTGGCAAAGCGGCAGCCTGCAACAAGCCGACAGCCGCAGGCTGCAGGTGGGCTTCTTTCAGGGCGTGGGCCTGCAGTTCCTCAACATCAAAGCCTGGATGCTGGCCCTGGCCATCGTGGCGGGCTGGATCGCCGGACGCGAAGACGCCGCGGCGCGCACGCTGGTGCTCTTGCCGATCATGGTGGCCTATGGTTTTGTCAGCAATCTGAGCTATGCCGTGGCCGGCTCGATGCTGCGGCACTGGCTGGCGCACGGCCAGCGCCTGCTCGTGTTCAACCGATGCATGACGGGCGCGCTGCTGGCCACCGTGGTCTGGCTTCTGCAGGGCCTGCGAAGCACCCCATGAAACACATGACACCCGAGACCCGAGGCCTCTGGCTCGGCCTGCTGGGCGTGGCGATTTTTGCGCTCACCCTGCCCATGACCCGATTGGCCACCGGCACGGTCGATGCACCACAGCTGTCGCCCTGGTTTGTCACCTTCGGGCGCGCTACGTTGGCAGGCGGCCTGTCGGCCCTCTACCTGCTGGCGGTGCGTGCGCCCTGGCCACAAGCGGCTCAACGCGGCCCCTTGCTGCTGTCGCTGGCGGGCAATGCCATCGGCTACCCGCTGCTGCTGGGCTGGGCGCTGCGCCACGTCACGGCCAGCCATGCCGCTGTCATCACGGCCTTGCTGCCGCTGGCCACGGCGGCGGCAGCGGCCTGGCTCATGCACCAGCGGGCGCGGCTGGGCTTTTGGCTGTTCGCGGCTTTGGGCAGCGCGCTGGTCGCGGCCTACAGCCTGCTGCGGGCCGCACAAACAGGGCATGACATGGGGCACGGCTTTGGCCTGACCTGGGCCGACACCTTGCTGCTGGGCGCCGTGGTGGCCGCCTCGCTGGGCTATGTGGCCGGCGCCAAAGTCACCCCCAGCCTGGGGGCGGAAAAAGTCATCAGCTGGGTCTGCGTGATGGCCCTGCCCATCACCCTGCCCGGAGCCTGGCTCACCTGGCCCGAACACAGCATTGCCCCCATGTCGTGGCTGGCCCTGATTTACGTGGGCGTGTTCTCGATGTGGGCCGGGTTTTTCGCCTGGTTTCGTGGCCTGGCCATGGGCGGCGCACTGCGCGTGAGCCAGACGCAATTGCTGCAACCTTTCATTTCCATCCTGGCCGCCGTCCCTTTGCTGGGAGAATCGCTGGATGCGATGACGCTGGGCTTTGCCCTGCTGGTGGTGCTGACCGTCTTCACGGGGCGGCGCATGGCCAGCACCCCAGCCACCCGATAAACACGACTTCACGGAGCAAAACATGAACTGGAACCTGGCCCGACGTGCCGACAAAATGAACCCTTCGGTGATCCGCGAGATCCTCAAGGTCACAGAAAAGCCCGGCATCATCAGTTTTGCCGGCGGCCTGCCCTCGCCCCAGACCTTCCCCATCGACGCCATGCGCGAAGCCAGCGAACGCGTGCTGAGGGATGACGGCAAAGCCGCCTTGCAGTACGCCGCCAGCGAAGGCTACGCGCCCCTGCGCGAGTGGGTCGCGCACGACCTGCGCAAGCAAGGCATGAGCGTCAGCCCAGAGCAGGTGCTGATCACCACCGGCAGCCAGCAAGGCCTGGACCTGCTGGCCAAGATCCTGATCGATGCGGGCAGCCGCATTCTGGTGGAGACCCCCACCTACCTGGGCGCACTGCAGGCCTTCACCCCGATGGAGCCCAACGTGGTGAGCGTGGACAGCGACGACCACGGTGTGGACGCGGCCGACCTGCGCGCCAAAGTCGGCACTGGTGCCGATAAGGCCCGCTTTGTGTATTTGCTGCCCAACTTCCAGAACCCCACCGGGCGCACCATGACCGAAGAGCGCCGCGCCGCCGTGGCCCAGGTGGCCATCGAAACCGGCCTGCCGATCATCGAAGACAACCCCTACGGTGACCTGTGGTTTGACGCGCCGCCCGCGCCCTCGCTGAGTTCGCGCCACCCCGAAGGCAGCGTGTACCTCGGCTCGTTTTCCAAGATCCTGGCCCCTGGCTTGCGCCTGGGCTATCTGGTCGCGCCCAAGGCGCTCTACCCCAAACTGCTGCAGGCCAAACAAGCCGCCGACCTGCACACGCCCAGCTTCAACCAGCGCGTGGTGGCCGAAGTGCTCAAGGACGGCTTCATCGACCGCCATGTGCCCACCATCCGCGCCCTGTACAAACAGCAATGCGAAGCCATGCTGGCCGCGCTCGACCGCGAAATGGCGGGTCTGGGCCTGACGTGGAACCGTCCTGTGGGCGGCATGTTCCTGTGGGTGCAACTGCCCAAAGGCCTCAAGGCCGTGCCACTGCTGGAAAAGGCCGTGGCCAAAGGCGTGGCCTTTGTGCCCGGCTTTGCCTTCTACGCGCAAGACGCCAACGAAAGCACGCTGCGCTTATCGTTTGTGACCGCCACCGTGGACCAGATCAACACCGGCATGGCCGCGCTGGCTGAGGCGATTCGCGAATCGCTCCATTGATACGGCGCCGTGAAGTCTACAGGGTGGCTTCAAACTTGCACCTTGTAGGAGCCAGCCCTGCTGGCGATCAGACGCTTGTGGTCCGCAAGCGTTTCGCTTGCAGGGCAAGCTCCTACAAAAACATCCCAAGCTGCAACAGACCGCCCAGACTTCAGCGTGCCGAATCCATAAAACTCTTACCGCCCCGAGCGCTGTGCAGCACCCTGCTGGCGCCCGGTCTGTCGGCCCCCTTGCGGCCCTCCCCCCTTACCTGACCCCACCACCATGACCACACGTGCATTCCAACAAGTCGACGTCTTCACCGACACCGCTTTTCTGGGCAACCCGCTGGCCGTGGTGCTGGACGGTGAGGGCCTGAGCGACGCGCAGATGCAGGCCTTTGCCGCCTGGACGCAGCTGAGTGAAACCACCTTTGTGCTGCCGCCCACGCCCGAAGGGGTTGCAGGCGGGGCCGACTACCGGGTGCGCATCTTCACACCCGGGGCCGAGTTGCCGTTTGCAGGCCACCCCACGCTGGGCACCGCCCACACCTGGTTGAGCGCTGGCGGCAAGCCCCGGCAGAGCGGCCAACTGGTGCAGGAGTGCGGTGTGGGCTTGGTGACACTGAAATCACAAGAGGGCCGCTGGGCCTTTGCCGCGCCGCCCTTGCAACGCCAGACACCCGCGCCAGCCCTGCTGGCCGAGGTGCTGGCGGCGCTGGGCCTGCACGCCGACGAAGTGCTGGCCGCGCAGGACCTGAACAACGGCCCGCACTGGCTGGGCCTCTTGATCGACTCGGTGGACAGCATGCTCGCGCTGGAGCCGGACCACGCGGCGCTCAAGCGCCTGAACGTCAAGATCGGCATCGCGGCCAAGCGTGAGACGAGTCCCAGCGGGCTGATCCGCCGCGCCAACCGCGAAGCCCGCGCCTTTGCCGCTTCAGACCGCATCACGAACGACCCCACCGATCTGGAAGTGCGCGCCTTTGCCGCCCCCGTGGGTGTGGCCGAAGACCCCGTCACCGGCAGCCTGAACGCGTCATTGGCGCAATGGCTGATGGCCGAAGGCCACATGCCCAAGCGCTACAGTGCCCGCCAGGGCACGGTGCTGGGCCGCGCCGGACAGGTGTTTTTGTCACAAGATGACAGCGGCCAGGTCTGGGTGGGTGGCGATGTGGTCGCCTGCATCCAGGGCCAGGTCACGCTCTGAGCCGGAGACGTCGAGATGCACTCCGATCTGCCCACACTGGCCGACATCGAAGCGGCTGCACAAACCGTTTACGCCGCCTTTGGCCCGACGCCGCAATACCGCTGGGCCACCCTCAGCCAGCGGCTGGGCACCGACTGCTGGGTCAAGCACGAAAACCACACCCCTGTCGGAGCCTTCAAGGTGCGTGGTGGTCTGACCTATTTCGAGCACCTGCACAGCTCAGGTCAAATGCCCGGGGAGGTGATCAGCGCCACCCGCGGCAACCATGGCCAGAGCATCGCCTATGCGGCAGCACGCCACGGCGTGGCCTGCACCATCGTGGTCCCACATGGCAACTCCACAGAAAAAAATGCCGCCATGCAGGCGCTGGGCGCCCGGCTCATCGAACATGGGCACGACTTCCAGGCCGCCCGCGAACACGCCCAGAGCCTGGCACAGGCACGAGGCGCCCACATGGTGCCCAGTTACCACCCGGCGCTGGTGCTGGGCGTGGCCACCGCCTGGCTCGAATTTTTCCAAGCCGTTCCTGCACTCGATGTGCTCTACGTGCCGATTGGCCTGGGGTCCGGCGCCTGCGCCGCGCTGGCCGCCAAACAGGCCCTCGGGCACAAGGTCAAGGTGGTGGGCGTGGTGAGCGCCCACGCCACCACCTACGCCGACTCGATGGCGGCAGGTGAAGTGGTCGAAGCCCCGGTCAGCACTGTGCTGGCCGACGGCATGGCGGTGCGCCGGGCCGACCCGCAAGCCCTGCGCATCCTTGGAAACGGGCTGGAACGCATCGTGCAGGTCAGCGATGCGCAGGTGGCGCAAGCCATGCGCGATCTGTACACCGACACGCACAACGTGGCCGAAGGTGCCGGTGCAGCCAGCTTTGCCGCCGCCTGGGCCGACCGCGTGCAACTGCAAGGCCAGGTGGTGGGCACCACCTTGTGCGGCGGCAACGTCGATGCCCACACCCTCTGCCAGGTTCTGCAAGCCCAAAGCTGAGCACCACAGTTCCCCATGCGGCGACCCGATGCTGGTCGCTCTCGGGACAAATTCCATGCACAGCCCCAGCCACAATCGCTGCCCATGGGAACGCTTTATCTGGTCCGCCACGGACAAGCCTCTTTCGGGGCCGACGACTACGATCAACTCAGCCCGCTGGGCCGCCAGCAGGCGGTGCGCTTGGGCGAATACCTGCGCCAGCGCTTTGAGCGCGAGGACGTCCAGATCGACACCGTGCTCATGGGCAGCCTGCGCCGTCACCGTCAGACCTGGGAGGGCCTGGCCGAAGGCGCCCAATGGGCCCACGCACCCGAAGTCTGGCCCGGGCTGAACGAGTACGACAGCCACGCGCTGATCAAGGCCATTCATCCCGAGCCGCTGGGCAAACCCGACACCCCCGAGATGTACCGCCACCATTTCAGGCTGCTGCGCGATGCGCTCAAGGCCTGGATGGACGGCCAGACCCAGCCCCGAGGCATGCCCAGCTACACGGCGTTTGTGCAAGGCATCACGGATGCGCTCGACCATGTGCGGCAAAACTGCATGGGCAACGCATTGATCGTCTCCAGCGGCGGCCCCATCTCCACTGCCGTCGGGCAAGTGTTGGGCTCGCCCGCCGAGACCACGATCGAATTGAATCTGCGCATCCGCAACACCGCGCTGACGGAGTTTGTTTTCACCCCCAAGCGCCACATGCTGCTGACCTACAACACGCTGCCCCACCTGGACAGCGCGGAACATCAGGACTGGGTCACTTTCGCCTGAATTTCACCGCGTTTTTCCCAATGTGAATTTATGTAAAGCCCGCACAAAATGGGTGCATGAACGGTGTCCATCCTGCCCAGACAATCGGCATTCACCTCGTCTGCCCTGATGCCCCAACAGCTCACCGGACCCGCGAGGACATGCACAAGCTGCTGCAAGAGCATCGCTTGTGCAATCTCCATGAGACCCCTTTGTCAGGCCAGACAACAGGCTGGGGCTTTTGCCTGTCGCCCGCGCAATGGTCGGCTTGGACACCGGGCCACGACACCCTGGGACTGTGGGAGCGACTGACGCGGGAAACAGCCCCTGAAGATGTGCTGCTGGCTCGCGAGATCCTGGTGGCCATGCTCGCATCGCCCCAGGGCTTCGTGTTCCCCAGTGTCGCAGCACTGAGGTCGCACATCCGCATCCGGCAGCACATTGCCCGGGCCGCCCAGAAAACAGCACTCGCCTTCAAGACCGAAGCCGCCGAACGCCCCGCCTGTTACTGGCGTGACGGTGGTGACGAACATGGCTTCATCCTGCAACCGGGCCGTTGCCTGGTCGAGGCCCTGATCGCTGCCACCCAACCCGATGCGACCGGCAGGCTCTACGACTTTTCCTGCTACCGCGCCACCGAATACGTGATCCTGCTGGGCATCGCGCTGGAGCTGAAAGCGCATCACCCCGAGCTGCTGATCGACTTGCAAAAACTGAACGAAACCCACGCGGTACGTTCAGGTCAGTTCCACGAGGTCTACCTGGTCGAATACGGCAGCATGGCCCAGCCGCTGCCTGCGCACTATTACGTGCCCGGTGACCGCTTGTGGTTCCGCAACCCTGATGAGCGCTCATCGGACGTGATGGGCTACGAAGGCTCCTGGGTCATCTACATGGGCGGCGGACTGTTCAGCAACTTCTGGCAACGTGACCGGCCCTACACCCTCGAGTCCAAAGCCATCGAGATTTACCATTGGCGCGACGGAGCGCACACCAACGCCCAAGGCCGGTGGCAGATGGATGAAAACGTGGTGGAGCAGCAGGTGCGCCAGACCTGCGCCGATCCGCAGGTCAAGGCACGTGTGCTGCAGCGGATGCTGCGCCTGCGCGATCCACAAGGGGTCTACGCCGAAGGCGGCTGCATCGACAGCACACGCGAATACCCCCGTGGGGTCAGCCCACAGCACTGCGAGCTGGTCCTGCCGGCTTATGCTGCGCCGACCTGATCGCGCACAGTCTCCGGCGGCAGCAGGTCGATTTCAGTGAGCAGCCTGGCCAGTGCCCGGCCCGAAGCATCGAGCAAGGCCTGTCCTTTTTCAGCCGTGGCCGCTGCAGCGTTGCCCGCTGCGCCGTGCGGGTTGTAGTCCTGCATCTGCCAGCCCAGCTTGGCGCTCCTGCCGTTGCCCAGGACAGGAAAGCGCTCGGCGCGGTCCTGCGAGGTCGAACGGAAATCCTGAGCCTGGTCCATGCGGACCCGGTCGGGACGCAAGGCCCGCATCATCGAGGTTTCCACATCGCCGCCATGCACCCCAAAACGGTGTTCCTCGGCGCTGAACAAAGCGTTCACGTCCCGCCCTTGCGGATCCAGCAGGGGCAGATTGAACCAGCTCACGCTGTACACCAGCATGCCCAGACGCGCACGCAGGTCACGCGCCACAATGTCCATCACGCTGACCTGGCCCCCATGGGCATTGAGCAACACCAGCTTCTTCACGCCACTGGCCGCCACCGACTCACCGATGTCGGTCCACAGCCGGATCACGGTTTCGGCCTTGAGCGTCAGCGTGCCCGCAAAGCGGGCGTGCTCCGGGCTCAGGCCCACGTTCTGGGTAGGCAAGAACAGGGCCGGCAGATCGGCAGGCAGGCACGGCAGGCAGGCCTGAACCACCCCATCAACCAGATCAGTGTCCACAGACAGCGGCAAATGCGGCCCGTGCTGCTCGGTCGCCGCCACAGGCAACACCGCGATGGCCCGTGAACGGTCCAGCGCCGCAAAGTCGGTGGTGGCCAGATCGGCCCAAAAACGCAAGGGTGCAGACATGCGCTTATCTTAATCGGGCTTCACCCAGAGCAAGGTCTGCGGTGTACAGTCGATTCTTTTGGTCAAAGTCTTCAAGCCAATGTGTGTATTCAAGCGAGCAGGCAATTCAACAGACCGCACATGGGGTCAGTTCTTGTGGGTGAGCCTGCTGGGCTGGGTGTTGGCACTCCCGGGCTTGGCTCAGGGCTTGCTGACCGGGCCCATCGTCAAAACCGAGCAAGTGCGCGCCGAGTTGTTGGCCCATGCCCCGCAAGGCGTGCAGCCCGGCAAGACCTTCTGGCTCGGTTTGCAGATCACCCACCAGCCGCACTGGCACACCTACTGGAAAAACCCTGGCGATTCCGGCCTGCCCACACAGCTGAACTGGACCTTGCCTGCGGGCCTGCAAGCTGGCGCCATCGACTGGCCTGTGCCCAAAAAGATCCCGATCGGCACCCTGGCCAACTACGGCTACGAAGACACCCTGCTGTTGAGCGTGCCCATCACAGTGGCAGCCGATGCAGCGCTGCCTGCGACCTTACCCATCCAGCTCAAGGCCGAATGGCTGGTGTGCCGACAGGAGTGCATTCCCCAGGAAGGTCAATTCAGCCTGAACTTGCCTGTGCAAAGTGCCACCGCCCTGCACGGCGAGGTATTTGAAGCCGCACGCAAGCGCAGCCCACAAAAACTGGGGCAGCAAAAACAGGCGGGCAGCTGGATCACCGGTGGACAGACCACCGTTTCGGAGGATGGCCAAACACTGCAGCTGCGCGTGCATGGCCTGCCGGTGAACTGGCGAGGTCAGACCCTGAGCGCATTCCCCGTCTCGCCGGATGTGGTGCACAACGCGGCCAGGCAGGGGCAGGGCTGGACGCAAAGCTGGCAAGGCGCCGTCTGGCAGGCCCAAATTCCGGTCTCCAAAGAACGGGGCGACGCACCCCAGCTGATGCGCTGGGTGATCGCCATCGGCCCCGAATCGGCCCCACAAGCCCCGGCTTTTGAAATCGAGACACCGGTGCAAGGCACCTGGCCCCAGCTGACCAGCGGCGCAGGCGTGCCGCCAGAGTTGTCCCAAGCTCTGGCCCTCAACGCGGCCGCCACGTCCACCAACACCGCCCCCCTGAGCCTGGTCCTGGCCTTGCTGGGCGCACTGGTCGGCGGTCTGATCCTGAACCTCATGCCCTGCGTCTTTCCGGTGCTGGCCATCAAGATGCTGGGTTTCACCCGCCCGGGCACCAGCGCACGCGAACACCGGGCTTCGGGCATGGCCTACACCGCCGGGGTGGTGCTGTCGTTTGTGCTGCTGGGCGCCTTGCTGATGGCCTTGCGCGCCGCGGGCGAACAGCTGGGCTGGGGCTTTCAGCTGCAATCCCCTCTGACCGTCTCGGCCCTGGCGGTGCTCTTCACCTTGCTGGGTCTGAACCTGGCGGGCCTGTTTGAATTCGGCCAGTTGCTGCCCAGCGCCGTCATCAACCTGCAAAGCCGACACCCCGCGGTGGACGCGGCCTTGTCGGGCGTGCTGGCTGTGGCGATTGCCTCGCCCTGCACGGCGCCCTTCATGGGGGCTTCGATGGGTCTGGCCATCGGCTTGCCGCTGTGGCAGGCCTTGCCCGTGTTCGCCGCCATGGGCCTGGGCATGGCGCTGCCCTACCTGGGCGCGAGCCTGTGGCCGGCGCTGGCGCACCGCCTGCCCCGCCCTGGCGCCTGGATGGTGACGTTCCGGCAGGCCATGGCATTTCCGATGTTCGCCACCGTGGTCTGGCTGGTCTGGGTGCTGGGGCAACAAACCGGCATCGACGGCGCCAGCAGCCTGCTCGCCTTGCTGCTGGGCCTGGCCGGTCTGGTGTGGGCACTTGGACTCCAAGGCGCAGCCCGATCGGTGCTGTCCTTGCTGGCCGTGACCGCTGTGCTGGCCATTGCCCTCAGTCCCCTGCGCCACGCCCTGCAGGAGCCCGCCACCGCCAGCACAGACACCTCCGAGCGCTGGACCGCCTGGTCCCCCGCCGAGGTCTCCTCTCGCCTGGCCCAGGGCCAGACCGTGTTCGTCGACTTCACCGCGGCCTGGTGCGTGACCTGCCAGTACAACAAGAAAACCACGCTGGCCGATGCCCGCGTGCTGGCGGCATTGGACGCCAAAAACGTGCGCGCGATGCGCGCCGACTGGACGCGGCGCGACGCGGCCATCACCCAGGCGCTGAGCCAGCTCGGGCGCAGTGGGGTGCCGGTCTATGTCGTCTACGCCCCAGGCAAGCCCCCTGTGGTGCTGTCCGAACTGCCCTCGGTCCAGGAGGTCCTGAGCGCCCTGCCTTGACTTGTCTCAAGTTTGTAGTGACCGGCCCTGCGACAATCAGGGTATGAGCACGACTTCTTTCGCCCCCCTTCAAAACGACACCTTCCTGCGGGCCTGCCTGCGCCAGGCCACCGACTACACCCCCCTGTGGCTGATGCGCCAGGCCGGCCGTTATCTGCCCGAATACCGCGACACCCGCGCCAAGGCGGGCAGCTTCATGGGCCTGGCCACCAACGTGGATTACGCGACCGAAGTGACCCTGCAGCCGCTGGAGCGCTATCCACTGGACGCCGCTATTCTTTTCAGCGACATCCTGACCGTGCCCGACGCCATGGGCCTGGGCCTGTCGTTTGCGCTGGGCGAAGGCCCGAAATTCGCCAAGAATGTGCGTGACGAAGCGGCCGTGGCCCAGCTCGCCGTGCCCGACATGGACAAGCTGCGCTATGTGTTCGACGCCGTCACCAGCATCCGCAAAGCGCTCAATGGGCGCGTGCCTTTGATCGGTTTTTCGGGCAGCCCCTGGACGCTGGCTTGCTACATGGTCGAGGGCGCAGGCTCAGACGACTACCGCCAAGTCAAAAGCCTGATGTACAGCCGCCCCGACCTGATGCACCGCATTCTGGCCATCAACGCCGACTCGGTGGCCCAGTACTTGAACGCCCAGATCGAAGCCGGTGCCCAAGCCGTGATGATTTTTGACAGCTGGGGCGGTGTGCTGGCCGACGGCGCGTTCCAGCAGTTCAGCCTGGCCTACACCGCCCGCGTGCTGGCCCAGCTCAAAACCGAACACGAAGGCGCACGCATCCCACGCATCGTCTTCACCAAAGGCGGCGGTCTTTGGCTGCCCGAGATGAACAGCCTGGACTGCGAGGTACTGGGCCTGGACTGGACGATGAATCTGGGCAAAGCCCGAGCCCTGGTGGGCGGCGAAGTCGGCGGCCCCGGCAAGGCGCTGCAAGGCAACATCGACCCCAATGTGCTGTTTGCCCCACCCGAGCACATCGCCACCGAAGTGCGCCGCGTGCTGGACAGCTTTGGCACGCCGCACACCGACAAAACCCAAACCGGCCCCACCCACATCTTCAACCTGGGCCACGGCATCAGCCAGTTCACGCCGCCCGAGCATGTGTCGGCCCTGGTGGAAGCGGTGCACAGCCATTCACGGGCCTTGCGCCAAGGCCGCTGAGGAAGGTGGCTATCACAAAAATGCCTGTGTCCCAGGCATTTTTCATGGAATAAATGGCTGGAAAATGAGCGCAGAGGGCTTGACTTATGCACAAAAGCCCAAATGCCTTTTGGCTGTTACACCATGTTGCAAAGCAACATACAGACATCGTGGCATCGCGCGCAAGTCGTTGATTTTATTGAACCTTATCGCCTGCTCAGAAGACGGGCAATCTGGCGAAAGGCTTGATTTTTCAGGGTTTGCGGGCATCCGGACGGGGTTTTCAACAAAGTTATCCACAGTTTTTCGGGATGACTCTCAAAGGCGAATCAAATCAAGCACTTAGCGCGTTTTTCAAGAAATTTTATAACTGCTAAAACAATCAAAATCTCAACGGAAACCTCAATCCCGTGAACACATCCTTCTGGCTCGACATCGCTGTCCAGACCCCCGCGCACAGCGGGGTCGGTGGCTTGCTGAGCTACCGCAGCCCGCAACCCGTCGCACCAGGACAACTGGTGCGCGTTCCGTTGGGCCGACGAGAGGTGTTGGGGGTGGTCTGGCGGGCACAGTCCGAGGCCCCTGCAGGCATCGCCGCTTCGGCGCTCAAGGACATCGGCGCCGTGCTCGAAGGGATCAGCCCGCTCGATGAGGCCTGGCTCAAGCTGGTGCAGTTCTCGGCTCAGTACTACCAGCGCTCGCTCGGCGAAGTGGCCCTGTCGGCACTGCCCCCACAGTTGCGCGACCTGGACCCTGTCCAACTGGCGCGGCGGCTCAAGAAGCTGCCTGCTGCCACCGCCCCTGTTCAAGCAGCGGTTGGCCCCACTCTGTCCACACAGCAGGCCGATGTGCTGCAACAAATGGCCCAGCAGGCAGGACCCTTCCTGCTGTTCGGCAACACCGGCAGCGGCAAGACCGAGGTGTATTTGCAGACCGTGCAGCGCCTGCTGCAGGCCGACCCGCAAGCCCAGGCCCTGCTCATGGTGCCCGAGATCAACCTCACCCCCCAGCTAGAAGCGCGGGTTCAAGAGCGCTTTGGCGTGGAGGCTGTGGTGTCCATGCACAGCGGCCTCACCGGGCCGCAGCGGCTCAAGAGCTGGCTGGCCGCGCACACGGGCGCTGCCCGCATCGTGCTGGGCACCCGCATGGCGGTGTTCGCGTCCATGCCGCAGCTGAAACTGATCGTGGTCGACGAAGAGCATGACGCGAGCTACAAACAGCAGGAAGGCGCACGCTACTCGGCCCGCGACCTGGCGGTGTACCGGGGCCGCCTGCTGGGCGCCAAGGTCGTGCTGGGCTCGGCCACCCCCTCGCTGGAGAGCTGGTACCAAAGCCGCCCGGCCGATGCGGCGGGCGACCCAGGCGGGCGCTATGTGCGCCTGCACATGCCCGAGCGTGTGGGCGCAGCCGCCCTGCCCCAGGTGCGCCGCGTGGACATGAACCACCAGGCACGCCGCGCCGTGCTCTCGGCCCCGCTGCTGCAAACCCTGCAGGACCGCGTGGCCAAAGGCGAGCAAAGCATGCTGCTGCTCAACCGCCGTGGCTATGCGCCCGTGCTGCACTGCGCTGACTGCGGCTGGAAAAGCGAGTGCAAGCACTGCAGCGCATTCCGCGTGTTCCACAAGATCGACCGCACGCTGCGTTGCCACCACTGCGGCTTCACCGACCGCGTGCCGCGCGCCTGCCCAGAATGCGGCAATGCCGACATCGCGCCCATGGGCCGCGGCACAGAGCAGCTCGAAGAACACCTGGGCGAACTGCTCGCGGATGTTCGCCGACCCGATGGCGGCCCCGTGCGCATTGCGCGCATCGACGCCGACACGACCAAACTCAAAGGCGCCCTGGAAAGCCAGCTGGCCCAGGTCCACAGCGGCGAGGTGGACATCCTGGTCGGCACACAGATGATCGCCAAGGGCCACGACTTTCGGCGCATCACGCTGGTGGCGGCCATCAACCCGGACAGCGCGCTGTTTTCCAGCGACTTCCGTGCGCCCGAGCGCCTGTTTGCGCTGCTCATGCAAGCCGCTGGTCGCGCTGGCCGCGATGCCGGACAGGGCAGCCGCAGCGAGATGCTGGTGCAAACCTTCCACCCCACGCACCCGCTGTTTGAAGCGCTCAAACGCCACGACTACCCGGCCTTTGCCGCCAGCGAATTGACGGACCGCACGGCGGCCGGTCTGCCGCCCATCAGCCACCAGGCGCTGCTGCGGGCCGACGCCCGCAGCCAGGACGTGGCTCAGGGCTTTTTGAGTACGGCGCGCAGCACCCTCGAAGACATGCTCACGACCATGCCCGGCGGCCCCGAGCTGCTCGAACAGGTCAGCCTGTACCCGGCCGTGCCGCTGAGCATGCAGCGCGTGGCCGATGTGGAGCGCGCCCAGATGCTGCTGGAGAGCCCCTCGCGCAGCGACCTGCACAAGGTGCTGTCACAGCTTCATGCGGTGCTGCACCACCTGCGCAGCCAGCCCGAGCACAAAGGCGTGATCCGCTGGCTGGTGGATGTGGACCCGCAAGCCATCTGATCGCCGGTCAGGCAGCGGCCTCAGGGCTTGAGCAAGGCCACTGCGCCCGAGAAAGTCAAAAACGCCGCTGCGGTCGTGACCAGGATGATGCGGGCGATCCGTCCGTTGTCGGCGCCAAAGCGCTCGGCCAGCAGCGACACATTGCTTGCACTGGGCAAGGCGGCCACCAGCACCATCACCGTGAGCGCAAAAGGCTCGATCGCCACCCCGATCCGCATGGCGATGGCCGCCACCAGAAACACCAGCACCGGGTGCACCAGCAGCTTGATGAAGGCGATCGGCAGGTAGTCCACCATCCGCAGGGGGCCATGCTCGCGCTCATGGGCCAACATTTGCGAGCGCGCCAGCACCGCCCCGATGGTGAACAGGGCCACGGGCGACGCGGCGTCGCCCAGCAGGCTCACCGTCTTGGCCACCGGCCCGATCAGCTCCAGGTTCTGCCAGGAAAACACCGCGCCCAAAGAAATGGCCCAGGGCATCGGGTTACGCACCGCACTCGCCAGGGCCTTGCGCGCCGCCACCGCAGCGCCATGCTCGCCCGCCGCGTCCAGCCTTGACAGGGCAATGCACAAGGAAGTGGTGAACACCATGTCCACCAGGATGGTGACGATGGCGGGGCCCGCCGCCGCAGGCCCGAGCAACGCCACCAGCAGTGGCACGCCCATGAAGCCGGTGTTGGGGAACGCCGCCACCAAGGCCCCCAGGGAAGCATCGTTCCAGCGGATACGCTCGTTGAAGCTGACCGAGATGCTGAACGCCACCATCAGGCTCGCGCACAGCAGGTAAGTCAAAAACACCCCGGCGTCGAGCAGCTGCGCGATCGGGGTGCTGGCTCCGAAACGAAACAGCATGCACGGCAACGCAAAGAACAGCACAAACCCGTTCAGGCCAGGGATGGCCGGCAAGGGCAGAAAACCTTTTCGGGCGGCCAGATAGCCGCACAGCACCAGGGCAAAAAATGGGAATGTGACCCGCAAAACATCCAGCATGCAGCGATTGTCGCGGCAATTGGCCGCTACCCTGGTCACCACACGGACATGCCTCCAGATCAGTCGATCACCGAAGCGCAAACGTCACCGGCTATGATGGCCCGCTTTGCCTCTTCACTGCCTCTCGCCCCATCCCCTGCCATGTCTGCCGGTCTGAACCTTGCCCAACTCGACGCCGTGAACTACGTCTCCGGCCCCTGTCTGGTGCTGGCCGGTGCCGGCTCGGGCAAGACGCGGGTGATCACGCACAAGATCCAGCGTTTGATCGAGGTCGGTGTCGAGCCCCAAAAGATCGCGGCCATCACCTTCACCAACAAGGCCGCCACCGAAATGCGCGAGCGGGCCAAGGGCCTGATCGGCAAAGCCGCCAAGAACGTGGTGATCTGCACCTTCCACGCTCTGGGCGTGCGCATCATGCGCGAGGACGGTCATGTGCTGGGCCTCAAGCCCCAGTTCAGCATCCTGGACGCGGACGATGTGGTCAGCATCCTCAAGGACTGCGGTGGCACCACCGACTCGGCCACGGCCCGCCAGTGGCAGTGGACCATCAGCCTCTGGAAAAACATGGGGCTCAATGCCGAGCAGGCGGCAGCACAGGCGCCCGATGACAACGCCCGTGTGATCGCCCGCATCATGGCGCTCTACGAGGAGCGGCTGACGGCCTATCAGAGCGTGGACTTTGACGACCTGATTGGCATGCCGCTGAAGCTGCTGGCCGAGCACGAAGAAGTCCGGGCCAAGTGGCAAAAGACCCTGGCCCATGTGCTGGTGGACGAGTACCAGGACACCAATGCCACCCAGTACGAAGTGCTCAAGCACATCGTGGGCGAGCGGGCCTGCTTCACCGCCGTGGGCGACGACGACCAGTCGATCTACGGCTGGCGCGGCGCCACGCTCGACAACCTCAAGCGCCTGCCGGTGGACTTTCCGAATCTGAAGGTCATCAAGCTGGAGCAGAACTACCGCTCCACCAGCGCCATCCTGCGGGCGGCCAACAATGTGATCCAGCCCAATCCCAAGCTGTTTCCGAAGACGCTGTTTTCGGAGCTGGGCGAGGGTGAGCCGGTGCGCGTGGTCGACGCCGACAACGAAGAGCACGAGGCCGAACGCGCCGTGGCGCGCATCCAGTCGATCCGCGCAGGCACCTCCACCGAAGGCGCTGGCCAATACCGCGAGTTCAAGGACTTTGCCATCCTCTACCGCGCCAACCACATGGCGCGGCCCTTCGAGCAGGCGCTGCGCCGTGCGCAGATCCCCTACAAGGTCTCGGGCGGTCAAAGCTTTTTCGACAAGGCCGAGATCAAGGATCTGTGCGCCTGGTTCCGCCTGTGGATCAACAACGACGACGACCCGGCGTTTTTGCGTTCGGTCACCGCACCGAAGCGCGGCATCGGTCACCAGACGCTGGCCCAGCTCGGCACCTTTGCCACCCAGTACAAACTCAGCCTGTTCGAGGCGCTGTTTGCCAGCAGCCTGCCCAGCGCGGTCTCGAGCCGCGCCATTGGCAGCCTGCACGAATTTGGCCGCTTCGTGAACGACCTGGAATACCGCGCCCGCCACACCCTGGGCAAGGAAGCCGCGATGGCTTTCCTGACCGAGTGGCTCAAGGACATCGACTACGAAAAGCACCTCTACGACGGCGAAGACAACGAAAAGGTGGCCGCCGCCCGCTGGACCAACGTGCTCGAATTCTGCGACTGGATGGCGGGCCGCTGCGGCGGCGAGATCGACGACGCCAGTGGCGCTCAGGCCACCGTGAGCAAAAGCCTGCTGGAAGTCGCCCAGACCATCTCGCTGATCTCCACGCTCAACGAGCGCGAGCAGGAGCAAAACGTGGTGACCTTGTCCACCTTGCACGCGTCCAAGGGCCTGGAGTGGCCGCACGTCATGCTGGTGGGCGTGAACGAAGGCCTGCTGCCGTTCAAGCTGGGGGACGATGACGAACACTCGGGCAGGAGCGATGGCCCCATGAGCGAAGGCATCCTGCAACGCCTGCAGGAGGAGCGCCGCCTCATGTACGTGGGCATCACCCGCGCCCAGCGCAGCCTGGCCGTGAGCTGGACGCGCCGCCGCAAGAAAGGCCGCGAGATGGTCGCGGCCTTGCCCAGCCGCTTCATCACCGAAATGGCGCTCGACAAAAGCACCGCCAAAGAAGACCCGCGTGAAAAACTCAAGGCCTTGCGCGCCGAGTTCGCCAAACGCGCCTCCGAGGCAGCCGAGGTCAAACCATGAAGCGACGCTGTTCAGCCATCGCCCTGTCCTCTCTGCTGACGTCCTCGCTCAGCCTGGCTCAGGTCGCTTGCCCCAGCGCATCAGAGATCAGCGCCGAGACCTTGATCGGTGCATGGGACGTGGAACTGCTCACCCAGCCCCCACAGCGCTGGCCACTGACGCTGCAGGCCCACCCTGAACACACGGGCAGCCTCAAAGGCACTCTTTGGCAAGGTGCTCAGAAAGCCCTGGTGGTGGCCGATTGGGACGATGGCGAATTCACGATGGAAGAAAGCCAGGATGGCCAGCGCATTGCGGCCACCTGGCTGGGTACGGCCACCGATGGCCCATGCGGGCCTCAGATCGAAGGCACGCGGCAAACCGATGCCGCCGCATCGGCGCCCACGCGCTTCAGGATGCGCTCACGCCGCCAGCCTTGACTTGCGTGGACTCACGCACCACCAGTGTGGTTGGCAACGTCTGCGACTCGGGCTGCTCACCTGCCATCACACGCACCAGGCAATCGACCAGCTGGACCCCGGCCAGATCCAGTGGCTGACGCACCGTGGTCACGGGCGGGAAGCTGTGCGCCGCAGGCTCCACATCGTCGTAGCCCACCACACACACATCCGCAGGCACCTGGTAGCCCCGCTCGCGCAACACACCGATCGCACTGATGGCCAGCAAGTCACTGGCGGCCACGATGGCATCGAAATTCAGCCCGTGCCGATCCAGGTGCTCGCGCAAGGCGCGTTGCGCATCCAGGGGCGCAAAGGACGATGCGATGTACAGATCCGTCTCGGTCTTGAGACCGAACTTGCGCAGGGCCTTCTGGTAACCCGCGTAGCGCTTTTCAGGCTCGGGCAGGGCCTTGTCGCCCATGAAGGCCAGGCGCTTGCGGCCCGAAGTTAGCAAATGTTCCGTGGCCATGTAGCCACCGCTCAAGTTGTCACTGCCGACACTGCAATACAGCTGGTTGGGCAACTGCGCGCCCCAGGCCACAAAGGGCAGGCGTCGACGGGCCAGCTCGTTGAGCTGATCGTGGTGTCCCCACTGACCGATCATGATGATCCCGCCGACACGACCTGAATCGTAGAGCGCAGCGATGTTGTCCAGGTGCTCCGAGTCCACGCGCGACAGCAACAGGTCGTACTGTCGCTCGGTCAAAGCATCGGCCAGGCTGCCGAGCATGGCCAGAAAGAAGGGGTCGGAAATGCTCTGGCGGTTGGTCGCGTTGTAAGGAATCACCACGCCGATGGTGCGGTTGCCGCCCCGGCGCAGGCTCTGCGCCCCTGTATTGATCGTGTAGCTCAGGGACTTGGCCAGCTCCTGGATGCGCTGGCGGGTCTCTTCGTTGATGAGCGGGCTGCCATTGAGCGCGCGGGACACCGTTGCCGTCGACACCCCTGCCAGACGGGCGATGTCGGCCATCTGGATTTTTTTCTTGTCTGTGACTGGCTTGACCATCGGATCTTGTAACTCCTCAGCCTTTGATCATAAGACAAGAACTGAGATCGATTACAGAAGGAAGTTGCGTAAAAAAAACGCCCCACCGTTTTCACGGCGGGGCGACAAAGTTTCCTTGGAAGAAACGTACTCAACAACTCGTGTGTCTTGGCTGTGGTCTGCCCCGCGGCCTCAGTTGATGAACTGCTCCGAGCCCACAATCCCCAGCTTCGTCAAACCATTGCTCTGCGCACTCGCCATCACCCCAGCCACCGCCTCGTACTTCGCCTTCGCGTGCGAGCGAATGTGAATCTCTGGCTGCGGATTCATCGCCGCCGCCTCCTTCACCTTCACCTCCAGCTCCGCACGGCTGCCCACCGCCTTGCCGTTCCAGTTCACCACGCTGCTTGCATCCACATCCACCCTGATCACCACCGGGTCCGCCTTCTTGGGCGCGTTGCTGGGCAGCGGCATGTCCAGGTTCACCGAGTGCAGCTGCGCCGGGATCGTGATGATCAGCATGATCAAGAGCACCAGCATCACGTCAATCAGCGGCGTGGTGTTCATGTCCACCATCACCTCCGGCTCGTTGCTGCTGCTCGTTCCTACGTTCATTCCCATTTCTGGCTCCGTTCTTTGCGTCTGGCCCTGTGATCCAGCTCAGTTATCCAGCTCAGTTGCTCGGCTCGGTGATGAAACCCACCTTCACGATCCCCGCACGCTGCACCGAGTACATCACCCGGCCCACCGCCTCAAAGTCGCTCTTGCCGTCCCCACGGATCTGTACCTCCGGCTGCGGCTTCATGGCCGCAAACTTCTTCATCCGCTCGCTCAGGTCCGCCGTGTTCTTGATCGGCGTGTCGTACAGGTAAATCTTGCCCGCACGGTCCACCGAGATGATCACGTTCTCCGGCTTGGTCTCCCGCACCACGTTCTTCTCTTTGGGCAAGTCCACCTTGATCGATGTCGTCACCACCGGAATCGTGATCAGAAAGATGATCAAGAGCACCAGCATCACATCCACCAGCGGTGTGGTGTTGATCGTGCCAATGATCTCGTCATCGGCTTCGCCTACGTTCATGGCCATGTTGGCTTCTCCTGTGGCAGATCAGCGTGCGGCCAGCAGGGCTGTGCGCCCCGTGCTTGCCTCACCCCGACCCTGGGGATTTACTTTTTGCTGGAGGCCAGCAGCACCGAGTGCAGGTCCGAGCCAAAGGCGTTGATCTCTTCCATCGCCGCCTTGTTGCGACGCACCAGCCAGTTGTAGCCCAGCACCGCTGGCACCGCCACCGCCAGACCAATGGCCGTCATGATCAGCGCCTCGCCCACGGGGCCCGCCACCTTGTCGATCGAGGCTTGACCGGACATGCCGATCTTCACGAGCGCGTGGTAGATGCCCCACACGGTGCCGAACAGGCCCACGAAGGGGGCTGTGGAGCCCACAGTCGCCAGGAACGCCAGGCCGTCCTGCATGCGGCTTTGCACGTTGCCGATCGCGCGCTGGATGCTCATCGTCACCCAGTCGTTGAAGTCGATCGCGCCCAGCATGCCCGTGTGCTTGGAGGCGCCCTCCAGGCCCTTCTCGGCAATGAAGCGGAAGGCGCTGCCCTCGGCCAGGGTGTCTTTGCCCTGGGCCACTGTGCCCGCGCTCCAGAAGTTCTCTTGCGCCTCTTTGGCTTGCTTGTTGATCTTGCTCTGTTCAGCGAACTTGGTGAAGATCACGTACCACGAGCCCATGCTCATGATCACCAGGATCAGCAGCGTGGCCTTGGCCACAAAGTCGCCCTGGCTCCACAAGGCGCCCAGGCCGTAGGGGTTTTCTTCTTCTGCAGCAGCAGGCGCCGCAGCCGCGGGGGCAGCCACAGGCGCTGCGACTTCAGATGCCGCAGGCGCGGCCGCTGCTGCAGGTGCCGGTGCAGCCGCCGCAGGCGCAGCCTCTGCCGCCTTGGGTTTGGCCGCCAGCGCCGCATCTGCGCCCAGCAAGCTGGCCAGCAGGCCCGCACAAAGAACGATGGTTTTGATTTGCTTGATCATGATGAGGGACTCCTCTGGGGTTCTCTTGAATTCGATTGGTCTTGTTGGTGCTCTGGACAACGCTCTTGGCGTCACTCCAGTCGCCATGTGTATTTCATGCTGGCCCAAGCCTGCTCAGGCTTGCCGTCCACCGTCGCGGGCTTGAACTGGCACTTGGCCAATCCCGCACGCGCCGCTTCGTCCAGGCGCCGAAAGCCCGAGCTCTTGTCCACCTCGGCCTGAATCACCTTGCCGTCCACGCCTACCAGAAAGCGCAGGCTCACCGTGCCTTCTTCTTCCAGGCGGCGCGAGGCGCTGGGGTATTCGGGTTTTTCGCAATTGGCCGAGTTGACCACGGCGCCTACCCGCACGGGTGCGGCAGCCGCCACGGGTGCAGGGCTGGGTGGAGCCACCGGCTGGGGCGTGTTGGAGACCGCTGCAATCGCGTTGGCCGCAGGAGGGGCCGACACCGGCACGTCCACGGGCGGCACGTAAGCGGGCGGGGGCGGCAGGTTCTTCGGCGGAGGAGGAGGTGGCGGGGGCGGAATGTCGGGCTTTTGCTCTTCGAGCAACACCGCTTCCACTGGACCTTTGAGCTTTTTGACGAACGAGCGGGCCAGGCCCGAGTTGATCGCCCAAAACAGCAGCAGGTGCAGCACCACCACCAGCCCCAGACCCAGCAGGTGCTTGGTCGGCTTTCTTTGCCGGCTGGCGTAGTCTTGCATTGTTTG
>Ga0213921_1000188_pt1 | contig 24725 bp, 31 predicted proteins | sample McNCre2017MG_FD_165041 | JGI IMG/M metagenome (GOLD analysis project Ga0213921, IMG submission 165041) | Freshwater microbial communities from McNutts Creek, Athens, Georgia, United States - 20-17 MG | ecosystem: Environmental > Aquatic > Freshwater > Creek | place: USA: Georgia | collected...
TAATTTTGGGGAAAACTTCAGGCCATGTCATGTCGGAGGGGGGCGGGCCGGGGTGCAGGGGCGGAGCCCCGCCATGGAGACCCTCTCATGAATTTCCATCCAAAATAGGTGGACCCTCCCTGAAGACCACATGAAGACTCCACTCTGTGAAAGGGGCATGGACCTTCAGGGGAGAGTCACTGGGTCGGTGTGTCTCTCCCCCTAATTTCAGACCAAAATAGGATGGGGTCCAGGGGGCATGGACCTTCAGGGGGCAAGTCACCATGGGTATACGGTCACCTATTTCATACCAAAATTCCTCGCACCACGCGGGGGTATATATATTTTAGTATGAAATTGGGGGATCCTATTTTGGATGAAAATTGGGGGGATGGTCTGGAGGGTTGGGGCAATTTTGGGGAAAATTGGGGGGATGGTCTGGAGGGTTGGAGGGTGGGGTGGGTAGATTACACATGCGTCAAAGCCTTACGGATCACATCGAACTTTTGATCCCATTCCAGATCGTCCTGCTCGGTTGGACACACGGTCGTCTCGCGCACGTAGTACTCGATATCCGCCAACTCACGGAGGGCATTGGCTTTCCATGGTGGAACAGCCACCTTCTTGGGCTCCTCCACGAACATGATCTCCGCGACGTACTCCTTTTCGCCCATGGTGATGCGGCACGGCTCTCTCGTCCCTGGAGGCGGGAACTGGGGATGCGGGTTTGTGCGGAAGACGTGGACGTTCCCCTGGAGAGCGAGCATCACGCCCTTGTACTCGCACAGCACCCTGAGTGGGAGGTCGAGGATAGACTCTGGATGAGTATACTCGGGTGTGGTGTCCTCGGAGAATGCCGCGGCGAGTTTCTTGTAGTACGCCATCCCAGGTGCGGGGTGTAGGATACCATCGATGGCGGGCGCGAACGAGAGCACTTTCAGGTAGGTGGGAGCCATTACGTCTGTTTATGGTTTCGCTTGGTCCGTGACCCTTTGCCTGTGACCATACACGTTTTTTAGGGGTCACGTTGCCGCCACGAGCCGTTCACTTCCACGAGCCGCCCGTCAGCCTTCATGGCGGCGATACGGGCGGCCCACCCCTCGACCGGTTGGCCGTGCTCATCCGACCGCTGGAGTGCCCGAGCCTTGGCCCAACGCTCACGCTGCAACGCCGTCACGGGTGGCAAGACCACCTCTGGGCGGGTATTTCCATACACAATTTGCTCAGGGGCGGTGGGATCGACATCAGGGTCAAGCTGGAGAGGCTTCACGGGCTTGACCTTGATGAGTTTCTGGAGAGTCTTGGGTGCCATAGTGTTTGGACTTGGTGTGGGTATGTTGGGACGGTTCATGGGCCGGGCAACACACGATTTTTTTCCATTACATTGTGAAATTCGCCGTCAGCTTGGGCACCACACACTTTCCATAGTTTTTCGAGATGGTGTCGAGAGTGTTGTTATAGTGCTCGCGGAGCTCGGTGAGTGAACAGTGTAACGCATGCACGTCTTTCGTACGTACAAAGTCCTGGAACAGGTCGACCAGAACTGTTCGAATCATCTCAATGACTTGACGGATATCAGTCTTGCGATGGCGCGCCTTTTCACGCTGCTGGATCTTTTGCTTGAAAGCGTCTTCGGAGATGTCTCCGATCATCAACTTGATACGCAAGTCGCGATTGTCTTGGTGGATATTCACTTCGTAGCGGGGAAGCATCCATTGAAGGTGACCCCATATCATGTGCGCGTTCGTAATGAAGCGGAGTCTATAATCGTCACGACTTATGAGTGCCATCACAGCTCGTATGTCTGGAAACCCGCCACATGGAATATCACCTGCCGCGCGGGGCATACCTCCGTGATTGCGCATGTATTCGTAGTAGTGCGGATTGTGGATGACGTGCGACTCGATACGCCCCGTGCGCCAACTGAACGCCGTGTGACACTGGGTACACCACATTTGGTCGCACCCGTCAATTTTGAAAATTGATGCGGCACATTTGGGGCAGTTGCGCGAGTCTTTGGCGAGGAGCTTGGCGGTTGCCAAGTTATTTGGGTCGCACGTGTGTTCCGCGTCCTTTTCCTTGCCCTTGACTTCGTGGCAGTCTGGACACGCCCAGTTGTCACACAGACCACACTTCCACACCGTACTCAGGAACCCCTTGCACTCCGAGACGGGACACGCACGTACAAACTGCCGACGCTCAGAGTCAAGTGAGCCACCGGCGAGAACTTCCATCAATCGCCTCTCGTGCCACTCGAGATGATCGGCCTCGATTCGAAGGCCTGCCGTCACCTTGTGTTGCTCAGAGGCCGCCTTGTGTCTGATGATACTTGCATGAAACTCGAGGTGAATGTTGTTGTCGGCGGCAACGAGTGCCAGTGGCCTATTCGCAATTCTGTAGTACTTTTCCTGAGCGCGTTCCCAATCAGCCTTTTTGGCTGTAATGTGTTTCCTAATCTCTCGTATCTCCTTTTCGATTTCGACATACGGCTGGGTCGCAGGCATAAGGCTCTTTTCGCGTTCAAACAACAGGTCCTCCCGACGCTTCTTGTATGTCCGGGACACGAATTTGAAAGTAAAATTGTTCACGAGAGTCTCACGGGTCCACCCCTTGCGACAACTCATGCAGTGAGCATCCTCTGTCGTCTCACAGAGGTACCGCTCATGACACGACGAACACGCGGCATAAGGACAAAAGGGACAGGTGACGAGGGCATGGTTCGATTTATTCAATGACTCACAACATACGGCACAACTGGTCATCCTTTCTTGGTCTGTTTACTGCCGACAGTTTTATCTGGGGGTGGTGACTGCTTTTTCACCTTGATTCCGTGCTTGGAAACGACCACGTCTTCGTCGGGAGGCCACTTGGGAAGAGGGGCGTCATCTGGAATGTCCGACCAGAGGACTTTCTTCATTTATGAGTGAGCCATTTTCTTCTTTACGGCCTTGATAACCTTGGGCGGCGGTTTCACCGTTTTCTTCGGAACGTTCGGGAAGATACGGTCGATGATCTTTTGGCGCTCATCTGCCGTTTCCTCGAGCTTCTGGTGACGAGCAACGTACTTGGCGACGCGCTCTTCAGGAACTCCCGCCGCGCGGTACACCTTGATGCGCTCCTCAAACGGCGGAACGACCCCTGGGTACTTGGCGAAGAGGGCGTCTATAAGGGCACGGTCAATTTTGGGCGGCGGTGGGCGTTCCAGAGGGACGGGAAGCGGGTTGGCGTCGAACCACGCCTTGCACTTGGCGATGTACGCGTCACGCTCCGTCTTGGCCATGTATTTGGCGATAAACTCGTAGTCGACCGGTGGAGCCCACGGCTGAGGGCTTGGGCGTGTGATGAACGCCTCGCCACGACGCATGGCGTCTATGATCTCACCGACGCGACCGGAAGCGCCGTTCGCGATGACGGGGATGGCGGTCACGGGAACCCATGACGATGCACGTGATCCATTTTGACGGATTTCAGTTGTGAATTGAAGCAAGGGGGTCTTCACGCGGATGATGGGGCGCTTGAACATCTTTGTTGGTCTTGACTTGGACACGTTGGCCTCCATCCGTGTGCTGTACAGAACACGTATTTTTTATACGACTGTAGTAGCATGCTTGTGAAACTCATTCAGGGTATTCACTTGCTGATTATGCTTTTTATAGTGGCAACTCCCTTTTTCGGGAGTGAATACTATTTGTCGCTTCACTTTTTGGTTGTGCCTTTTATTATGCTTCACTGGATAACCAATCAGACTGTCTGTGCTTTGACGGAACTCGAGAAACTGATCCGCGGGGGGTGTACTTCGGAGGAGACAATTTTCGGGAAAATTGTAGACCCCATTTACAAAAGTGAGTCATTCATGGGGCGTATAATCGCACCCTTTTACACCTTTGAAGACGAGGAGACGGAGACGCTTGCTGTGTGGGTTGGTTTAACTGCTTTGTGGCTCATTACACTGTATAAACTCTGGCCTACTGGCTTTTCACATCTTCAACTTGAACTCGACCGCGTGTTTACTCGTCTTCGAATGCCTCCTCCATGAGGCCGAAGTCCTCTGCATCCGACTCGGAGTCAGACTCGGAGTCCGAGGCCTCCAAGAGCGCGGCCAGGCGCTCGGCCACCGTCAGAGTCGGCTGGGGAGAGGGCAGCACCACCTCAAACTCTGCCTCATCTGCCAGGGGGTTGCCGTGGGACTCGCACAGCTCACACGGCTCAGCCGGCTGCTGAGTCAGCTCGTGTGTGTGCACGGGCTGCGCCGCCTTTTTGGCCGGCTTGGCTGCCGGCTGCTCGGGCTGCGCACCATTGGCCTCCTGTGATGCGCGCAGGTGGCGCTTGCAGAACACCTCACCCTTTAGAGCACTGAACTTACACGGCTCCTTCTTGGAGGTACAGGCTGTGCACTTCTGCTTGTCAGCCTTGGCCTTGGGCTCCTTGGCAGGCGCAGGGGCCACCGAGACGCCCTGGACCGCCTCGCCCTCGGCGACCACGGCCACAGCCTTGGGCTTCTTGGTGTACTTGCGAGGCACCTTGATTGCCTGCTCAGCAGTCTCCAGATACAGCTTAGAGAGCTGCTCGAACGGCAGGTTGAACCGCTCAGAGACGCTCACGAGGAACACGCGGTCACGCTCGGCAACCAGGGCGTTGATAGCAGCAGTAAAGTTGGCCATTTGGTACTTGGTGTACTTGGTTGTGTTTGCCTTAAGTGTCTGTTTGGGCTCCGTTGGGCTCTAGACCACACGAGTTTTCGAGGGACTCTGTCCCGAGTCGAGACCGCAGGTCTCTCGTGCGTGTGCTCTGGGGCTTAGAGGGGTTTGGTCGAGGACCTTTAGAAGCTTTTGCTTGTCTAAGTCTTGGTGCTGCACTCCCTGGGCTGGACAGCACACGTTTTTTTAACACCTGCTGCTGACGTCACACATGGCCCCCGTAGGCACGTCGATGCGCCCGTCGAGACCCATCCACTTGTTATATGCGCGGGGCCATACGACATTGTAATCACCCCCGCTGTCGTACAAAAAGCTCGACACGCTTGGTGCGAGGAAAAACGCGAGGACGATGAGGAAAGCGAGGACAACCCACACTTTCATTTTTATATTTACCTTTTAAATTTATTTTCACGTACCCATGCGTTACACACGTACTTGACACCTGAAGAGATGGGGAGACCCGCGTGAAGTGCTTTGGGGTGACACTTTGCTTCGTCAGCACCAAGAGGCCGAAAGAGAATGGCCGAACCCGGGTCGGCTTTTAATTTTAGATCTAAATTGGGAAAATGTGTTTCACCATCTGTAAAGTCCGAGTTGAGATATACAAGTAACGTGGCAACCCGTTGTCCCCCGTCCTTTTCAAAGTCTAGACACCCTTCTGACGCGTCACAACACGAGTCGTGATGTTCGTTGTAAAATGTACCAGGTTCGTATTTCACCACCTGAAGATCTTCACAATGGTCGAACGTTTTTCCTACGTGTTCGAGAACCTTTGTGAATACCTTCCGGGCAACTGGATCATCCTTTGAAATCCATGCCGTTTGGCTTGTGCGTGCCGCGTGCGGGCCATCGGAGCCAACAACGCCGCTCCGTGTAAAGGACGGTTCAGCCTTTGCAATAATATATGCACATTCCTCGGGTGTTAATACCTGATCAATAATTTGAGGGTGTTTCCACTCGGCGGACGGGTCCGTGTACCCGCGTTCTATACCCCCTTGTAACAAAATCAAAATTGAAAACAAAATTAGGAGCACTGCGCCAAGCACAAAGAGCTCTTCCATACACTTTTACCGTATTTTTTTCATGACGCGGTTGACCCGCTTGGCATTGTTCTTTGCTCTCTTATAGTTCTTGAGTGCCACGTTCCTGAGAAGGTGCGTTGCCGCCCGGCGGGCGTTATGGAGTGACGTATTCTTTTTCGAGATTTTCAAAAGTTCAAGCACACGCTCGGCATTCTTCTCACCCTTTTCCTTTGCCGATCCCTTGATGGGATTGCGCTTGGCAATGAGCCCTTTGTACACGAACGAACCGGACAAGAGCGCGAGAGAGTCTTTGACTTGGTACCTCAATTTTTGGATGGGAATTCCCAACTTGTGAGACATGGGTAGCTGAAGCATCGTACGGCTTGCGTTGGGGTACACGGCAAGGGCGGTGTCTACGAGGTCGGTCGCCTCGTTCTTGCCGGTCACAATCTGGTACGAGACAACTTGGTACACCTTGCGTTTCGTTCCCGGGACCTGGAGACGAGGTGCGTCATACTTTGTCTTTTGGTGCTTGTTCACACGGACACGGGCATTGACTCCGTCATAGTGTTTGTTGAGCCAGGCCACAAACCCGGTCAAGTGGTGGGTCATGATGCTCTGCATAGCGTAGGCATATGAAGCCACGGCCTTGTCCGAACGCAGGAGACGGGGAACGGCAAACGTAAAGTCAAAGTCTGAAGTCTTTCTGATTTTTGGAGGTAAATTGAGTTTCTTCTGTTGGAGGTACAGGCGGACGGCCATTCCACCCGTACAGAAGATGGTCATGTTCCCTCCGTAGGGTTTCACGAGCCGTTTCGTACCCTTGCAGTACTCTATAAACAGCGTAGGAAGCGCCCACTTGAACGACCGCTTTGTGATGACAGGGGCGGGTTGACCACCCCCTGCATTCTCAATCTTCTGGTACGCATTCACGAGCATAATTTCAGAATGAAATGTACCCCCATGGAAGATGGAGGGCTTTGCAGAGGCGTAGTACCCGTCGTACCCCTCCGGAATCAGAAACTCGCGACTGAGATGACCAAACACGAGGTGGTTGAGTTCCTTGTAACTCAGGCGCTGACCCTTGCGTGTATTGGTTTCACGGGGGAGGGGACCTGCTTTGCTTCCCATGAGGAGCTTGGCCGCAATGACCTGTTCGCCGATCGTGACGTGTGTGCCAAGGATGACACGCAAGAGCCCTTTCGTCTCCTTTGACAAAGGGTACGAGCTATGTAACAGCTTGGCGATGTTTGCATGCGACAGATCGAACAGGCGCAGCGTCTTCTTGGCACGAAACCGACACAAGGTTCCGTACTCCTTCGCGGTCCCAGCGCGTTCCGTCAGGTAAAAGAACCGCGTGTCTCTGAGAAGAATTTTACATGACAAATTCTCGAGACCTTTGTACAAGATTTTTCCCGCTGGAAAAATGGTCTCACTAAACCCGGCCATTCTACTACTAGTCCCGAACAATTTTATTTGTAAATTATAAGGATGGCAGCGAACCGGTATGTCGGTATGCTTATGAACTCTCGGGAACAGGCGCATGCGTTCCACCTGACGACCAACTCCTATGCTCAGCACAAGGCGCTTCAGGCGTACTATGAGGGCATCGTTCCGCTGCTGGACGCGTGGGCCGAGGCGTACATGGGCAAGTACGGTCGGCTCAAGCGCATCACGATGAACAAACGGTTTTTGCGTGACCCGAAGAAGGCTCGGGTGTACTTCCGGTCACTCCTGGGCCGGATTCGGAAGCTCAAGCTTCCACGGGGTGATACGTACCTGAAGAATATTCAGGATGAGATTGTCGCTCTTATTCGGTCAACTCTGTACATGCTCAGTCTTCGCTGAGCGCTGCTCAGTCTCAAATAAAGGTGTTGCGTTAAAGAATTCTAATGATTGGAGAGGTTTTCGGCAAGTGGAAGATTGCACCAAAGGGTATTATACACATTGGTGCAAACTTTTGTAATGAAAGGGCGTATTATCACGAGGCGGGCTGTGACGACTCGAAGATTGTGTGGGTCGAGGCAATTCCCGGTATATGCGAGCGTTGTAAAAGCCTTCTTCCGTCTGCAACCATCTTGAACGAGGCGGTTTCTGACGGGGAGTATGACGTGGAGTTTCGGATATCGAGCAATAACGGAGAGTCGAGTTCGATATTTGATTTCAAGGATCATGCAGACATTTACCCGAGCGTCAAAGAAGCGGGTCGTATTAAAATGCGAACAATTTCACTTCCAAATATGATGACCAAATACAACTTGGACGTGAACAAGTATGACTTTCTCGTCATGGATATCCAAGGTGCGGAAATGCACGCTCTTCGAGGAATGGAGAGTATGATCAAAAAGTTCAAGTTTATTCTTCTTGAGGTGAGTATTTTCGAGTTGTACGCTTCACAGGGAACATTCGATGATATCCTCAAGTTTCTTATGAAGCATGGGTTTTCACTTATTGATCTAGAAATGCACTCGGCAGGATGGGGTGATGCCCTCTTCACGTCGTCTATAGATAACCTTACAAAGCCAGTCGTTGCACAGCACTACGATCCGAACCGTCCAACTTGACCGTTACAGAAAACGATGTATAGCGGTTTTTGACCGTATGCCGCAGCCGTATACCCAAACGTAGAAATACCAGCACCCTCTCCTGTTTTTTCATCAAACCCAGGTCCTGCAGTTGTAATCACCTCTTGGCACTTGCTCAAGGTGAACCACTCGAGGTACGCATCCATGAGACTTTTCGACGACTGTTCAATTCCTCCGCACGTTTCGGGATTGCATGACAAGGTAATGTCCGTATCGAACGTCACAATTTTGTCCCCAAATTCATTTTTGTACATTTTCTTCACCTCTTTACTATCACTTGCTAAGAATACGCGACTCTTACAATTGGATATAATTCCGTGCAAAGTTGTAAAAGTCTCCTTTGAAGCAAACCAATCCCCACCGTGTGTCGCTGACAAGCCTTTACAGTCTGGCATGGCACTTCCGCACCGCACGTGAACACCCAAAGTCACCCCTTCGAGGAGAGGGGCTTTGGCAGCATACATGTCCAGGAGTTCTTGTGTTGGGGTCATCGTCCGGAAGAGAACGGCCGACATATACGAGAACGCAGTATCGTTACAGTATATGTCTCCGTCCATCGTTGCTTCGAACCCTTTTGTGAATCTTACATTGAAATTGAATGCTCGTCCCCTCTCAAAGTTTTTGAGGTTTTCATCAACAAGACCTTTTATTCCAGACTTGCGAAGGAAATCACACAACTTTATCAAAACATTCCCGAACCCAAGACGGGAGTTCACCACGTGGACCTGCATTTACATTTCAGCCTGCGATTTCTCTAACTTAAAAAACACGTTTGACCTAGTAGTATGAAGCTCCACCTGGGGTGCTGGCACAGGTACTTGGAGGGATACATTAACATAGATATCAAGGGGGAATCCGCAGACGTTCACGCCGACCTTCGGAAGCTTCCGTATGATGACTGTAGCGTCGATGAGATTTACGCGTCCCATGTGCTTGAACACTTTGGGCGTCACGAGTTCCTCGGCGTGCTCAAGGAGTGGAACCGAGTCCTCAAGCCAGGTGCATCCATATATATTGCCGTTCCGGACATTGATAGCGCCATTGCCTATTACCTCAAGCACGGGGACCTGAAACCCCTGTACGGACAGTTCTGGGGCGGTCAGCGCGATGAATATGATCATCACAAGTTTGGGTTTACGTTCAAGACGCTCTCTGAGTATCTTGAACAGACGGGATTCCAGTCCGTCGAGCGCTACAACACCTTCGAGTACTTGCCGGAAGGGTTTGATGATTTTTCAAAGTCGTATTTACCCCACATGGACTTTTCGGGTCACCTCCTTTCTCTAAATGTTCGAGCAGTTAAAAAGCACCAGCCCATTGAATACAAATGCGTGTGCTCATAACTGGTTCGGCCGGTTTCATTGGTCACCATATCGTTGAAAAGTTTCTCAAGGAGACGGATGCGACCATCGTGGGTCTTGACCGTTTGAGCCATTCGGGGAACTTGAACCGCATCAAGGAGGTGCTTACCCCAGAGACGGCCGATCGGTACTCTGTGATGTACCATGACCTGCGTTCCGAGCTCAACGACCAGCTCGTCAAGCAGCTCGGCGAGTTTGACTATATCCTCCACGTGGCGGCGAGTAGCCATGTCGACCGGAGCATCGAGGACCCCCTGTCTTTCGTGCAAGACAACGTCATTGGAACATGTAACATTCTCAATTTCGCCAGGAAACAGCAGGGTCTCAAAATGTTCATTTACTTTTCGACCGATGAGGTCTTTGGCCCCGCCCCTCCAGGAGTGGCATATGACGAGTATGACCGGTACAATTGTACGAACCCGTACTCGGCGTCCAAGGCGGGTGGTGAGGAGCTTGCCGTTGCGTTCCAAAACACGTATAACATGCCCATTGTCGTGACGCACACGATGAACGTGTTTGGTCCGCGGCAGCACCCGGAGAAGTACATCCCCATGTGCGTCAGTAAGGTGAAGAACGGTCAGACAATCTCCATCCACGCCGACTCGACGTGTACGCAGCCAGGGAGTCGGTACTACATTCACGCGGAGGACGTTGCGGACGCGCTTTTGTTCATTACGAAGCTGGATCTGTTCAAGCAAAAGACGCGGTGTCCCAAGTTTAACGTCGTCGGGAAGGAGGAGGTTGATAACCTCACGCTTGCGCAGTACATTGCCGAGGCGGTCGGCTCCGAGCTCAAGTACAAGATGGTTGACTTCCACTCGGCACGGCCAGGTCACGATCTTCGGTACGCCCTGTCTGGAAAGCGTCTCGAAGACCTGGGATGGGTCCCGAAGAAGAGTGTCAAAGAGCGCATCAAGGAGGTGGTTGACTGGACACTCAGTCACCCGAACTGGATGTGACCCGTCCGCAAAACATACCATGACGACTTATGTACCTGTGCTCGAGACGGAATGGCCATGTCACCGTCTCTTGACTCGACTCAAGCTCATCAGGGTACCTAATTTTGACATTAAATTGAGGGTGATCAACACCCACCGTATCTGATGCTAAAAACATTTTGAGAGGAAAAAACCCAACGTGTTGAAGGAGACCCCTCTCCATGTATCGAACAAACATGAACGTTTCTTCGTTATACATGAAGTGGCCCCACCCTTCCCGAAGTCGGCGATTCAAAAGCTCAATCATATTATTTCCAGTTGAAATAGGGTTTTCCATGTGACCGAACGTCAGAGCGTCTTTGAGATATTTTGAAGGAATGACAAAGTGTCGGTCACAGAGACCTCCATGGAACTCGGCGTTTGGGAGCCAGATATGGTCGTTATCCAGTGTTGGGTGCGGGGCTGTCCAGAACCAGTCTGACCGGGTCACAATCACTCGGTCGTACTGTTCAATTTTCTCTAAATTTTGGTACAACCACCACCGAAGAAACGTGAGGACCCCTCCCGTCCCTTTGCGTTCGATAGGCTCTTTGATGTCTCCGATCCAGTCCCCGGGAATGCTTACCAGGTCCCGCCACCCGGGGTTCATGGTATCATAGGACTTGGCCCAGCACCCTATATTTTTGTATTCAAAAACGTACTTGGCATTCTTGTGATAGGGGGTGTCCCTGTCCGTCTGCCCTCCATCATGAAGACAAAGCGCGAGATCGGCGCCGAGTTCATCCAAAACATATTTTTTGAAACGGTCCCATGTCAGATTCGGTATACGAATTTGACCTATGACGCATACAAGAGTTTTCATTTTTAGGTAATACAATTTTACTTTTATCTAACCCAGACGCTCTGAAACTCGTCGATGACGGGGTGCAGACCCGCGTCCCGAAGCACTTGCTTTACAAACTCGTAGTTGCACCGCTCGGGGCAATCCATCTCAAATATAACCGTGTTGAGCCGTGCCGGAAACGTCGGATTCTCTCGCAAGAATTGCTCCAAGAACCCTTCGCAGTCGGCAACCAAGCAGTCAAAGGACACGTCATACCTCTTTTCAATCTCCTCGAGCGTAAAAGTCTCGATCGTCGACCTGTCACTCGGAATCGTGTGATTCCCGTACCCACACGTATAGTCAAAGAGGAGAGGCGTCTTTGAGATGGCTCCAAAAACGATATTAAACTTTGAATTGTGTGTAAGCTTGTTGTGAATGAGAGCACCGGCAACGCTTATGTCAGGCTCGACGGCCACGTGCTTCGTCGGGTCATCTAGTACCGAGCTTATGACGCACGAGACGGTCCCGTACCGAGCACCGAGCTCGAGGACGCGCGCATTCTTCGGAACGTACTCACGGGCCAGGCGTTGCTCGTCAACCTCACACTTGGTAATATCGATTACTTGTCCCCTTTCATTAAGATAAGGAACCATTTAAAGTTATGCTTCATAAAACTTTATATGAAGTTTGCGGTGTGCTCTTTGGCTATAGGGGACGAGTACAAGCAGACGATGCGTCTTTGCATAGAAAGCCAGGAGACTCATGTGAAAAAGCACGGGTACACGCGTATTACGGACGAGTCCGTCTATGACCCGACACGGGCACACGCATGGTCAAAGATTCGGGTTTTGCAAAAATATTTGAAAAAATATGATTATCTCGTTTGGATGGATGCGGATGTCCTCATTATGAATTATGAGAGAAAGATTGAGGACTTCATAGGCCTTTTGCCAGACAACAAGTTTCTACTCATCGGCAAAGACTTTCAGAACCTAAATTCGGGTGTTACAGTGTTCCGGAACTGTCCTCTCGCACACGAGTTTCTTGAGGATGTGTGGAACAAAACGGAGTACCTGAACCACGAGTGGTGGGAGCAGGCGGCTATCATAGACTTGTACGGGTCTCCCAAGTATAAGTCGGGGTTTGAGGTTATTCCACGAAAGTACGTTTCGATCATGAACGCGTTTGATTATCGTTTAGATCCCAAGGTTCATTGGAGACCTGGAGATTTCTGTATTCACTTTGCGGGTATTCATCACCGAGAGAGCCTTTTACAGCTCCAGGATATGTATTCTCGGTTTGCATCAACCGATCCCGCCGGAAAGTTGCGTTTTGAAAATTACATCAGGGAACGGGACGAGATAAGGCGTTTAGTTGTCGGGTCGTAGTGCTAGATAGTTTTCCCAATCTAAATATAGGAAATTCCTGTACCCAAGCTTCGCAAGTTCGGCAAACGGTGTAGGGACGTACGAAAGACCCACTGTAGCTGGATCTATACGTTGATGGTTGTGTTCAAAAAATATTATGGGTTTGTACTTCTTGATGGTTTCCGCGGCACCTTGTATCACGAGACCCTCTGCACCTTCGACGTCTATCTTCATAAAATCAAGACCCGGGAGATTAAGTGAATCTATCGTAATGAGTTCAATTGTTTCACCACCAGTACCTATACCAAGACCCATTTTATTCCATCCTCCCTGACCGGGATCGTCATCTCGTACACTTTCAAGGGGCGCGAGCGCCACGGACATATTTGTATGACCAAGACCCTTGTTAAAAAGAGTTATGCGATCACTTACATTATTGCGTTTTACATTTCTCTGAAGAATTTCGAATATGTTCTTTTGAGGCTCAAAAGCCCATACATGCGCATTTTTATTCAGGTGAGTGTACGTAATAGCGTGACACCCTATATTCGCACCAGCATCTACTATATAATTTGATTTTTCAATATTAGTTTTTATAGCATTAATAATATGGTACTCGTAAACCTGCCTTGACTCGAGCATGTGATTGCGAATATAGCAGTCTTCCCAGTCTATCTCATAGATCCCCGTGGACGTATGTATGCACATCATTTCCAAGTTAAAGTGATAATTCTTTATAAACGCAAATGCTCGTAGACACTTTTATGTTTTACAATGAGCTCGATATCCTAGAGCTTCGCTTCGAGGTGCTTGATAGGTACGTGGATCGCTTCGTACTTGTCGAGTCCGAAGTGAACCATAAGGGTGGGCCAAAAGAGTTGTTTTTCGAGAAGAACAAAGAGCGTTACGCAAAGTGGCTCCCCAAGATACAGCACATCGTCGCGACGGCCGAGGAGTCTCCGAAGGACGAAGACCCATGGTCGCGTGAAAAGTATCAACGCGAGTGTATTCTCAGGGGTCTTGAAGACGTGCCCGGAGACGCCATCGTCATGGTGAGTGACGTGGACGAGATTCCAAACCTAAGCATCGTCCCTTTCGAGAAACTGCCTCACGTCTTGAACTCTGTGCACATGTGGATGTTCGAGTACTCGCTGGACTACCTGTTTACGGGTGAGCCATGGTTCGGAACGGTCATAACCACAGCGGAGCTCTTCAAACGCGTCGGTCCAAACAGTCTTCGGGACAATCGATGGAAGTTTCCGTGTATCCAGTGGGCCGGATGGCACTTGAGCAGCTTTGGAAACGCGAAACACGTTGCAAACAAGCATCAGACATTTGCACACTGTAATGACAAGCGCGAACACGCCATGACCGAACAGACCTTTGACTTTTTCATTTCACAGGGTCTCCACACGGATGGCCGGACACCCCTCCACCCGAGACCGCCCGAGGCACCTCTACCAGCACCTGTCGAAGTTCTTCGACGTCTAGGGCTGGGTACTTTCCCATAAACTCCCCTTTGAGACGCAAAAGCCTCCGCACGTCGTCAATATCTAAAAACCGAAAAAACCGACGCTTCTCTTTTATATTTTCAAATTGACTTTTCTGATCCTTGAGTCCTTGACACACGGGCCAAGTGACGTTACGAAGTTCCGCCAACTCCGCCTCCAAGCTGTCGAGTCTTTGGAATACGAACCGCCAGTTCTCGGCGTCCGGGCTTTTCCAGTTGGACGGTTCCATCTTACTCTACGAACCGTTTATAGGTTTAACTGCGGTATGGCACTGGTAGTTGATGCATATGGCTGCCCCGAGCGCAAAGAGGATACCGAGCCATTGAATCCAGTGTGTGAATTTCTCACCAAAAAAGAGATAGGCTGTGATGGCTCCGCCTAAGACAATCATCGCTTCCCACATGATACACGTCCACATCATGCTCTGAGATTCTAGGCTTTTTACAAGGAAAATGAGTACAGCGAGCCATGCCAACACCCCGAGTCCGAGGTGATGGTGCTTCTTGTTTTCAGCGTACCACTTGAGATGGGCGTTTCCGAAAAGCTCGGCAAGTGTCATGACAAAGACATTGAGTATGGTCATGTATAGTAAAGACAGGAGAATTATTTCCTCGAGCTCTGACAGATGTATGCCCGAGCCTCTGCACTCCTCTCCTTCCTGTATACACAAGCCCCACTTGGTCTGAAAGGTCGTGAAACTATGATTCAAATTTTTACAAAACAACCACTTGAGTTTCGAGTCGCTCTGCTTACTTTTCAAATAAGGGAAATGGGATATTTATAGGCATGGACTCATGGCTTTTTCTTGGTCCGACCCTCTTAGCAGGGATAGGTCAGGTGACGAAACAGTATGCAGATCTCGTGAATGGTGAATACTGTGAGATTGGGAGTATGCCGGCCAAGACAAAGTACACACACGGGTTTGCTTTTGTTCTTCCCATCGAGCAGCACCTCGACATTGTCGACCAGTACCGAAGTTTCTGTAACGACTGGATGTACATGACGGTGTGCGAGACCGAACCCGTCAACCCCGCCTACGGGCTCCTTGCACGGTGCAAAACCATCTGGTGCCCCTCCGAGTTTGCACGGAGCACGCTCGAGCGTCAATTTCCAAACGCCACGTGGAAGCTTTTGAGACACTATGCCCCCGAACGCCCACACAAGTGTCCCGCGTCCACGTCGCCCTATACGTTCTACACCATCGGAAACGTTGCAGACCCTCGTAAAAATATACAAGGGTTAATTCAGGCATTTTCCGAGTGTAATTTTGGTTCTGAAGCGCGTCTGTTACTCAAAGCGACATGTAAACAGCCAGTGGATCTCAAGATTCCTGGCGTCGTCATCATCAATGGTCTGTTGAGTGACGAGGCGCTCGAACGGATCCATGGGTCGTGTCACTGCTATGTCAATTGCTCACACTCCGAGGGGGTCGGAATGGGGGCCGTTGAGGCTGCTTTACAGTCCAAACCCGTCATTATCACTGATTACGGGGGACTCAAAGAGTACGTACAGACCCCTTGGGTCGTGCCATGTGCAAAGGGACCAATAGGGTTTGATGATTTCTTATTTACAAAAGATCTCGAATGGGGGTACCCTTCGCATGAAGCGCTTGTCGCCGCTTTGAAAGACTGTTTCGAAAAGCGCGTGACGTTTTGGGACCACGAGCACACACGGAATATTATGACGGACGTTCGTGCGTTTTTTACACAACTCCCGCAGCATTCGCCGGCGGCTTCCCCTGGTTCACATTCTTCAGGTTCTTCACCATAGCGGCCCGGAGCATGTTCAGACCGCTCGCGGCGTTCTGGGTCGCCTTGACGGCCGATGCCGCCTCGGCAGCCTTGGCCGCGTTCTTGAACTTGGCGGCAATGTTCGCCAGGTTCAGGGTGATCATCTTGTTGGCCGCACTGTTGAACCCAGCTGCCGCCTTGTTGTATCCCTGATTCATCTTCGTGAGGTTCTGGGACACGTTCTTGCCCGCCTCGGCGTTTGCCTGAGCATTGGCCGCCACGTTCACCTGCTTCAGCGCGTTATTTGCCTGAGTAATTGCGGCATTGGTCGTCGCCATTTATTGTACGCCAAGTTAATATTTTATCGGTGAGCTCGGAGTGTCAACGGCCATCTGCGTGTCGACCCAATAGTGGGACAGGTACACGGTCGCGGCAACAATGAGCGTGGACGCGAGCAAGAATCCCTTCTGGGAATTCAGAAATAAAACAACGTCATCGACAACCTGTATGCCGGTGGGTTTCTTTATCAGACGCGGGACGGTATAGACGAGGACGAAGTTTATGACAACGGCTGCCCAGAGGTAATTCCAGTTGAACTCCATATTACACTATGCTCAGGTTTTTATTGCGTGCTTCTTGCAGAAGGTGCCGTGGGTTGCCTTGAACCCACACTGTTTCCCCTCCATTGTCTTGGCTTGACACCGACTCCCGGCGGGCGGGACTGTGCGGGCCTTCTTTTCACTGTGTGAAGACTCGTGCGGCTTGGGAGGCTCATCGATGCGCACGAGCTTGTGCCGCTTGGCCTTGAGCTCAAGCGTGTGCGCCTTGAAGCGGGCGATGGAGGCGTCAAGCTTGGCAAGGTCCATGGCGTGTGTTTGCCTGGTCTGTACGGGGTGCGTAATGTGCTTGACGGGGACAGGACACGAATTTTTGAGCAGTGGCTTAAAAATTCTCACGGTATAGTAACCACAGATGCAGATCTTCGTGAAGACTCTTACGGGCAAAACGATTACACTGGAGGTCGAATCCTCGGATTCTATTGCAAATATCAAGGCAAAGATTCAAGACAAGGAAGGCATCCCTCCGGACCAACAACGTCTGATCTTTGCAGGTAAACAGTTGGAGGACGAGCGGACGATGGCTGATTACAATATTCAGAAGGAATCGACTTTACATTTGGTGTTGCGCCTGCGTGGTGGAAACTAATTTCCACGGTAATGTTAAATGCCTTTCACTCTCCAGGACCCCATGACGGGTCTGTTCTGGTCTTCCGGTATCTTTGGCCGCGTTCAGCTTGGGTCCACCCCGAACACGTACGTTCTCGAGGGGTCTTCCATCAAGAACGTCGAGACGGGCAACTACGTGAACCACCGCGCGGATCTGTTGCACGAGGGTGGTGAGCCCGAGGAGTTTGTGTTCGAGGCGGACGGGACGATCACGACTCAGGGCAAGGCTGTTATCGCTTCCCAGTTTGTTCACGTCATGGATGGTGAGGCTACAAAGTGGGTGAAGACGGAAGACGAGGAGGCGGACGAGGTCCCCGTGTCCCGTGCATCTGCCCTGATCGAGGAGGCTCTGAACGCCTCGAAGGCGTGCGGGTGCGAGTGCGGGTGCGCTGCAGGGTGTGAGGGGTGCGAATGCAAGGACTGCGGTTGCCCCAAGCCCGAGCCAGAGGCCGAGCCAGAGGCTGAGGACGCGCCCGAGCCCGTTACAGAATAGATTTTCTAAAGATATACCAGAATGGGTGTTCCTCCCGAAGTATGGGGTCCGAACCTTTGGGGAACTCTCCATCTTGTGTGCTTAGCCGAAACAGCCACTCCCGAATTTATACAAGAATTTGCACGTGTCATCCCATGCCCCATGTGTTCGGACCATTTCAAGGAACTCATCACCACTTTTCCGTTTGAAGAGGCGGCGGACAAGTTTGAATGGTCCGTTTTCATTCACAATCAAGTGAATATTCGTATTGGTAAGCCGTTGTTCAGAGTTTCTGACGCGTACCTAAAATGGACTGCACTCCCTCCCACTCAGGGGTTCGATTATAGTTTGCTCGTCATACTCGCTCTTTGGGTCCTTTTGATTTTTATGTTTTTGAAATATAAGTAGAATGGCCGGTGGTCTGTTCCCAGGCTACCCGTTCTCACTCAATGTCAAGTGTATCGTCTTTACAGCGATTCTTGCCGGTGGATATTGGTACTTACCACCCAAGAATCTCTGGATCCTCGCCTTTCTGATTTGGTTCCCGTATATCGCCCTTGCATGGTACGACTATGCGTACAAGTGTCAAGACAAGTTAAAGCCGACGCTCGTGCCGTTTGGTCGGTACTTGTGGCTCCCGTTCAAGCCTCCAGGCTATAAGGAGCAAGTGACACCTGAACTTGCAATTTCGATGCGAAATCTAGATCACATCATTCTTTGGAGTGTCCTTGCAGCTGCCACAGCGTACTTTCTACTAAAGAAATAGACCGTGTACACAGTATGAATTATGAACGCCTCACACACGTCGAGCACATTCTCAAACGACCCGACACATATGTTGGATCCCTGGCACCCGAGTCCTCAACGTACTGGACACGTGTGGCTGGACGTTTTGAACCTAGTGTTTGTCATGTATCACCTGCACTGGTGAAAATCTTCGACGAGGTTCTGGTCAATGCAATCGACCAGTACTCTTTACATCCGAAGAAGGTCTCCCAGATTCTGGTCGATGTTTTTGACAACACAATTTCAATTGAAAATTGGGGAGTTTCCATCCCGATCAAGAAACATGACCGCGAGAAGAACCAGGATGGTTCTTCTCTCTGGATCCCCGAACTCATTTTTGGTCACCTGTTGACCAGTTCAAACTATAATGACGATGAGCAACGTGTCACGGGTGGTCGGAACGGGTACGGCGCGAAACTTGCAAACGTATTTTCAAACAAATTTTGGATCGTAATCAGTGATGGCAAAAAGACGTACCGCCAGACGTGGCACCACAACATGAGCAAGTGCGACACACCCGTCATTGAGAACACGTCTGACGGGGTCTATGTTCGGGTCGGGTTCACACCTGATCTCAAGAGGTTCGGTGGGATCGGTGACTTTGTCAAGGTGGCTGAGAAGCGAACCTGGGACGCGGCCCTTTGGTGTCCCAAGGCCAAGGTCAATTTCAATTCAAAATTGCTCGTCGTCCCAAACCTTGAGGAGTATGCAAAGATGCATGGTCTTGTTGCCTATGGGTCTACGACACTCAAGATGAATGAGGTGTGGCTGGATGTTGTGATTGGTCACTCAACCTCGGGGGGTTTCCAACAGTGTTCGTGGGTCAATGGGATTGCAACCACCAAGGGCGGGTCTCACGTAGACAAGGTGGTCAGTGCTCTCGTGAGCGAGATTCAAAAGGACAAGAGGTGTGCAACCTTGAAACCTGCACAGATCAAGGCGTCCCTCTTTGTCTTTGTCAAGGGAGTCATCGTGAATCCGACGTTCAGTAGTCAGACCAAGGCGGAGTGTACATCAAAAATTTCCGATACTCCCAATTTTCCACCAAAATTCATCAAGGATGTTCTCGCCACCGGTGTCTTGACTGACCTCATCGCACTGGGTCAAGCCAAGCTGGACAAGGATCTCAAGAAGACAGATGGATCCAAGAAGTCTCGGATTACGGGTGTCCCAAAACTGGACGACGCCAACTGGGCCGGTACTCACAGGTCGCACGAGTGTACGCTTATCATTACCGAGGGTGACTCGGCCAAGGCTCTTGCTATTGCTGGTTTGAGCGTGGTAGGCCGCGACAGGTTTGGCGTCTTCCCACTGAGAGGCAAACCGCGCAATGTGCGGGACGCTTCGGTAAAGCAAGTGACTGAAAACGAGGAGTTCAACAATCTCAAGAAGATTCTTGGGCTCCAACATGGAAAGACCTATAATTCTGTAAGAGAATTGCGGTACGGCCGACTCATGATCATGACCGACGCAGACTTGGACGGGAGTCACATCAAGGGTCTGGTCCTGAATATGTTCCATGTGTATTGGCCCAAACTGATCGACCTTGGGTTTGTCGTGTCCATGGTGACACCTGTGATCAAGGCGGGCAAGTCGTGGTTCTTCACGGAAGATGCGTTCCGCGAAGCACAGGCTCAGCGGTCTGGTGGGTTCCCGGGACCGGTCAAGTACTATAAGGGTCTGGGAACATCGACAAGTGCTGAAGCCAAGGAATATTTCAAGCAAATTGATAAGTTGACGGTCGCGTTTGGATCGGACAAGGATATGAATGAGTCCATGATGCTTGCGTTCGCCAAGGCCTTGTCAGATAATCGCAAGGAGTGGCTGACGAAACACATGGCCGAGCCACCCCCAGGTGTGCCATACGGCCAAGTCGCCAAGTTGAGCGTGTCTGATTTCGTACACCGCGATCTCGCCAACTTTAGTGCCGAGGACATCAAGCGAAGCATCCCACACGTGGCGGACGGTCTCAAGCCTTCCCAGCGGAAGGTGATCTACGCGTGTCTCAAGAAGGGTCTGACACAAGACATGAAAGTGGCCCAGTTGGCAGGGTACGTGGCGGAACACACGGCGTATCATCACGGTGAGGCCAGTCTCCAAGGAACAATCATCAATTTAGCCCAAAATTTCGTCGGGGCAAACAATCTGAACCTGCTTGAACCCTCTGGTCAGTTTGGGACGCGCTTGGCAGGTGGCAAGGACGCAGCCAGTCCCAGGTACATCTTCACGCGTCTCAGTCCCTTGGCCAAAAAGATCTTCGATCCGACGGATGCCCCTGTGCTCAAGTACGTGGTGGATGATGGTCAGCGAGTGGAACCCGAGTACTATGCACCTGTGCTTCCCATGATCCTTGTGAATGGTGCAGAGGGGATTGGCACGGGCTTCAGCTGTTACGTCCCGCCATATGACGTGGAGATCATCAAACACAATATCCGGTGTGTCCTTGACCAGGTAGCGATGGCCCCGATGGTCCCACACTTCAAGGGCTTCAAGGGCAAAGTGACAAAGACGAAGGAACACACGTGGACGCTTGAGGGTCTCGTGTTTGGTGAAGGGTCTCGGTACCATGTGACTGAACTGCCCCCGGGCAGGTGGATTCAAGACTTCAAGGAGCACTTGGATGACATGGTCGAGAAGGGAACGATCCAAAAGTACGAGAATCACTCGACAGAGACTCAACCAGACTTTCACATCTGGGGTGCAGCCTTTGATGACCCTGTCAAAGACCTTGGACTCATCAAAACGATCCACACCTCGAACATGTACCTGATCTCGGCAAATGGAGCGGTCAAGAAATACGCGAGCCCTGAAGAGATTCTGGTCGACTACGTGGAGATTCGATTGGGTGTGTATAAGAAACGCAAGGCATGGCTTCTCAAGGAATTTGATTCTGAAATTGAGTGGCTCAGTGAGAAGGCCAGATTCATCGCAGGGGTCATCAACGGGTCACTCAAGGTGTTGAACGTTCCCTTGACACAAGTCCAGAGTCAGTTATCCAAAGCTCAATTTAAGGATGAAATTTGGGAGAAGCTTTTGGATATCAAGACGTACCAGTACGTGGCAGAGGAAGTCAAGCGTCTTCAAGATCTCGTGGCAAAGCGGAAGCACGACCGAGACGCGCTCAAGGCGACGAGTGTGGTTCAATTGTGGAAGAATAATCTGAGTGAGTTGTAGAGGGAATGCAGAAAGCGTTCCAAAATGTGATTACACTTGAAAGACAAGTACAGGCGTCTATATTCAATCTCTTTAACAAGGACGTGGGACCACGTGCTCCAGTACCAACACCAGTCCCCGTGATGTCAAGTTCAGTTTCTCCGATTCCCAAACAAACTCCCATTGCTCTTTCTCCGATTGACGTAAGCGGGTTTTATAAAGTGACAAGTCCAACTGAAGTGACGTTTTACGCGTCAACAGATGTTCCAACTGTTCCTGTGAGTCCCGGTTGGTCCGGTGTAGGTTTTATTGGAATTTTAGGTCAAACACAAGTCACAAGTGTCTCGAACGTTGCAGGTGCTACGGAGTATGGAGCTTATAAATGGTCATTTACTCTTCAGACGGACACAGACCAAAACATACAAGGAACGCAAGAGTCTGTAGGCGCTGTTCTTTATCCACCGAACCAGTTACAGTACAACACTAGAAGAACGCAAGTTCCAGTCTATGGATACTACACAACACTTCAAAACATCGTCAAGTTTTATTTTTTAGCACCACCACCTACTCAAACGGGGGTCGGATGGCTGATTACGGGCCTTCCTACATTCAAAGTGCCTTTACAGATCACGTCATACTCTCAAAATTTGGAAATGACCTCTTCAACTCCCCTTTCATTCGCAACACTCGTTCCAACCGACGGAAGTGTTCCACCGGAAAGTGCCGTTCCTATCTACGTAAACGGAGTTCCTGCGATGATTCAAGAGCCTTTGTTTATGAACGCGTTCGTTCCTGGAAAATTCACAAACTACGTTTCCCCTACGACCGCAAGTGGAATACCAAACGTTCAGGTCCAGCTCAACTCGAATGTTCATGCTGGAAACTATCCCGAACTAAGACCACTCAATACAGATGTGGAATGGCAAGATCCACAACCCGGAACGCGCCTCTTTCCAGAAAGCAAGTACATCGAAGAAAAGAACAAAGGGTTCAGTTCGGGTTCAGTCCTTTCACTTCAGGCGGTTGGTCCTCAGGAAGAGTACCTTTGGACGGATGACATGAGCAAGTCTCAGTGGAATCCGGCATTCAAACGATACTCCAACTTTGTGATGTACCAAAAGGTGTATCCTTTTCCACCTCCAAATCCGTACTATCAGGGGTCGGTCGTTCAGATTGAGCTCCGCCCAACAGAGTTGGGTCATTTGTTGTCAAATATGTACCTCGGTGTGACTCTTCCTGCTCTTTCGGGAGATTCTAACTATACACCAAATGTCGGACGTGCTCTTTTAAAACAAGTGGATCTTCTCGTAAACGAAACAGTCGTCGAAACTTTGTATGACGACTGGTACGTTATTCGAGACCAACTGTTTCTTGACGCAGATGAGAATCTCGGACTTCAGAACGCTATCAACGCGCAGAGCGCCATGCCCATGACGTATATGGGTTCAGGAGGTGACTCAATGACTGTTGAGAATGGAACTGCCATACACACGTTTGTACAAAGTAATACGTTCACGGTCAATTATGGAACGTACGTGAACATCTTGGTAGTCGGTGGAGGTGGTGCAGGAGCACCAGGTGGTGCCGGTGGTGGCGGCGGAGGCGTCATGCAACAGTCAGTCTTTCTCCCCTCAGGAACGTATACCGTGACTGTAGGGCCTGGTGGCACACAGATAAGTTCGAACGGTGGAAGTTCGAGTTTTAATGACACTTATAACGCATCCGGAGGACTTGGCGGTGCGTTTGGAGGAACGAGCGGTACGGGATACATCTCGAACACGGCCTTTACTTACCTTTCGAACGTCGTATATAGTTCGGGAGGCGGTGCGGGTGCATCTGCAAACGTCACAACTGGTACGGGGTCGCTTGCGTTCACAACGGCATTGACACTCGGAAGTGGTGGTAAAGGTCTTGCCGTGAATGATGCGCTTTCTGGACAAACTGCGTACTATGGTGGCGGTGGCGGAGGCGCAGCGAACACGTCGATTGTAGGAACATTAGCAACACCTGGTGGTGTAGGCGGGGGAGGTGTCGGATCCGTGAACGTGAATGGTGTTGTCACGCAAACACTTAGCCCGATTGCCCTTGTTTCTGGACTTTCAAATCCATTGGGAATTGCGGTCGATACAGGTTCAAACGTGTTTGTCGCCGATAGTGGAAACAATATCATTCGAAAAATAGATCCATCTGGAACGAACATTACAAACCTTGGGCTCGGAAATTTCCGAGTGCCACAGGGTGTCGCGGTTGACTCGCTTTCTAACGTGTACGTGTCTGACACGGGAAACAACGCCGTCAAGAAGATCAATAGTACGACGGGCACTATCACAACATACACGCCACCGTCATGGGGATTTATAGGTCCGTCGGGAATTGCAGTAGACGCCCAGTCAAACGTGTATGTCGTCTCACCCCCACTCGGAAACGTGTTTAAGATTAATAGCACAACACTTGCTGTATCAAATCTTGCACGTCCTGTAAATGGATGGAACGGTCTCAACGGCGTTGCCGTCGATTCTCAAGGAAACGTGTATGTCACAAATACCACGAACGTCTCTGTGATTAATAGCACGACATCAGCTGTATCGAACCTTGCGGTTCCTCCTGGGGGGTGGAGTAATGTCATTGGAGTTACTGCGAATTCGAACGTTTTCATTTCTGACGCGTACGGGAGTAACGTATGGTCATATAACGTCGCATCAAGCTCGTATACGCTCGTGGCGACACAGCCAACCGTTTTGTACCCCACAGGAATTGCTATAAATTCCGCTTCAAACGTGTACGTCTCATCAACTGGGTCGAATCAGATTATTAAGATTGTTCAGGGTAATGCGTCTCTTTTTAGTACGCTTGCATCGGTTGCGTTCAATAATCCCCAGGGCGTCGCGTCGGATATTTACGGAAGTGTGTACGTCGCGAGTACGTTCGAAAACGCTATAAAGAAAGTTCTTCCAAACGGAACGATACTCACCTTAGCCTCCGGAAGCTTTAACGCCCCACAGGACGTGACCGTTGATGCGTATGCGAATGTCTATGTTGCAGACACGAATAACAGTGCCATAAAACGCATGAACT
>Ga0213921_1000191_pt1 | contig 24605 bp, 2 predicted proteins | sample McNCre2017MG_FD_165041 | JGI IMG/M metagenome (GOLD analysis project Ga0213921, IMG submission 165041) | Freshwater microbial communities from McNutts Creek, Athens, Georgia, United States - 20-17 MG | ecosystem: Environmental > Aquatic > Freshwater > Creek | place: USA: Georgia | collected...
AATAGGTTCAGGCTGTCAACGGTCATCGAAGCTGCGCTTGCCATGGCCAAAGGCGCCTGGTTGATCTTGCGAACCAGGATGGTCTGCACCGACGAGGTTTCAGGCAGATAGTTGTTGTCGCCGGCACGAGTCGCGGTGATCTGACATAGCGAACCGGCATCGCCAGGCATGATGGTCACACCGATGAGACGACAGGTGCCGCCCGCGACCACGTTCACGGTCAGTGCGCCGGTTCCGGTTCCACCGGTGGCAACCGGGGTCAAGCCCGACCAGTAGTCAACGGCTGAGGCCGAGGTGATGGTCACCGGAGCCTGCTGAGCCTTGGTGATCACAAGTCTCGCCTCGGCCGAATTGCCGAGATAGAAACCGTTTGGATCGGTGTCTACGGCCACGTGAACATCACAGTTTCCGGCACCCTTGATGGTCAAGTCACCGGTTCCTGGGTCGAGCTCACAAATCAACGAAGAAGAATTGGTCGTGAAGGTAATCGCACCCGGGCTGTCGGTGTTGAAGACCGCAGGCACGATCGCGTTAGGCACATATGCCTGGGTTGCATAAGACAGGGTTACGTCTGCGACCTTCGACATGTGGAACGCGTTCGAGGTTACCCCGGTCAAAGCCGTGCCCTGCCAGTTTCCGTCGAGACTCAACTGGTAGTCGGTGCCCGGAACACCGGTTGCCTTGAGGCCCGAGAAGGTGACGACACCGTTCACAGCCTGTGCGGTGGTGTTTCCCAGCACCCAACCGGTGGTGTCGTTCAGAATGCCAGCGGTGACCACGGTCGCGTTATCTGAGGTGGCAAGGTTATTGAATCGGTCGAGCACCTCTAGGGTCGGCTGACCGACCAAGTTCTCGCCGACTAGACCGCCGGTGACGTTTGAATTGACCAGGCGTAGCTTGGCTGGAACCGCGTGGGTCGGCACGATTGGGTTCGATTCAGGAGCCGAAACGGTCGTGCCTCCAGCGGCTCCGGTGAAGGTCAACTTGTAGGCTGCACCCGGGGTTCCGGTAAGGGTGAGGTTGTTGAAGGTGACCACACCGTTAACCGCGGTTGCCGAGGTGTTCACAATCGAACCGCCGACACCCGAGGTTAGCGCCGCGGTGACCACGGTGCTGTTGTCGGTGGTGGCGAGGTTGCCATCCATGTCTTGAAGTTCGAGCACTGCCGCACGAGTCAGCGGCGAGCCGGTCATGCCGGTGATCGGCTGGGTGCTCCAGACCAACTTCACGACGGCGGCGTGGTGCACGGTGAAGTTTGCAGAGGTGTCGGTGGCCAGGTTGCCCGAGCTGAAGGTCAGCTGATAGCTCTGCGAGGTCAGACCGCGCATCACTAGGTGACTGAAGGTCGCCACACCATTGACCACGGATGCGGTGACGGCAACCGGCTGACCAGCAACAACGCGGGTCAAGGTGCCACCCGAGCCAGCCGAGATTGCGGCCGTGATGACGGTCGAGTTGTCTTGGGTAACAGTGTTGCCGAAGCTGTCCATGATCTTGACCACAGGCTGGCCGGCGAGTTCGGCACCGGTTTGTGAACCAATTGGCTGGTTTAGAACCTGGATGCGAACCGGTGCACCAGGGATCACCTGGATGCTGGTCGAGTTGACGCCAACCAGGCCACCAGATGCGAAGCCGAGCTGATAGTTGACCGCCGGGGTGGCCGTGAGCGCCAGGTCGGTGAAGGTTGCCCGACCCGCGACGACGGAAGCCGAGAGGCTAGATGAGCTCGCGCTAGTTAGGGTCGCGTTGGTTCCGCCGACCGAGGCCGTGATGTTGCCGGCGAAGCTGAAGACCCGGTTGCCATAGATATCTTGAACCTCAACCACCGGCTGAGTCGGCAGTGCGAGGCCCGTGGTGCCGCCGACCGGCTGCTGAACCATCGCCAACTTCGCCGGAGCCGCATAGGTGACCCTGAATGGGCTGGTCGCAGGCGAGGTGAACGTGGTGCCACCGATTGTCGTGGCGAAGTCGAGGGTGTAGTCGTTGTCAGGCAGCGCGATGACCTTGAGGCCGGCGAAGGTGGCAACACCGTTTGTGAAGGTCGCGGTGGTCGAACCGGCAAGGCTAACTCCCGCTGCGGTTGCGATTCGCGCGGTGAGCACATCCGTGCTGTTTGAAGTGACCACGTTCTCGTATAGGTCGCGAATCTCAACCACCGGCTGGCCAGCTAGGTTCGAACCGGTTGCATTGCCACCAACCGGTTGACCGGTGATGGTTAGGTGGTTGGCCACGGCGTGGGTAACCGTGACCGGGGTCGAAGTTGTGAACTTCGAGTTGATCGCGAACTTGAGGGTGTAGTTGGTGCCCGGCAGACCAAATAGCTTGAGCTGGTTGAAGGTGACCACACCGCTGCTCGAGACTGCGGTGGCACCGGTTAGGCGGGCGAGGCTCGGGTGCGCAACGGTGTTATCGAGCAGGGTGAGCCCATCGGTGCTGCTGATCGAGGCAGTCAGAGTGGTGTGAACGCTTGGGTCGGCGACGATGTTTTCTGAAGCGTCACGAAGTTCAATAACCGGTTGGGTGGTGAGGTTGTCACCGGTTGCGTTGCCACCGACCGGCTGGGTGCGGATGGTCAGGTGGTTGAACGCGCCATAGCTGATGGTGATGTTCGACTGGGTGACCGCAGGGATTCCGGCAAGGTCAAGGGTGTAGGTCAGGGCATAGCTGTTGCTGACCAGACCCGAGATTCCGAGTGAGGTGAAGGTGGCCACACCGTTGACCGCTTGCTTGGTCGAAGCAAACGCGCTGATTGGCGCAGGGGTGGCAAGCGGGGTGCCGTTTTGCGCGGTGATCGCAGCATCGACGTTGACCGAGGCATCCGAGCCAGGGCCGCTGGTGACCACGTTGTTGAAGCGATCGAGCACACGGATCACCGGTTGAACCGCAAAGATATCGCCCGACTTGCCGTTCGCGGCCGCCTGAGTGAGCGAAATGTGGTCGGCAACGTTGTGGTCGACCTGAATCGCGGCCGAACCTACCGAAGTCAGGCTAGGGCCGGAGTTGGTGAATTCGAGGGTGTAGTCGACACCCGGGATTCCGATTAGCTTCACCCCGGCGAAGGTTGCCACACCGGCGACGAAGTTGGCGGTGGTCTGACCAGCGGTCAGGTCTCCCCCCGCACCGCTCTTGACTCGGATGGTTGCCAAACCGGTGTTGGTGGTGGTCACCAGGTTGCCGTCGAGGTCATAGAGCGCGACCACCGGCTGCTGGGCGATCAGCTCGCCGGTCATGGTGACTGTCTGGTCAGGGTTGATCGTGCTTGGCGCCTGAAGCACGCGAAGTTCGGTGGCGACTCCAGGCAGCACGGTGAATGCGTTCGAGGTGACCGACTGGTTATTCGAGGTCAGCTTGAAGGTCAGGCGATAGCCACCGGTGGCAGGTGCGCGGAACGACATACCGGTGAAGGTGACCACGCCATTGGCCGCGGTGAAGGCGGTGGTCGGGTTGCCATAAGGCGCGCCCGCTGGGTCGACCAGTTGAGCAGTGACGGTCGAGAGGCTGTCGGTGGTGACCTGGTTTCCGAACGCATCACGCAAAACCACGGTCGGAACCGGGTTGAATGCCACCCGGGTCTTCACGTCGGTCGGCTGCTGACCGATGGTTAGCGCCACCGCCAAGCCTGGCTGCAGGTCGATCGTTTGAGTGGTCGAAATTTCGGTGCCGGCATAGGAAATCGAATACTTTAGCGGCAAGCCGGTGGCGACATCGCCAGAGAACATTAGGTCGCTGAAGCCGACCTGACCGGCTGTCGCAGCAAGGATGGTGGTTCCGCCGAGAGGCTGCCTAGCGGTTGAAGTCACGGATACCGCGAGCGCGCTATCGGCAACGATATTGCCGGCCGAGTCTTCGATGTTCAGCGCCGGCTGGGTTGCAAACGGCGCACCCGAGGTCGCACCGGCCGCGGCACGGGTCAGGTGCAGTGCGGTAGGAACACCGAAGGTGATCGAAACCGGCGAGGTCGTGTCGACGTGAGTCGCGTTGATAGGCAGCGAACCGTTAGCCGCGGTGAAGCGCAGGTTGTAGTTGCCGACCTTGGCGCGCATCACCAGGTTGCCGAACTGAACTCTCGCCGAGGCATCTGAGACTGCGGTTGCTCCGGTGAGGGCCATGACGTCGCTCGAGGCAGGCTGCGCGGCAACCGAAACGGTGGTTGGGGCACCGACCAAGACCGGGTTCTCGAACTGGTCGCGAACCTCGAGCTCAGGGTTTGCCCCGCCCTGACCCTTGATTACCTGGTCGTTTCTGGCACCGACCGGCTCGGTGACCCAAGCGAGGTGATCGGCAGCGGCGTTGGTGATGCTGAAGCCGGTTGAGATGTCGGCGGTTAGCCCACTCGAGGTGAACTGCAAGTATGAGGTGCCGGCCTTGGTGAAGGTTAGACCGGTGAAGGTGACTAGACCCGAGCTGTTTGCAACCGACGCCTTGCTTGAGTCGATAATCGAGCTTGCCAGCGCATCGCCGACCAGGGTCGGCTTGACCGAGACTGTGTTAGCCACGTCGAGAACCCGGTTGTTCCAGTCATCAAGAATTTCGACGCTGACCGGGTTCGCGAATGCCACTGCGGCAACGATGTTGGCCGGCTGTTGAACCACTCGAAGGTGAGTTTGGGTGCCCGCGGTCAGTGCCAGGTTCTGGCTCGTGGCGATGCCGTTATAGCCGTTCGTGTTCACGATCGCGAAGTTGAGTGCGTATGCCGAAGACGCAACACCCTCGAGGCGCAGTCCACTGAAGGTAGCAACACCACCGGTGGCCGAGACCACGTCAAAACCGGTTGGGCCGGTTAGGTTAGCGCCTGTGTGCGCCGCGGCGTCATAGGCGCTCGCGCCGGTTTGAACCTGAATCGAAGCCGAGGCGGGGGCACCGGTGTCAACCAGGTTTCCGTCGGCATCGTGGACCTCGAGAACCGGCTGCACGGCTAAGTCTTGGCCAGACTTGGCGCCCGAGGCACGCTGAGTCAGAACGATTTGAGTCGCAACACCATGCGTGAGAGCTATCGACTCGGATGCCCCGGTGATGCCCGTCGAGGCATAGCTGAGGCTGTAGTTGCCGACCAAACCGGTCAACTTGAGCGGGTTGGCGTTTTGGGCGAAGTATGCGATGCCGCCGACGGCCTGCATCGAGGTGTCGCCACCGAGAACCGCACCATTTGCACCCGATGCGGTGACCGAAATGGTCGCGGTGCTATCGGCGACTCGGTTGCCCGAGATGTCGAGAACTTCGATGGCCGGCTGGTTCTGGAAAGCAATGCGGTCGGCCGCACCCGAGGCACCAGAGCTGATGTTTAGGTGGTTAGCCGAACCGAAGGTGATTGTGACCGGAACGGTGGCCGAGACCAGTCCAGGGTTAGAAATCGAAGCCGTCAGGTTGCGCGATCCGACAATGCCGGTGAGCTTAACGCCATTTCCTGTGAAGTCGGCAACACCGGCAACCGAGGTCATCGATGTGGTTCCGCCGATTGTCGCATCCGAGCTCGAGAGAGTCACCGTCTGGGTCGAATTTGCGCCAACGCTGACCACGGTTCCCGTTGAGTCAAGCAGAGTCACCACCGGCTGGGTTGCGAACACGGTGTTGTTGACCAGAGAACCGGCGACATCGATGCGCAATTGGCTCGGAGCACCGGTGACCGCGACCACGCTCTGAGTCGCCGAGGTTAGGTTTGTCGAAGCGAAGGTTAGTGCCTTGGTTCCTGCGGATGCGGTCAGACCAAGATCGGTGAAGGTGGCAACACCGCCAACGGCATTAAGTTGTGTGGTGCCAGTTAGAGTGCCAGTGCTAACCGTGGCAGCAATCTGGGCGGTTGAGTTGGTCACCAGGTTCTGAGAGACGTCACGAACTTCGATCACCGGCTGGGTGCCAAATGCGGCACCGTTGGCAGCATTGGCGGCCGGGGTGGTGATGGTCAGGTGATCGGCCGCACCAGGGGTGACGGTAACCAAAACGCCGCTATTCAAACCGAGCGCGATAATCGAGGCGCTGACTCGCTTGACACCGATGGTTCCGGTTAGCGAGATGCCCTTTCCGGCAAAGTTTGCGACACCGTTGACCGCTGACATGGTTCGGGTTCCACCCATGGTGGTCGCCACGGCGCTCAGGGTGATGCTTTGAGTGCTCTGCGAACCGGTTGTGACCACGTTATTGTCTTGGTCATAAATCGTGACCACTGGCTGGGTAGCAAATTCGGTGGCGTTCACCAGGGTCGAGGCGACCGCGAGCGAGATGTGGTGTGCGGCTCCGTGAGTCAGCGTGAAACTTTGGGTGACCGAGGCCAGGTTGCCGCTCGCATCGGCAAAGGTAAGGGTCTTCGAGCCGATTTGGCCATACTTGCCGAGGCCTGTGAAGGTTGCGACACCATTTGTCACCGCCAGGTGAGTCGTGCCTGTCAAGGTTCCCGAGTCGATCGAGACATCGATTGCCAGAGTTGAGTCGGTCACCGTGTTGCCCGACACGTCTTGAACCGTGACCACTGGCGCGGTGGTGAAGTCTGCGCGATTCACAAAACCGGCCGCCTGCGTGGTGAGCGCTAGCCTGGTTGCGCCACCGAAGGTCAGGTTGACCTGGTTGGTTGCACTGGTGAGCGAGGCCGAACTTGCGGTGAGCGAACGCGAACCAATCGAGCCGGTCAACTTGACGTTTTGACCCACGAAGTCGGCCACACCGGCAACCGCGCTAATCGAAATTGCACCGGTCGAGCTTGAGACTGTTGCATCGCTCGAGCTCAGTGTCACGCTCGCGGTTGAGTCGGTGACCGTGTTGCCATCCTGGTCTTGGATGGTAACCACCGGCTGGGTCGCAAAGGCAATGTCGTTCACCGCTGTTGCCGGCGAGGTCATCGCCAGCTTGGTGGCGGCACCGAAGGTCAGCGCCAAGGTCTGGGTGGCCGAGGTCACACCCGGGGCCGAATATGTGATCGTGTAGGTTCCGACCTGACCGTAGAGCTGAGTCTTGGTGGCATTCAGGTTAAAGTCGGCGACACCCGCGGTCACGACTCGACTTGCAGAACCTCCGATGGTCGCGCCCGATGAGCTGGTGGCAGTCACGGTTGCGTTGCTGCCGGTGATCACGTTTTCTGAAACGTCTCGAACTTCAACCACCGGCTGAGTGGTGAAGGCAACTCGGTCGACTGCCCCGGCGGCCAGGGTCGTGATGGTGAGGTGATCGGCGACACCGTAGCCCAAGGTCAGGCTCTGAGAAGCTGACTGCGAACCGAGCGATAGGTAGGTCAAGGTGTAGTCACCAACCGCGCCGGTCAGTGTGACCCCCGAGCCAGCGAAGTCAGCGACACCAGCAACGGCGTTGATCGAAAGCGTGCCCGATAGGGTGCCACCCGAAGCCTTGATCACAACGGCGGTGGTGGCATTTGCCACGGTGTTGCCATCCTGGTCTTGGATGGTGATCTTCGGCTGGGTGGTGAAGGCGACGGCGTTGGCGAATCCCGCGGCCGGTGTGGTCTTTGCCAGCTGGTATGCCGCGCCATAGGTGAGCGTGAAAGTCTGAGTCGCATCGGCGAGCGAGCCCGAGTGGAAGGTGAGGGTCTTCGAACCGACAATGCCGTTCTTGCCCAAGCCGGTGAAGGTTGCCACACCGTTTGAAGCGGCCACAGTGGTGGTGCCGGTCAGGTTTCCGGTGCTGATCGAAACGGTCACGTTGTCGTTCGCGGTGGTCACGACGTTGCCGGAGGCATCCTCGACGCTGACCGACGGCGAGGTGTCAAAGTCGGTGCGGTTCACAAATCCGGTCGCGGCGGTGGTTAGCACCAACTTGGTGGCCGCACCCGGAGTCACGGTGATCGATTGGTTCACAGAGAGTGAGGTCGGGCTGCTGATTGCATAGGTCAGCGTGTATGTGCCAGCCGCACCAGTGAGCTTCAGCGCGTTCGAAAGTGTTGCGACACCGTTCACCGCGTTGGCGCTGAGTGAGGTTCCCGAAAGGTTGCTGCCCGAGGCCGAGACAGTAACCGTCGAGCTCAGGTTGGTGACTGTGTTGTTGCTCTGGTCTTGAATCGTGATCACCGGTTGGGTCGCGAAGGCAACGCCGTTGACCGCACCGGCTGCTGCGGTGGCGATGGCGAGGTGGTGGGCAGCACCGAAGGTCAGCGCAATGGTCTGCGAGTCTGAAGCCAAGCTGCCCGAGGTGAAGCTCAGGGTGTAGGTCGCGGCGGTTCCGGTCAGGGTCAGCCCAGCGAAGCTTGCGACACCGTTGATCGGGTTCACCGACAACGAGGTTCCGGTGAGGTTAGCACCCGAAGCAGATACGGAAACGACGTCGTTGCTGTTGGTGACGGTGTTGCCCGAGATATCTTGGATGGTCACCTGAGGTTGAGTGACGAAGGCGACGCCGTTGACGGCGGTTGCCGCGGCACGGGTAATGGCAAGTTTGGAAGCAGCGCCGAAGGTGATGGTTACGGTGTTGGTAACCCCGGTGAGGCCAGCGGCACTCGCGCTCAGGCTGCGAGAGCCAATTAGACCGGTGAGCTTGACGTTTTTGCCCGTGAAGTCTGCGACACCGGCAACGGCATCCATGCTCACCGCGTTGTTAGCCACCGCCCCGCCGATGGTTGCATCACTTGAACTCAAACTCACGGTCGCTGTTGAGTTTGTGACGGTGTTGCCATCCTGGTCTTGAATGGTGGCAACCGGCTGAACGCCGAAGACCACGTCATTGACGGTTGACGCCGGCGAGGTCATCGCCAGGTGGTGGGCGGCACCGAAGGTCAACGCCAAGGTCTGGGTGGCCGAGGTCACACCCGGGGCCGAATAGGTGATCGTGTAGGTTCCGACCTGACCGTAGAGCTGGGTCTTGACCGAGTTGAGGGCGAAGTTCGCGACACCCGAGGCAGCCGAGCGAGTTGCGGTTCCGCCAATAGTTGCACCGGTCGAAGAGGCCGCGGTGACGGTGAGCGTGCTGTTTACGACCACGTTGTTTGAGACATCTCGAACCTCAAGCACCGGCTGAGTGGTGAAGGCAACGCGGTCGGCGGCACCGGCAGCCTGAGTTGTCAGGGTCAGGTGGTCGGCGGCGCCATAGGTCAAGGTGGCAACCTGAGTTGTGGTGATTGGCCCGGCAATCGCATAGGTGAGTGTGTAGTCACCGACGGTTCCGGTCAGTGCGATCGCCTTACCAGCAAAGTCGGCGACACCGGCCACCGCGTTCATCGAAGTGGTGCCCGAGAGGGTGCCAGCCGAGGCCGAAACGGTGACCGCTGCGGTCGAGTTTGCGACCGTGTTTCCATCCTGGTCTTGGATGGTGATCTTTGGCTGAGTGGTGAAAGCAACGGCGTTGATGAAACCGGCCGCCGGCGTGGTCTTTGCCAGCTGGTATGCCGCACCATATGTGAGCGTGAAGGTCTGGGTGGCGTTGGTCAGGGCACCCGAACTGAAGGTAAGTGTCTTCGAGCCGACGAGGCCATACTTGCCGAGCCCGGTGAAAGTTGCCACACCGTTTGAAGCAGCCACAGTGGTGGTTCCGGTTAGGTTGCCGCTGCTGATCGAAACGGTCACGTTGTCGCTTGCCGTGGCCACGACGTTGCCCGAGGCATCCTCGATGCTAACTGCCGGTGCGATGTCAAACGCCTGTCGGTTGACGAAACCAGTGGCCGAAGTGGTGAGCGCGAGTTGAGTCGGCGCACCCGGGGTGACCGTGATTTGCTGCGTGGTCGAAAGCGAAGACGGTGAGCTGATCGAATAGGTCAGCGTGTAGGTGCCCGCCGCGCCGGTCAGCTTGAGTGCGTTTACAAAGGTGGCAACACCGTTCACGGCATTAACGGTCAGCGAGGTTCCCGAGAGGCTGCTTCCTGAACTTGCGACTGTAACCGTCGAGTTCAGGTTGGTGACTGTGTTGTTGCTCTGGTCTTGAATCGTGATCACCGGTTGGGTCGCGAAGGCAACGCCGTTGACCGCACCGGCTGCTGCGGTGGTGATGGCCAGGTGGTGGGCCGCACCGAAGGTCAGTGCAATCGATTGGGTGTCGACGGCCAAAGAGCCCGAGCTAACGGTCAGGGTGTAGGTCGCAGCGGTTCCGGTGAGAATAAGACCGCTAAAGGTAGCGGTTCCGTTTGCAGGCGTCGCGGTCAAAGAGGTTCCGCTGAGGCTCGCGCCTGAAGACGAAATTGTGATCACATCGGTGCTGTTGCCCACGGTGTTGCCCGAAACGTCCTGAACCGTAACCTGAGGCTGGGTGACAAAGGCGACGCCGTTGACGGCGGTGGCTGCCGCACGGGTGATCTTCAACTGCGCCGCCGCACCATAGGTCAAAATCACGTTGCTTGCGGTGGTGATTCCGCCAGTGATGGTTGCGGTTAAGTTGTGCGAACCGATCAGGCCGGTTAGCTTGACTCCCCTGCCGGCAAAGTCGGCGACACCGGCTGTGGCGTTCAGCGCAACCGAGCCGCTGAGCAGGGTTCCGCCGATGGTCGCATCGGTCGAAGTCAGGGTCACCGTTGCGGTCGAGTCGGCAACCGTGTTGCCATCCTGGTCTTGAATCGTGACTACCGGCTGGTTGGTGAACGCAACGTTGTTGACCGCCGTGGTCGGATAGGTCATCGAGAGCTTATTTGCCGCGCCGAAGGTTAGGGTGAAGTTTTGCGTCGCCGAAGTTAGACCGGTCGAGGCAAAGCTGAGCACCTTGTCGCCGATGATGCCGGTCTTGCCAAGGTTGGTGAAGCTGGCCTGGCCGTTCACCGCAGCGATCGAAGTCGTGCCGGTGAGCCCCTGGGTCGAAGAACCACTTGCCGCGGCAACCGATGCGACAACGGTGGCCGATGAGCTCGTCACGGTGTTGCCATAGGCGTCTTGCACCAGGATGACTGGCTGGGTCGTGAAGTTGCTGCGGTTGCTGAAGCCCGCGGCCGGGGTCTGCAAGGCGAGCTGGCTGGCGTCACCCGGGGTGATGGAAATTCCACTCTGCGTGGTTGCGATGTCGGTTCCGTTGAAGGTGATTTTGAACGTGAGGGTGTAGCTGCCCGAGACCAAACCGGCGATGCCAAGGTTGCTGAAGGTTGCCACACCGGAGCCGTTGGCGGTCGCTGTCGCTGTGCCGACGATGGTTCCACCGGCCGAGACGGTTGCGGTCACGACGGCAGATGCTCCGGCACCAGTGGTCACCGGAGTGTTGCCAACCGTGCGAATTTCAACGATCGGCTGGGTGGTGAAAGCCTTTCCGGCAGCCATGGTGCCGCCGGCGTTGCGGGTGATCGTCAGGTGATCAGGGTCGCCATAGGCAACGGTGATTGAGGCCGAGGTGAAATTCTGGGCAGTGCTAACGCCGGTCAACGAAGCGGTCAGAGTCAGGGTTCCGGTTCCCGATGCCACGGATAGACCGGTGAAGGTTGCCGTGCCACCCGTCGAAGTCACCGAGGTTGAACCAGCCAGGGTGAAACCGGTGCTCGGCGCTACAGTGGCGGTGTAGGTCTTGAGGTTTTGGCTCGAGAGCACCAGGCCGAAGGCATCCTTGATTTGGACGGTCACGGTAGGGCTCAGGGCAACGCCAACGAACGCACTGGTCGGTTGTTGGTTGACGGTTGCGGTCGAGGCCAGGCCGAAGACGCCGGTGATCGAGTCGACGTTGCCCGGCGTGTAGGTCTGCCCGGTGGCCTCGGTGTAGCCAATGGTCGGGGTGGCAGCCGATGATGCGATGGCCAGGGTCGTGGTGTTGTTCTGACCGGCCAGGGTCACGTTTGCGCCGGCCGAAATACCAAGGTTAGCAATGACCACAGAGTTCGCCGCGGTTTCGGTTACCGAGCCAGAGGTGCGCAGCGCGAGGGTGCTGAAGGTGCTTGGGGCGAGTGCGCCGCCGACGGTGATGTTTCCGCTGTTGCTGCCACCTAGGGCGCCGATGCGAACGGTGCCGGCAGTCATCACGCCGAGCTCGCTGCTAGAAACATCCAGGGTTCCGGCTGAATCGCTGCCCGAACCGCTCAGGTTGATGGTGTTGGTGTTGGTGGTCGGGGCGATGCTGATGATGCCCGAGGTCTTGATGGCGCTTGCCGTGCTGACATAGAGGCTGTCGCCGGTGACCGAGATTGCGCCCGAATCTGAAGTGACGGTGCTTCCGGCCTTGTATCCCATGGATACGTTGCCTGAAATGTAGGTTCCGGTGGTTCCGCCATCGATGTTGATGGCTCCGTTTGCCGAGAGGATGTCGGCGCTAGAAAGGAAGACGCCGTTGGTGCCCGAGGTGGTGCTCGTTCCGGATAGGTTGATTGATCCACCACCGGTTGCTTTAAGCATCGCGATGTATGAAGCACCGCCGTTCGGGTTGATGACAAGACCAAATGCGGTCTGACCACTGCCCGAGTTAGTGGTGTTACCGATCATTGTGATGGCCGTGCCGGTGGCCTTAGCCGAGATGATCGAACCAGGTGAGCCTGAACCTCCGGAGACCGAGTCATAGACGGCAAGACCGTGGAAGAAACCGCTGCCGGTGCCCGAGCTCGAACCCTCTAGCCAAATCGCATCACCGGCATTGATGTTGGTGCCTGGTGAAATGTAGGTTCCGCGGCCATAGGCAGACTTGCCCTTGATCGTGATTGCACCGGTGCCCGAGTAGACGTTAATCGCGTTAACGATTGAGCCGGCCGTTCCGAGCAAGACGCCGTTGGTGTTTCCGCTCGAGTTTCCGAAAGCATAGCCACCAGGTGCACCGTTATTGTCAACACCTCCGGCGAGAGTGATTTGGCCACCGGTCGCGGTTAGCAGGTTGCTGCCGTTTGCCGAGTTCAGGTTTGAATAGTCGGCGACGGCGATGGCGCCGGCCGAGTTTGCATCCGAGTCAGACCAAAGGGTCAAGCTGCCGCCATTGGTCTGAATGTTGCGCGGCGTTCCGCTCGCGCCGCCGGTGACCGAGATGTCGCCGGTGGTCTTGACGAGCAGGCTTGCACCTGATGCGGTCGAGGTCAGATCGGCATTCAGGGTTGCCGAGGCGCCGTATACCTGGATGTTTCCGGCCGCACTCACCGGAGCGTTTAGGGTCATGGCCTTGTCGTTGCCAGTCTTGCCCCAGCGGAAAGCGGTGGCGTCGGCCACGGCAACATAGGTCGCCGGCCAGGTTTGCGCGGCCGAGAAGACGCTGCTGCCCGACTCGGCAATCAGCGGACCACTGCAACGCAAGGTGGTGGTTGCTGTCGCAAACGTGATTGAGTCGGCGCGAAGGGTGATGCCGCCGGTGCAATCACCAGTGTTGGCTCCACCGATGGTGTTGGTGTCCGCGGCCGAACCAGAGGTGAGTTGAATGTTCTTGTTGCCACCGTCGAGAACGACCGCCCCCTTGGCCAACACCTTGACGTGGGTTAGAACAATTGACGAGACGGTCGAGCCAGCCGCGGTGGTCGCGTTGATTTGAAGGCCACCACCGGTTCCGGTGGCGCTAATCGTGGTCAGGTTGAGACCCGAGTTGTTTGACGAGTTGAAACCCCACGCGTTGGCGCCAGAGGAACCCTGGCTGTTCGCGTTGATCACAATGGCCGAAGCAGTGGTGTTCGCCGAGGTGATTGTGGTCGTCGAAACCGCACCACCACCAGAAACTTCGACACCCATCGAACTGGTTGCGGCACCTGCACCAGAGGTGGTTCCGGTGATTGCGATGGTTCCGGTTCCTGAGTTGATGTTGGTTCCGTTGGTGATGGTCACACCGTTGGCCCAGTTGACGTTGGCTGCGGAGTAGCCATTGATCACGATGTTGCCGCCGCCGGATAGTATGTCGACGTTGCCAGCCGCCTGGTTTAGGCCCACGGCAACTCCGCGGATGTATGTTGCTCCATAGCCGACGGCCGCGCCCGACGGTGCAGTTTCGGTTGCCGAGCCACCACCGGCAAGGGTGATCGCACCACCCGTCGAGTTCAACTTGGTGAAGTCACCGAGCACTATGGCTCCGTTGCCGCTGGCATCCGAGTTAGACCAAAGAGTGATTGGCGAACTTGCCGTGGTTAGCGTGTTTCGGGTGGTGGTGTTGGTTCCACTCGAGATCAAGACATCCTGGGTTGCCTTGAGAAGAATTGCTCCGGTTGCGCTTCCGGTGGTGGTCAAGTTGACCCCGGCGGTAATCGTCTTCGCATAGACAGAAATCGGCCCAAACGAGGTGATGGCCGAGCTGAGGGTGACATCCGAGGCATTTTGAGTGGCGCCAGAGACGGTGTTGCTGGTTCCGGACTGACCAATCGTCACGCTGCCCACGTTTCCACCGTTGACACCTGCCACGCCGGAGAAAACCCAGGTGGTGCCGATGGTTTGAGCCGAACTGAATGACTGTGAAGAAGGCTGAATGGTCACGGCTCCAGCAGTCTTTAGATTGGTTGTTCCAACCGAGGTCACGTTGTCGCCGGTGATAGTGACAGAGCCGGTTGCCGAACCTGCCGAGGTTGCGCCGATATTTGAGGTGAGACCAGTTGCCGAGGTGACCACACCCTTGGTGCCACCGTTCAGGGTGATGTTTCCGGTCGAGGCCAAAATGTCGGCACCCGAAATATAGATGGCACCTGGGTTGGTGCTGTTCAAGACCGCAGATGAACCGGTGAGCACGATGTCGCCACCGCCCGAGGCGTTTATTACCAGACCTGCCGCCGTTGACCAGCTTCCAATTCCGCGTTCACCACCGGCCGTGGTGACGGCACCGGTTGCGGTTCCAGTGATTGAAATCGCGGTTCCAGAGGTGGCTGCCGACAAGATCTTGGTTTGCTGAGTGGCGGTGCCCGGGTCGAGCTCGATGCCATTGCCACTCTGCGAGTCACTCTTGCCATCCATGGTGACCGTCGAAGTGCCCGCGTTGATGGTGACGCCGCCGTAGGTCAGGATTCCCCAGCCAGCGCTGCTTCCGGTTACGGCCTGACCATAGATCGAAATCGGGCCGTTTCCAGAGTTCAGGCTCACGTTGGCATCGGTGTTTAGCGCCGAGGTTCCGAAACCGACGCCCGAGGTGCTCGCGGTAGCGGTGTAGGCGTGACCGGTAGGGATTCCGTTTGCATCCACCTGAGTGGTTCCGGCCAAAACGATGCGACCACCGCTGGTTGAGATCGACGAAGAGTTGCCCATCGAGATTGAACCAACCGTGGATGAGCCCTCTGCTGCCAAGTAGCGCGACCAGAGCACCACGCCTCCACCGGCGGTGGTGATTGACTTGGATGCGGTGACTGGGATGTTTGCCGAAGCGCGAATCACAATCGGTGCAGAGCTGCTGGTGTTTGCGGCTAGGTTTGCTGCGATGGCGGCGTCACCGCTCGTAGCGGTAATACTGATTCCACCCGAACCAGCCGAGGTGATCGCACCTGTTCCCGAGAATGAGGTTCCAGTGACCGACACGTTTCCGTTTGCATTCAGCGTTCCGGCACCCGAGTAGGCGCCAGTGCCAGCAATAGTTATATTTCCGCCGGCGGTGGTGCTCTGGTTGCCGCTGACCGTGATCGCTCCACCATAAGCGTCGATGTTTCCGGCCACAGAGTTGGTGCCCGAAACCGTCATCGCGGCGGTGTTAGTGCTCAGACCCAAGCCCAGATAGCCGATGTTTGAGGTCGACATGCCGCTGCCGAAGGTTTGAGCCGTGCTGAAGCTGGTCGAGTTGTTTACCAAATAGACCGAGTTGGCGTTTTGGAAGGCCGTTGCGAAGCTTGGCAAAATTATGTTGTCAGCGCGCAGGCGAACGGTGTTTGCTTTGGCCGTCGACGAAGAGCCACCAATTGAGTTGGTCTGAGCGACGCCATCCTGCCCAAAGTCGATGGCCTTGGTGCCACCGTTCATGGTGATATTTCCACCATTAGCCAGGATGTTGGCACCATTCAACGAAATTGCTTGGGTGGTGTTCGGCGATGAGGTGCCAACCATGCTGATGTCGCCGCCACCCGATGCGGTGACGTTTAGCACGCTGCTGCCAGACCAGTTGACGATGCCTCGAGCGTTGGTCGAGGTCGCGCCGCTGCCGACGACTCCACTGATGTTGATCGCCGTGCCCGAGGCCTTGCTTGACGAGATATTCGTGGTCAACGCCGAAGCCCAGTTGAGCTCGATGGCGTGACCGTTGTTGGCACCGGTTGGCGCATTCGTATAGGCGTCGATCACCACGGCACCCGAGCCACTGTTGATGTTCAAACCACCCCAGGCCAAGATGCCCATGGCGCCACCACCGTCATAGGTGGTCTTGCCACGGATGGTGATGTCACCGCCGTTGGATGTGATCGCTAAGCTTCCGTTGGCTGCGGCGGACGTGCCTAGCGCAACACCGGCGGTATAGGTTGCGCCATTGTTGAGTGCATATGTAGTTGGCGCGGTGTCTGTGGCCGCAGTCGAACCACCGAGATAGATTGGGCCACCCTGCGAGGTGATGTCGGTGTAGTTACCGACCTTGACCGCACCAGTGCCCGAGGCATCGGCATTTGACCAAAGGTAAACAGGCGCGGTGCTGGCCGTACCGGTTATCGTCACAGGTGTTCGGGTCGCCGACGAACCGTCGTAAACCACAACATCCTGGGTTGCCTTCACGATGATGCCGTTGCCCGAGCTTTCGGAGGTAGTCACACCGCCCTTTAGGCCGAGGGTGCCACCGTAAACCGAAATGTCACCCGTTGCCGACATCTTATCTAGATAGACATCCGCGCTATTTTGGTTGGCGCCGCTGGTGCCGGCCTTTCCGATGACCACGTTCTTGTAGGTGGTCGGGAACGAAGCACCCCAGTCTGAACTGAAATTCTGTGTGCGATCGAAGCTGGCCGAGTTCGGCTGAAGAGTCAGGTTTCCAGTGTTTCTGACTGTGGTTGACCAGAGCACGATCGAATCACCGGTGACCGACACATCAGAACTGCTTGATGTCACTCCAATGCTCGGATACGCGGTGAATCCCGTGCTTTTCGCAGCCGAGAGCGCTCCTAGGCTGTTCGCTTGACCCGTACCTCTGGTGTTGAATCGAACCGAATGGTTTCCGGTTCCAGAAACACGCGCGCCGGTGATGGTGATCGGGCCGCTGTTTGAGACCACGTTGACATAGTTGAGCTCGAGAATATCTGATTCCTGACTCGTTCCTCCCGACCAACTGCCACCAACTGCGCTCGCGTTTCCTTGCTTACCCGAAAGGGTGATTCCGCCGCCGTTTGGGGTCGCGATGTATGCTCCCGAGCTGTAGTAACCCTCAATGGCTTGAGCGTAAACCGAACCTCCGCTGTTGCAGCTGCTGGTGTCGCCGATCAATCTGATTGCGTCGGTGGCCGACGAGTTCGAGACTAAGTAGTCCGCAGTTCCGCCGTCGCCACCCCAGGTGAGTGCGATTCCTCGGTGCCAGTTGGCGGTGCACGAGGTTGGCGCCTTGCCAAAGACTGCGATTTTACCCGCGTCGGAATACATGAGTCCACCGCGCAACGAGACCCCATAGTCATCATCGCCGGCCACAGCTGAACCCTGACCAGCGATGAAAACATCGCCACCGCCCGAGTTGACCTGATAGTTGGTCAAAATGTCAACACCGGCGTTCTGGCCAAATCCCGAAACACCCTCGGCATAGTTATCCGGGGCACCATCGTTTGCGGTTCGACCGGTTATTTCGCTGTTCAGCGCGGCTCCATCATCCAAGCCACCGGCCATAGTGATGTTTCCACCGGCTGATTTGACGGTGTTCGTGTCGCTCAAATAGATGCTGCCCACACCATTGTTATCCGCATCCGACCAGAAGGTCACGTCTGCACCGCCGGTCTCAAAGGCGACGGTGCTCAGGGTGTAAACCTTGTCATTGGCTTTGAGCAGAATTCCGGTGTTGCGAGTCGCACCAGCCGACTTTGCCATTGTGGTCTTTATCGAACTATTCGCGTTGATGACTACGTATTGACCCTGAACACTAAATTGTCCGGTTAGGGTCGCGGTTGCCTGAACGGTTACCTGCCATGCTGCCGAAAGGTGGGCAATGGAGACCGAAGAACAGCCGTCAAACTTGTGGTTGATGTAGCTTGGCGCTTCGATGAAGTCGGCTGCTTTGGAATCGAGCGAGACAGTGCCTGTGGTTCTGAAGTTAACCTGGGTGGATCCGCTCCAGTTTCGGTCGCCTACGACAGTGATGTTGCTCGATGAGCTCCCGGTAGGGATCGCACCGAAGTTCGTAGTTGCACCGTAACCGTCTACGATTCCGCGAGCGCCTCCGTCAATCTTGATTGCACCAGAGGATGAAGTTATGTCTGCCGCAGCAAGGTAAACACCCCAGTCACTGCCGACACCGTTGATATTGATGTTTCCCGTGGTAGTCGAAATGGTTGAGGCAGAAAGTATGTAAACGCCTTCACCTGATGTGCCGGTTCCAGAAATCGTAATTGGGCTTGTGGTGGCTGAGAAAGTTGAGTTCTGAATTTGCACGGCGTGGCCCGCATAAGGACCGGAGGTAAGCGAGATGCCTCCGCTGGTTGAATTCACCCTCACGCCGTTGAAGTAGCCCTGACCAGAACCGCTCATGGATATGTTCCCGCCGGCCTGCAGATTGGCCGTTGGGGCGATACTTGTTCCGCCTGAGATCGAAATCGTCGAGCCAGCGGTTAAGGAGCCTGCGCCAGCATAGGCTCCGGTCAGAGTGACACCGATCGAAGTTTGTGCCGAAACAGCCTTATCCAGGGTGACTGAACCACCGGTGGTGTTGACTGCAATCGCTGCGGTGCTCGAGGTCAAAGTCGCACCAGTGGCAGTCGATATGTTTGCTGAACCCGAAAGAGTAATGTTTCCAGTTGCTGAAATCGCACCAGTTGGGGCAACAGAGGTGCCGCCGCTAATTGAGACCGCCCCAGCTGTTGCCGTCAGCGCACCAGCACCTGAATAGGCGGCAGTCGGCGCAATCGCGACCGATGTTCCAGATAGTGAGGCACTTGAAGTTACGTTCTTGCCATAAACAGATACGGCACCCGTGGTCGACCCGTTAACCGTCGAATTAACTGCGGCCGATAGCGTGACGTCTTGAACCTCGGTGGTCTTTCCATATCTAAAAGACCCACTCGTTGTTGGGATTCCCCAGTATGAGGTCGAGCTGAAAGATGTTCCGGCAGATTCTGCGACCACATTTCCACCGGTGTTAATGGCCGTCGTGGTTGTATTATCTGAGTCAATGTACGTAGTTGCCTTGAGCAAAACATCGGCCGTCGAACTGGTCACATAGCTAGATCCAGCCTTGGCTCCGATGTAAACCTCGCCGCGGCTCATATATCCAACGCCGAGCCAACTTGGCCCGCCATCCAGGGTGATTTTGCCAGATGTGGACAAGACCTGAGTTCGGTCTAGAGCCAGGCCAACCCATGAGCCCGCACCGTTTCCGGTCATGTTGATGGCGCCACCGCCGTTTGCGACAACATAGACGTTCGCAGTTGTTCCATAGCGATTTATCGAAAGAGCCGCATAAGAAGGCGCATTCGCCGAGATGTCGATAGCGGTTCCCGTGGTCTTCTTTGAAAGGAAAACGGTGTCGCCTACGTTATCTTCGCCGATAGTTGCGGCCCATTCGGCGGAAGATGTGTTGTCACCGCGAACGGTGATCTGCCCCTGGCCCGAGTCGGCGATGAAGTCACCGCCCGAACGATAACCAAAGTAGTTTCCAGATGGAGATTTTCCGTAGAGGTACTGGTCGCCGCCACCGGAATAGATTCGTATGTAGTTGTAGATGCAAATACCGTAGCTATTATTTGTTCCACCCATTGTCGCGCCCGTAGGGTAACCGTTGGTTGTCGCGGTGCCACCGGCGATGGTGATTCTTCCGCCACCGGTTGCCTGGGCAGCCCTACGGCCATTGGTCGAGTCCAGAACCGTGTAGTTTCCGAGGGTGACCGAACCATCCGTTCCACCAGCCGAGACAGTCCAGAAGGTGATGTCGCCGTTGTCGGTAACAAACTTTGTGGCGGCGGCGGCCGAGTCTTGTGAATCTGCCTGAATCCACATCCTGGTCTTTACTAGGATGGCGCTTCCAACTAGCCCGGTCGTGTCAAGTCCTGCAGTCTTTGCAAACGATGCAGAGTTGGCCAACAAACTGATCGGGCCAGCAGCAGCAATCGCCGAGGTCACGGTCAAGGCCTGCGTTACGGTTGCGGTGCCAATTCGAATCGACTTCGAGGTAGTTCCGAATGAGAACCCGGTGGTGGTTACCGCCGCCGCAAAGTCGGTCGCTGCAGCCGGTGGTTCAATAACCTTGTCACCGGTTCCGCCGAGTGTGACGGTGTTGCTGGCCGCAACCGATGGTTTTGAAAGCTGAAGGGTCACCGAACCGCCCGATGAAATCGTTGCGGTTTCAAGCGTTGTGGTTGATCCTGCCGAACCCTTGATAGTGATGGCGCCGCTGGTGCTAGAGACGGTGTTGTTTCCGCTCAGGAACCAAAGGTCCATGCAGTTCGAGGTTGTCGTGGCCCGACCATCCATTGTGATGGCACCGGTCGCTGAGCTGACGGTTGCCTTATACATGAGGATGCCTCGACGATTGACGTTGGCGTTTCCCGTCGAATCACCGAGCATGTTGATGTCACCGGTTGTGGTGGTGATGGTAGCTAGATGAGCCGCGTCATTCGCTCCAGTGAAAATTCCGTAGTGGTTATTGGCCGTGTCTGTGTTGGTGGCATCGACCTTTCCGTTCACGGTGATCGTTCCGCTGGTGGCAGCCGTGCTCGAACCGGCGTTAAACATGACACCCTGGCGCGTTGTGGTTGTAGTCGCGGCTTCTTCACCACGAATCACAATGGCTCCAGCACCCGTTGAAATGCCTCCAGAAAGGTAAACACCGGTTTCGTTAGTGCTAGAAGTTCCCTTAGCCCAGGATGTCGTGTAGTCGGTTCCGCCCGAAAGTGTTAGGGCACCGCCGCTGGTTGCAATTGACGAGGTTGCCGCGGTAACAATGCCACCGCCGCGTGCCGTGGCCGCATCGGTGTCAGACCAATACAGCGCCGCACCGCCGTTTGTCGAAACCGTGGAAGCGCCTTGGATGATGTTTCCAGTCGACTTGAGCGTCAACGTCTTCGCCGCACCGGTCACCGAAAGGTTGGCATTTAGAGTCATGTCGCCGGCGCTAGCGGTTAGTGCCATGTTGCCCGCCGCGGTCCAGGCCTTTGGCAGGGTGAAAGTCGGGGCGGTGAAGGTGAAGTTTCCGCCCGAGTTGACGATTAGGTTGCCGAGGTTTTCACCACCCGAGGTTGCAGTGGTCGAGGTAATCGAGACGTTTCCGGTGCCGCTGGTTGACACGGTGCTGTCTCCCGTGACCGCAACCAGCGCGCTGTTCGCGCCGGCGTTGGCATCGGCGGTGAGCGAGACGTCTCCGTTGACCGCCGAGATTGTCGCGTTTTCCAAGAGCACGGCCTGTTCGATGCTGCTGGCCTTGCTGGTTTTTCCGGTCATGGTGATGGTGCCGGTGCCGGTGGTGGTGACCGTTGGGAACGGTGTGGTCGAAGCACCACCGATTCGAAGCGCTCTGAATGCGCCTCCGGTGGCCGATGAGTTTGACTCGATCAGACCGTTCATGATGATGTTTCCACCGGCGGCGCTTATGTTTCCGCCTGAACTGACATAGATACCGGCCGAGTCCATGGTTCCGGTTCCCATCGCACCGCGCATGGTTATCGAAGCACCGCCAGAGCTAACCGAACCCGAAACATAGATGCCGGCGTTGTCGCCGACGGTCGTGCCGTTGAGGCCTCGGGCATAACCGCTCGTGTTAGTCCAGTCTCCACCGGCCAGGATGATTGGCGCACCCTGGGTGATGAGGCTCGCATAGACACCAATGTTTCCGCCGTTGGCTCCGGTTCCGGCATCCGCATTCGAGAGGATGGTTACCGGCCCATTATTGGTGGTGATCGTGCCACCAATCCAAACGCCGCCGTTGCTTGCGAATTTGATTCCTCGCGAAGCGGTGGTTGCGGTCACCGGATAGTTCACCGTGATGTTGCCAAATGAATACAGGTTCGAGCTAGCCGAGTTGATCTGTGCCGCAAGGTCGGTCGGGGTGATGTTGACCGTGCCGGTGTTGGTTGTGTAGTAGGTGTTGTTGATCCAGGTTCCACCGGCCGTTGAGGTTCCGGTGTTTACGGTCACCGCCGCTGGGATAGCCGACAGGGTTTCGGTCGCCGAGAAATACCCGGTGGCCGAATAGGTCATGGTTGAGCCTGCGAGTGTGCCGGTGGCATAAGTCGGGGTCAGACCGCTGAAGGTTGCGGTTCCGGCCAATGCCGAAGCGGTCGAACTGGCCAGGCTGGCAAGAGAGTTTGCGGCGGTCACCGTTGCGTTTCCGCCGTCGGTCAGGGTGACAACAGGCTGGGTGGCCAAGGCGAAACCAGACTGGGCGCCGGCGGCGCCGGTCGAAATATTGATTTTGTTTGCGCGCACCCTGAAGGTTGCCGATGCCGCGGAGGTGTTGCTGAACTGGTCGGCCGCCGTGACGTAGAAATAAAGGTCTGTGGTCGAACCGATGCTGAGGGTGTAGGTGTAGGCACCCGTGCCCGATGCGGTCGTGGTTCCGACCAGAGTTCCACCCGTGTTCGAGTTGGTGCTGTTCGAATAAACGGCAACCGTGGCGTTGGCCTCGGTGGTTCCCTGAAGCACCGGCGAGGTGTTAGCGGTGATGCCGTCGGTGGTCGAGACACCGGTGTCGGTTGCGGTGGTCAGGGTCGGGGCCGCTGGGGTGGTCGGTGCGGTCTGGTCGTTGGTCACGGTGGCACCCTGGTTATATAGCCAGGATGTCGGAATCACATTCCAGTTGACGTTGTCGGTGCTGTACTTAATGAACACAACGTCGCCACCACCCCATTCGCCGAACTCGGCTCGAATCGGGTAATACTTGCCAGCTGATACAGCACCAAGGTCTGCCGAAGACCTAGCAGTGGTTCCCTGGATGTAGTTGTTGTTTACGGTGGCATTAGCCATCGAAAATGATGATCCCGTGGCTGCGGCCGAACCAAAGAATAAGGCCGAGCCATCATCCGAGCTGATCTGCAAATAGAGATGGCTTATGTCGACATCAGGCTTTAGGTAACCCAGGAACAGCGCCGAGTAGTAGTCGAGGCTCGAGGTGTCGCCCGCGTTGTAGGTCTTTGTTGTGTTGTTGGTGTTGTAATACTGCGAGGCAGACCACTGGTTGCCGATGTCGGTGGTGATCATCGACATGTTGGCGTTTGCATAGCCCTTGTCTTCGAACCAGGTCGCAACGTTTGACTTGTCACCGAAGTAATAGCTCGAGTCGGCGTTGTTGCTGTTGTGGAAGATGTAGGTCTGCAAACCGGCCGTTGGGGCAGCGGCAGATGCTGAGGTCGGCGGAAGCAGAATTCCAACCATCGCGGCCAGGGCAAGAACACCGAAAGCCAAGACCGGGGTGCGGCGATCAGACAGCCTGCGACCGAGCACTCGCCAGCCCGCGATTAGGTAGGCCAAAGCAGGCAAAACAAAGCGAACTAGACGCTTCATCGAACCTCCCTTTGACCTAGAAACTGCGGAAATCCGGGTATGCCAAGGCAGACCCGAACAACCTTCTAGTCTAGGTTTAGGGTTGTCCCCCACGTGGGGGATACGGGGTTAACCACAGTCCGGTCTATTGCCAAGACAAACTATTGCCCAGACAAAGAAAAACCCCGCTCGACCGAAGTCGAACGGGGTTTTGCCGTGAAGCGGGTTATTACTTTAGAACAACCTTTGCGCCAGCGCCCTCTAGAGCAGCCTTTGCCTTCTCAGCAGCGTCCTTGTTTGCGCCCTCTAGAACGGTTGCAGGTGCACCGTCAACAAGAGCCTTTGCCTCGCCTAGACCTAGGTTGGTCAGTGCGCGAACTTCCTTGATAACTGCGATCTTCTGGTCGCCAGCTGACTCAAGAACGACGTCGAATGAGTCCTTCTCTTCAACAGCAGCGGCAGCAGGTGCAGCTGCAGCAGCAACAGCAACTGGAGCAGCAGCGGTTACGTCAAAAGCCTCTTCGAAAGCCTTAACGAACTCTGAAAGCTCGATTAGTGATAGTTCCTTGAACGCGTCGATTAGCTGTTCGGTTGACAACTTTGCCATTTGTTTCTCCTATTTATTGGAAAGATTTGTTACGAGTTTTGTGAAGCTGGGGTTTCTTAGGCTGCTTGCTTTGCGCGAAGCGCGTCGACAGCGCGAGCTGCCTGAGCAAGTGGGGCCTGGAAAGTGTAAGCTGCCTTGAACATCGTTGCCTTGAACATTCCAGCGGCCTTGGCCAATAGAACTTCGCGGGATTCGAGATCTGCAAGCTTCTGTACCTCTGCAGCTGAAAGTGCAACGCCGTCTAGGACACCGCTCTTAACAACTAGTAGAGGATTTGCCTTAGCAAAGTCACGCAGAGCCTTGGCAACTGAGACTGCGTCTCCGGTTGCGAAAGCGAGAGCGGTTGGTCCGAACAGCTGGCCGTCAAATGCGGTTACTCCAGCGTTCTTCGCAGCGATCTCAATAAGAGTGTTCTTTGCTACGGCGTAGGTTGCGTCGGCACTGATTGAGGTGCGCAGCTCTTTGAGCTGTGCGACAGTGAGTCCGCGGTACTCGGTTAGAAAGACGGCGTTTGAGTTCTGGAATAGACCAGTAAGCTCAGCTACCTTCTCGACCTTGTTCGCCATGGCGCTCCTTGATTTCTTATGTCGGTAGCCCCGGGAAATAAAAAATGCTCCGGCGCAGACGCACGGAGCAGAAAAATTCACGAA
>Ga0213921_1000249_pt1 | contig 20773 bp, 16 predicted proteins | sample McNCre2017MG_FD_165041 | JGI IMG/M metagenome (GOLD analysis project Ga0213921, IMG submission 165041) | Freshwater microbial communities from McNutts Creek, Athens, Georgia, United States - 20-17 MG | ecosystem: Environmental > Aquatic > Freshwater > Creek | place: USA: Georgia | collected...
ACATCTTATAAATCGCAGACGTTGAATCCTGAACGTCGCCAGAGTGGTAGTCCAAACCGCAAGCTGTAGCAAAGCCTATCAAAGAGCTGCTACCTACAGCGGGCGTGGTAGTATCCCACAATTCCACAACAGGACGTTCGTCAACTAATGGCAGTGCAGTTAAGTCGCCCGCCAGCATATAATTAGACGGATTAACAGGCGTGTTGATAAGTCCACTTTGCTGGGTTGTTCTTGCTTTGTCTATTGCCAAATGCGTAAAGTTTCCATTTGAAACTTCATAGCCGTTGATCATTGCAGACCCAGGATGCAACCGCATCACCAACTTACTTTCGAGACCACCTTCCGATTCTAGATACACCCCACCGTTATTATTAGAATTTAGATGTTGTAGTAAGTCGTATCCGTATTCTTTGGAAACATAATTTCCAGACTCTTGATAAGTTCGTTGGGCTAAAACTTTCATCACTTCGCCGTATGCTGTTCGATCTACTTGAGATTCGATAACGCCGGCTTGAATTGAGGCAAGTTCTATGAATTGCGTGCTCGCTTCAAAAGAATGCGGACGCGACACTAACACAAGATCCATCTTATATCTGTGTGCGCCTGGCGCCATAAAGTTGCTCGAACCCATGGCAGGATCCAGCAACGTGGGGTCATCAGATTCAGAAACAAACAGAGGAACCACTTCAAGGTAAATTTTGGCGGACGGTGTAGAACTGAAAGCGTCGACCACGATGGTCTGAGCGTTTACTCGGCAAAAGTAACCGTTTTTATAAAATGCACCGTCTTCGATATGAGCGACGGTTGCTCCGCCAGTGGGCGATGCAACATTTTGAACCTGTGCCCAGTCTATAGAATTAACAGTGATCACTTCATTTGCAATCACAGACGACACATCTAAATTCACTCCACCGTTAGCGATAACTTTACCAATGATAGTTGCAGGATTTGTGCCTTGTTCTTCAGTAGCAGCAACGATCTGCATAGACACTCCTGAAGTTTTTCCCACTACCACCATCCCAACAACATCTTGTGGCGTTACTCTGACACCGTTAAACGTCGAATATAGCTTAACGTGAGTCGTTTTGAAATCTACAGTATTTCGACCGGGTGTAACCATATCTCCGTCTTTGAAGACGTGGTCACCCAGAACCCCTAACTGGTGCTGAAGAATGCTTTGAAGTGTATTTAACTCTCTAGCCTGAACCCCTCTACCCGGTCTAAACAGAACCTTGTAGAACTGTTTAGCAGGGTTAAAATCGTCGTAATATGGTTTCATCCCAACGGTGTTAATTGCCATGTTATTCTTTCAATTGTGTATTATGTGTAATTTAGCAGCTATACCTTACGCCATTCTGCCAATGCAAGTCTAGCCCTGACTCCAGAAACCGCCCAAGAAGATATTAGTTCGTTCACGGGTATTCCAGCATTAACCATATCATCAACGTCCTTCTGTGTAATGTGCTTCGGGTATATAACAACTCTAAATCCGGCGTCTATCGCGTGATGAATTTTCTTTACAGCTATTGGTGATCTTGGCTCGTTATCAAATACTAAAATCAATCGTCGTTTGTCGAAATAATGTAATGCAGATTCTAAATTTGCATCTGCCGTAGCGATCGAATTTTGCACAAACAGAGATTTTATAGGCCCTTCGAATACATAAACGTCTTCACCCGATATGTCATCAACGCCAAAACATTTTGTAACACCCTCGTCAAATTTAACAGTTTGGTATCTAAAACTTCCTGTTATATATCTAGCTTGGATATATGCAATTTTACCACCAACGACAAATGGTATCACGATGGCGGGCAATTCTAACAAGCCGTTAGTATATCCGATATCTAACCCCACATTCTCAACGATCTTCGATATCAATTTCTTGAAGTTGCTAGTGAACCCTAGCTTAGACCATTTACTTTCTGGTATTCCCCTACTCCTGACATATTGAACAGCAACTTCAGAAGCGGAAATCGGAATCACAGCTCGATCGACATTACTCTTATGAAGATGTGCAGTGGTAGTGGCCGGAACTACATTCTCAGGCTCACTTGTTCTTGGGGTGGATCTTAGTGCATCTATAAGTAGTTCGTTATATAACAACCTATGGTATTTCTTTAAGAAAAATGTGAATGTGTGTGCAGCCCCACAATTCTGACATTTATACCACCAGTTATTGTCGGATTCGTAGATATACCCCCGTCGAAGATTTTGTCTTCGTTTAGAGTCCCCACAGATTGGACAACGAAATGCGCAGACGCTTTCGCTAGTCCACGAAAATTTTTCCAAAAATGGGGATACCCTAGATATATATTGCTTCTGGAGGTAGGGTTGTATTGTTAGCTTATAATTAGACATTCTTTCATTATAAGGCAAACTTGCAATTCAAACTACTGCACCTCGAAACATTCTTTCTGCCAACCTCTGGAGCGTGTTTTCTTGACTTCTGGGCTGTGGCGAGCTCACTATGGTGGATCGTTGCGCCTGGCCTTGCGAATTTACAATCACTGGCGTTGAAGTTATGTTTCGGACTGCGACAGATTCCTTTTTGCTGGTTGCGACTTCCCTACTTTGTTGAATCGCGTTATCTGTCAAGTCCGCAACATTCTTCTTACGAGCTATCAGTTCAACCTGTTTATTTGCTTCTAGTTGAGGGGTTGCAGATTCCTTCTCTTCGATGGAATTTATGGGTTGATATGTGTGTTTATTTGCTTCTAGTTGAGGGGTTGCAGATTCTATAACGTTACCATGCTCATCAACAGCCTTCAACATCGCATTTTGCTTATCAAAGATTGTGGGCGTGTGCGCGACTTTTGTCGCAGTTTGTTCAGCTTCAACTTTCGCACGCTTTGCTTTAGCGGCGGCGATCGCTTGCTGGTATCTAGGATCTTTCTCTCTAGCAGCTTCTAGTTCATCTCCTGTAGTGATGTGCCCAAATAACCCCTCAACAGCATTACCTGCGACATTCCTAACGGTGTCAGAGCCATTGTATAACATTGTCCCTACACCCGCGCCCAATGCGCCAGCGGCGGCTGAACCCAATGCCACAGTGCCAGCTCCTAATGCACTGACGCTAGTTCCTAGCGTCCCCAATAACCCGGATGCACCAGCAGCAGCGATAGACGGTACCGCACCACCTGCGGTATCCCCTAATAGCGAAGTTGGGACTCGATCCTTTAGTTTTTCTACCAACCCTTTAGCTTTAGATTTTACTGCATCTTTCGCCGAAGAATACTTTTCAGTTGCCTTCGCAGCCTTTTCCTTAACTACATCAAGTTTTTCTGATAATGTAGATGTGCCACCTTTTTTGGTTTCTGTTAAGTGCTCATCGATTTGACCTAGTTCTTTAACAATCTCACGCTTCTCATCGGTTGGTTTAGCTTTTACCTCAGGAAGAGTGTTATCGCTCAGAACGGTGGAACGAGCTTTTTCAATTGCATTTCGTAATTCGTCAATACTAGAGGAAATAGAATCTACGTTTTCGGACTGTTTTACACCGTGAGACTTAAACAAATCTTTAGAATGGTGTTGGAACTCGTCCGCGGTTATGTTACCTGCGTTTAAATTTCTCTCTAAAGTTGACAGAGTTGTTGCGCTAGAATCTATTTTTTCAATCTTAGCATTTCTGAGACGTTCTGTAGTTTCAGCAAGTTCAACGTCCTTGATTTTAGTCGTGTCTTGCTCTGACAACCCCTCTAATTTTGAAGTTCCTTCGAGGTAAGTTTTTCTTGATATTTTCCCAGCATTGAACGCCTTTTCTAAAGCATCGAACTGGAACTTATGCTCTTTGATACGTTCAGCTTTTGCTTCCTTTGCGGCGCGCTCTTTTTCAACTAACTCATCGTGAGCTCTATCCTCATCGGACTTGAGCATGTCTAATAACGTGTCCTTGATGCTATGAAGCTGCTCAATAGTCTTCATGGCACCAGATTCATAAATTTTAGATAGTGCTATATCCTTTAGATTATTACCTAACTTTCTAAGGGCGGACGGCTCTGCCGTCGAAACATCCACGCCTTTAGAAGTTGGTGTCTTCTTAACAACTTGTTGTAGTGTGTCGTTGCTCGGTTGAACCGTAGAGGCAGCTTTTTCAACCGCTTCGCTTTGAGCTACTTCAGAAGAGACAGGCAGTGCAAGATTTGAAATGGTCTTGCCAATTTCAACAGGGGGTGAAGAGGTAGAAGTAGGGTTTGGAATGGTAACGGGATCTGTGGTAACTACATCCGTTATCAACTCCTTTGTAGGCTGAGGTGTAGTTGAATTATCCGGCGTAACGTGACGTAGCACGGATTTAGATGTCCGTGCTACGCGTTCAACTCTTCGTGTTTTTGCAATTTTCATAATAACTCCCAGTATTATGAATTTATGCGATTACTTTTTAGCCTTTTCTGCGATTCTGTCTAATAACAATTCGACATAAACATCTCGCTCGAAAGGTATCATAGTTTCTAATTCTGTGAGGGACCACCCAAAAGCATCCCTTAACACCAGATTCAACTTATAGATTTCGTGCAACGTGATCGTGTTGCACGCTATGGAAAAAAATCTGCCACGCTTTCCAAAGTTAGTTTTGAAACATTCTTACATTTCGGGCATGTCAACACAATTTCTGCCTTTAATGTGGGCATGTCGGACTTCAATACGGCTTCGATTTCCGTCTTCTTAGAAAGTGGGATGTTTAAGTACCATTCTTTAAATTCTCCATAATCTACATCTTCCTTAGAATTCACCTCTGACGGCGTAAATATCATGTCAACCATGTTATAGAGCAATCTGATGTCTATATCCTCGTCTTGAGAATCAACATTATTCAGCACGTCGTCCGCGGTGTGATAGCGCAGACGCAATTTTACGTCCGACCCCAAATCGATATCTCGAATACCTGAATTATTCACAACCTGAATATCGTTCAAGTCAAGTTGATAACTGATAGGGGCACTGCAAACCTTATCATTTACAACATTCAAACACTTATAATTCAGTTCGCTAATTTCTCCAACCGAATAACCACGAATCTTAAGGAACGCCCAAATCATATCGGCAAATGGTAGGTCTTTAGCTTGTGTTTTGCTGTCAAACGAACACGCGTCGACAATCTGACACATGTTCAACGCGGTTTTCGACTCGTCTGTACTCTCTTTAAGAAGTAGTAATACCTTTTCTTCTCTAGTAGTGTAAGGACGAACCTTTAACGGTGTCTTGCTAACGGGTAGATCGATAAGGTATGTGGGTAGGTCTAAGCTCGGTAATGCCATATAGTAGATTGTGGGGAGGAAACTCCCCACCCTTTAAATTTAAGCGGTTAAAGACTGAAAGAACGCCAGGTCAGCATCTACATCGCCACCCCCACTATTTACAGGCGCGCTATGCTCAACAACTGGCGAAGATTGGATATGCGCATCACTCTGAGTTTGTGTAGGTGCTACAGAAGAACTATTGACTTTTCGTTCGTAGTCTTGTTTAAGATCAGCATACGATTTGAACTTGTCTGCGCTATGAAATTCCGCCAACGAATAGCAAGATTTCAAAACATTTGTCAGTGCAGCTTCGTCCCCGTTCAAGAAATCGCCCGTGCTGATCACAACAGAATCGTCGTAATTTCGGAACCCCGCAACCTTTTTCAGTTTCAGTGCAAGATTTGCACCTTCGAAGAAAGAGAACGGGTTTACAGGTTCAACACCTGCCAACGAATCTCCCGACATCGCGGCGTTCAATTTGTCAAGAATTTTCTTTCCAAATTTAAACAAAAATACCTTACCATTATTTTCTGGCTTTGCTGGGTCTTTGACAATGTAGATGTTTGCAATGTACGAAGTGTTCTTTGCGCGAGATTTAGCAGTATCCTTATCAATGTTCCACAATGGATCAACAGCTTCGCACACAGGGCAAGGGGAACCAATAGTCATTGGGCAATCTTCAATAAACCACTTGTTATTAACTTTGAAACCGTGGCTGAAAACTTTAACCATAGGAAACTCGCCTTCAGTTGCTGCCGGCATGAAACGGATTACCGCCCCACCAGTCCCCGACTGGTCCACAGTAGGTTGCCAGAACCGAACATCCTTTTCAAAACCGTTAGATCCCAGCTTTGTGAGTTGCGCCTTTACGGCGTCTAATTGTGAAGTTGCAGAAGAGCCGCGACGTAGTGCTGCCATATTGATTTGTGTCATTTTATTATATCCTAGGTTAGTAATTTACAGTTTTCATATCAAGTTTAAGTTAGGCGATGAATTTACACGTTCCGCCTAAAACGTGTGAACTGGTTTAGATGTTGCTTTGAGGTGTCCTAGTTGAACACCTTCCCTCATCAATTTGTCTCGCAACACCTTAGACAATAATTTAGGGACATCTATAATGTCAATTTCTTTCTCGTCGCAATATGCCAAAATCGTTGTTAAGTAACTATCGGATTTATCTTGCACAAATTTGGTTTCTATTTCGTGCGAAAATAGTGTGGATGCGCTTATTCTAGCCATGTTTCGAGCTTTCCGATTAAATTTAGCACATACGTTTTCCACGAAACTCGTTCTTGTGTTTGAACTGCTACAGGTTCTACAGCTTTAACAGCATTCGGAACAGATTTAGGAGATTTAGCCTTTCCTAGATAGTTTTTAAAATCGATAGGGGTGGGTGCTTCAACACTTTGGTCGATGACTTGATCCATCTTTGTTTCGATTTTTAAGTTTCCATAAGAATCTAAGTGTGCGGAATAATAGTGTAAGACGTACAACCTGGCAGTTCCTGGCTTCACGTGATTAAACTGCTCTGCAAGTGTAGAATCAACATAGTTCACGTGAGTTCCGGGAACCATAAATGGTGGTTTATCGTGAACAGGCAATTTTAAGAATTCTTGAATAGTAATTGTCATACCGCTACTTTACCTCTCAATGAAGGGTGTGGGGTGTAATCGTGCAATGTAAAATCTTTACCAATCTCAAACTCCCCTTGCAATAGCTGTTCTGTGGTGAATGTTGGAGCTATTGATAATGTCGGTGGACGTTTTAACTCTCTACGTAATACCTCTAAGCACTGGTCTTTATGATTGTCGTAAATGTGTGCATCTCCTAAAGTGTGAATGAATTCACAAGGAATGTATCCTAAACAATGTGCCATTAACTTAGTCAGCAGTGAATAGCAGGCGATGTTGTAAGGGACACCTAAAAATACATCGGCGGAGCGTTGATAAAGCTGGCATGATAAGTACCTAACGCCTATTTCATCTTCGGAAACATCCCACTGTACAAACGCATGACAAGGTGGAAGTTTCATTTCGCTAAGTTCAGCAACATTCCAAGCAGAAATAATATGACGTCGTGAAAATGGATTGTTCTTTAACGATTTCATCACTTCAGCAAATTGATCGATAGGTTGTCCTAAGTGAAATGTAGATCCGTTTGTAGAAGTGTATGTGTTACAATTTCTCCATTGATAACCATACACCTTTCCTAAGTCACCATTTTCATCAGCCCATTCATTCCAAATGTTTACTCCCTTATCTGTTAAGAACTTAGTGTTAGTAAGACCTTTTAAATACCATTGTAGTTCAATTGCTATTGTTTTCAAAGATGTAAATTTTGAAGAAACTAATGGGTATGAATGTTGTAAATCATACCTAGACTGATATCCAAAAATTTTAGTTGTACCAACTCCAGTTCTATCATGTGTATGTTTACCACGATTTAATACTTCTGAAATCAGTTGTTGATATTGCTTCATTCAAATGTTAGTGTTTTGTAATTTTTAAGTTCATACATTTTACAAAAAACTGAAAATTCAAACAACAAAAACATTCAAATGTTAGTGTTTTGTAATTTTAAGTTCATACATTTTACAAAATTTTAAATACGAGTTTTGATATCAAAAATGATAATGTATTAAATTTCAATATACATAATCAATAACATACATTTTACTAACACTCTTTTGTTATCATCCACTGTAGAATTTAAACTCGTGATTTGGCTTAGACAGCCAAATATCAAGTCTTTAAACTCGTCTCATACTGCGCTAGTTTTGCAAACAGGAAGCGGAACTGAAACTCCCATACACGCACGATTTGTAATAATTCCCCAAGAGTGATAAGAATATGAGGTACTCATCACTCTTCACAAGTTGTCACACGGGACAGAGCTTGTATCGTTTGACCTATTAAGGTCTTTTCATTGCCGGGCTTTCCGCTTAACAAACTTTTGACAGAGGCGGTCTGCGCGAACAACCATTAACACTTACTTCACCCCCGTTTTAAGCTGACTCGCTAATGGCACGTCTTTAATCAACTTAGTTAGAACGGTATAGATACACTTGTAGGGACTCAGATCCTGTGGCAGAGTTTACTTATGTATCTAGGTGTGAGGATTGTAGCCTTCCTCATGTAGGCTCGTAGTTTGTAAGTTTAACAATAACTTGAAATTCTAACTACTAAATTTAGCAATAAAGCAACTGAAATATCATGAAAAATGAATAAAAAAGCGTGTGGTATTGACTATAGTATGACGTCGCCCGGAATCACAGTTTTTATTGACGGTGTAATAACATCGTATTTCTTCACTACGTCAAAAAAGCAAGTTGGCGAATTCTTTACAAGCGGAAACTATAACTTGGTTGGAATACAGTATCCAGAGTGGAATAGCCCTGAAGAAAGGTTTAACAGAGTTTCTAAAATCGTTTCCGAACTGATACCAAAAGACTCTAGCGTTGTTATCGAAGGTTATTCTTTCGGATCTACGTCGTCTAACTTATTTCAGATTGCGGAAAATTGTGGTGCCCTGAAGCAGCGGCTATTTGAAAGGGAAATTCACTTCACTGTTGTTCCGCCATCAGCGATAAAAAAATACGCGACTGGGAAAGGAACTGCTAAAAAGGAACAAATGTACGAAGCGTTTATTGCCGAAACAGGTGTAGATCTTCAACACGCCTTTTCTAAGAAAGAAGGCTCTAAAATAGGCTCGCCTGTCAGCGATATAGTTGACTCATATTTCATGTGCAAATTGGCTTCGGAGTAAGCATGGCAATATACACAGATATAGATCTTTCTTTAAAGAAACACCCGGTTACTGGAGACGTATTACGGCTGTATGACGATGTTGCGGTAGTTCGTTCAATTTCGCACATTTTGCAAGTTAAATCGACAGACATTGCATTTCACCCTGAAAGAGCGGCTTCATTAGACGAATATCAGTTTGAATTGTTAGACTATGTAAGCATGGCTAGAATAGAGAGGATGATACGGGAAGCTATAAACTTGTATGAACCTAGGGCTAAGATATTGGCGTTAGATCTTACAGCAGTTTCAGATACGCTACCACCAGGAATTAAAATTGGTTTGAAAGTGCAAGTGGTTAATTCCAATTCCGTGCTTCAAATCGACCACTATTTATCAAAGGTAAAATGATATGGCAATACCTCTAACAGACCCGGCTTCTTTAGACGCGGACAGGATAAAACAATCTTTGATTGCGTTTTTGAAAACACAATCTGAGTTTTCCGATTACAATTTCGCGGGTTCGGGCTTAAATGTTCTTATAGACATTTTAGTAGCAAATACTCATTATTATGCCTTGTACAAGGCAATGATTGCAAACGAATCTTTCTTAGATTCCGCTATACTACGCTCTTCTATCATTAGTAGGGCAAATGAACGCGGGTATCTTCCTAGAGGCATTATTGTTGCTCGTTCAACTGTAACAGCAACTCTGTCTAACTCTACAGTCGGTCAGCTCAGTATGGAGATTCCTAAGGGGTCGACGTTTGTTGGCAACTACGGAAACGCACAATTTTATTTTTCTAACACAGATTCTGCGGCGTTGTTGCCGACGGGAATTTCTGGTCAGTATTCCGGAACCTTTGTAGTTGCGGAAGGATACGAAACAACCACAACCTTTGACGTCGCTCCTGGGTCGAGGTACATTCTTCCAAATCTGGGTGTTGACCCATCAACGATTCGTGTTCGTGTAGAGACTTCCAGATTTAACACGAACGGGGAAGTGTTTGTAAACTTATCTTCGTTAATAACTACTGATAGCTTGTCACCGGCGTATATTTTAACGGAAGACGAAAGCGGAAAATACGAAATTATTTTTGGAAATGGTGTGTTTGGAAAACCTGTATCTAACGGAAATGTGGTGATTGTTTCATATCACGTATCTACTCCAGGAGCTGGAAATGGTATCGCCACGTTATCACCAACGACACAGTTATTTCAAGTTGGCGACCTAACCTTAACCAACACAGTAACTTCAGGGGCAGAGCTAGGAGAAACACTGCTATCTATCAAAGAAAATGTGAAGAGGCACATTCCCCAACAAAATAGGTGCGTAGTTGAAAGCGACTACGAAACTGAAATTAAGAAGCAATTCCCACAATTCAAGGATGTTGTAGCTTGGGGTGGAGAAAAGAATGTTCCACCTGTGTTGGGGAAAACCTTTATATCTGTTCTAACGTCTGATATGATGCCGTTGACTAGGCAGATGAAATCTACAGTGATTACAGCAATAAAACGAAAGAACATTACAGCAATCACGCCCGAAATTGTAGATGCGTTGCCTACGAGTATCAGGGTAGCTGCAACACTTAAAGTTAATCTTGCACTATCCAACAGCACTGTTCAGGACATTTACTCCCTCGTCAAAACAGTTATTTCGAACTACGACGTCGCATACTTAAACAAATTTAAGTCAAAATTTGTCGAGTCGCAATTGGTGACTAAAATTGTAGAATGTAGCCCATCTGTAATTTCCGCAAAATTGAAAGTGTTGCTAGTTTCAAAAATTTATCCGAATTTAGTGAAGCCTACAAGCTATTCAATGTCATTTAACGCCCCGATTGCGCCTGGGTCATTAACGTGCGATTCGTTTACAATTCAAAATCCTACAGTAGCGACAGATTATAAGTTCGTTGACGCCGCTGGGGTTGTAAAAATCATCGCAATACCAAATAACGGCGCAACGACATATTTTCTAAATGGGAATTATGGGTCTATAAATTACACGACCGGCGAAGTGCAAATTTCTGAAGTAATTATCTCCCCGTCCGCAAATTCTGTTGGCTTATCTGTATTTGCAACTCCTGCTGACCAAGACATATTTTCAACAGGCTTACACGTACTATCAATAGACACCACTAACACGGTTGTAACTTCGCAGCAAATAACTTCATGAAGACACCCTTAAACTTATCCCACACAAACTTACGGATACCCGAGTTTGTTGATAAACAATATCCGTTGTTTGCTTCCTTTATCCGGTACTATTACCAGTGGTTGGGGTTAGATGGCAACCCCGGAGACTTAACAGTCGATTCATATCGGTCGATTGTGGAGTGCCCAGACGCACATATTCAACATCTTAAAGACGAGCTTTTGCCAGATTTTGTTAATGTTGAAGTTAGCACCTTGCGGCTGTTGCTACATAGACATCTAGAGTTTTATACTGCAAAGGGGTCTGAAGATTCTATTCGGTTTTTAATCCGTGCGCTTTATAATGACCCGACTGTTGAAATTACGTATCCGCAAGAGTGGATATTAAATGCGTCCGACACTGATTTAGTTTCGCCTACAGTGATAATGACGCATAGCACAAATGTGAATATGCCTAATATAGAAGGCGCGCTGATTTATGGCAGTTCTACCGGAGCAAGTGCAAGGGTGAATAATGTTAGCACCTTGGCAGTTTCAGGTGTTACTTACTGGCTTTTAAATTTGACGGACATTCTTGGGGATTTTAACCAAGAGACTGTGGTAGATGTAATTCGAGGAACTTTAACTTTTCCGATCACTTTAGATACATTTTTTACGGGCGTCGATATTACTGCGCCAGGGGCAAATTACTGTGAGGGAGACTTAATCACCGTTTCTGGCACTCAGTTCATTATCACGTCAGTTTCTGAAGGATATATAGAAGGGGTAACCATTAACCGTAGAGGTGTAGGGTACAGCCTACAGACTTTAATATCCTTCGGAGACGATTTTGATTCTAAGACAGTTTACGGAGTGAGCAAGATTGACGACGAAGGCGGAATAATGACACTCACGTTGATCAAGAAGGGTGGCCCATATAAAACAATTCCTTCGCCCGTAATTATAGGAACAGGTGTTGGCGCGGATATATCGCCTGTTTCTAGCAGCATTGGTAAAGTGCTGTCGATGGAAGTTGCTTCTGTAGTTTCACAAACAAATTCACATGAAGTTTCTGTTTCCACACACGCACCAACAGTTTCTGTATCGTCAATCAACTTGCATTCCGTTTCCGGGGATACTACCCTTACCAACTATACGGTTTCTAATAGTGGGAAATTGTCTATATTTGATGAAGGGGTATATGAAACCAGGACTAATCTTTTCCCTGCATCGGAAACGTTTAATCTAGGTTGGTGGTCTAGTCCAGCTGGAACACTAACATTAAATTACGATTCGTGGTTAGGTACTAGAGTGCACCTACTCAGTTTGCGAACTGTTTGGTCGTCAATCGCGTCAACTAACAGACAAACGGGCATTCCTAATTCACAAATAACCGTGTCCTTCTATATGAAAAGAATGTCTGCTTCCGGAACCTTATTTGTAAACGCATACGGTGGCGGGGCAATGAATATAGACATGTCTAAATGCAGCGATGATTGGGAGAGAATTACTCCCAATCATCGAGCAGTAACCATGAGTGGAACAGGACTATTAAAGACAGATTCTGTCGGGTTGGGTGTTGTTAATTTTTATGTTTCGCAGCTACCATCTAACGGATCTGCACTTAGAGCGTTAATAACCGGATTTCAAGTTGAAGTTGGGGACAACCATCAAGTGTATATTCCAACAACAACTACCCCAGTTTCTAAGAATGTGTATGTTCGGCCAAATTTTCAAAACTACCTTTCAAAAAGTAATTTACTTGCGTCGTATAGACAAACGAACACGAACGAATTTAGGCAAAGCAACACATTTACAGACATCGTGTGGTCAACTACAAATGCAATTGTAAAATCTACGAATGTTATATCTCCGGTTAATGATCTGAGCGTGTCGTATCTTCAGCCTACAACCGTAGGCGTTGTATCATTACTTCAAACTGTGTTTGCTGGAATTACAACCGGATCACCTGTGATCATTTCTGCTTGGGTTAGATCTGCAATACCTACATCGGTATCGTTGGTCGTGGGTACCAACCAGTCTGCCGCAATAAATGTTTCGGATACATGGCAGCGGATTTCTTGGGTAACGACATATCAACAGTCCGTTCAATGCGGTCTTAAATATACCGCAACTTCATCAAATTCACATCTTGGGATTTATGTTTACGGATTTCAACTGGAAGTCGGAACTGCTGTTTCGGACTTGATAATAACAACAGGTATGATTCCTGTTATGCCTTTAGGTGGGTTCACATTGTATGCGACAACGAACGGGGCTACCACCGCTATAAATTATACTGTAGAGGATGGGGTAGTTACAATTTGTGACCCTGGTGTTATAACCACAAACACTACACTGAGTTGGAGTGGGGTTTATGGGGATGGGATCAGTGTAGTTTCGCAGCCTGTATCTTTGCATAGTTCAGGTTCTGGCTACCAGCCAATGGCTTATTCTGGGACTAAGGCGGTTTATAGTAGGCCTGTAGTAAGTTGGAGTGGAAATATCGTTGATGCGGCGGGTGAAACTACTGTAGTTTCAAATTGGCCACTACCTTTAGAGCAGCTCAAAAAGACAGGTGCATGTCAACTGTTACCTGAGTCATATCGTAGGTTTAGCGGAAACGGCGGGTTAAAGTTTACCCCGAAAATTGGTAAGGTTTGTAGCCTTTTACCAATCCACAAAACTGATAAGGGTGTTGCTTCTGGTGGGTCAAAATTTGGTGACGATCAACATTTCCACCCGTTTCATTATTGTGTTCGAACTCAACTTGCTGAAAATATAACGCCTTCCATGACAGCCATTCCTGGGTCAGCAATTGCCGGTAATTCTATAGCGGGTCAAATTTCTTATGGTAGTGTTAGAGCATCTGTAGAGAAATTAGCGCATCCCGCCGGAATGAAAATGAGTTGGGAACAGGTGGGGACGCAAAATACGTGCGGAATAGCAATCGCGGGGAGATCAATTGCTGGAAATTTTAATACTATTCCAGCAGCGTTGTGGAATGACGACGTGTACGATTTTTCATACACTAGGACGCCGGAACAAAGAGTTCTCAATTTTTACGGGAACTAAATACTATGATACAAACAGGTAACTAATATGGCATCAACAACATTTATTGACGGGTCAACTCCAATTACCGCTTCTTGGCTGAACGATGTGAATAAGGTGGTTTACACCCTCATATCTGTAAACGGTTCAGTTCCTAATAATTTAGATCAGCTTGTTGCTAATCTCGGATTAAGTGGGATGGCGAGGCAAAGTGCGAGTAGTGTAGGGATTCTCGGTGGTAGTATCAACAACACTACGATCGGCGCAACTACGGCTTCGAGCGGAAAATTTACTACTCTGTGGGCGACCGGGGCAACCACTTTAGAAGGGACATTGTCCCAACGTTATTCGGGGCTTACTAGGGCCACGGGCATATATTCGTCTGCCGTCAGTCGCGAATATACGGATATGAATGCAGTTTCTACCACTGTGTTAGTTGCTCAGTCCTCAGTAGGGACGACGGTGTCTCTGTCGTCAACTGTAGGCATATATCCTGGATATGCTATTACAGGAACCGGAATCGCAGCAAACACTCTGGTGTCTTCGGTTTCGCCTACACAGATTACAATGACTCTTTCCAGTACATCAGCTCTTGCAGCGGGTGCTACCTTGACGTTCTTACCACAAGTCGGGCAGATCGAGTTAGGAACAACATATAACTATAGCATTACGACAAATACCTCTGACGTGTCTGGGGCGTCATATTTGTCTAAATTTGACAGCACTAATAACACATATTCATTCAAATATGCCCCATCTTTGACGGCGGGTGTATTTGTTCCTGCTGGGACGTGGAATACTCCATTTACATTTGATCTTACTACTGGGAACTTTAAATCTGCTGGATATCTTGGTCAAGAGTTTGCAGGGCTTACTAGATTATTAACTCCTAGCACGGGTGCTAGGATCCGTGAATATATAGGTGTAGTCACCAATACCGTTGGAGGTTGCGAGGTTGCAACTACTTACAACTGTTCTGTAAATACGACGACTGGCGTATGGGCGGGTAGAGACATCGCGGATGCTTGTTGGGTTCAACGAGTGTCAGATTCCGCGCCGTTTAAAAATTCTATCTGGTTTGCTGCAAGTGATGTAGCCGGAGCTGTCCCGACGTGGGTTCTGAACTATTCGTTAGACTTCTCTACAGGATCGTTATCTCTAGGAACCCTTACATCTACATCGACGACCACACCAACTTATTGTAGTCTTGGTGGAACGTATTCTACAGAATTAGGAACGTATAACTCAAGTAAACTTCGAGTTTACGATGCAACCACATCGATGTTTGGGTTAGGTGCTACCGCAACATCTGGCGTTTATAACTTATTTGGAACGAACTGGTCTGGCGGCCACACGTTCTACAATAACTCTGTCCTCCAGGCAACCGTAGGTTCTAGCACGTCGTTTCTTTCGTTACCCGGCGGAACTACTACAAAATCTGCGTTGGTCATTGCGCCTGGCTCAAAATTGACTACCGCTGTTCAGGGCGGAATTGAGTTCGATTCCACAAACTTGTATTTCACTCCATCAGTCTCGGTAGGGAGAAAGAAAATCTCCCTAATATCAGAGGTTATTTATTCGTTACCGACTGTCGGTGCCGGAACCATGACTGCGAGCGGTTTAATAAACGGTGTAGTTTTCAGAACAGGTCCGACAGCGGCCTTTACAGATACGACAGATACTGCAACAAATATCACCTCACTAACCAGTGCCGTAGTAGGGACTACTTTTACGGTGTTATACGTAAACACTACCGCGTTTGCGGCAACAATTGCTGCCGGAACAGGTGTAGCTTTGTTGGGTATAGCACCGACGGCGGTAGCTGCTGGCGGATGTAAAGAATACATAGGCGTAGTGAATTCGGGCAGTTCCGTTTCATTGTATGGTATCTAATCTAAAGGAAATTTTTAAATGGGTCACGATTTGCGATATTACCCGCCTGTTAGCACACCAGATGCAATCAGGTCTAACCGTGGGTGGCTACACCCACTAACAAAAGAGCTGCTGGTAGCCATTGAAATTTTAGATATTCCTACGGAGGCTAGTATGTCTGAACCTACAAATGAAACCTTGGTGGCTAAACCTAATCCAACAAATAAGCGAAAATAGTATGTTGACAGACGAAGAATTAGATTCGAAGATAGCTACCGTTTGTTCTGAACTAGAGGATATCACAAATCCTTTAGATACCGTAGATACTGTAGAATCTGTAAGGCGCGTGTTTGATAGATGTGTTGCTGCTCTGGACGATAACGGAGTATCGCACGCGGACTTGCCAACTAATGAGGTTATTGAAGACTTAGAAACTGATGAGGTAGTATCGATAACTTCAAACGTGAGAGTTGAAGATGAGGACCTAGAATTTACGTTTGAGTATAGCAGAATACCGTCTGGCAGCTTCGTTATTTTTGCGGATCTAGATTTTAAGTTTGTCGATGATGAGGTAGAAGACGATGCAGAACCTGCCGATTTTGACGCATAAATATGTAATATAATTAGGAGAAGTAATATGTCAAATTTACAAAGTCCGGGGGTATCTTATGTTGAAAACTCGGTTACTAACGCTCTAAAACCAAAGACTTCCTCTATCGGGGGTTATGTCGGGAAATTTGCGTGGGGACCAGCGTTCAGCATTCGTCAAATTTCTTCCGAGCTAGAGCTACAAACAATCTTTCACAATCCGAATTCGTTTAACGCGGATGACTGGTTCAGTGCTAGAAATTTCTTAGACTACTCTAGCAACCTAAAAGTTGTTCGGGCTGTAGATTCTACAGCTAGAAACGCGTATTCATTCACAGGTGGCACAGTTTTAAATTGTCGAGTTGATAACGCTTCGGATTGGGAATCTAAAAAACTTACACCTGATATCGTTTCTGCACAAGTTCTTGCAAAATATCCAGGAACTTTAGGTAATAGTATCGAATTTTCTATGGCGGATTCCGCTACATTTGAACAGTGGAAATATCGTCAGCTATTTTCCACATCTACAGTTCGATATAGTACAACTGTTTCTACAGTTGCGACATTTACGGGTTCTGTAGTTGTCGGTACAAATACTATCAACAACATATCCTTGGTAGGTGCTGGTAAATTAGTCGTTGGACAAGTTCTAACGGGTGCTGGGACATTATTTCCTACGGGAACTACAATCACATCGATTGTTAATTCCGCGTCTATTCAAGTCAGTGCTGCTGCAACTTCTACCGGAACAACTCTATCCACAGCGACTTTAACCACTACAGTTTCTACAGTTCCTGGTGCTCCAGGTACGACTAGATGGTGTGCGCTTGCGGGTGGTGCCAATGACGAAGTTCATGCTGTGGTAGTTGACATCGATGGTAAAATTTCAGGAACTGCTGGCACGGTCTTAGAAATTTACAAGGGGTTATCTAAAGCGATTGATTCGTTAGACAATAACAATATGTCTAATTATTACATGAGCGTGATTAACGATAAGTCTAATTGGGTTTGGCTTTCTGCTATCGCACCAACACAGGCGGGTGCGGACGCTATGGCGTCCCATACCATGACAGGTTGTTCCGGTTCTGCAACTTCACAGATCGTTAATTACACAGGTTCTAGCATCCCTTTGTCGATCTTAGACGCCGTTTATTACAAAGGTGTGTATATTGGCGTAATCATTGGTAAGAATGCAACGTCTGTCACGTTAAATGTTCCACTCACAGCAGACATCCCTGCTAATAGCACATTGACGTTTGGTGCTGCTCCTGCGTTGCCTACAGTAACCGGGACTGTCAATGCTACATTACAGCGATTTACATTGGCAAATGGATCGAGTGCGGTTGTTGTAGGTGATACTGCCATTACATTTGCAGCAGGTGCTCCCGCAATGGCAGCAGGCACAGCACTATACCTAAGTACGGGTGCAAGAGTGGGGGTGCTAACAGCCGCAGTGACGGCTGGACAATCAACTCCTGCCTCAATCACTTCAGCGGACGTTGCGGTTCCTGCTAACGCGTCGTTGATCAGTACATTGTGTACATATACAACTTCAACTATCGGTGGTGGGTATATTTTTGGATCTGCCATTTCGGGAGTTGGAATTGCAGCGGGAACCACTGTCATTAGCCAACCTTCTGTTGCTGGTGGCGTAACTACAGTCACATTGAGCTCCCCATGTACAGTGAGCAACGTAGGTCAATTGAGAGTTACCTACGGAAATGGTTATTCGCCTGTTGGAAGTACGTCTGGCAATAAATTTGGATTCTTCCGTTCCCAGTTGGTTTACAACTTAGAAAGTGGTGTTGACGGATATAACAGCATCACAACCGCGGATTTTATGACAGGATATGACTTGTTCAAAGATGCTGGGTCTGTTCAAGTAGATCACTTAATTATGGGGTCTGCGAACGACGGAATCAACGATGGTGAATTGACTAGATACTGTATTGAAAGCATTGCTGAAGTTCGGAAGGATTGTATTGTTTATCACTCCCCTAAATTGGCGGATGTGTTGAACGTAACTCCTGAAGCTGCGATGTCTAACATCATTGCATATCGTCAGAAATTTAATAACAGCACGTATGCCGTGATGGATACGGGTTGGAAATACCAATACGATCGTTTCGCAGACACTTATCGCTGGGTTCCATTAAATGCGGACATTGCTGGACTATCAGCACAAGTTGATAGAACAAATGATGTGTGGTGGTCATTCGCGGGCTATTCACGCGGGTTAATTAAAAATGTTGTGAAATTAGCATTTAACCCAGCTAGAAAAGAAACTCAGCGTGATGTGCTTTACCCGTTAGGTATTAACCCTGTAGTTGCGGAAGAAGGTGCTGGAACTGTATTGTTAGGCGATACGACAATGACAACAGATTCTACATTGTTCGGACAAATCGGAATCCGCAAATTGTTTATCGCGCTAGAACGCACGATCGGGGATGCGAGCAAACGTAACTTGTTTGAATTTAACGACGAGCCAACACAGACTAGATTCTTTAACTCTACGTCTAAATATCTGCGTGATATTCAAGGACGACGCGGAGTTGCGGATTTCAAAGTCATTTGCGATTCGACTGTTAATACTCCTATCATTGTAGAGTCTAAACGGTTTGTTGGTAAAATTTACGTGAAGCCGAATATGTCTATCAATTGGGCCGAGTTGAATTTTACAGCAGTTGGTGCGTCTGTAGCGTTCTCTGAAATTGGTTAAATAAATCGGGGAGGATTCCTCCCCGAATAAAGGAAGAATATGTCAAGTATTAGTGAGTTTAAAGCCATTTTCAAAGGTGGCGCACGCAATTCGTTATATCGAGTTACGGTTACGTTCCCAAATGTTTTGGGGACAGATGCAGAAGCATTGAATAGAACGTTTAATTTCTATTGTAAGAGTGCTCAACTTCCAGGTATGTCGACTGGACAAGTGGAGGCTTGGTTTAACGGTCGTTCAATTAAAATGGCAGGAGACGTGCAGTATGAGCCAATCAGCTTAACCATTGTTAATGATACAGACTGGATTGCAAGAACAACGTTTGAAAAATGGCTCAACTTAATCAATAAGGCGCGAACCAATACTGGTGCCACCACGTTGGGTGAGTATAGTGCAGATATGATGATCGAGCAGCTTGCTAGAGACGGTTCGACACTTGCTTCATACAAGTTTGTTGATGCGTGGCCTTCAGACGTTTCTGCGATTGAAGTTGGGCACGACCAAGTAGATCAAATTGAAGATTTTAGCGTTACTATGGTATATCAATGGTGGGAACGCGAAGCTGCTAAGATTATCTAACAGTTAAGAGTGTGATGGCTGTACTAGCAGCCATCATATATTTAACACTTTTAACAGGTGCTAAATATATGATTACATACAATCACAACACATGAGCCTTTTTGAATCTGTAGGTGCGTTCTTCAGCAATAAGCCTGATACGTTAAAGACTCCTAAACCTAAGGAAGTGGTTTCGTTTGCGGAGCCGTCTGCAACGACAGGTGCGGTTGTGGCTGAAGGTGGGAAATTTAACCAACATTTAGATTTTGGTTATATCGGCACGAATGATAGTGAGCTAATAAGTAGATATCGCACAATCGCGAGAATTCCTGACGTATCCCGTGCCGTTGATGAAATCGTAAATGAGATACTCAGCGAAGATAGCGAAGGTAACATAGTCAATCTTAATTGTGATAAAGTTGAACTTCCTAGAGCTACGAAGAAAAGTCTTTTTAGCGAGTTCGATACAGTTTTAAGATTAGTTGATCTAAGTGGCGATGGTGAAAGTTATCTACGTCGTTGGTATGTCGATGGGAAATTATACTGCCACCCGATAATCAATAAAGAATCGCCAAAAGACGGCATCTTAGAGCTTCGTTATTTGTCTCCAAGTTCTGTGTCGCTTGTCAAAGAATACGAGCGCGTAGTTACTGGCGGGATCGAGTTAAACAAAACTGTTGATGAGTATTGGATATATGACCCAAGCCGTAAACTAACAACAGCAACACTGGCGGATAAGACGAAACAGCTACTATCTAATCCTAGAGCTGGGCTGCAAAATGCTAGATTGAAAATTGATAAGCGTTCTATCGTTTCCGTTACATCTGGTAGATATGACGACGAACTAGCAAGCGTCGTTTCTCACCTAC
>Ga0213921_1000271_pt1 | contig 19420 bp, 20 predicted proteins | sample McNCre2017MG_FD_165041 | JGI IMG/M metagenome (GOLD analysis project Ga0213921, IMG submission 165041) | Freshwater microbial communities from McNutts Creek, Athens, Georgia, United States - 20-17 MG | ecosystem: Environmental > Aquatic > Freshwater > Creek | place: USA: Georgia | collected...
ATCGGCACCAGTATTGGCGAATGCAACTTCGGGAACTATCGTAGAACCCGCAAGGGCAACTGGAACTAGCACATATAACGTCTGTGCTACGTCTCAACCTGTCGGGTTTGCGCAGGCAATCAACCCTTCGATTCCTAATATGTACGGTCAGCAATTCGTATTCGTCCCACCAACAGCAATTACCGTTTCTGGAGATGGAGCGGGTGCAAGTGGATTAGCGTATGTAACAAACGGTTCTGTTACACGAGGTGTGGTAGCTGCAACAGGTGCGGACTATACCGTCGCTAACGCAACTGTTGGTAGTGTATGGACAGCTTCAACTAGAATACTTACAAACCAGCAAGTTCAATACCTTGGAAAATTATACACATGTACCGTTTCTGGTATAACAGGAACTACCGGGCCTACACACACTGTTGGGTCTGTAGCGAACGGTACAGCGACGTTAGTTTATGCGGGGGTTCCAGCAACGATGGTACCTCAGATATATAAATACAGTGCGGAAGACGTCGGCTCGATTAGAGCTGTGAATTATTCTACAGGAACTACATTATTCACTTCAAGTGTCTTGTCTCAATATGGTGTAACTTCTGTTAGTGGTGCGTTCTCTAAAGGTTTAACCGTGTATGGTGGAACTGATAATAAAGCTGTGGTATATCGGAACGACGGTTCCACCCTATACACCAAACGATTTGGAAATAGTTATTGGGATGAAATCCCACTAGCAACGGACTTATTAACAATTCCTTCAAAAATGGTGGCCACTGGGACGATTAACCTTCCGATTTTAGCGGGCGTGTCGACTGTAATTTCTGGAAGTTCCCTACCAACAGCAGCCGGGTCGAGCTTGTATTATAACAACGTTCTAGTAGGAACTGTAGATTCTGTCCCAACACCTACATCGACGTCAATCACATTAACTTCGCCCGCTAGAATTGATATACCAACGGGTAGTGCTCTGAATTGGTGTTCTCCAGCACCAAATGCTTCCGCGCAAGCAAATTCGAGATCTGTGATGGCGGACCGTTTAGATAAATCGCAGATTAGCAAAATTCCTGCAAATTTTGTAAAAACTCTTAGATTGTCCGGAACGAATGCAATAACCACAAACACAGTTGTTTCTAGAATTTTTAATTCGGTGGTGTTAGATTCGACAGGCAGTGCAACCTTATCATGTTCTACAAATGAAGAATTCTATTGGTACTCCAACACCGCGTATTATGTGTATCAACGAAGTACAAAGAAATTCTTACCAACAAACGGATTTATTCGTCCTGGAACCACTGCTAACCAAATCGTGCTAGAGTTTGGTTCTATGTATGCGAATGAGACGCTAGACGTATATACTTCAGTTCTGAAGAAGTTAGTTGCGGAAAGAGCAAAAACACTTCTAACAACTAGCTTAACTGTAAATAGTTCGTACATTAGTGCAAGCAAAATCATGTTAGGAAAGTCTGACGGTTATACACTGTTATCCGTCTATGATTCGGGTAGCCCGTCAACTCCCGCGTCTTCCTCCGGCACAGATATTACTGTAAGATATAATTTTAGTGGGGGGCAGCAGGACGGGTATTGTGGTCAGGCATTTATCGCGTTGAAAGGTGGAGAGCGTGCGCCTACTGGAAACTTGTTGATTACATTTACATATTTTTCTAGCGAAACTTCCTCTGGAGATATTTTCACCGTTGATAGTTATGCAGGAATGAATTATTCTCAGATTCCAGCTTACAGAGACGAAAGTGGGAATGGTCTATACTTGACAGACGCGATTGATTACCGCCCAGTTGCAAATAATAGATATTGCGAATTTATAGGATCTACCGTAGCAAATTCAACGACAGTTACAATTACAGACTCTGGGTTTAACACGTCCGGCTTGAGTGTTGGCGATGTCATGATCGTTGGGAGCTACGGTATTAGAACTGTGTCTCAAATTTTATCGCCAACGACATTTGTAGTGAATTCTGCTATAAGCGCGTCTAGAACCAATCTGCTTATCATCACAGGTGTAGTATTAAAGGCGAATGCAACTTCTTACAGCGCATTTCCGACCAGCGGTTCGACGCTACGCCCTGGGACTACAGTATCCTTTAAATTTCAAAATTATTTATCTCGAGTCGATACCGTTTATGCTCACAGTGACGGAAAAATATCTGTTCTGCAAGGTCTTCCGAGTGAAACGCCAGCCCCACCAAATGTTGCAGAGACTGCCGACAAGATCAAGCTATACGATGTTGTGATTCCCGCGTACACTCTTCAACTATCTGATGTAATGGTGAAACGCTACGATTACAAAGGGTACACCATGAAAGATATATCTAACCTAGAGCGACGTATTACAGCACTAGAAGAATATACGGCACTAAATCTTTTAGAGAAGAAAGTTTCTGATTTGCAGATCGTTGATGCAACTACAGGTCTCACTCGAATGAAATTAGGGTTCTCGGTTGACAATTTCAAATCGTATGCTGGTTCTGATATCAGCGATTCGCAGTATATGATGACTATCGATCCGACTTTAGGTACTGGGAATGTTACGTTCAGTCAAGATAATTTGGAATTGGTGTTAGATTCGGCACAATCAACGTCAAATGGCGTAAATGGTAATTTGCTTATGTTGCCGTGGAACGAAGTTTTACTGACGGAACAGAAGTATATTACAACAACAAAGAATGTCAATCCATTTGCAGTGTTCGTGTGGGCGGGAACAATTAAATTAAGCCCAAATGTTGACATTTGGACTGATATAGACAGACTACCAGCAGTAAACATCACATTAGCAGGGCAAAAATAAAATGGCAGACATTACATATCTAGGCAGGTCGTTTAACAGCAACACAGTTTATACAACGACTTACTCTCAAGTAACCACAGTTAGACAAACTGGATGGGAATGGAGAAGTATGCCATTCACATCCCAGCGTTTAGTTGTTAGTCGATACATGTCTGGAGGAAGATGGTATCCTTCATATACGTGGGTTCCATATACGTGGTATTTGAATGTATATGGTATATGGAGAGTTACAGAAAACAACACAATCTCCACCATTGTTGCTACCACATATACCACCGCAACAGATTCGTACGAATCATTATTAAAGACTGTTGATATCCCTTATATACGAACTAAGACTGTGATGTTTACGTGTACGGGGCTAAGACCTTTCTGTAAACATCACGTATTTTTCGATGGGCAAAACGTTGATCAGTATGTTACTTCTGTGTGGGGTTCTAAATTTGTGCCCGCGCTCAGTGTGGTCGGATTAACTAGGGTTGGTGGTAAGTATGACCTAGTTAATTCAGCATCGTCTTTAGTGTCTGTAAATGACGCTGACAGAACTTCATTAGTTACTGACGAAAGTGGTTTTGCTACAGGGTATTTTACAATTCCTGCCGGAATGTTTAAAACTGGCGAACGAATTTTTAGAATAACAGACGCCACGACGGATAATGGGAATTGGACTTCGATGGGGTTTACAACATATACCGCAAAAGGTATATTAGAAACTCGTCAGCAAACGAACGTAACGAGCTTATTTTCTACGAATTCAAGTGTGGTGTCTCAATCATCTACGGTCAATAGTTCTTCTGCAAGCCTAGTCGTTGCGTTTCCGTGGGGCGATCCGATTGCTCAAACATTCCGCGTAGAAACTACATCATCGACCGGGTGTTTTGTTACTGGGGTCGAAGTGTGGTTGCAATCTAAAGACGCTACAATTCCACTAACTTTACAGATTCGCGATAGTAATAACGGATATCCAGGATTGAAGGTTTTACGATCTGTAGCGTTGACTCCAGCAAATATCACTGTCGGGTTGGATAAGCCGACATTTTTTAGGCTAGACACTCCACTATATATTGATAATATGGTTGACTATGCGATCGTATTGATGTCTAATAGCCAAAGCTATAACGCGTACATTTGCACGCTGGGCCAGAACCAGTTGCTATACGACCCAGTCAATGGATCAACTAGCAATGTTTTCACTACCCCTGCGGCCGTTTCTAAGCAGCCACATCTAGGCTCGTTCTTCATGTCACAAAATGGGACAACGTGGACTGCCGACCAAATGTCAGATTTGGCATTTAGGGTTTATCGAGCCGATTTTGTTACATCTGCTCAATTTACGTTTTCCGCAGCTAATCCGCCTGTAGTTGAAGTAAGCGGGCAGATTTTAACTACAGTTGCCGGTTCACCAAATGTGTATTTGGAATTTCCAGAACATGGGTTTGGCGTGGATAGTAATACTCCAGCGACTTGGTGGTCTTATGCAAACCTACTTTTCAAAAATACAGTGGTTGGCGGGTTTGTAGAAACGGATCTATCGGGTGTCAAGAAAGTAATTTCGGTTGATGAATACGGGTTCACCTTTGTCGCTGGAAAAAGTGCGACGTCTAGTGGCACATGGAACATTGGTTCCGTTGAAGTTTCTAAGAATTCTAAAGCAGACGTACTTCATCCTATATGTGGTTCGGAAGCACTGACAGGAACTTCCGTGCAATATCAGTATCGCTCAACTACGGGGCAGCATGTGGGTGGTTCTGATGTGATGTACCAGAAAGACGGTGCCTGGATAAATTACACCCCAAACGTGGATTTAGTGTTTGACGTTCCTAGAGTAATTGCATCCGCTGCAAACGAAGCGCAGTCTATGGCGGGTGCAAAGTCTTGGGAGCAAAAGATTTTATTAAGTACGACTAATTCCATGGTTACTCCGATAGTCGATACGAACAAAATCGGACTGACTTCCATTAGTCATATATTGAACAATCCGGCGTTAGATTCTGAACTATTACCTGCTGCAGGTACAGCGTTAGGTAGATACATTTCAAAATCCGTTGTCTTGGCGTCCCCAGCATCTTCAATAAGAGTTACTGTCGCGGGCAACGTTGTTGCTGGTAATAGGATATCTGTTTATTTTCGAACTGCAAATATCGAAAACTCAGTTGCGATGAATCTAGCCCCTTGGGTTAAATTCGATACCAACATAAGCACTTTCGCTTCTAGAAGAGGCGAGTTTATCGACTATACTTTTGACGTTGGGCAGCTTCCACCGTTCTTAGTATATCAGGTCAAAATTGTTTTGACGGGAACTAATTCAGCGATTCCTCCAACCATTAAAGATGTTAGAACTATCGCTCTTGCTATATGATCCAAGTTAAAGATAGGCCGGAGTTGGCTAGAGACCCCAACTCCGGGGCAGTTGTTATGACTGACAAAGATGCCTATGATGAGTATATGAAAACTTATCACGCACTCACTGCCCATAAAAAATCTGAGCTAAGTTTGATGGAAGCCAGGTTTCAAACAATCGAAACCAGACAACAAAATATAGAGGAATTATTGGTACAGATATTATCTAAACTTAAAAGTTAAGTTATTGTTAAACTAACAAAATCGTAAATATATCATACAAACATGGACGCAGAACCAAAATTTACATCAGAAACAGACATCATTACAGCGTTGAATTGGTACTCAATCAATAAAGGCGCGGACGAATCAAAAATGTGGTTCGAAGAGTGGATTGTTAGGAACGCACTTCCAATTCCCACAACTGCCGGGTTTTACGTTGGAAACATTGGGTTCTTATGTAGAGTTATACAGCGAGGAATTCCCAGTACGCCTGAGTTAGAATTGAGAATTCGGCGTAGGTATGATGAGTGGGTAGAGCATGTTTCGCAAAGAAAGGCTGTGAAGGTTGAGAAAGAACTACAAGTCCAAAAACTTCCAAAACTGTTGACTACACCTGTCGCAGTCGTTCATGAAATCAGTATTTTCGAAGACGCGCTGATGGCGAACTATTGGGCGACCGATAAGACGTACATTCAGCTATCAAAATATACGATTCCTGCAACGATGCCTGTTGGGCAAAGGAAACTTGTGATAGTTGCGATTAAACGGGAAATTGATTATCTCGACAAAGTACATTTGTTAGACGCAGAATACAAGAAATGCTATCCGTCATTAACACACGTCAAGACACTACTGAAATGGCTAAATTCGATAATTGAAGTTAAGGCGGTTCATTCAAAACCCAAAACGCAAGTTCCCGCAACTAAACAAGTGAAGGATATAGCAGTTCGGACAGACCCAGAATACCCCGGAACCGTTGCCATTCGTCCTGAAAGAGTTATAGGTTGCAAGTATGCCTTAATGTACAATCACAAGTATAGAAAACTAATGTATTTTGAATCAGCAGAAGGGTTTTATGCCAAGGGGGCATCCTTCCACGGCGTTTCGCAGGCTAAATCGAAAACTCTCAGAAAGCCAGAAAAGCAATTGCAAGGGCTAGATAAGATGAGTAAAGTACAATGCCTCGCATTTTTGGATTCGGTGAGTGGGGTGTATAGCGAACCGTCTCCTAGAATGAGCGAAAACGTTAGCATTATTCAAGCGTGGAAGTAGTGTTTCTTTTAAAATTGTGTTATACTGTAGGCATAATTGTACTGGAGGTTTAAAATGAATTTTCTTTTGGGGTTGGTATGTTGGATATACGAACACGACTGGTATCGCGAAAAAGGTGCGAAACGTCGTTGCGTTCGTTGCGGTAGAGTAGAAGTTTTAGGTTTTAATTCTTGGGGTGAACACAATTGGGTGAAACCGGATTGAGCACACTAGAAGATTATTTTGGCGCAGGAACACCAAAAGGTGTGTGCTTGATTGATATGTCTAGCGTCGCTGTCAGTGCTGCGAAGGCGCAGTCTGCAATGACAGGCGAAGATATTACGGATATAAAATTTCTACGACACCTCATTCTAAACTCCATCCTTTCTAATAGAAAGCGGTTCAAGGGAGCATATCCAGAATTGATTCTTGCGTTTGACGGTAAAGGTAATTGGAGAAAGGAAAAATACCCTTTCTATAAAGCGCACAGACAGTCTAATAGAAACGCCGACAGTTTTGACTGGAGTGCGTTTTTTACTGCTTACGAAACAATTAAATCTGAACTTCGAAGTGTGTTTCCGTTCAAAATGATTGAAATTGACGGGGTTGAGGCTGATGATATTATTGGGGTTATTGCTTCAACTGTTCAAACTCCGGTATTGATACACGCCAAAGACTCAGATTTCAACCAGTGCTGTCGATATCCTAATGTGCAAATATATTCGCCTTTTAAAAAGGCGATCGTGCTCGATGAAAATGCCGAACACAATTTGTTTGTTAAGATTTGCAAAGGGGAAGTTGGTGACGGCATTCCAAACATCTTGTCACCAACAAATTCGTTCACGGATAAAATTCGCCAAAAGGCAATGACATCTAGCAAGATTGCTAAATTCAAACTCGACGGGATTGGCGACGCGGATATTGCGGCTAGATTTGAACAAAACCGAGAGCTGATAGACTTTCAGTTTATACCTCAAATTGTGAAGGATAGGATTTTAGAAGCATACGCTACACCCACAAAACTGCCGGATAAAGCTGCGATTTTTGCGTACCTTACACAAAAAGAGCTGTCTCAAATTTCTAGCACATTTTTATCAGACTTGGATCTACTAACATGACAATCCGAACATTATTACACGACATCGCTTCAATCTTAGAATATATCGAGGGCATCCCCGACGTTCAAAGTCGTAAAGACTTGGCGATTGCTTACTTCGAACAAGTTCATGCCTTTAAGGAATATCTGATCTGGTATTTTACTGAAGTGAAAGGTAAGTTTGACCCTAAACCTTTGGCAAATGTTGAATATGACTTGCCAGAAGAAGGTGTGCCCGCATATAGCTCTATTCAAAAAAATATGCCCCGAATCAAGGCTATTGTCAATCCTTTAGAGCCACTAACAACCCGCACGCGCTTGAAGAAAATGGTTTACACTAGCATCAGCATGGCGGAAATTCTAATCTTGGAAAATACGTTCGACGGCACGCTTGAAGAAATGTATCCTGGAATTGATTGGGATGAACTAAAATCTTTGCTAGGGGTAAAAGATGCCACTGTATAACTTTCACTGCCCAACATGTAATGAAACCGTTGAGCGTTTCTGTACCATAGAAGAACGAACTGGATTAGATTGCAAGGTGTGTGGCTCTAAGTTAGAGATGGTTGTAGGTGCGCCAGGCATCGTGTCTGGTGTTAGGGGACTACATCAGGTAGTTCCAACTGGGTTTAAAGATGTACTACGCTCCATTCAAAATGGTGCGCCGAGAAGTAGAAACGACCCACCTCCCGTCATGAAAGGTATCTAGTTTTAATCGTTGTTTAGACATTCAGTGTAAACTATAATGCAATTGTTTTAATTTACACTGAAGAAAATGAAATTCTACACAGACGTTGAAGTTCGCGGATCTACCGTATATCACCGTTTCATCGAAAATGGCGTTCGTAAAAAAGAAAAGACAAGCGCGTTTTCTCCTACACTGTTCACAAACGGCGCACCCGATTACTCTGTAGCAAACTCTTATCGGGATCTGTTCGGGCAAGTTGTTAAGCCCAAAAAATTCGACACGATCGCAGACGCAAAGCAATTCGTCAAGAATATGCGAGATGTGTCTGGAATGACATTCTACGGGGTTCAGGACTACACCTTGCTGTTCTTAAACGACACATATCCAAGCCCCGTAGAGTACGACATAAGCAAAATTCGCATCGGGATTTTGGACATTGAAGTAAGTGTTCCTGACGGTGAGGGGTTTCCGGATCCTGCCGACGCTGCCTGGCCCATCAACCTAATCACAATTCACGATTCTACAACAAATACGTTCTTTACATTTGGAGAACACCCATACACCCCTAAGTCGTCAAACGTGAGGTATCTGTGCGAACCAGACGAAAAGAAACGCCTTCTAAAGTTTGTACAGTTTATGCAAACTGTAGAATTTGACGTTTTGTCTGGCTGGTATAGTAGCACATTTGACTTACCTTACATCTTTCGAAGAATTGAAAATTTATTCGGCGAACACGTCGCATCTAAGTTGAGCCCGTGGGAGAAATACTCGTGGAAAAATGAGGATAGGGACGACGTTCGTGCTGAGGTAGTTATCAGTGGGGTCGCTCAATTAGACTACATCGAACTATATAAGAAGCACGTTCCTGGCGAGAAAGAAAACTATAAGTTAGATACAATTGCCCGAATAGAGTTGGGAGAGACTAAAGTTGCGTATGAAGAAGAGTACGGTAGTCTTTACAACTTCGCTGAAGGGAATTTGGTAGTTACAGAAGAACCCGACCCAGCGGACGAAATGTATGAAATTAAATTAAAAGCATATAAAGTTCATTTAATTGAACAGGAGCTTATCAAGAGGGGTGTAAATTTTTAGGTGTGGTGACGATCTTCCAACCTGTTAAATTTATTCTTTTAGGATATTTTAGTCGGTTAGGAGTTGTAATATCGGGAACGGTGCCTCGGTTAGAATATAATTTGATGCAATCGAACGATAATTTGTGTTTGTTAGAGAATTTGATCAGCTCTCTAGTTGACAAGAAATGATATACGTCATTGTTGGGTGAAATAAGTGTAACGACGTTTTTGCACTTATTTTCGGAACATCTTAGTTTTGATTGTTCGGAATGAAATTTTCCTTGAAGCGGGTGTGGTATTCCTAGTTTCGACCAATGATTAGTTTTGAAATGCTCTTTTAGCATATCTTTCGTTTCTTTAGTATGGACTCTACCTAGTCCATAACCTTTATCGTTTCCGCCGTCGAGGCCATTCTCACATTTTAGATTTGCCCATTGATCTGATTCTACGATATTCATAGACAGAGAAAAGTTAAGTGCAAAATGAACCATTTCTTCTTTATCAGTGAATAATTCGTGCCAAAGAGTAACAACGTGCTCTTTACCGTGTTTGTTGATATGCTTCTTCCAATAAACGCCAGATCCTGTATATGTGACTGGGTTAGATTTAATAGTCTTTCCGAAATATAGCATTCCGGTAACAGTGTGTTGTTTGATGTAGAGATAAGTGGGCGTGAAATCGCCATATATGGTTTTGCTGGTCATGTAAACCTCGTGTTTATGTTAGAATGATTAGAGTGAGTGGAAACGCCCAATTTCGCGACTCACACCTATTTAGTGAAAGAGTGATATGTTAGATGACATCGAGAAGTTAAGCACAGAAGACCTTATAGAGTTAAGACTTCAACTCAAATCAGAAATTCGGGCAGATTCATGGGATAGATTTTGTTCATACAACCTCCAAGACGTCGCAATCCCGCTGAAACTAGACAAGAAAAAGAACTTGTTTGCCGTTCAAATGATGCTTGCGTATCGGGCGAAAATTAACTACGAATCGGCATTGGGTCCTGTAGCACTGTGGACAGCTATTATTCACAATGAGTTGATGAGCCACAACATCGTGTTACCACCACGTTCGCGTGCATCTAAAAGTGAAGCATACGAAGGGGCGTATGTCAAGGACACCATACCAGGTTTTTACAACTGGGTAACGTGCTTTGACTTTACTTCCCTATACCCAACACTAATGGCTTCACATTGTATCAGTCCCGAATCTTTGGTTAGGTCTTACGACGAAATTCCTGTCCCTGTCAGAAAATACTGGCGAACTAACATCACGCAACACATGCGTGACAATTCGCTACCTGCTGAGGTGTCGGAGGCTTTGTTAGCCAACCACATGTGTATATGTGGTAATGGGGAAGTGTTTAGAACCGACGTAGATGCAGTCATTCCTCGGTTGGTTAGAAATATGTTTGCAGACCGAAAATCTGCAAAGGACGAAATGAAGACGTTGAAGCGTAAGTATGAAGCGGATCACACATTAACAGAGTTGAAAGATGCTGCCGAGTTGCTAAGTGTGAAGGAACAAGTGATCAAAATTTGCTTGAATTCGCTTTATGGTGCGTTTGGGTCTGAACATTTTCATTTGTTTGAAGTTGCGCTTGCTGCTGCAATCACTATTTCTGGCCAGGGGTATATCTTGCATTGTCAGGATGAGTTTAACAAATACCTGAGGAAAATTTGTAATGAACCCGAACGCGATTTCGTGATTGCTGGGGATACAGATTCTCTGTATTTGTATCTAGGACTATTCCAAGAAAAGTTTGGAATGAACCAAGCTCAACTCACAAAGGCGATCGATACTAAATTTCAAGACCTAGCAGCACAATATATCAAAGATGTTGTTGATATGACTGGTGTTACTCGCTCTATGATGGGGTTAAAACGCGAAAAGATCATTTCTGTCTCCGTGTTTATCCGCAAGAAACGATATGTTGGTTACGCTGTAGATAACGAAGGTGTTGTATATGCGGAACCCCAATTCTTTGTCGTTGGGCTAGAGTCTAAACGTTCCGACGTCCCTAGAAAAGTTCGTTCGTCTTTAGAAGATGTGTATAAGCTCATCTTGGCAAATGACGAGCAAGGCCTGATAGAATATGTTTCAAATTTTAGACAGAACTATCACACATATCCGTTAGACACGATCGCGTTCGCCACAGGTGTGAGCAACGTGGCGAAGTGGCAAAATCAATCTAAAAGTGGCGTGCCATATAAATCTGGAACTCCCATATTTGTCAGAGCTGCGATTATGCACAACTATTTGGTGTCTGAGCTAGATTTAGAGCGAAACATCCAACCCATCACGAACGGCACTAAAATTAAGTATGTATATCTCGACCCAAAGAACCCAACCCGCGAAAATGTTATTGGGTTCACAGGTGCTACAATACCGACGGAATTTGATCTAACAAAATATATCGACTATGACTTAATGTTTGAAAAGACGTTTATTAGTCCAGTGAAGACGATTTGTGAAGTTGCTGGGATGCTATATGAGCCAGCTAGTGAAGCTAGTGGTTATTTTTAATTTTAACGAGGAATGTAATGATTACTGCACTGACGCCAACTTGGAAGTGGCCTGTAGAACTGAAGCGCGAGAAGTTTCGCGTAAAAATGGACATGAGTAGGGATCAACTATTTGACTCGCTTGGGCTATCGCGTATTAAAGAGTCTTATTTCAAAGACGGGGAGACTAGCCCACAAGAACGGCTTGCGTATATTTCTAAGTCCTTTGCTTCGAACGAAGCACATGCGCAACGCCTGTATGATTACGCCAGTAAGCATTGGCTGTCGTATTCCTCTCCAATTTTCGCATTTGGTCGGACAAAGCAAGGGATGCCTATTAGCTGTTTCTTGTCTTGGATTGACGATAGTGCGGACGGCTTAGTCAACACTTCATCTGAGGTAAAGGCACTGTCTATGGGTGGTGGCGGGGTTGGTATCGGGTTTGGTATTCGCTCGAAGGATGAAAAATCTACTGGGGTGATGCCACATTTAAAAGCATACGACGCCGATTCGATCGCGTACAAACAAGGAACAACTCGACGAGGGTCATTTGCAGCATATCTTGATATTAGCCACCCTGATATTATTCAGTTTTTGGACATTCGTAAGGTAACTGGCGATCCAAATCTACGTTGTCTAAATACGAACCACGCGGTTAATATCCCGGACGCGTTTATGGAACTGATTGAGGCGTCTATGTACGATGCTAAGGTTGACGATTCCTGGCCTTTGATCGATCCGCATAGCGGAGAAGTTCGTGCGGTAGTTTCTGCTAGAGAATTGTGGCAAAAATTGATTGACTATAGAATGGGTCCTGGGCGAGGGCAGCCTATGATTCATTTCATCGACACTACTAATCGAGCGACGGGCGAGTGGAATAAGAAGAAGTCTTTATGGACTAAAATGTCTAATTTGTGTACTGAGATCACAGCAGTTGCAAATAAAGACAGAACAGCGGTGTGTTGTTTGAGTTCCGTTAATATCGAGCATTTTGATGACTGGAAAGATGATTCGCACTTCATTCCCGATATCATGGAAATGCTCGACAATGTGTTAGAGTATTTCATCCGAAATGCGCCTTACACAATGCGCAGAGCGGTGTATTCCGCAAAGATGGCTAGAGATGTCGGATTGGGGCAGCTAGGGCTACACGCATATTTTCAAAAGAATAACATCGCGTTTGAAAGCGTTACTGCCAAGGTTGTCAACCGAAAAATTGCTAATCATATCTACGAACAAGTGTTAGCAACTAACAAACGCTTGGCCAAAGAACGTGGGGAGTGTCCTGATTGTAAGGGATATGGTCGCAGATTTAGTCACTCAATTGCAATTGCTCCAAATGCAACGTCGTCAATTTTGATGGGTAATACTAGCCCGTCTGTTGAGCCATATAGCGCGAACGCATATCGACAAGATACGATGTCTGGCCCGTCCCTGAATAAGAATAAGCATTTGGAAAAGTTGATGCGAGCTAAGTATGGGTTTGACGACGAACAAATCCAAGCGTTTTGGTTAGACGTTATTTCTAACGACGGTTCTGTTCAGCACCGTGTTGAGTTAGACGAACATGATAAGATGGTGTTTCGAACATGGAAGGAAATTGACCAACGCTGGATCATTGACTTGGCGGCAGACCGACAGTTAAAAGTTGATCAAGCTCAGTCTATCAACTTAGCATTTCGACCAACTGCTGATATCAAGTATGTACACGCCGTTCACTTCGCTGCATGGAAGAAGGGGTTGAAAACGTTGTACTATTGCCGAACCGATAAGATTACTAAAGCGGACAAAGTGTCACAGGCGGTAGAGCGAAAGATATTAGACGGAATCAACTTGCAAGAAATTGTAGAAGACACAGAATGCTTGGCCTGCCAATAAAGGAATGAATATGGTTAATCACAGTAAAAAGAAAGACATCACCTCAGAACGTAATTTTTATCGTCCAATGAACTACGAATGGGCATACGATGCTTGGCTCGCGTCAGAGCAAGCTCACTGGCTACACACGGAAGTTCGGATGCACGACGACGTGCATGATTGGGCTTCTAAGCTGAACGATGATGACAAAGCACTGCTGACCAATTTGTTTAGATTCTTCACTCAAGGCGACATCGACGTCGCGGGTGGATATATTACCAACTATCTACCAAGATTTAAGCAACCTGAAGTTAGAATGATGTTATTGAGCTTCGCTGCGCGTGAAGCAGTTCATATCGCGGCGTACTCTAACCTGATTGAAACGCTGGGTATGCCAGACTCTATCTACAGTGAGTTTATGCAATATGCGGAAATGCGTGATAAGCACGATTTTGTTGGTCAGTATTCGACTGGTAACAAGGATCAACTTGCGGAACAGATTGCAGTCTTTAGCGCATTTACAGAAGGGCTGCAATTGTTCAGCTCATTCGTGATGTTGCTGAATTATCCTAGACACGGTTTAATGAAAGGTATGGGTGAAATCGTAACGTGGTCAATCGTGGATGAAACCGCTCACGTCGAAGGTTTAACTAAAGTCTTCCGCGCACACATCGAAGAAAATCGACATTTATGGAATGACGAACTCAAGCAGAAACTATATTCCATTGCTGAAAAGATGGTAGAACTAGAGTTCAATTTCATCGATCTTTGTTATGGTGTAAACCCTATCATGCGCGGGTTGGCTAAGGACGATGTTAAGCAATATATTCGCTATATTGCAAATCGACGTTTGATTGGTATGGGGCTAAAAGGTATTTTCAAAGGCGAAAATGGGAAGGTTGTTAAGAAAAACAATTTACCTTGGGTTGATGAAATGATCAACGCTCCCATCCATGCAAATTTCTTTGAGGTAACTGCTACCGACTATTCAACAGGTGCAATGAGTGGCAATTGGGGGCAGATTTGGGGGTCGTTGCAAGGCGAACGTCCTGTTTCTACCTTAGAGAAAGTTGTTTACACCGAAACTACAGTGGGTCCTAACGTTGTCGATCGACTGAAAACATCGTTTCGTGCCGCAATGCACACCTTTAAGAGCTGATCTGTATGCTACTTCCTAGACGAAATCGATATGATTATCACTTTCCGCACGAGTTTGTAGATGCCGCATTGCGAGCAAATTGCGGAAACGACACAGTTAAGGCATTGTGTGCTGAATTGCGCGAGCTTAGTGAGCTATTCAATTTTCTACGACAAGACTACTCTTTTAATGAACAAGAAGTTGTTAGGCTTATAAATGAAAATACGTTCCTGACTAACCAACTTTCCGAAATGTAAGAACTACAATAAAACGCTTGTAATAATTTTAGTTATGTGTATAATTACAAGCGTCACACAGACACATTTATTTAACACTCTGAAAAGGAATATCATGCGCATTGATTCTAAAATTAAAACCTCTTTGACCCGTAAAGCAACAAAGATCAACACTAACCTGAAAGAAATGACACTGTTGGTTGGGCGTGATCACCCAGAACTGTTTCAGCCGTCCGTATATCGACGTATCCTTGCGTTGATTAAGGCTGGCGAACTGCCCCAAGTAGCAAAAGTTGGGCGTGGCAAATATGTTTTGTCACCGGTCAAACCCGCTCGCAAGACTACAGCAAAACGCAAATAAGGAATTGAAATGACAATTGCAAATATCATTAACAGCGTAATTGATACGCTCCCAGCTACTCCAGTTTCTAAGGCTGGTGTGGTTGGGGACGTTATGAAAGCGCACCCACATTTGAATTCAAAATCTGTTGCTCGTATCTTTGATAAAATGCGAGCTGAAAATAAATTCAAATACCCATTCACTCGCAATGCTGATGGCACGTTTACGTTCGCAACTCCTAAATCCTCCCCTGCAAAACCTAAACGCCCCACCCGTTCCTTGAAAACTGCTGCCGCAAAGGCTGCAGAAGCGGTTTCCCCAACCGCACACATTCCCGATCCTCGTGATATTCAGCCCGCCACACGTGTTGGTAAAACATTCGTAGGTTTGGTAACTGATAACAGCGGCTCAATGAGCTCGTATCAATCCGCCGCACTCAAAGATTTTAATTCTACAATTGACGCGTTGATTGATGGTAGTAAAGTGAGCGAAACTTCTGTAACTGTGGTGCAGTGTGGGGCTAATTATGGCAGACTTGCTCATGTCGTGGTGTTGCCAACTACAAATTTACAATCTGTAAAACTTCCAAAATACGATGCTTCAGGATGCAGAACGCCGTTGTGGGATGCGGTTGGGCTGTTAGTTGAAACCATGCGAGCTAAGATTAAATTGGCTGCTGGCGATGCGGGGTTGATTCAAGTTACTACAGATGGTTATGACAATAGCTCCCGAAAATATAATGGGGTTAAAATTGCTGACTTGATCAAAGAATTGCAGGCAACCGACCAATGGACGTTTACGTTTCGTGTGCCGGACGACGATTCCAAAAAGACTTTGATTCGTTATGGCATTCCAGCGGACAACATTCAGGTGTGGACTACTACAACCAAAGGTTTAAGTGAAGCAAGTGCGGATAATGTTACGGCAGTTGCGCGTTATTACCAAGCTCGCTCTACAGGTAAGACTAAAACTCAAGTCTTCTACACAAACGTAGATTCAATTGCGGAAAAGACTTTACAGCGCACTTTGGTTGACGTGTCCGATAAAGTGAAATTGTTGACCGTGACTCCAGGGTGCAACAATGTGGTAGCTTCATTCATTAAAGATGCGCTCGGAGTCGTCTTGAAGAAGGGGTCTCTGTTTTATCAATTGATGAAAACTGAAACCTTGCAAGAATACAAGCAAGTGTTGATTCGTGATAAAGCCACTGGCGCAATGTATAGCGGAGCAGCCGCCCGCGATTTGTTAGGGCTTCCGCATACAGGAACCATCAAAATCAAACCCGGTAATCACGGAAATTTCGATATCTACATGCAATCTACTTCTGTGAATCGTGTGTTGCCTGTTGGTACACTTGTGGCGTATTGGGATGAAATTGGTACTTCTTTCTAAGTGAATTAAGTTAGTTAATGGCAAATGGGGCTTGAATTCAAGCCCCATTTTTATTGTGAGGCTATGATGGGTAAATCCTACAATCGCAGAGTTTGGTTAAATAGTTCAAAATCTAGCTCTACTGGGTCTGTCGTTTGTTTCTTCGGAAAGAATGTGGAAGGTCGTATTCCAAAGAAATTGGCGTATGTTGAAATTTCGGATTGCCACCAAAAGGTTTGGCTACATCAAAGTGCGTCTGATACAGATCAAATGTATTTTGACAAAGTGAAGCTCCTTCGAGATGAACTTAGTGAATATCTAAAATTTTTAAAAACTAGATAAACTACTTTACACTTTTTAAAACTTGTGTATAATACACATATCAAGCAACACAAATCAACCGTTAAGGAGAACAGCCATGCGAGCGCGTGAGATTGAAGTGGGAAAGAAGTATAAACTGAAAGATGGTAAAATCGTCGAAGTAGCCAATGTTGAAGAGTATTACTCCGCATCTGGCCAAACACGAAATCGAATTGTATATTTTGAAGGCGGTGCTCGGTGCGCTCGGTTAGTTAAGGAAGTCGTTTCCGAACACGTCGCTGAAAACGAGCAGTTTGCTGGGAGTGACGGCAGTGTCATCGAAATCATTAAGTGGATTGACACTCGATATGCGTTCATCCGAGTCATTAAGGACGGCGACCATATAACAAAAGATCGCACCTCAGAATCTTTAAAATTTACTGTGTATGGCGGCACCGTCAAGTACACACCCGTTGCCAAGGTTCAGACTGAGCCTTGCGTAGATGCCGCTCGTGTCGGTGAACGATACGTCGGTAGTGACGGCGGTGTTATCGAAATCATTGAATGGTTGAGCAAAGAGCGTGCAATTGTTAAGCTGATCAAGGAGGGCAATTATATCACTCGTTCGAATATCACAAGTAATAAGTTTAAGGTGCTGGGAGACACTTCTGTAAAATATACAAAACTTGAAGCCCCTACACCCCGCGAAATTTGGGTTGGTGAAAACGGTGCTGAAGTAGAAGTTATTAAATGGGGCGACACTATCGGAAAAGGAAAAGAAGCAACTGTTAAAATTGTTAAACTTGGGCGTAATAATATCTCCCTAAAGGTTGGCATGATTCTTGAGGAGTTCGCACTGATCGGCGGTGCAGTTAAATTTAACCTAAAATCTGAAGCAAATGATGCACCTGCGAATGTCGTTCGTGTCATTCGCTATGTGCGCCCTATGACTAAAGGTAAAACTGGGAAGGTTTGTCCTGTTGGGAACCGAGGGGTAACTTTGGTGTTTGACATCAACCACGATACTAAAGAACTGAAAATTTTTCATTCTGAATGTGTTGACACGTTTTCTAAAAAGGAAGGGTTTGCAGCAGCTCTCGACAAAGAACCAGAAACAATCGCTTACAATCCTAAGTATTCGCTGGTTGAACATGCAATGTACTTGGTAACCAAGGCGCGCCGTCGTAATATGCCTCACTTGCGCACGCTGAAGATTCAACTTATCGAAGCGTTCAACACAAAGAACTTGAAATGATAATAGTGCCAGGTTTGTATTACAAACCTGGCACGTCGGCGATGGAGGATAATATATGACATGGATTGTTAAATTGTACTTCTCGATTGGTATGCACGATGACTCTATTGTGCTGAAAGCGGATTCATTGGCAGATATGAAAATTTTGATCGATGGTGAGTTAGCTCGAAGAGGTGCGACCTACACAGGTTCCGACACTATCCAAGAAGGTAATGAGTGAGCGTAATCTGCTTGTGTTTTGTTTAGATGTGTGTATAATACACACATCAAGCAGTTAAACTCAAAGGAGAGCAAAATGACACACTTAGCCACAGTTACATCAAATAAAATTCGTAGCGTATTACACGCGCAACCTAAACACCAAGACGGTACGTTCGTGAAGACTGAGGGTGTAACGTTGGTCGTAGATGTTTGTGGGGATATGTTGCATATCTACCACGCAGAATGTGTAGGTAGTGTATTTGATCCTGAAGTTGGGGTTCAAATTGCAACTGCAAAGCCTGCCGAACGTTTTCCTTATAACCCAAAATACCCCCTGATTTCTCATGTGGTGTATATGCTCACTAAAGCAAAGCGTCAAAACATGGCACACTTGCAACCGCTTCGGAAGGCAATGCAAAAGTTGCTAGAAGTTCAACAAAACCAATTATTGATCGGGACTTCACATGATTAAAATTACACTTCGACCTGGTGGGATGATTGGTTATCTACAACACGCCAACCTACGCGTGTTTATGGATAATTTGGTCAAGATTTCAGAGTCGGTATCTACGTCCCAATGGCAACATGTTTCAAAATTTTCCGTTGAGCAGCTATTGCTAGAAACTTCAGACATTGCAATTCAGGAAGGCATTTTGGTTAAGGCCGCGAATGTGGAAAAATTAGTTGAAACTAAACTCGACGTTACGGATTCAATGACAGTGGTGCTCAAATGACTTCATTATTTATATACGGGTATCTAATTCCTACTGCAATTTGCCTACCGATAGCTGTGGTGCTATTTGTAAACGATTTGAAATACGATATCAAGCACCGTTACGACCCACAAATTGCACCTAAGGCAACCTACGGAATCGCCCTGTCTATCTTTATAATGTCCGTTATGCCCGCTGCAAACATCGTTCTACTCACAGGCTTGCTTCTTAATTTTATTCGTGATTATGAAGCCGTT
>Ga0213921_1000274_pt1 | contig 19323 bp, 11 predicted proteins | sample McNCre2017MG_FD_165041 | JGI IMG/M metagenome (GOLD analysis project Ga0213921, IMG submission 165041) | Freshwater microbial communities from McNutts Creek, Athens, Georgia, United States - 20-17 MG | ecosystem: Environmental > Aquatic > Freshwater > Creek | place: USA: Georgia | collected...
CAAGTCTGCACTGGCTTTCGTAGTCAGCAACGAGTTTATAAAGGAAACGCATCATGCGATGCACTTGCAGGATTACCTGAACCACTTCAACCCAGAGTTGACCATGCTGTCGGATTCCTTTACATATGGGGTGTGGAATGCACAACCCAGCCCACTATGTAGATTCTGTCCTGTCGCATCATGCGAACACAAACCCGAAGATAAACCCTCTTTCTGGAGAAAGTAAATGCCGTACAAGAACAAGGCTGATAGAGACTTCAAGCACGAGTATAAGGCTTATCAAGGTAAGCCGGAACAGATTAAGAACCGTGCCGCACGAAACAAAGCCCGTGCTGAATTAGCGAAGAAAGGTAAAGTCCATAAGGGGGATGGCAAAGACGTAGATCATATCGAGCCCCTATCTAAGGGCGGTAAGACTGAGCCCGGTAACTTACGCACAGAATCCGCCCACGACAATCGTTCATACAATCGCAACGCAGACCACTCCGTTAAACTCCGAGCATCCAAGAAGAAGTAATGGAAATCGTAGACGACAAAGTGCTTGTGGTGCGTACACGTCGCCCACAGCTGCTAACCGACACCATCAAAAAAAGTAAGGTGCTTAACCAAGTGCAGGATATGCACGAGGTTGCTGTTAACTGGGGGATACACGAAGTGCAGGCTCTGGCGGATTTGAAGATAAAGAATATCCCGTCCCCTATTGATCGAGATTATAGATGGACAGGTAAGCTCCCGCCCTTTGCACACCAGAAGGTGACTGCTGGGTTTCTAAGCACCTACAAGAAAGCATTCTGTTTCTCGGAGCAGGGTACTGGCAAGACTGCTTCCGTTATCTGGGCTGCTGATTACCTTATGAAGATGAATGTCATCCGTAGAGTACTTATTGTATGTCCACTATCTATTATGAAAGCTGCATGGCAACAGGACTTGTTCAAGTTTGCTATGCACCGGAGCTGCTCGGTGGCACACGGCACCTCCACAACACGTAAGAAGATTCTCAGTGCTAACAGTGAGTTTGTAATAGTTAACTTCGATGGCGTAGCAGTTATCAAAGACGAGATCATGAACGGCGGGTTTGACTTGATCGTAGTGGATGAAGCTAATGCGTATAAGAACGTAAAGACTACGCGCTGGAAAATAATGAAGCAGTTGGTAGATAAGGTTGGACGTATCTGGATGCTGACGGGCACTCCCGCAGCCCAATCCCCAGTAGATGCGTTCGGCCTAGCAAGATTGGTAAACCCCGATGGGTCGCCTAAGTTCTTCGGGGCGTTCAGAGATCAGGTGCTATACAAAGTATCTAACTTCCGCTGGGTGCCCAAGCCACATGCCAAAGACGTAGTACATAATGTCCTGCAACCCGCTATCAGGTTTGAGCGTGAGCAATGCTTGGACTTACCCTCAGTTACTTATCTGGAACGGGAAGCCCCGTTGACCGCACAACAGAGAAAGTACTACAAGATGCTGAGAACCAAGATGCAGTTCGAGGCACTGGGGGAGACTGTAAACGCTGCCAATGCAGCAGTTAACCTTAACAAGCTACTACAAATCTCAGGCGGTGCGGTGTACACCGAGAATAAGGAAGTGATCGAGTTCGATGTTAGCAACAGACTTAACGCAGTGTTGGAGTCCATACAGGAAGCGTCCCACAAAGTGCTGGTATTCGTACCGTTCACTCATACGATCCAGTTACTTGAGGAGGGGTTAAAGGCTGCTGGAATTACTGCCATGACAATCAATGGGCAAGTAACCATGCATAAACGCAGTGCCATCGTGGAGAAGTTCCAGACAGCTAGTGATCCTAGAGTGCTTCTTATCCAGCCTCAGGCTGCTTCACACGGTCTCACCCTTACCGCAGCTAATACGATTATCTGGTATGCCCCAGTACCTAGTGTGGAGACTTACCTGCAAGCTAATGCACGTATCAACCGCCCGGGACAGAAGAACCCCATGACCATCATCCACATACGAGGTAGTGAGGTAGAGAGTAGACTCTATACGTTATTGCAGAGTAAAGTATCCGACCACACGAAGATTGTTGATCTATATAAACAGGCACTTGAAGTAGAGGAAGAATAAGGTGAACGAAATAGTTGTAGGGGCGGAAGATACCACGGAGTACCCCGAGATGAGTATGGATGAGTTTATGTTGTTGTTTCATAGACTAGAATTAAACAGAGTTGCGTTCAAGAGTGTGATAAATGCTACGGATGAGATATATAAGTTGGTATGTACAGCAATTAGAGAGGCAAAATGAGCAAAGACAACGTGATAAATTTTCCGGGGATTACTCGGTTGAGGGTTGACCCTGACAAGGTGCTAGGTGCCGCAATGGGTAACTTGGAGTCAGTAGTAGTTGTAGGCTACGACAAGACAGGTACTGAATACTTTGCAGCCAGTGATCCGAGTGGCCCAGAAGTATTATGGCTACTGGAACGGGCTAAACTTGGACTGCTTAACATAGTAGGAGAAATGGAGGGGCAGTAGCGCAAACCCCATTGACAGATTATAACTTTGTACTACACTCAATACCCCAACAAAACATAGGAGCAATCTATGCAAGACGATTTTAATTTGGAAGAGACCGTAAAAATATACATCAAGCTGCGTGACGCAGTTGAGGAACTCAAGGAACGGCAGAAGGAGGAGCTGGCTGAACTTGAAGCGAAGAAGGAAGTTGTTTCCGAAGCTCTACTTGAATTCTGCAATAGTCAGAATCTGGATAGCGTCAAGACTAAGGAAGGTACGTTGAGTAGACGAGTCTCCACCCGTTACTGGACAAGCGACTGGGAGTCCATGAACCAAGTAATAATAGAGCACGATGCTTTATACCTGCTTGAACGTCGCATACATCAAGGCAACATGAAGCAGTTCCTTGAGCAGAACCCAGAGGCGTTTCCTCCGGGGCTTCAGACCGATAGTAAATACACTGTACAAGTCCGTAGACCATCAGATAAGTAGGAGTAACACATGGGCAATTTGACCATTTTCAAAAACCAGACTGGTGTATCCAGAGGCACACGGGAACTTAGTGAACTCGCTAAGTCGTTGCTTTCTTCCACCATGTCCCGTCGTATCCAGACCAACACCAATGGTACGTTCCGACGACTAGTAAACGGGGAAAAGATCGGTGATGCACTGCGTGGGGAGATCAACGTCATCATCGTTGACCTGCTTCCTAAGGTGTCCCGTATCTATTATAAGGACAAGTACGATCCGAATAAGGAAGCCACCCCGCCTGAGTGCTGGTCTAACCTCGGGGACAAACCTGAACCGTCAGTAGAAGACCCGCAGCACACTAACTGTGCTGAGTGCCCTATGAACATCAAGGGTTCTGGGGAGAACGGTAGTCGTGCGTGTAGGTTTAACCGCCGCCTTGCTGTGTTGGTTGAAGGGGATACATCCGGTGAGGTGTACCAGTTTAACATCCCTGCTAAGTCTATCTTCGGTAAGGGTACAGGTAACGTGCATCCGTTTGAGAGTTACGTTAAGTTCCTGCTTGCTAACGGGCATTCACCAGACAACGTAGTGACTAACATCAGCTACGATGAAAACGCAGAGCAGATGGAGTTGCTGTTTACCCCCCTGCGTGAGATAGGTGACGAAGGCCATGAGTATGAACCGGAGCTGGTAGCAGCTGCTCAAGCTGATCCGGCAACCAAGCGGTACACAACCATCACGGCTTTCCATGCTGATAACCAACCCAGCGCAACCAAGAAGCTGGCTTCCCCTGTAGCTAAACCAGAGAAGAAGGTAGAAGCAAAGCCTAAGGTACAACGCTCCGAGGAACCTGATGACGATGGCGATGCTCCGCCACCCGTTAAACGTGAAACTAAGAAAGCACAAACCCCAGCCAGACCTAAGGCAGATTTAGCTGCCATAGTGAATGAGTGGGGCAGTGACGAAGAATAATTATTAGTTAGTGAATAGGTGCCCCCAACTAAGACTTGGGGGCTGTTTAGGATGTTGAGGTACTATGAGCAATATAGACCTGCTAGATACTGTATTGGCCGCAGATGGGTATTACTGCGTCGTCGGCCTAAAGGGTGGGTACCCTAAGCAACGCTTCCACACGACTCTCGAAGATGCGTACACTTCTGTCTCTGAGTTCGTTGAGGAAGGTAGAGATGCATACTTTGCATTAGCTAAGTTTAAGTCTGATGACAACCGCACTAAGCATAACGTCCAGTCCCTACGTTCATTCTGGGTAGATATAGATTGCGGTGAAGCTAAGGCGAAACCGAATGCCACTACTGGCAGGCCCGATGGTTATGCAGACCAACACACCGCGCTAGTCGCACTACTTGAGTTCTGTACTCTGGTCGGGTTACCCCGTCCTATAATGGTTAACTCAGGGCGTGGCATACATGCATACTGGCCCCTGACAACACAAGTAACCCGTGAGGAGTGGGAGCCTGTAGCTGCCAGACTTGCCGAGGTCTGCCTTACACAGAACTTGTACGTAGACCCTGTTGTGTTCGAGGTGGCTCGCATACTGCGTGTGCCCGGCACGTTGAATTTCAAAGATAACCCCCCACTCCCAGTAGAGATAATTAACGACGAGGAACCCGCCCGTACTTCGCTGGAGGAGTTCAAATCTATCCTCGGAGTATCTGAGGTAGTCAAGACTGCCGACGTGCTGCCCCCACGTAAGGAGTTAACTGAGCTGGGTAAGCAGCTCCAAGAGAACATCGAATCATCGTTTGCCAAGATCATGCGTAGAAGCGCAGAGGGCAACGGGTGCAACCAGTTAATCAGTTGCTACGAAGATAGGGCCACTCTGTCAGAACCGAGGTGGTTCAATGCATTGTCAGTTGCGAAGTTCTGTAGAGACGCAGATAAGGCAATCCACAAAATGTCCAGTGGACACCCCGACTATGACCCCGCTGCTACTGAGACCAAGATACAGCACATCAAGGGGCCACATACCTGCGAACAGTTTGAAAAGAACCATCCGGGTGGATGTGAGGGCTGCGTATTCAAAGGGAAGATCGGTAGCCCGATCAGTCTAGGTAAAGAATTGGCGGTTTCCGTAGATGAGTGTGAACAAATAGAAGGGCAGGAGGAAGATGAGGAGGAGACTCCCATAGACCAACTGAAAGTACCCAACTACCCGAATCCGTTTGCTCGAGGTAAGAACGGCGGCATTTACCTTGTACCTAAGGAGGACGAAGCAGACCCAGTGCTGGTGTACGAGCATGACATCTACGTAGTGAAGCGCATGAAAGACCCTACTGACGGGGAGATATTCCTGCTGCGTAGGCACCTGCCCCAAGATGGGGTTGACCAGTTCAAAGTACCTGCGTCCAGCATGGTGGACAGGAAAGAGCTACAGAAAATCATTTCATCTAACGGTGTGCTCTGCCACGGCAAGTCATTAGAGCTACTACTCATAATGCTTATCACGATGGCGAAGCAGCTACAAGTAAAGCAGAGGGCAGTACATATGAGGTCGCAGTTTGGTTGGGCTGACAATGACAGCAAGTTCATTCTAGGGGATAGAGAGATTACTAAGGACGGGGTGTTCTACAGCCCCCCATCATCCATCACTCAGGATATGGCGTTGAACCTAGTTAAGAAGGGCACCCTAGAGAAGTGGAAGGAAGTGTTCGCCCTCTACGGGAAGCCGGGGTTAGAGCCTAATGCATACGCCGCCTTGACTGCATTTGGTGCGCCTCTCCTGAAGTTCACTGGGCAGAAGGGCTCCATCATCAACGTCATCCACCCCAGTTCCGGCACGGGTAAGACCACGACATTGCACATGTGCAACAGTGTGTACGGAGTACCTGACAGACTCTACGCCACTAAGGATGACACCTTGAATGCCAAGATTACCCACCTAGGCATTATGAATAACTTGCCCTTCACCTGCGACGAAATAACCAACGCCACGGCGGAGGAGTTTTCCACACTGGCATACAGCATGTCACAGGGACGGGGTAAGAACCGCATGATGGCCCAGACGAACCAGCTACGTGCAAACCTTACTTCGTGGCAAACCACATCCCTATGCAGCTCTAACGCATCATTCTACGAAAGGCTCTCAGCTGCTAAGGCTAGACCGGACGGCGAGATGATGCGACTACTTGAGTACAAGATTGGTTACTCAGACGCGATTGATAAGGCGACTGCCAAGCAGATGTTTGACCATCAGCTTATGGAGAACTACGGTCATGCCGGGGAAGTGTACATAACTTGGCTGGTAAATAACTTGGAGGAAGCGATCCGCACCGTGCAGGATATACAGATCAAGGTGGACAAAGAGCTTCAACTTACTCAGCGCGAGCGTTGCTGGTCGGCAAACGTAGCAGCCAACATAGCCGGTGGGTTGATAGCCAGACAGCTTGGGTTGATTGATTGGGACATGAAGGCTATCTACATGTGGGTAGCTAAGGCAGTAGACAAGATGCGTGGGGAAGTGGTCGCCCCAGTGCTGGACTCTATGGCGGTTGTCGGTAACTTCATCAACGCACACTTGCAGAACGTACTGGTAGTCAACGACGAGGTTGACAGGCGGTCTAACAAAGAAGCTGTACCGCTTATGGTTCCTAGAGGCGAACTCATAATCCGCTACGAGCCGGATACCAAGAGGATGTTTATTGTCCTCAGCAAGTTCAAGGCTGACTGCGATAGATTCCAGAACAACTATGCCGAGATAACCGAGGACTTGCGGTCTAGGGGCATACTACTGGAGAAGAGGAACAAACGTATGTCTAAGGGTATGGAGCTCAAGAGTCCGGGGGTAGTAGCCCTTACGTTTGATGCATCCCACCCAGAGTTTATTGATGTAGACCCCGTGCTTGTAACTACGGAGCAGCCTAGTGCTAGTGGAGAACATCAGCTACCAAGTTAACTGGCGGACGTTTAAGCGGGGCACTTCGTTTCTTATCCCCTGCTTAGACCCTGCTAAAGCCAAAGCCACCATCCTTACTACTACGAACAGGTTGAGAATGCAGGTACTAACCAAAGTAGTAATAAGGGACGGCATCCAATGCTTGCAGGTGTGGAGGCTTTGACGTAGAGTTTCGGGTAACAAGATTGCTCCTTGTTATTCCCCCACTGCCCCTCTACTCCGGTGAGGGGCTTTTTTTATTTGTACCTGTTACGCATATACCATGGGGCATACATCCAGTCATCCGGCTTAGGCATCGTCGCACCGTATATAGAGGTCTGATAAGACTTCTGGTAACTAGAGATAGCACTGAACAACTGATCTGCGGTAATCGCAAACTCAGCTTGCGGGTATCGCTTGTTGAACTTCTGTACGTCGTCAATAACGTCACGGACGTTCCTGCGGTTAATAACAGCCTGCATGAACCGGCTCTTCAAGTTTGCTTTCTCTGTCTCCATACGCTTCAGTTCCTGTTCTATCTTGGTCTTACGTGCGTATGCATCAGAAGCTACGGTTGGTGAGAACCCCACAGTAGCCGCCAGTTTAGCAACAGTGCTCACGCTATCCTTAGGGACGATGGGTACCCCTTTACTCGTAACAGTACCTTCTGTCTGTAGTCTGTAGGCAGATACCGGCCCCTTAGCCAATGCTGGTACCAAGTTACTAACCGCCCGCATCAGCTGACCTTTGCTCAAGCTATCCGCTGCTTCTACAACATTAACACCGATGGATACGTCCGGGCCCATGTTGTTCTTGAGGAAGTTACCCACTGCTTCCGAGTAAGACGCACTATACCCGGGGGAGTTAAACCATAGGTTGTCGTAGGATGTCTTGGACGCTAGGTCAACACCAGTAAGTGCTGATACCGGCCCCTGTGAGATTATCTGTGCAAGGGATACTTGGTTACCGTTAACCCCCGGTACTGTTATGGTGCCGAAGTGTTTAGGGAGCCACTCGTACTTGAACCTAGCTTCAGAGTCATCTGCCAACAACGGGTTAAGCGCACGACGTTTCCTGATGTCCTTATCATCATCCCCGAACAATGCCTTCTCCAGCATATCTATCACGGAGAACATAACACCCATAGCGGGTAGACCGAACACGCCACCGAACGTGATAGCCATACCGAGCACACCTGCCATCTCATGAAAAGCTTCGTGACGCTCTGCTGTAGTAAGCCCTTTACCTCTTAGTATCTTGTCTGTGTAGGTGACGAAGAACTTAGTCTGCGCGATGCCCCACATCTTGAACATGAACACTGCCCTAGAGAGGTCGCCCAGTGCACCTGTAGTGCGCATAAAGTCTGGACGTTCAAACTCGGTGAAATCACCGATTGCTGACTTAACACCCTGAGCAGCATCTTCTACTGCTAACCGCTTAGCTTCTTCTACACTCCGTCCAGCTTTGGTGTACTTGTCGAATGCCAACTCAGCCTGCATCATGAAAGCCATCTCACGGCTCAGTCGCTCAGAAGCGTTGAACACCGCAGTGCCGGCATCGTATAGAGCAGACAATGTTCTACGAGCCTTAGCATCAGAAGGCATATCGTGCCTAGTTATCTCTCTACCTAGTCCACTGAACGCCATGCGGTCCCTACCCATATAGAACATGTCTCGAGCTACCGGGTTGTTCTTTATCAAATCAGAGTTTTCTACGGAGGGCTCAGTAAGCTCTCCATCCTTGGTAAACTCCACAGACTTGAACATATTGAAATACTTCATCGCCATCTTGAATGCTGGGCCGTACCCATACAACCCATTCAGTTTCGGCATAGTACGCATTGGGATACTAATCATGTTACGCAGTGCATGACTAGGGGAGCTTAGATACCACAGGTGAGCAAAGTGGTTAGCCCCGCTGATAATCATGTTTCGTTCTGGAGGGGTTATGACCTCCTCAGCTCTACGGGATATAACATCAATGTGTGCTTCTAACTGAGCCCGTTCTTTAGGGTCGAGGTTACCCTCGGCTTCACGATCCGGTTGAATAGCTAGACGAGCTGCGTCTATCTGCGCACGGATTCTGTTGCCGTATTGCAGCTTAGGTATCTGGTTGGCATACACACTGGCTGTGTCGTTAAACACCCGCTGTAGGTCAGTACTCATACCTGCTACGTCGGCAGAGTGCATAAACTGCTTACGGATACTTCGATCCGGCAAGGTTAGCAGCCACATCTGAATAAGGTCATCCTTGATCTTGGATACGTTAACGCCACGCTCCCCTTGAGCCTTGTCCAGCACTTTGAACATTCTCTGTAGGATTGGGGACATGTTGTTTCTAGCTATCGAAGTCCTTAGGCTCTCGATGTCATTACCCTGCTCGAAGTACTTCGCAGCTTGATCCCCTTCATAGGGAACACCATGCTTAGCGGCTAAGTCACGCTTGAGTGCTTCTAGCTTCGCGGCGGAGGATTGCTGGAAGAACTGCTCTTTACCCCCGTTAGGCGGGAAAAACCGCAACCAGTAGTCTCCATATCTACGCCAAGGGAAGTAAGACTCCACCGAGGCACGACGGAAAATGCCATCCTCACCCACCTCGCCTTTACGGGAGGTATCGTACGCAGCTTCTACTTCGCCAGTAAGTGCGGTCTTTTCTTCGTCAGTGAGTCCTGACATGTTCTCTATGTCCTTAGAGAGTAACCCAAGCACTGTGGAATGTGACTCCTTATAGAAGTCCATGACCTTGTGGTACAGGTCTTGTCCGCCATTAAGCTTGCCAAGTTTCTCCCATGCACCGAATACCCTAGATATAAGCACCTTGCGGTTCTCTATCTTATGCATCAGCTCTTTCTGCTTAGCTACGTCAGTAGTAGCCCCGAGCATACCTTGGTACGCAACAATCTCGTCATCCGCACGGATGGCATCTTGCAACTTAGTTTCTGCGTCCCACCGACCAGCAGATACTTGGAGTAGACGAGCAAGTGCTATCGTCTCGCCTAGTTCACTACTTCCATGCTGAGATATGAATTTACCGAGCTCCACACCTACCTTGGAGAAAGTTCTGTGCAGTTTATCTGTAGCTCCAGCCAGCAAGTCCATAAGAGTAGCAGCATGACGCAGGCTGGGTAGTACCTTCTCCACACGTTCGATAAGCCAAGACGTAGGGTAGGCGGGTAACGCTTTCTTTAGTGTGGCTCCCTCTAGTGCATCTGCATAGACATTAGCCGCTTCTTTCAACTTGGCAGCATCACGACTCTTTATGGCATCCTGTATAGCATCTACTTGTTCAGTTGCATCTTTGGAAACACGTAGTTTGGCCTCAGCTTCTGCAACCTGAGCTTCTGCTTCGGATACATCTACTACCGCTTCTTGCTCCCGTGGAGGCAGTCTATCTGTGTTAAGGGTGTTGAAACTGTAGTCATAATCGCCCCCGGTGCTAGACCAATCATCCATAGCTATATCTGTAGGTGGGGCTATATCGTGAGTATCTACCCTACCCGAGAAATAGTCGTTGATGTAGTCCCTACGCCCAGTGGTCATATCCTCAAGGAACACTTTCACAGCGTCATTAGGCAGGTACTTCTTGCCTGTAATGGTCTGAAGCAGTCTACGTATCTGAGTTGCTACGGACTTGAAGAACTGCTCCACAACCCCTATAGGTTTAGCATCGCTAGTAACCCATCGTGATACGTTATCCGCCCACCACTCCTCAAACGACGTAGCGTACTCGTGGTAGCCGACGTGCCCAATAGGAAAGCCGGGAGGGGAGTCCCCAAAATGCTTACGTACCACAGCTGCATTAGCAAACGGTTTCAGCGAAGTAATTATCTCATGCGCTGACATTTGCCCAGTATCCTCAAGCCATTGCTGATGGGCAGCTTCAATAGCGGCTATCGTATCCGGATGAGCATTATCTAATGCGGTAAATTGAATTATATGCCCGAGCTCATGTGCAATGGTTTCAATTGCTAGTCGTTCAGACATCTTCGGATTTAGCCCTATGGCATAATCTCTACGTGCTGACCCCCCGTGTACGTTTTCAAAACTATCCCCCATACCCATCATAATGCCGAGAGACCCTTCCTCTGCACTCATCATATGAGGTACATGAGTAAACTTATCCCCGTATAGTCTATAGGTATGTCGGTTTGCACCGTACAAGTCTTGTGGGTTAAACAGAAATACACGTAATCCATTCATGTTTAGCGTCTGCATTAACTTAGCCAGTAGGTCAGCGTAACGCTGGTCTACACCCGCAGACTTAACTACTTGCCCTTTTGTACCTATAAACGGGCCGTCTATGTTTGAGGGTGCATTCGCCGCGTTCCACTCCTCTTTCATATACAGCTCTAAAGCCTTATCAGCTATAGCAATATCTGCGTGTTTCATCCTAGTAAAATATACATCCCCCATACCACTACGATCCCTTTCGACTATACCCGGACGTACATCCTTCAGCGACATGGGGTCGCCGCGTGACGCAACACTGTTTATGAATGTTTGAGCATCGTCGTACGCTAACAACATCCCTTTATTGTAGAGTTCGTCATGGAGGATAATTCCGTACTCCCCGCCTTTTCTCCCTCCCGGCACCGCCCCTTTGTATATGGCGATATTGCCTTTCGAGTAGAAAATACTCGCGGCTTGTGTTTCGGGCGAAGCACTATTACTCAGAGCCTCGGTAGCCCATTCAGGGTGTTTAGCAGTCTCCCCTATAACAAAGTCTGTAACGTCGTAGGTATTCCGTGCCCAATTTTTTAGTCTACCTATCTCCTTATCAAACCTACTTATATCAGCTGGATGCGTATGCCCCGCATATACAGGTACTGGCTTGCCCTCTCCGGTAGACGGCAGCTGGCTTTTATGTGCAACTGGTTGCCCTCCCTTCTTCGGAGCATTCAACCTAGCAAGTATCTTTGCAACGGTGGTATCTTCGTCTATCACCTTAGGTGGGACAGCTTTGCCTTTCCGGTTACGGAACTTGACGATCAACGCAGCAATGGCTTTGCGGTTCGGTGTTTCCTTGGTCACCTCGTTGATTAACACAGTGCGTTCGGTTCTGGTTATCTTGCCCCTGTCGAACAGAGTAGCAATAGCACGTAATGCATTACCCGTGTAGGCAGCTCTAGCGGAGGCAAGCTGTTCTGAGGTTGTATACTTGGTGCCGCTAAGTATTGCTTCGTCCTCAGCAGTGGCTCTACCACGTTGCTTATTGAACTGAGCCTGCACAACCTCACGGAGGAACTTTGTTCGCGCTGCATGGGGGGACTCTGCTTTATTAGAGAGCCCTAGCATGTCCATGGTGTCATCAGACAACTGATGCCCGGAGTCGATCATGTACTTGATGTTCTTGTACAAAGTACGTGGTATCTGTTTGCGAATACCCTCCAACCTCTCCCGCATGAGCACAATGCCCTGCTGCTTGGTCAGGTTATCTGTACGTACTTTACCAGTGTTCTGATCTATCTTAGTGACAGGTATGTGGCGGGGGTCTACGCCCAGCGCATCAAGTAGATGCTGGGGTAAAGGCTGATCTTGGCTGAGCAGCTTATCCACCAATGCAAATTCTTCTCCGGTCAAGTCACGCTTGGACTCGGTAGCCGGCTCCTCAGCATCCTTAACAACCTGTTCAACAGGGTCTGCAGATACAGGTGGGGTTTCCGTTACTGCGGGCTTGGTTTCCTCTACGGCAGGTTCTACTACCTTAGGTGTAGCAGGTTTCTCCTCCGCCCCGATAATCTTGAGGATTTTGTTGGGTAGCCCCTTACCCTTATTCAACGCAAGGATGGAGTCCTTGTACTGATCGTCATCAATCAAGTCATCAGCATATGCAGCCTCTAGTTTTTCCCTGAGCTCGGCGGTGCTGGCTACCTTTGGCTCAACCTTTGGCTCAACCTTTGGCTCAACCTTTGGCTCAACCTTTGGCTCAACCTTTGGCTCAACCTTTGGCTCAACCTTTGGCTCAACCTTTGGCTCAACCTTTGGCTCAACCTTAGTTTCAGCAGCTGGCTCGACCTTAGTTTCAGTAGCTGGCTCGACCTTAGTTTCAGTAGCTGGTGTTGCAGCAGTTTCCTCGGCGGCAGTCTTTATGGGCTCTACTGGTTGGGCTACTGGAGCTACTTTAGTTTCTTCAGCGGCTGTCTTTATAGGCTCTACCGGCGGAGTTGCCGGCACTACTGGAGTTTCCTCTAGTGGAGTCTGGACCCCGCTTTCTCCTCCTCTAACTGGTGGAGCACTTTCATCAACAGGAACCACTCCACTGGTTCCAGCAACTTCAGGTTCTCCGGCAGCTCCCACTCCGGGTTCGCTTGTGTCAGGTACAGGAACGCCGTTTCCAGCTCCTGTACTGTCAGGCTCCGCATTAACTGTTGGAGCAGGTTCTCGTGTGGCTGGTGCATTATCTCTCTCCCACTCTTTGCGGATTAAACCGATAGCTTCGTCCATACCGATGCCAGTTGCATCAGCTTTCTTCTCAGCGGCTTTAACTATCTTCTCTGCGTCCTCTAAGGGGACCCCGGTACCTATGAGGTCTTTGACCTGCTGTAGATACACCCCCTGCTTGGGTTGATTTCTAGAACCAGTAGTTGCATCTGCTATACGTTTTCTAGCGGCAAGTACATCGAAGCCCTTACTCACTGCACCCATAGGACCGCCCAGTATGCCGGCACCTATCGCAGCTTGTTTGTACTCCTCCCATGCGTCTGGGCTGTTCAGGTCAAGTCCGGCCCCGAAGCGTTCCATTGCTTGCTGCGCTACTTCCTGTGGGACTTCAAATGCGACACCCTCAGCTACTCCACGGAGCATGTTCCCCTTGAAGCTGTATGTGCCATTACGAAGCGATGTCTCTAGGGCTTTCATCCCCGCGCCGGGGTCCATGTTCCTTACCCGCTGCCCGAGTTTACCGGGTAGCTTACTGCCAATACCCTTGAAGTACTTTAACCCTAAATAATCTAGGGCAGTTTCGCCCGCTGCGGCACCAAGAATACGGGCGTTAGATATGTCTTCAACTGGTTGCCCAGCTTCTTCCTGAGCACGTTGTTTTTCAGCGGCTCTCTGCGCTGCGCCGATTGTGTACTCTGAATACGCTGTCGGCACGGCCCCATACAAGCCAGTAGGTGCACCTACGATTATCGGAGCTGCCGCAAACCCCAACGTACCACCAACTGCTTCTTTAAGCGCCTCCCAGTTATGACCTTCTCCAAACCCAACAGTCTTGTACTTCGACTCACCTGCGGCTAGGAACTTATCCCGATTCTCCTTGGTGGGGTTCGCCATAAACGCAGCCGCTTCATCAGCAAGCCCAAGCGTAGAGGCCGAGTCCATGAAGGAACCACTGAACCCAGCGTACTCCTTCTCTTTCTTTTGTGGGGCTGGTTGTGCTGCAGGGTTATATAGCCTTCGAGCCTGCGCAATTATTTCTTCCGGTGGAGCCCCAGCGGGTCCTTCGATACTTAAAAGTTTCCCGTCTGGAGCTTTGACCGTGTATATAGGCATTTACCGATTCTCACTACTGAACATCAACTAGGCGGTACCCACCTGAGCTCGCCCCTAGAGAGCCTAACCCAGTTCCCTGTGCGCTGCCTAGTTGTGTAGTGAAGTTGAACCGTGCTTCCACAGCCTGCCTAGCGGCTGCTAGTTCTTGGGCTTTCTGCTCCGCTAACTCTTGGTCACCAGAATACACTGCCATCTGATACGCAGCCTCTGCTGCCTTGTAATCAGGGTCTTTAGCTAACCCGGCAGTAAGTGCAGCGCCGGCCTTAACCTGTGACGGGTCTGTCAGTGTCTGAATAACTTGCTGGTAGTGGTCAGCTGCCTGTTTATCCCTAGGGTCTCCAGTCTGTGCATACTTGTCGATGGCGTTGCCGAACAGCCCTTGATACTTCTCTAGGGTAGCGTTGTGCTTCACCTTCGCAGCTTCTGACAGTGTCCTGTAATACCCAGCCATTACATCGGTGTTGTACAGTTGTATCTTCCTACCCTCCGCAGCGTCGTACGCACTCTGCTGAATCTGGGTACGTTGCATATTGAGGGTAGCAAGGTTCTTGGAGTCCTCACGATAATTATTAAGTCCTGTAGTCCATGCGTTCATATCCTCCTTGGCAAGAGCTTGCTGCATATCGAGTCTGGTCTTAGCCAGAGATTTCTCCGTAGCCCGTTGTTCCTTATTGATACTGGAGATAGCACTGACGTACCCCTTACCCCCAGCAGCTACGCCACGTAGCAACCCGCCCGGAGTACTGGCAATATCAAACCCGTACATAGCCAATGCTAGAGCCTTATCGGTCTTGGCTTCTTTAGCAGCGTCCTCATGTTCCAAGTCCAAGAACTTGTTCATATCTGACGTAGCTTTATCCAGTCCAGATTTTTCCTTGTAACCTTGGTACATTTTGAAGTACTCATCAGGTGTCATACGGTTATCTTCTACCTCAGGTATATCTAGCCCCTTCCCAAGCACTGGACGTGCTGCACTGCCGGACCTACCCCGCACACTAGTAGCTACATTGGGGGTGGTATACCGACTGTCATCAACTGGTGCCCCAACGATGGAGAAGTCAGATGCCGCAGTTTTTGTAGAGGGTCGGACGTTATACATCTGGTTGAATGCCGCCATAGCTGAACCCGCTGGAACACCAAGAGCTGTGTCCTTAGCAGCGCTAGTTTGCGCAAACGGAGCAGCGTTGAACATCTCGGGGCGTATCGGTGCCGTAGTACTTTGTAACGCTGACTGTCCGGGGGGTACAGCAGCGGGTGCAGTAGTAGGCGTAGTTGCTGCCGGCTTAGGGGTCTGAGCAAGTACCGCAGGCAGGGGGATACCGTTTGCAGCCATGTGATGACGCGCATCTGCAGCTGCCTGTCGTGCCTGATAATCACGGAAGTACTTGTCGGACCTATCCACCCAGCTTTCACCGCCCTCTACTTCTTGGTCGTCGTCCTCACCGTTGAACGCAACAATCCCACCGTTGGCGTAGTTATTCCCCACGTTATCCGCAGGAAGTCCAGCAACACCGTCAGAGTGAGCCTGAGGTTCCGCAGTGATACCAGTAGGAGTGTAGTTCTGCCCTACGTTCTGCGCAGGGAGCCCGGCCACCCCTTGCTGAGCAGCCATCTTCTCAGCGTCAGACTGGTGAGCAATTTGCTTAGCCATCTGTACCACCACTGAGTCTGGTGGAGGGGGCGTAGGGGCAGCTGGGTGAGTCTTGGTGTAGTTGTACAGGTCGTAGGCCCGATGCCAGTCTATAGAGTTAGGCAAAGCACCCACAGTCTGCTGCACCTTGGCAGCTACCTTGTCAGGAGCCATCCCCGGGTTCTGCTTACCCACATGGGAAAACTCAGCCTGCACCGCGCCAACCTTGCTGGCTACATCTCCACCACCGGCTAGAGACACGATACCGCCTTCGCGGTACCCCTTAATGGGGCCACCTTGGGCTTTACCCCCGCTAGCACTGGTACTACTGCTACCACCAAAACCGCCGAAAGCCTGTGACAACCCATAAGCACCCAGCCCTAACCCAGCCATCTGGGATGCCGCTGTAGGTGGAGACTGGTAGTTATACTGTCCAGACATCTGTACGGGGGTACCACGTATCAGGGAGTTCATGAACGATAGCTGTTGCGGGAGGAAGTTCTGCTGGTTCATGTAGTTCTGATAAGCCGTATTAAGGGCAATCTGTTCCTGACCCTGCATCTGATTACCAGCACTAAGCTGAGCTTGGTTAATCCCCATCTGCTGGTTATATTGGTTCTGCCCCACATTGCCCAAGATACCCGCAGCTGCCAGCTGGTTCTGGTTGGAAGTGTTGAACTGTCCTTGGGCGTTCTGGAACGCATTCTGTAACCCGGTAGCACGGATATTACCGAGCTGGTTCTGCAAGTTACTCTGTGCCTCACCCTCAAGTATGGCACTCCTGCTCCCACCTAGAGCCCCCGCCTTAGTAGCGTTGGAAGCCATACCCGGCAGTTGCCGTGCATAATCCCTGATCGCCCCCTGTTGCTGCTGGGCTACTACGTCATTGACGTAGGGGGACATGTACTGATTTACGTTAGCCCCTGTGAACTGGTTGGTACCAGCCATGCCTGCCAAAGCACCCGCACTATTGAGGTACTGGCTAGGCTGCATCTGCTGGATGTTACCGAAAGCCTGTTGCTGTAACGGATTGAACCCAGATACCTGCTGGCCGGTATAAGGCTGATAGGTCTGCTGGGAAGTATACGCATCCGCTTGCCCCAGTACCTTAGTGGCATAGGGGACTAACTCTTTAGGGATACTACTAGTGTAAGTAGTGCTGGTACTAGGACCGCTATCGCCACCACCGCCCATAGTTCACCTCAATCAAAAGACTTTTCGTACATAACCATGTACGGGGTGTACCCGTACTTCTTAGCTTGGTGTTTCCACCCAAAGCGACCTATGGCCTCCATACCATCACATCTAGTATCTCTGGCGAACCGTTCTATGGTCGAGTGCACCACTTCTTCCGCCCCCGGCAGTATCCCTATGTCCCCCGCAGTGTACTTCCAACTAAGCACCTTTTTCTGCGGGTACTGCTTAATCTCAGTAATAACGAACCCTACTACCTCCTCTGTATCCTCCTTGTATATTGCCCAGAGCAAATCCTGCCCGGAGTACAGATTCTTAACTATGTCATCCACATCGACCTTACCCGTAGCCCAGTACTCAGACTTAGCTAGGAACGGTATCAGCTGGGGTATGACCCCCGTGATCCGCCCATAAGGTACCCATGTAACACCGTAACTCATCGTGGGAGATACTTATCCGGATTAACTGCTGGAGCCTGTCTTTGTCTACCAGTTCGGTCTTTGCGGATTTTATGCATCATTGCGTAGAGCTTCCTAGACCCGGCCTCCGTAGACCCGTTACCTAGGTGAGATACAACATCCGCAGGAACTACGAACTCCCCATCTGCCAGTGCAGCACGTTGAGGTTTGCTGCCTGTAATCATAGCAGGGATAGAGTCCGACATACCATCACCCGGCCCCCGTAGCAACTTACCGCCAGCAGCATAGTCTCCGCCGCTAGTAATACCCCCACCCGCAGCTAACTTCCTCCAGTGATCTGGTACAGGTTGCCCTGTCTTCATGTCTACGTACTTACCGATACGGGCATCATACATAGCGGTAGGCGGCTCCCCTTTCCCAAAGGGGACACTAAACTTGGCGAACAAAGGGGGCACATCGGGTGGTGCATACGACGGACTGTTTGGGTCGTTCTTCGCCGCGTTTGTTAAAGCGTCTAAAGTCTTACCCGTTGTACCCCCCGTATCCGTAGCAGGTGTAGGGGCGGTGGTATCTATAACCCCCTGTGGTTGCGGAGTAATCATCTGGTTGTAGTGCGCCATCCAGTCATTCATTGCCGTAGGGCTTTGAGGCGCTGGAGCCATCTGTGGGTAGTCCCCTGTCGTGGCTTGATTAGCAAACTGGGTATTCATACTCTGTAGTGCAGCTTGGTCTGTACCCTGTTGTGCTGCGGGTAGCGGCTGGTTAGACGCAAGAATCTCCTGACCTATAGCCTGCTTGTCATTCGCAGGCGCAGTAGCCCCGCCGTCGGCCATACGACGAATCCCCGCCAAACCCCCGCTACGCATGTTAGCTACAGGGTCATAGTGATCCATAGAGTAACTGTACACCCCGGGGTTAAAATGCTGATCTGTAAACGCTGCCTGCCCAGCAGGTAGGTACCCGTACTTGGCAATGTTGGGGTTTACCGTACCGGGGGAGTACAACGACTTACCAGTTTTCGGGTCTGCAATGTAATAAACGGGCTTCTCCTCCTCTGGTGGTTTCTGGTCTTCAGAGAACGCCCCAATAGCTGCGCTACCCAGCCCAGCCTTAGCTGCCATGTTCGTATCACCAAACGCCTGCTCCCACCCTTTAAGACTAGACGCCCCCTGCCCTGTGTAATCTAAGCGTCCAGCTACAGTGTTAGGGTCAGATGGTATAGCTGAGCTGGAAGTAATGCCCCCAGCACTCGGTGTAGTTGTTGCGGCGATCCCCGTATTTCCAGCCGTTACTCCCCCCGTGTTACTGAGAATATCAGCCGATTCTGGGGTCATGTTGGACATTAACGCGTCTGTAGGGCTCCCCCCTATGGCCCCAATACCTGATGTAGTAGGGGTAGCGGCTACCAAATCCGCCCCAGCATACTCAGTGGCGACGGGCGCAGCGGCCTCAGCAGCTCCAGCACCAGCGGCTCCAGACGCAGAGGTGATCCCTGTAGCTACCCCATCGGCGGCAGGAGAAACTTCAGCCAATGTCGCCCCCTCTCCAGCAGCAGTTAACCCAGCGGTCAGAGAACCACCCCCATAGACTTGTAGCCCAGTACCGATAGCTTCGCCCCAGCTCTTACCACTGGCTTTCTCAGCACCTGCTGTAGCTGCAGCGATCCAAGGGAGGGCTTCGGGGGCAACAATACCCACAGCCACACCCGCCAGCGTAGGCAACAACTTCCCGAGGTTAAACGCTTCTGGTAACCCA
>Ga0213921_1000278_pt1 | contig 19251 bp, 21 predicted proteins | sample McNCre2017MG_FD_165041 | JGI IMG/M metagenome (GOLD analysis project Ga0213921, IMG submission 165041) | Freshwater microbial communities from McNutts Creek, Athens, Georgia, United States - 20-17 MG | ecosystem: Environmental > Aquatic > Freshwater > Creek | place: USA: Georgia | collected...
GGCAATTACCCGCATTCAATATGCGGCAAATGGGTAGTTAACACTTTTTGTAGTACCATGCGGGCAATTGCAAACGTTAACAAGGTTAACCATGATTTCCGAATTGCCAAAAAATTTACATTTAATTCAAGGCACAAAAAAAACCGAAAACATTAACGCATTAACAAAAAACGTGCGTTCCAGAATTCCAAAAGCCAATTGGTTGGACAACCCTGACGCATGGGATCGTGATGCGTTTATCCAAGAAACCAGCGAATTTTTATGGGAAACCTACGGCATTGGTTCCGATCAGGACAAACATTTATTGGCGGCACTTGCCAATCAAATGGACATTTACATCAAATGCATGAAAGGCGTTGCCAAAGGCGGCATCATCACGCAATTCAATGCTGGTCAAACAATTGGGCCAAATCCGTTTTTAACTGCTGGTGACAAAGCATTAACAAAAGTCATTGCATTGATGAATGAACTTGGCTTAACACCAAAAGGTCGATCAGCAACAAATAAACAAGAAGCTGGTAAATATCAAAATTTGCTTAACGGCCCATGAATTACGAAACAGGCATCCTATATGCTGTAAATGTTGCCAAAGGAACAATTCCAGTTTGCCGAAATGTGCGACTTGCTTGTCAGCGGTTTTTAAATCAACTGGAAGATAAATCTTGGGCATGGGAATTTCATGTTCCATATGTTGAACATTTTTTAGAATTTGCTTCAACACTAAAACACACCAAAGGGCCAGATGCTGGAAAGCCGTTGGTTCTTGAACCATTTCAAATTTTTATTATTTGCGCCATTTACGGCTTCCGCAGTAAACGCGACCCAAAAACGCGCATGGTCACCGATGTGATTGTTTTCATTCCGCGCAAAGCGGGTAAATCAACGTTGACCGCCGCAATTGCTTTATATGAATTGAATTGGGGTGAAGCTGGCGCAGAAGTTTACACATTGGCAACAACCCGCGAACAGGCAAGCATTGTTTTTGATGCCGCCAAAGGGTTTGTGGAAAATATGCCGCATGATGTTGCAATGCTTTACAGCGTACAGCGCAATCAAGTCACCAAAACAGGCGATAGTCAAACCAAATTCAAAGCGTTAAGCCGCGATACCAAAAAAACAGGCGATGGCATGAATCCATCATGCGCCATTATTGATGAAGCCGCGCAAATCGTAGACAGAAATTCAATTGAAGTTTTGCATTCAGGCATGGTGGCTCGAAAAAATCCGTTGCGTATTTACATTACAACTGCCAGTTTTACAAAAGACACCAAATTTTTTGAAGATATGCAGATGCTTGAAAATATGTTGACAGGCGAAGCCACCGACAATCCGCGTTGGTTTGGTTTGCTGTACAGCCTCGATGTTGGTGATGATTGGCGCGATTCAAAGACATGGGCAAAAGCAAACCCCATGCACGGCATCAGTGTTTATGAAGATGCAATTGCAGAACGTGCAGAACAGGCCAAACATAAACCCGCCGCGCTGAATGAGTTTTTGTGTAAGACACTTAACATTTACGTCAGCGCAAATTCCGCTTGGTTGGATCGCGGCTATTGGGATGATGAACGTGCATTGATAAAAACTGAACGTGCGCCCGAATCGATTTATATTGGATTTGACTTGGCGGCAACCCGTGACTTGAATGCGGTGTGTACGCTAAAACGATTTGCTGATGATGATTATGAAGCAGAGTTCAAATTCTTTTTGCCCGAAGATGGGTTGGAACTTGTGCCAAAACATTACAGCGATATTTTTCGCGTTGCGGTGAACAGCGGCATTTTGCACATCACTGAAGGCAATGTTATGGACGATCGCGAGATAAGCGATTACATCATTGCTCAAGCCGCCAAATATGATGTTAAGGAAATTGGTTTTGACGCTTACAACGCGGCAAGTTTGGTTGCGCGTTTACATGAAGCTGGTTTGCCTGTTAAGAAAGTTGGGCAAGGCATGGCGGTGTTAAGTAATCCAAGCAAACACGTTGAAAAACTGATTATGAATTACTGCATCAAACATGATGGCAACCCATTTGTGGGCTGGCAACTTGGCAATTGCGAGGTATATACAGATGTCAATGGAAATGTTAAAGTTCGAAAAAATGAAAATGATAAATCAGCAAAAGTTGACGGAATCATTTCTTTAATCATTGCAATGCACTGTTCATTGGACAATCCAACAATGAGTGGTTTCGGTTTCCGCACTTTTTAGAGGTGAAACATGGGATTATTTGATAGATTCATTGGAAAAGGTAAAGATTCCAAAGAATCAAATACCCTTTTTGGACAAACCGCGCTTGGCAATAATGTTGTCTATCAAGGCAACAATAAGCAATCGACAGTAAATACGCAGATTCTGTATGTAACTACGGCAAGCACAACAAATGCTGGTCGGCCTGTAGATACTTCACTGCTTACGCGCAACAGCACAGTCATGTCTTGCATTGGCGTAAAAGCTAGGGCTATTGCACAATTGCCTATCAACATTATGGCGTTGGCAGATGATGGCACATATGTAAACGCATTAACTGATCCAAACGTAGGCATACGGGACAAAACCAAAGCCAAACAAGTTTATAACTTGTTGACCAATCCAAACAATTTCCAATCATCTTATGAATATTGGTATCAGTGGATGATGTGGCATGAATTGCTTGGTGAAGCGTTTACATTGTGGTGGAGAAAAGATCAAAACGACCCAACACAAACGCCGCTGGAAATGTACGAACTGGACAGCACGTTAATTGCGGTCACAATTACGCCCACACGTTACCCAAGTTATCGCCTGTCAACGCCATCTTATGGGTTCAATAAAGAAGAACCACTGGCGGCGCATCAAGTAATGCATTGCAAAGATATGGCATGGCAAGGTTCAGCGGGTTTTAACAAAGGCATTTTGGCGGCTGAATTGGTTGGCTTAGATCAAGACATTGACCTATATGCCAATTACGTCATGCTGAACGGCGCAAAGCCAAGCGGAATGTTTATTACTGACAATGTGATTCCTGATGCCAAATATAAAGAAATTGCGGCACGTTTAAAAGAAGCTTGGTCGAGTATGGTTGGCAGTCAGCAAACGGACAAAAGCAAGCCGGGACAAGGTATGTTGCTTGACCAAGGCATGAAATATGAACCACTGAAAATGTTAAGTTTGCAAGATACAGATTTGGCAAATCTGAAAATGCAGACAATGAAACGCATTTGCGGTTTGTATGGCGTTCCGCCAGCAATGCTTCATATCGGTGACCAGAAATACAACAACACGCAAACCATGTTGGATGAGTTCTACAAATCTACCATGTATCCAATTATTGTTAACGTACAGCAAAAGCTGAAAGCGTCATTGTTCAAAGGTTATCCCAATTTGTGTGTTGAGTTTGACACTCAGGATTTTCTCAAAGGCGCACCGCTTGATCAAATGAATTATGTGGTTGCTGGTGTTAATGCTGGCATCATGACACCAAATGAAGCGAGAGAATACCTTGGAAAAGCCAATATTGATGGTGCGGATGAATTGCAAAACCCGAAAAAATCAGAACCAATTGCGGGTTCAAGTCCCCAAGATACGGGCGGCGGTGGCGGCAATCAGACCAAAAAAATGAATATTGGAAAATAAAATGACTGCCATTTTTCAAAAAGTGGTAGCATATTTGCAAGATTACAAACCTAAAGGTAAGCCGCCTCGCGGCAGACCGCCCAAAACAATACAAGACATTGACCGAACAAAAGTCGATGAGGTAATTCATGACAAAAAACTTGATGATGGTTTGCGAAGCGAAACTGGTGACAGAAGCACAGGACGCAAACAAAGAACCAACTGGCAAGATTGAAGCGCGTGTAACTACATGGGGTGCGCGTGAAGGCGCAGATGGTCGCAAGTTCAACTATCAGCCTGAAGGCTTTATGGATTGGGCAAAATCATTTAGCGCAGAAGGCAAACCACTGCCAATGTTTTTGAATCACGCCGCTGATTCAATGCCTGTTGGAGAATGGCATTCATTTGAATTTGATGATGACGGCATGACCGCATCAGGTCGAATCTACATGAACACAACTGCTGGTTCTGATTTGTATCAAATCATGACTGAAAGCCCAACAATGTTTGGCGGTGTTTCTGTTGGTGCTTACGCTGATGAATATCAATGGGTCAAAGAAGATGGCACACCAATGACTGTTGGCAGTGATGACCCATATGAAGATGGATATTTTCAAATCACCAAAGGCGGCTTGCGTGAAGTCAGCGTGGTGATGTATCCCAACAATCTAAAGGCAGAAGTTTCTAAGCTGGAATATTTCCGTGCTGATGGTTCTGCCAATTTAAAAAATTTGGAAAAGGCTTTGCGCGAAGCAGGGATTTCCAAAAAGGATGCGGTCACTTCCGCGTCTGTATTCAAAAAGGTTTTGGAATTGCGTGACGTAATCCAAGCCCCGATTGAAATTGCGCCACAACCGAGCGATTCAGATGTGGATGTGACCGAAGCAGACATTCTTGTCGCACTTGAAATGCGCGAATTGTCTAAATCCTTAGATAAACGACTGAAAGGTTAATCATGTCTCAAGCAATCATTGAAAAGCTGGACGCTATCGAAGCAAAACAAATCGAAGCCGTGTCAGCAGTAGAAGCAAAAATCCCCGAAGCAATTGCCGCTGTGCAAGCTGAAATGGCTGAGAAATTCTCTGCCTTTGAAGCAAAATTGGCGACTGTTCAAGCACCCGCAATCATCCGCGCCCCTCACAAAACTGTGCGTGGCGATGTGAATCGTGCTGTGCGTGAGCAAATTGCGAACTATTACAAAGGCGGTCGCAATGTTGAAAAAGAACTGAAGATGTTTGAAGATGCTGGTCAGTATGACGCATACTTGCAAGAAGCATCTGCATTGACCGCTGGCGGTAACAATCAGGGTGGTCGCACAGGTTATGACCCCACATTCGTGGCATTGCGTTTGGCTAACCCCATGCGCGGCATTTCACGCACTGTTGCAACCGATGGTTCATCCTACCAATTTAGGGTGAAGGTGGGCAATTCTGGAGCCGCTTGGGGATATAGCATCCAAAACAACGGCTCAGCAACAACTGAAGACACAAGCATTTGGCAATTGGTGTTGCAAGACTTGAACGTGCAATTCCCGATCCGTACTGCGGCTTTGGATGACATCGATGGTTTGGAAGCCAATGTGGTTGACGATATGTTGGTGGAATTTGCACAGCAGGAAGCTTTGTCGATGATTCAAAACAACGACCAAGCGGCTCAATCTGGCACTAACCCTTACGGCGGCACAAACGGCTTGCGTGGTCTTGACCAATACGCTGGTGCAAATGCTACCTACACAGGCGGCACAACTTCAACAGCGGCATTTGGTACATCTGGTACAGGTTCAACTACTGGCTTGCACAGCTTGGCAACCTATGACCAGTTGACCAGCAACGTGAACACTGTTGGCGCAAATGCCATCCAGTACAAAGACGTTATCAACTTGATCTATGCGTTGCCGCAACAATATTGGACACCGAACGCCAAGTTCATGGTCAATCCAGTTTTGGCTCAAGCAATTCGTGGTCTGCAAGACACCAATGGTCGACCCATCTTTAATTCAGTTGAATCACTGAATCCTGATGGCATCATCGGTCAAATGTTGGGCTTTGATGTTGTGATGAACAAGTATCTGGACAACCCATCACAAACTACAACTGGTGCGGCTGGTACTTCTAGCCTGTATCCAATGTACTTTGCTGACTGGTCACGCTTCCACACCATTGTGGACCGCTTGAACATGGTTATGCGCCGCTACGATCAGACACTTCCCGGATATATAACATTTTTCGGGGAAAAGAGATTGTGCACCAGTGTGCGTGATCCCAATGCTGGTGTTCGCTATCGTTCAACTGGCACAGCGACCTAATCGTTGCCTTGGATGGGGGCTTCGGCCTCCATCCTTTTTTCTGCAACCTTATTTGGAAAAACTATGAGCATTACTGAACGAATCCTGACAGGCATTAAACAGACTTTGGAAACAGGCGATCAAGTCAAGATTGATTTGCGCGAACAATCTGCCATCACAGGTTCGGGCAACAATGTTGGTGGTCGTACTTATTTTGATGACGCATTTGCCGCATTGCGTTATGCAAATCCATTTCGACAGGGCGCACGACAAATCAAAGTCGCTGGCTCTAGCGTTCAATTTGTAGCCAAGACAGGTAATGCCGCATCTTCTACAAACCCTTGGACATACACATTCACGCCCAATACTGGTTCTCCCAATATTGATACAACCATTTGGCAATTGCCTACACGCGTGATTACGGCTCAATTGCCTATCCGCACTGCGGTGATGTCTGATGTGAATTATTTGAATGAAACTCTTGTTGAAGATTTATTCATGGAATTCAGCCAGTTGGAAGCGCAATCAATGGCATCCAACAATGACCAAGCTGGTTCAACCACCACAACTACAGGCGGCACAAATGGTTTGCGCGGCTTGAATTACTACGCTGGTGCGGCTGGTGCGACTGCGGCTTATGGCACAAGCGGCACAGCAATCACAAACGGCATTCACACATTGACCACAATTGGTCATACGCATACCGCGCTTGACTATGAATTGTTGGTTGATATGGCAAATGGTTTGCCCGGTCAATATTGGTCAATGCCCGGCACTGCATGGATGATGAGTCCATCTGCTTTGGTTGAATTGCGTAAATACGCACATGGCAGTGGTAGTTATTCATTGGTTGAAACTGGTGATGATGATGGCGGTGCTGGTGTTCATATTTTTGGTTGGCCTGTTGTTGTTAATCCGTATTTGGATGCGTTTGGCACTGTTGGCGCGTTCCCCATTTATCTTGCCAACTGGCCTCGTTTTTTGACTATTGCAGACATTGAAGAAATGAATGTTCAAGCAATGGAACAGACTGCGCCCGGCTTCATAACTCTGTATGCAGAAAAACGGCTGGTTAGTTCTGTCCGCGACCCGTTTGCTGGTGTTCGCACAATCGGAACATAACCATGCCTGTTGACCAACTTGGTTATTTAAACATTGGTGCGCCGACCCGCAATCCGTTCAACTACGAAAAGATTGAACAGATTGCGAGAGATAACGCAACCGCATGGTTGACGCTGGCTGAAATACGCCAGCAACTTAATTTGTTTGATGACACAAGTCAAGACACATATCTCAGTGGTTTGGAAATTGCAACACGCCAAGCCATTGAAGATTATTTGGGCATGAGCATTTTTGCCACAAGCTACCGCGTGTACTACAACGCCGCAAGTTTGTATGGCACACCTTTGTCTTTGGACTTGCCAGAGGTATCGCAGAACAATTCCACACCAGCAAGCGGAGTGACCATTTCCAATGTTAAGTATTGGAATGATGCCACACCGCCTGTTTTAACGACTGTTGACCCTGCAACGTACTACTACGACAACTCAGGCAACAAAGTGGTGTTGCAGACGCTTCCAAGCGATTTAAACAGCAATATGACCAGCCCTGTGGTGTGCGAATACGTTTCACCCGCCAATCCAATTGCGGCATATCAGGTTATCAAGCAAGCTGGTTTACTGTTGTTCACGCATTTGTACAACAATCGTAGTGATACCACTGATGGCAATTCAAAGCCAATTCCTTTTGGCGTTGCCACATTGTTGCGCCCATATAAACCACTTGTCATGTGAGGTAAAACATGGCAATTGCACGATTTGAAAATATTGCGGTTAACACCTTGTCGTTTGGTAAAAGTGACTTTGGCGAACAAAGCACAACGCAAACGCTGTGGTTTAACACTCGCGCAAGGGTTCATTCCGTGGCAAACCATGTCAAGATTGCTGACAAATACCGCGTTTATTCAGACATTGTGCAAATGACGCTGAATTACACGCCAAATTTAAAAACCATTATTGATAATCAAAACGCCTACTCAATCACATGGCGCGGCTTTGATTGGCGAATTGACAATGTGCGTGAAGCGGATGACCGCATGACCGCCATGTTAATGTGTGTACGCAATGACCCTGTGGCGGCAGTCTAATGGCAACACAACAAAATCCAGTCCAATATGCCAAAGCCATACAGTATCAACTGCAAAGCATAGTTACGCCTGTTCCTGTTTATGCAACTTTTAACCGAAACTTTGCCATTGAACCAAAGTTTGTGACTTGGATGTTAAGGAATGTTCATCAAGAAGTTTTTACTGGACAAAATCAAAACAATAAAAGCATTGACCGCCCAACTTTTCAAATCAGTATTTTCACGCAAGTAATAGAAGATGGTTTCACAATTTCAAACCAGATACTACAATCCTTGCATGGTTACAGCGGTTTGTTTGGCGGTGCGACCAATGGCTTTTGGATTGCCAAAGCAGATGTGATTTGGCTTTACAACAGCTACGACAACGAAGACAAACTGGCGCAAGTCTTTTTAGACTGTACGCTTGACATTCCAACATAAGACAAGTTCAGCAATCAAACGGGGGGAATCAAAGTGCCTTTACCATCAAAAGTTTTGCCGGGGTTTAGTGCCTCGCTATTTATGCAATCAGGCGCAACGCCAACACCATTGACCAACACACAATTGGCAACATTGGCAAGCGTTTCTGCAATTGCAATCAGTGCCAATCAAGTTTTGGTAGAAGCTGTTCCCGCCTTTGGGCAGGATGATGCTGTCGCCAATTTCACTGTGGCGGGTTCGCGCCAATCGGACAAAATCCCGACACAAAGCGCACCAACCAGCATGACAATTACCGCCGCTTGGAATCCATCAGATACTGTGATTCAACAAGTACGCGCAGACGCATACAACGGCACGATTGACCGCACATATGTGGTTCAAGCTACCGATGGCACAGGAACTGTTTACTACGCCTTTAATGCGCGAGTAAGTCAATTTCAAATTGATGCACAGCCCGGCGCAGAAGCCAAAGCTGTTTTTACTTTGCATCCCCGTGGCAATCAATACGGCTGGTCAAACACCGCTTAATCAGGAGAAATCAAAATGGCATTACCTTCAAAAGTTTTACCCGGCTTTGTTGCATCAATGTGGATGCAAACAACAGCATCACCATTCACAACTGCAAACTTGGCAGTTTGGACAGCACAAGTCGCAACCATTGTTGGCACATCCGCTGGCGGCACAGGCGCGGCTGGAACAGCATTGGCAACCATTGAAGCAGTTCCTGCATTTGGTCAAGATGATGCGGTGGCAAATTTCATGGTTGCTGGATCGCGTCAAAGCGACAAAATTCCAACACAATCTGCACCAACATCCATGACCATCACAGCGGCATGGAATCCTTCTGATGCTGGTTTGTTGTTGATTCGTGCTGATGCATATTCTGGTCTGGTTGATCGCACCTATGTGGTTGCGGCTTACGATGGCACAAATACTGTGGCATATGCGTTTAATGGTCGCGTTGGTCAATTCCAGATTGACGCACAACCCGGCGCAGAAGCCAAATGTGTGTTTACCATTCATCCCCGTGGCAATCAATATGGATGGAGTAATTCATAATGAAAGTCGCTGACGCTGTTGAAGTGTTGGCGAACACCTACCAATCCTTAGATGCAGTCGCACAAGGGTTGGAGGTGAAAGCCAATGAAGTTGCTATTGCACTTTCAAAGGCAAAGCCAGACACCACTGAATTTGTATGCTTGACTGTATTGGCTCGCTACAACCCTGTGAATCAAGTTCAAGTTGAACCAAAAGAAACCACAGAATAAACATGACTGATACGACAATACAAAACACGCAGGATTTATTAAGTTTTTTAGTAAATCAAGCAGAAACCCGAAAAGATTGGTTCGGTTTTACACAGCAAAAAATGACCGCTGTCAGTCTTGCACATGAGATTGCGGCGCGTCATGCTGATAAAATGACACCTGAAGAAGTGGTGGAATATGCCAGAGAATTGAATGAATTGTTGTTTCACCGCTTGATAAAGCCCGGCGCGTGGAGAATATGAAATGTCAACAACATTCACATGGGAAGTCAAAGGTTTAGACGCATTACTTAGAAACCTTGATGATGTTGCTGAGGTTATTGGCGACAAAGATTCAAATAGTAAAATTCTTGTCCCTGCATTGCGCGAAGCAATGAAACCTGTTTTGAATACTGCAAGACAACTTGCGCCAAAAGATACTGGCGCATTGGCGGCTTATTTGCAAATTGAAGCACGGCGACCAACAAAAAAAGATAAACGTTCGCAATATGTCAGACCCGGTGATAAAACAATTGCGTTGGTTACTACAAAAGCGTTTCCCAAAAAATTAAGAAAAAAATGGAACGAAGAAAACAAAGATTTGTCACCAGCACAACGTGCAAAAGCATTCAAAAAGTTTGCTTTATCAACTGGTTTTCCTTATGATGCAAGGGCGGTTGCACAAGAATTTGGTTCAGCAAGAAATCCAGCACATCCATTTATGCGAACAGCTTTAGAGTCACAAGCAACAATGGTGGTTGATGAATTAAAGAACATTCTTGCAAGGCGAATCGACACTTACAAAATGAGATATTTGGGTTATTAAACAAGGACACAACATGACACGATTTACAAAAGCTTTTGGCAAACAATACGAAGACAACAAAGAAAAAATTTTTACGCGAAAATTTGAACTTGGCGGTCACACGTTTAAGGTTCGTATTCCTTACGTTCACGAATCAGAAGCAATGTATAAACTGATTCAAGACCCGCCGCAAGAATCAATAGATGCGGCATATAAATCAATCACTGAACCATTGATGAAATTTAAAGATCAGCCTGATGCTGAATCTACTTTTATTTTTACTGATGATGATGTAATTGTTAATGGTCGTTCTTTAAAAGACACAGCAAAATCAAAGGTTCAAACAGAAACCAAAATCACTGAATTTTTTAAATTGCTTGTGCCTGAGAATTCAGAAGATTCTTTGGCTGATTTGACCTATGAAGAAATTGCGGCAGAATTTCCGTTGTCGGTGCAATTGCAATTGATGGAAAAAATATCAGAAGCAATCAGCCCAACATATAAGGAAACAAAGGGAAACTGATTGGCTCATTGAAAAATCAAGTCATCACCGCGATGATTTTCAATGGGCATACACATGAAACAATAGCGGAATTGGATGATGTAATGATGGCTCAATTACAAACTATGTATGCCGATGGTTTAATTGGCAATCGTGCTGTGATTGAATTATTAGGAACGCTGGCAAATGGCGTTTTTAATTACATGAGGGCAGACAAATCACCACCTTATAAACTAGCAAACATTTTAGGTTCTGCGTATGATTACCTATTCCCGCCATTGACTGAAGAACAGAAAAAACAGCAAGCAAATGAACAATTGCTTGCATTCATGAGTCAAGCGCCGGGCTTCAGCATGGATAAATTTGGGGTAAAAGATGGCGAATAATGTTGGTCGTTTAGGCGTTGTTCTTGGTCTTGATACAGCCCAATTTGTAGCTGGGTTAGATAACGCTGGCAGAATGCTTGAGAAGTTTGGCAATTCTGTTGAAAAATACGGAAAGATGGGCGTTGCCGCAATGGTCGCCGCTGGTGTTCAAGCTTTGGCTTATGCCGATGAATTAAATGATGTTGCCAAAGCCAATGACACAACAATTGCATCGGTTATAAAACTTCAGCAAGCACTTGCAACAAATGGCGGTGAAGCTGAAAGTGCTGGAAAAATATTAGCGAGTTTTACAAAATATGTAGATGATGCCGCCCAAGGCAGTATGGATGCACAAAAACGTTTGTCATCAATGGGCGTAACGCTGAAAGACATTGCAACATTAAGTCAACAACAGTTATTTGATAAAGCTTTGCAAGGTTCTGCAAAAACTGTTGATGCATTGACAAGACAAGCCAATGCTTATGCTGTATTTGGCAAAGCAATGAAAGGCGTAGACATTAAAGGCGTTGCTCAAGATTATCAAGCAACAAATGCAATTATTGATGAACAAGCAGAAAAAATTCAAAAAGGCGCTGAAGCGTGGGACGAAATAAAAAAACACGCTTTAGAAACTAAAACAGCAATTGCTGAAGGTGTTGGCCCTGCATTATTGACAGTCATTCAATATATGAAATCAATGGAAAGTCACGGGGCTTCATTGACTGATGTTTTTTCAATTTCTTTGCAAACTGTAATTGTTGCTGGAAATACAATAATTCAAACTTTTAAATCAATATGGGATGAGGCGGTTCATACTGCTGAAAATGCAAAGACATTATTAACAAAAGGCATTGATGCCGCAATTGAAGAAAATAAACGCTATGACTTGTATGTTGAAGAACAGCGCAAAAAGCGTTTAGATTTTGAAGCCAAAATTCTTGGCCTTGATACATATCCAGATAGTAGAGGATTGGCTGGAAGTTTAAAGAAAACTCCTCAAGAAAGCGGACAAGCTGGTCGCCCTACTATTGATGCTTATGAAAAAGAAACCGCGCAATTACGAGCAAAATTGGCATTGCAACAAACATTATTGGCAATTGATCAAAAAGCAAATGCTTTACATTTGGAATCAATAAGCGGCGATAAAACCAAGATTGATTTAGCTAATGTTGAAATTCAACTGCAAACACAATTGGCAAATATTGCTAATGCTCGCGCACAAGCATTGGCAAATGAAAAATTAAACCCTCAACAAAGAGGATTGATCAACGCTGATTTCAATGTTCAAGAAACCAGAGCAAGAGAAAAAGCAAAAACAGATACCGCATATATCAATGGTATGAATGACAAATTATTGTCTTTATATCAAGAACAAGCATTTACGCGTCAAGTTATGCTTGACATTGATAAAAAAATTGGCGATCAACAAATTGCATCCATAAACATGGATAAATTGCAAGCTGAAACGCAAGCAAATGTTTTGCAATTACACAAAGAAATTTTGCGTATAAATCAACAAGAACGAGAAGATTTAGAAAAATCAGGAATGTCTGAAATTGAACGTGCAAATATTAAATATAAAGCAGATGATGCTAGAAGAAAAGCAGTTCAAGAATTCAAACAAGCCAACGCCGTTGTAACAATACAATACCAAGACCAGTTAGAAGCTGTTGGTCGTTTATCAATGGCGCAAGATGAAGCTTATGCGTTTGATGTGCGTCGTCAAATACTTGAACAAAACAAATACCATATGCGGCAAGATGAAATCAAACTTGCTGAAGAAGAAATTTCAAGTGAACAAAAAATTGCTGACTTGCGTAGACAACAAATGGAAGTTCAGCGAACAATGGGACAAGGTGATTTGGCAAATGCAGAAAGCCAACGCATTGAAAATTTGATTATTCAAGAAGAAACATTGAGTAAAGCAAGAAAACAAGCCATTAAAGATGAATATGAAAGACAACAATCTTTTCAATATGGTTGGGATGAAGCCTTTAAAAATTACACTGAAAGCGCAATTAACGCGGCAACTATGGGCGCACAAACATTTAATGCCGCAGTTGGCAATATGAATTCTGCACTTGATAAATTTGTTGATACTGGAAAATTTAGTTTTGAAGATTTAACAAACAGCATCATTAAAGATTTAATAAAAATCCAATTAAAAGCGGCGGCAATGTCTGTCTATGGTGATGTTGGAAATTCAGTTGTTGGATTTATGTCTGGCTTGTTTGGCAAGCGTGTTGGTGGCCCTGCACCAGTTGAAAATAGAGATTTCACAGGAAGTAGTTTTACTGGTGAAGCCTTTGCCGATGGTGGCAGTCCCACTGTTGGCATGGCCTCATTGGTTGGTGAACGTGGGCCAGAATTATTTATTCCAAGAACATCAGGCACAATCATTCCAAATGGAAGCCTTGCATCTGCAATGGGCGGCGGTGGTCAAACAATAAATTACAACGGGCCATTTATTGCAAATATGAGCGCCATTGATACTCAAACAGGCGTTCAATTTTTGGCAAAAAATAAGCAGACAATATGGGCATCGTATCAATCTGCAAATCGTTCAGTTCCAGTGTCGAGGTAAAAAATGAGTTTACAAAGCATCCTTGCCATTGCTGAAAGCGTTGCAATCAATGACCATAAATTTGCTGGTCAAATGCTGTCACGCAATATGCGAATCAGCACATCTGAAATCTTGACTGTTCAGCCATTTCAGTTCACTATCAATCCAATGAAATATTTGCAGTACAGCACCAATCGCGCTGTGCTATCAGCATTACGCACGGCTGACCGAATCACAGAGCAATATATCAATTTTGGAACTACTGGCTGGCTGAACTACATTAAATATCAAGGCGATATGTCCAGCGTTCAAGCCAACGCAACAACGATTGAAGTTGGCACAACAGGCAAAAATATTATTCTTGGCACACTGCCATCAATCAGTTCAACTGCCTACATTGTGAAGACAGGCGACTTTATTCAGATTGATAGATATGCCTACATTGCCACAGCAAGCGTTCAGCGCGGCGGGTCATCAACTGTCACCATTCCTGTTCACCGAACCATCATGACCACTGTGGCGGCGCAAGCTCCTGCGGTAATTGGGCAATATGGAACAACTGTCAGCTTGGGCGGCTCAACATATACAGGTATCACCTTTCCTGTGGTACTCAGGGATTATCCGACTTACACGCTTGTTCCAATGACCAATGATTCATTTATTGCTTGGGATGGCTCATTCAATGCTTATGAGGTAGTGCTGTAAATGAACGTCATTGCGCCTGTCGTTGGTACAAATGTTATTCGGTATGCCGATTTTGTTCGAATAACCACGGCATCCGCAACATACAGATTTGCAACCACGCCGACCGCCATCACAGTTTCGGCGGTGGATGCCACAGCATTTACAGGCTTAAGTCAATTGGTCAGCATTGGTTCGGCTACCAGAGACATCAAAAGCACCGCCAATGAGACTACAGTGACCTTGGTGGGCATTGATACCACCATGCTGTCGTTGGTACTTGGCGCAGGAATCAAAGGCTCAAAAATTGAAATGTGGCATGGATTCTTTGATGCCGATGGCGCACTTATCACAACAGGCGGTACAGGCGGTTTGTATCAATATTTCACAGGTTTCATCAACAGTTTCAGCATCAGCGAACAATGGATGGAAGAAGTGCGTGGATATGTTGGCACAATTACTGTCAGCGCATCCAGCATTCAACTCATTTTGCAAAACCGCACTGCTGGTCGATACACAAACAATAATGCATGGACACAATTCAATGCGACTGACACCAGCATGAATCGTGTTAACTTCATTCAAACAATCAACTATCAATTCGGTAAAAACGCATCGCCCAACTCATAGGATAAAACATGATAAGACAAGCCAACAAATTTGATATGGAATCAATTATTCGGATGCTTAAAGCATATCGAGAAAAAGCACCCGCCCAATATTTGCGGGATTCCAGCAATCAAGAACATATTGAAAAACTGCTCACCAACATCATTGCTGGCGCGGGTTTTATTTTGTTGGCGGTCAAAGAAGATGATCCTATTGGTATGGTGATTGCCGCACAGCATCCAAATATTTGGAATCCAGACGTAATGCAAGTCAGCGAGATTGCCTTTTGGCTGGATGAAGAACATCGAGGTGGAAAATTTGCCCATCGCTTGCTTCATGCTTACATTCAACAATGTGAAGAATGGAAACAAGAAAAGCGCATTCATTTTTTCAGTCTCAGTAAAATGGTGAACAGCCCCGACTTATCGTATGAAAAGTTCGGTTTTGAAAAGCTAGAGGAAACTTGGATTAAATAATGCCCGGCTCAATAATTGTCGCTACGTTTCTTCCATCGCTGACTGGTATTTCAGCGGCGGTGGCGGCATTTGCCATCAATATGGTGGCATCGTCAATTCTTGCCAAAACATTTTCCAATGATTCAAACCTTAACAATACAGGCGGCGATCAGCAAAACCCCGGAAGTCGTTTGCAGATTCCACCCGCTGGCGACAACAAGATTCCTGTAATTTATGGCGCGGCCTACACAGGCGGCACAATCACTGATGTATCAATCACCAGTGATTATCAAAATTTATATTACTGCCTTGCTTTATGTGAAGTGACCAATACTGAAAGCGGCGGCACACCCGACACAATCACATTTGGTAACGTCTATTGGGGCGGCAAGCGGGTTGTTTTTGATGGCACAGGTTATGTGGTGGCATCGTTGTTGGATGAGTCCACAGGGCTTTACGATTATTCTGTGGCTGGCAAGTTGGAATTCTATTTTTACAAGAATGGTTCAACCAATCCAACCAACAGCAGTTTCTATGCTTACAGCCCTCAAGTCATGGGCAACACCAATCTGGTTTATCAATGGAACACCACAAAGCTGATGAGCAATTGTGCGTTTGTGATTGTCAAAATCAGATATTCAGCAAGCGCAAATTTAACTGGCATTCAGCAAACCAAGTTTCAAGTTACCAATTCCAGATATGCGCCCGGCGATTGCTTCAGTGATTATTTGTTTTCAACTCGCTATGGTGCGGCTATTCCAGCGGCAAACATTAACAGCACCAGTCTGACTGCATTGAATGCTTATTGCAACCAGACATTCACATATACAACTTACACAAGCGGCTCAAGCACGTTGCCGCAACGATTCCGCTTTGATGGCGTTCTGGATACTCAGCAACCCATCATGACTAATTTGCAATACATGGCGACTTGCTGTGATTGCTTGCTACGTTACAACGAAATCACAAACACATGGGGCGTTGTTGTTCAAAGCCCAACCTACAGCGTTGCAATGGCATTGAATGACAGCAATATCATTGGCGCAATCAATGTTACGCCTTTGGATATTGCATCATCATTCAATATTGCTGAAGTTAAATTCCCAGATAGTTCAGCGCAAGACAGCTTTAATTCGGCAACATTCAATCTTGCGGTTGTCAATCCATCTTTGCTGTATCCAAACGAACCAGTAAACAAACAATCAATCAGTTTGCCATTGGTCAATAATGATGTTCGGGCGCAATATCTTGCCAATCGGTTTTTGGAAGCGTGTCGTGAAGATTTGCAAATTCAGTTAACCATTGGTTATGTTGGTTTGCAATTAGAAGCTGGCGACATTGTTTCAGTCACAAACACAAATTATGGCTGGTCTGCCAAATTATTTCGCATTGCCAAAGTAACAGAAAACTTTGGTTCTGATGGTTCAATTACAGCAACCTTGATGCTGACTGAATACAACAGCACAGTTTATGACGACATAAACATCACGCAATTTACACCAGCACCAAACACTGGTTTGGCATCACCTTTGACATTTGGAACAATTCCAACGCCATCGGTTGCCGCAAATTATCCCAATGCCGCCAATCCATATTTCATTGTCAACACCAACACATCATCGGCTGGTATCGTTGACTATGTAGAGTTATGGTATTCGGCTTATGCAACACCGACCACATCACAGCGCATATTTGCTGGAACAACTGCCATTGCATCAGATGGCAATCCTTATTCGCCAAACACTGCGCTGACTGTTACGCTAGCTGATATTCCTGCTGGCAATTGGTATTTTTTCATTCGCATGGTGAATGGGCTTGGCTCAAGCATTTACAGTTCGGCATCATCGGTATTTCAATGGCGACCAACCACGTTCACATATCAGAACCAATATTTGATTGTGGCTTATGGTGATGATCTTGTTGGCACAAATATTTCCTCATCGCCAACAGGAAAAAATTACTATGGGTTGTACAACTCATCATCCACCACATACAGTTCAACTGCATCAAATTACACATGGTATTTGGCACAACCTACATTTGGCACAACCAATAAACTTTGTTACATCAACCGCACAGGCAGAAAATTCAGCTTTGGCACTGCGCCAGCGGCATATGCGTCATCAACTGCGGCATATGTTCCACAATCCACCTTTGACAATTCGTTGTGGTCTGCATTGCCTGATGGCACAAATTACATTGATCTGGATGTTCGCACTGGTCAATTGACACGCACAGGAACAACTTCCACAGGTTCAGGACAAATTGCAATCACCAACAATCCTGATGGAACAATGGTTGGTTCGCTTGCACAGTTTTTAAATTTTGGCGGTGCGTCAACTTACACCAGTTCAGTTGCTCAATTAACCATTGACATTTATGGTCGTGTGGTTGGTGTTATTACGCCTGACAATTTTTATTACACATCAGAAGATTTCACGGCAACCGCAGGACAAACAATTTTTACGCCAACAGCACGGCAAGCTGGATACATTACTGGTCAAGATTTGATTTTCCGCAATGGTGTTTTGTTGGACACTTCTGAATATACAGAGACAAGCACCACAGTCACCATGAACACCGCTTGCACAGTCGGAACTTATGTTGCGATTGTCTCCATGCGTTCAGTGGCGGCAACAAATACATATGAAGATTTGGGTTTGTTGTATTCCAGCGGCACAGGAACTACAACATTGACTTATACAAATTTACCGCATCAGATTATCAATGTGGGCGATAAATTAACTTTCAGCAACACAGGAACGCCGACACAATACACAGTTTCAAGCATTAACTACACAACAAAGCAAATTGTGTTTACTGGAACATTCACAGCATCTTCTGGGAATTCTGTTTATCGGTATCGCGCATCAGGTTCAACATATCCATCATTTAGTCGTTGGACAGCTACTTTGAGTGCGGCAAGCAGTTACACGCCGACCACTTTCCAATTGGTATCTGGTTCAGAATTGTTGTTCTTAAATGGAACTGAAGTAAATGACCAAGATTATGATTTGGTCGGCAACACAATCAACAATTTCCCAACTACAGCCACAGGCAATTTCACTATTATTCAATTTTCGCCAAATAATCAAGGCGTACCAAATGGATTGCCTGCATCTACTTCTACATTTACGATCAATGGAACGCCAACATACAATTTTTCATATACGCCAAATTACTTTGAAATCTTTGGTAATGGTGCGTATTATCGGCAAGCGACAGATTACACAACGGCATCAGGTTCTTACACGCTTGTGCCGACACCGAATAATAATACAACAGTTCTTGTTCAACAAACATACAACGCCGCAGGAGTAGCATAGTGACCCAAGCATTCAACCTTTCACAACTTGCCAACAACGTCAATTCAAGCGGTTTGCTTAATGCGGCGGCTGGTTTATATAACCAAACGCCTGTAGCAAATGGCGGCACAGGCGTTGCAACAGTCGCATCAGGTAATTTGCTTGTTGGTGCTGGTACAGCGGCAATGACTGCACTCGCTGGCACATCTGCTGGTCAAGTTGTCACATGGTCAGGAACAGCATGGGCGGCGGCGGCTTCCGCTGGTGGCCCTGCGCCTGT
>Ga0213921_1000282_pt1 | contig 18981 bp, 15 predicted proteins | sample McNCre2017MG_FD_165041 | JGI IMG/M metagenome (GOLD analysis project Ga0213921, IMG submission 165041) | Freshwater microbial communities from McNutts Creek, Athens, Georgia, United States - 20-17 MG | ecosystem: Environmental > Aquatic > Freshwater > Creek | place: USA: Georgia | collected...
CGGCCGCTCAGCAGCCGCAGCCGGAGCTGCACATCCGCTCGCACGCGAAGGCGAAATACGAGGCGGCGGCGGCTGTGATGGCCAGTGCGCAGCGCATTGGGCTGACCAAGCTGGGCATTGTGGGCTCTGAGCAGTTTGTCAACTGAGCGCGTCCCACCAAGTTGTTGAGTACGTTTCTTCCAAGGAAACCTTCAGGCCCCCTCCCTCACGGGTGGGGGCATTTTTTTGAATTAACATTGCCCGAACTGTGAGAGAAGTGAATGGCCAAGGCTGAACCTGAAAAGCGCAAGATACAAATGGCGGACATTGCCCGCTTGGCAGGCGTGTCGACCGCGACAGTTTCACGTGCCCTCAATGGCAGCGCGCTGATCAACGAAGAAACACGCTTGCGCATCATCGAGCTGGCACGTTCACTCAATTACACGATCAACCTGGGCGCGCAAAACCTGCGCAAGGGTGACAACACCACCATCGGCGTGGTGATCCCGTATTACCCCGCCAACCGTCAAAGCATCTCCGATCCTTTCTTTCTGGGCATGCTCGGTAGCCTGGCCGATGCCCTGACGGATCGTCAGTACGACATGCTGCTGTCGCGCGTCGATGCCGACCATCTTGAGCGTATTTCTGCCTTGTACGACTCGGGTCGTGTGGGCGGCATCATCGTGATCGGTCAGTGGGGCCACCATGACCAGCTCAATGAACTGGCGCGCCAGCGGCTGCCATTTGTGGCCTGGGGCGCGCAATTGCCCAACCAGTTGTATTGCAGTGTGGGTGGCGACAATGCCAGCGGCGGTCAACTGGCCACTGAACATTTGCTGGGCTTGGGCCGCAAGCGGATCGCTTTCATGGGCGAGAAATCTTTGCCTGAGCCTGAAAAGCGCCATGCGGGTTACCAAAAGGCCCTGCGCAAGGCCGGTCTGAAGACAGATCCTGCGCTGTACATCCCCTCCTCATTCGCACCGCTGGGTGCGCAAGAAGCGTTGCGGGTGCACCTGGACCGCCATGGCTTGAATTTTGATGCCATCGTGGCGGCCAGTGACCTGATCGCCATCAGCGCATTGGGGGTGTTGCGCGAGCGTGGTTATCGCGTGCCTGAAGACGTGAGTGTGGTGGGCTACGACGATGTGGAACCCGCAGCGCACAGCTTCCCGCCTTTGACCACGGTGCGTCAGCCGCTGGACTTGGCGGGCGCCCATCTGGTGGACTGCTTGTTGCGCATCATGGCCGGTGAAAAACCCGAGTCGGACTTGTTGCCCACGACCCTGGTTGTGCGCGAATCAACGAAGGCGATCTGACCGCATCTCAAAGCGCTGAGGCGCTTGGCCTGCCGCGCCATCTTGCCGTTCGCCGGTGATGATCTGACCGCAGCTGCCCGCTTGTACTTGGCCCAGCCAGGTGGCCGCGATGCGTTGACCGTCGTGCGATTCTTCCATGGTGAATTCACCATCCTCGATGTCGGCGACCACCGCAAAGTGCTGGGGGTTTTGCATCAATGCGCCACGCAAGCTGCCTTCGTGCTCGGGGTGCGGGCGCATCAGCAGTGTCCAGGGCATGCTTTGACCGGCCAAAGTCACGCGCCAAGTGCCAACAAGTTGTTCTGGGCTGATGTCTTCAGCAGCGCAGCCGGAGGCTGACGGCGCGGTGCTGCATGCCGACAGGCTGGCCAGGCAGACGCCCGTGATCCAGCAAGCCCATGTGCGTGAGGGTTTCATGGTTTGGCCTCTGCGGCAGAGTCGGCCGCCCGCTTGGCAAACTCGGCGCGCAAAGCACGGAGTTTTTCTCGTGGGTCTTCCTTGGTGGTGTTTTCGTCCAAGCGCATTTCGGCAATGAAGCGGCTGGGCAAGGCGGCCACCATTTCGCGGCCTTTTTTGCGGCGTTTGGTCCAGCTCACGGCCAGGCTGCGCTGGGCGCGGGTGATGCCCACGTACATCAGGCGGCGCTCTTCCTGCAGGCGCAGCAAAATGCCTTCGCTCATGGGTCCATCGCTTTGGCCCGATGGCGAGTCATCATCGCCCAGCTTGAAGGGCAAAAGCCCTTCGTTCACGCCCACCAGCATCACATGCGGCCACTCCAGTCCTTTGGACGCGTGCAGGGTCGAGAGCGTGACCACGTTCTGGTCTTTCTCACGTTCGCTCAGGGTGGAGATCAGCGAGATGGTTTGGGCCACGTCCAGCAGGCTCTTGGATTCGGTGGTCTCCGCGCCGGTGGCGTCTTCGATCTCGCCGCCGCAGCGCCCGGCCATCCAGTCGCAAAACTCCAGCACATTGGTCCAGCGGGCCGAGGCCACTTTTTCGTTGTCTTCGCCGTCGTACAGATGCGACTCATAGCCGATTTCCTTGAGCCACTCCAGCAAGAAAGCCAGCGCATCCGTTTTGCCCAAAGTGTGACGGGCGCGGTGCTCCAGGTCGTTGATGTAGCGGCCAAACTCGTGCAGGCCGTCCACAGCGCGAGCATTCACCGCGCTGGGCAGGCTGCCTGCAAACAGCGCTTCAAACAGGCTCAGTTTGTATTGCGTGGCAAAGGTGCCCAGCTGGCCCAGCGTCTGGTGGCCAATGCCGCGTTTGGGGCTGGTGATGGCCCGCAAAAAAGCCGGATCGTCGTCGTTGTTGATCCACAGGCGAAACCAGGCGCACAAGTCCTTGATCTCGGCCTTGTCAAAAAAGCTCTGCCCGCCTGAGACCTTGTAGGGGATGTTGGCGCGGCGCAGGGCTTGCTCAAACGGCCGGGCCATGTGATTGGCGCGGTAGAGGATGGCAAAGTCCTTGAATTCGCGGTGCTTGGACGGATTGACCTGGCCGCCGCGAATCGACTGGATGCGGGCAATCGCACGGTCGGCCTCATGCTCTTCGTTCACGGCGTCGACCACGCGCACCGGCTCGCCCTCGCCCAGCTCCGAAAACAGCGTCTTGGGAAACAGTTTGGGGTTGGGCTGGATCACATTGTTGGCGGCCCGCAAGATCGCGCTGGTGGAGCGGTAGTTCTGCTCCAGCTTGATCACCTTCAGATTCGGAAAATCTTGCGGCAGGCGTTTGAGGTTGTCCAGCGTCGCGCCGCGCCAGCCATAAATCGATTGGTCATCGTCGCCCACCGCCGTGAAGCGACCGCGCTCACCCACCAGGTGTTTGAGCACTTCGTATTGCGTGGCGTTGGTGTCCTGGTACTCGTCCACCAACACATGGCCCATCTTGGCCTGCCAGCGCTCGCGCACCTCAGGAAACTCGGCCAGCAGCTTGAGCGGCATGCCGATCAGGTCGTCAAAGTCCACGCTTTGGTAGGCGATCAAACGTTCTTCGTACAGGCCCATGATGCGGGCGATCACGCGGGCGTTGTCGTCAGGTGCCTGGGCGGCGGCCTGCTCGGCGTTCAGGCCCATGTTTTTCCACAGGCTGATGGTCCACTGCCACTGGCGTGCCGTGGCCGCGTCGGTGGTGCCGCCGCAGTCTTTCAGGATGCTCGTCACATCGTCCGCGTCCATGATGCTGAATTGCGGTTTGAGACCCAGCACATGGCCGTCTTCGCGCATGATGCGCACGCCCAAGGCGTGGAAGGTGCAGATCACCACGTCTTTGGCCGCACGGCCAATGAGCTGCTTGGCGCGTTCGCGCATTTCGGCGGCGGCCTTGTTGGTGAAGGTGATGGCCGCGATGCGCTTGGGCTCCAGCCCAACATCGATCAAGCGGCCGATCTTGTGCGTGATCACCCGTGTTTTGCCCGAGCCTGCGCCCGCCAGTACCAGGCAGGGGCCCTGAACATAGTTCACGGCTTCAAGTTGGGCGAAATTCAGACCGGCAGACATGTGTAACTTGAGATCATCAGGGCAAAGCCGACCATCATAGCGGCCCGGGCGCTGGGTTTTGATCCCTTGACGGGGGGCGGTGGGGGACCATGTCGGTCTGGCGACGGGTTGCCTGCTGTGGGGGCGGCGACAATAAGGCCATGCTTGAAGTTTTGCGCATCACATTCCCGTTTTTCGCCTTGGTTTTGTGCGGCTACGCCGCCGCACGCAAAGGCCTGTTGCCACTGGAGGCGATTCCCGGTCTGAATGGCTTCGTGCTGTTTTTTGCCTTGCCTTGCATGCTGTTCCGCTTTGGCGCCAGCACGCCGATTGCGCAATTGCTCAATGCCGGGGTGTTCTTCACTTATTTGTTTTGCGCCCTGGTCATGGTGTCTTTCACCATCGCCATCAGCCTGAACTCGCGCATCCGCTGGAGCGATGCGTCTTTGGGGGCGCTGGTGGCGGCTTTTCCCAATACGGGGTTCATGGGCGTGCCCCTCCTGGTGGCACTGCTGGGTTCTGCGGCGGCCGGTCCGGCCATTGTGACCATCGTGGTGGACATGGTGATCACCACCTCCTTGTGTGTGGCCCTCTCGCGCATGGATGCGGCGGGCGAACATGGCGCGGCGGTGGCTGCCCGCAAGGCCCTGGCGGGCGTGGTGCGCAATCCCATGCCTTGGGCGATTTCCTTAGGGGGCGCGTTTTCTTACTGGCACCTGGAATTGATCGGCCCAGTGGCCAAAACCGTGGGCTTGTTGGGCGATGCGGCTTCGCCAGTGGCGCTTTTCACCATCGGTGCGGTGCTGGCCCGTTCCCAAATGCTGGCCCATGAGCGGCCCCATGGCCCTCTGCGTTTGGGTGACTATTTGCCGGTGGCGGTGATCAAGTTGCTCGTGCACCCCTTGTTGGTGTTGCTGGTGACCGCCATGGCGGTGCAGTGGGGCGTGAAGATCGACCATTTCGCCTGGGTGGTGATGGTCCTGGTGGCGGCTTTGCCCAGCGCCAGCAATGTGTCGCTTCTGGCCGAGCGTCTGGGCGCCGACAACGGGCGCATCGCCCGCATCATTTTGGTCACCACGGCGGTGGCGTTTTTGACCTTCTCTGGCGCGGTGGCTTTGATCAAGCCTTGAGGCACAGGTTCAGATCGCTTGCGGGTCCACATCCACCAGCCAGCGGATCACCCCTTTGTGCTCGGGCTGGCTGCGCAACTGGTGCAACACGCCGTGCAGGTGCCACAGCATTTTTTGCAGGGCCATGCGTGATGGGCTTTCGAGCAGCATCTGGGCACGCTCCACATCGGCCACGCGCTGCATGCTCATGGGCACGGCGGGGTAGACGCTGACCTGCATGACCAGATCGGCGGTGGCCGGATCGGCATTCAATTGGGCTTCCAGCGTTTCCCGTGCGGCGTTCAGCAGGCCCTGGGCCACGTCCTGGCTGCGGGCGTCGGCGCGCAGCAGGGCCTGGTGGCTGATGGGTGGCAGATCGGCGGCGGTGCGTTCGGCCAGTTCGCTGGCGGCAAAGGCCGGGTAATCGTGTTTCTTGAGCGCTTCAAACAGCGGGTGCGTGGGGTGAAAGGTCTGCACCCACATCTCGCTGGTGGCGCTTTGGCTGGCTTCGCGTCCGGCCCGGCCAGCGGCCTGCATCAGCAAGGCAAACAGGCGCTCGGGGGCCCGAAAGTCGCTGGAGAACAAAGCCGTGTCGGGGTTGACCGCCGCGACCAGGGTGATCCTGCGGAAATCATGCCCCTTGGCAATCATTTGCGTGCCCACCAGGATGTCCACCTCGCCCGCATGGACCGAGGCCAGCTGGCTTTCCAGCGCGCCCTTCAGGCGGGTGGTGTCGGCGTCGATGCGGGCGATGCGGATCGGTGAGCCATCGGGCCGTTTGACGTGGGCCAGCAATTCGCCCAGGTGCTCTTCAAGTTGCTCGGTGCCACGGCCAATGGGGGCGATGTCGGCATTGCCGCATTCGGGGCATGCGCGGGGCACGCGCTCGGTCAGGCCGCAGTGGTGGCAACGCAAGGTGCGGTCGATCTTGTGGAACACGCGAAAGGCACTGCAGTGCTTGCATTCGCTTTTCCAGCCGCAGTCGGCGCAATGCAACACCGGGGCATAGCCGCGCCGGTTGAGCAGCAGCATGCACTGCTCGCCGCGCTCCACCCGTTCTTGCAAGGCGGCCAGCAGAGGAGCCGACAGCACGGCTTTTTTGGCCTGGTGGTTCATGTCCACGCGGCGCACTTTGGGCAGCAGCCCGGTGCCAATCCGCGAAGGCATGTGCAGGCGCAGGTAGCGCCCGCCTTCATCGGCAGGGCGGCTCAGGTGCCAGCTTTCCAGCGAGGGCGTGGCCGAAGCCAGCAGCACCTGCGCGTTTTGCAGACGTCCCCGGTACACCGCCAGGTCGCGGGCTGAATAGCGGGCGCCTTCTTGTTGCTTGTAGCTGGGGTCGTGTTCCTCGTCGACCACGATCAGTTTCAGGTGCGGCATGGACGCGAAAATGGCCATGCGCGTGCCCAGCACGATGCGGGCGTGGCCTGCGTGCGCGGCCAACCAGCCTTTCAGGCGCTGTGCAGGCGTCATGCCGCTGTGCATGGAGACCACGGCTTGCTCGCCAAAGCGCGCTTGCACCCGCGCCTCCAGTTGGGGGGTGAGGTTGATCTCGGGCACCATCAACAGGGCTTGGGCTTGCGGATCGGCCTGCAGCATGCGCTCGACCGCTTGCAGGTAGACCTCGGTCTTGCCGCTGCCGGTGCTGCCAAACAGCAAGAAAGGGCCGCTGTGGCTTTGCATTTGCGCCAGCACGGCCTTTTGTTCATCCGACAGGGCCAGACCGGGCTGGACCTCGATGGCGACCGGTGTGGCCTGTTTTTTCAGGCGCCGTGCCAGTTGTTCAGAGCTCAGGTCGCGCAACTGCGGTGGCAAGGCCGACAAAGCCACCTCGCCCAGCGAGCGCTGGTAGTACTGCGCCGAGAACTGCACCAGTTGCCGCCAGGTGGCATCCAAAGGCGGCAGGCCTTCCAGCAAACCTGTCACATCACGCACCGCCAAGGCGGGCATGTCTGCCGGCGCCGTGTCTGAAACACCCCACACCACGCCCAGCACCTCGCGCTTGCCCAGAGGCACGCGCACCAGCTGGCCTGGCTGCACCTCAAACGGGCAGCGGTAACTCAGCAAGCCCCCGATCTGGCTGTGGGCGGGGGTCTGGACGGCAACATCGATCCAGTGGTGGGTGCTCACATTTTTTCCAGTGTTTTGGCAAGATTGACGATTGTGGTGGTTATGGAAATTCTCCAAATCGGGCCTAAGTTGTTGATTTTGAAGTGCTTTGGAAGTCATCCCAAAAAACTGTGGATAACTTTGTGGAGAACCGGGGCTGGATGCCCGAGAAGCCTTGAAAATCAAGCCTTCCGCTAGATTGCCCACACAATGTGCAAATTAAAAAATCTCTTTCAAATCAACAACTTGCGAATTTGGTGGGCGCTTGTCTGGGGTGTTACGAAATGTACGATCTCGCCAGGGGCGGTTTGAATTTTTGTGCATAAGTCAAGCATCCAAATGCATTTATTTTCTAAAAAAATGGCATTTGGACCCGGTTTTTTATGCTAGCTGGACACTTAGCCCGCTGCGCGCAAATGGCGAGAGTGCTGATGCACCGCTTCCACCAGGGCCGAGACATGTTCCGGCGAGGTGAACTGGCTGATGCCATGGCCCAAATTGAAGATGTGCGTGGGGCCAGTGCGTGTGGCATCCATGTGAGGCGTGCCAAAGCTGTCGAGCACGCGGCGCGCCTCTTTGGCGATCTGCTCGGGCGGTGCAAACAGCACGTTCGGGTCGATGTTGCCTTGCAGGGCTTTGCCGGGGCCGCCCACTTGGCCGCCCACCAGCGCGCGCGCACGGCCCAGGTTCATCGTCCAGTCCAAGCCCAGCACGTCGCAGTTCAGACCAGCCATTTCGGGCAGCCACAGGCCGCCGCCTTTGGTGAACACGATGCTCGGGATGCGCTGGCCGTTGTGCTCGGTCTTGAGCTGGCTCAGCACGCGGGCTGTGTAGGCTAGGCTGAATTCCTGGAAGGCACCGTCGGCCAGCACACCGCCCCAACTGTCGAAAATCATGGCCGCTTGCGCGCCCGCTTCGATTTGGGTGTTCAGGTACAGGGCCACGGCATCGGCGTTGATTTCCAGAATGCGGTGCATCAGGTCGGGGCGGCTGTACATCAGGCTCTTGACCTGGCGGTAGTCGTCCGAGCCCTTGCCTTCGACCATGTAGCAGGCCAGCGTCCAGGGGCTGCCCGAAAAGCCGATCAGCGGCACGCGGCCGTTCAGCACTTTGCGGATCGAGGTCACGGCGTCGAACACATAGCGCAGCTTGTTCATGTCGGGCACAGCCAGCTCGGCCACGGCGGCTTCGTCGCGCACGTTTTTGGCAAAACGCGGGCCCTCGCCCTGGGCGAACGACAGGCCCAGGCCCATCGCGTCGGGCACGGTGAGGATGTCGCTGAACAAAATGGCGGCGTCAAAGGCGTAGCGCTCCAGCGGCTGCAAAGTCACCTCGGTCGCGTAGTCGACGTTGGTGGCCAGGCCCATGAAGCTGCCGGCCTTGGCGCGGGTGGCGCAGTACTCAGGCAAATAGCGGCCTGCCTGGCGCATCAGCCAGATGGGGGTGTGATCGGTGGCTTGGCGCAGGCAGGCGCGCAAGAAAGTGTCGTTGGCCAATGGGGCGAATGAAGAGGAAGAAGGGCTTGTGCTCATCCCTCGATTGTCGCAGGACTGCCTGTGCCCTCACCCGGCACTGCCCGGCAGGACCGGGCAGGCGCGCTCACAAACCCCGCAGGTCCTGCTGCACCTCGGCCACCGAGGGCAATTCGGACAGCAGCACTGGCGCACGGCCAGGCGCGTACAGGGCATAGACCGGCACGCCGCTGCGGCCCAGGGCGGTCAGCGCCTGGGTGATGGCCGCATCGCGGCGCGTCCAGTCGGCGCGCATCAACACCACCTGGCGGGCGTCAAAGTCGGCCAGCAGGCCCGCATCGGCCAGTGTGGTTTTCTTGTTGTACTGGCAAGTCACGCACCAAGCAGCGGTGAAGTCCACAAACACGGGGCGCCCTGCCGCCAGTTCGGACTGCACACGGGCTTCTGACCAAGCTTGCCAGCGGGGCGCTGTCTCGTTGCTGGTTGCTTGGTTGGAGGGCGCTTCATGCAAGGCAGCGGGCAGCACGCTGAGCGCCAGCCATGCGAGGGCGGCCCAAGCCAGTGCGCTCAACACCCAGCGGGCACGGCCCTGCAAACCCCAGGCCCAAGCGCCAAACGCCACGCACAACAGCATGGCCAGCAGGCCACTGGCACCGTCGATGCCGGTTTGCTGGCCCAGCACCCACAGCAACCAGATCACGGTGGCGAACATCGGGAAAGCCATGGCTTGGCGGAACACCACCATCCAGGCGCCCGGCTTGGGCAAGGCCTGTGCCACGGCGGGCCAGAAGCTGGCCGCCAAGTACGGTAAAGCCATGCCCAGGCCCATGGCGACAAAGACGGCCAAGGCCTGCCATGCGGGCAAAGCGATGGCCAAACCCAGCGATGTGCCCATGAAGGGGGCGGTGCAAGGCGAAGCCACGGCCACCGCCAGAACGCCCGACAGACCGGCGTTGACCGTGGCGTGGCGGCTTTGCCAGCCCGCCAGGCGGCTGGGGACCATCTGGCCGAATTCAAAAACGCCGGCCAGGTTCAGGCCGAGCAAGGTGAACAGCAAGGCCAGACCCGCGACCACAGCCGGCGATTGCAGTTGAAAGCCCCAGCCCAGCTGCTCGCCCGCGGCGCGCAAACCCAAGAGCAGCCCGCCCAGCAACAAAAACGAGAGGACCATGCCAGCGGTGTAGGCCAGACCCGCTGCGCGGTGTTCTGCCCGGCCATGGTCGGGTTGGGCAAAGCCCAGCACCTTGATGGCCAGCACGGGGAAGACGCAAGGCATCAAATTCAGCAGCAAACCGCCGACAAAGGCACCGACAAGGGCCAAGACCAGGCTGCCCCAGCTGCCGCTTTGGGGCGTCGGGGCTTTGGCGTTGTCTGCCAGGGCTTTGGCCAAGGCGGGCGACACGCTGGCGCTGGGACTGACTGTGGCCAAGGCAGGCCAGGTGCCGCTGACCGCCGTGCTCACCTCCACAGCCGGTGCGCGCGGGGCCGATTCGGGGCCCGTAGCGATCACCCACCTCATCTGCGTCGGGCTTTCGCTGCGCTCATCGGAGACGGGCATCTGGGCCGTCCAGCGGGCGCCTTGCCAGCTTTGTGTCCAGGTTTGGCCTTGCACGGCCGCATTGTTCACCACATTGGCCGTGACCGGAAACAGGCTCAGGGTTTGACCGCGCCATGCACTGGGCAGGGCTTCGATGCTGAGCGTCATGGTGCGCCCATCGGTCGAGACGCTGGCCTGGTGTGCACCCGCAAGGGCTTGCGGGCTTTGCTTTTGTGCCGCGGCAAACAAGTCGCCATGCAAGGCGGTGGCGCCTTGCGCCGGCAAGCTCAGCTCAAACCGACCTTCTTGTGGAATGCATTCTTGGCGGCAGACCAGCCATTCGGCCTGCAGCTGGATTTTCACGGGGCCCACCACGGGCGCTTTGAAGTCAGGACCGACCGTGACCGGCACGGGCAACACGACCGAACCTTCGTAGCCATAGTTGGCCAGGGTACCGATTGGGATCTTTTTGGGCAATGGCCAGGCGATCTCGCCCGCTTGCAGGCCCGTGGGCAGCTTCCATTGCAGCCTTGTGGGCAGGCCCGAGTCGCCCGGGTTTTGCCAATAGGTGTGCCAATGCGGCTGGTGCTGGATGTGCAGGCCCAGCCAGAATGTCTGTCCGGCCTGGATGCCTTGAGGTGCATGGGCCAACAGCTCGGCACGGACTTGGTCGGTTTTGACCGTGGCGCCGGGCACCTGGGCATGAACACCCGTGGCCAGCCCGCACACGAGCGCAGCAACGCCCCAAGCCGATGAAAGGCGCAGGATGCGCAAAGCAGACAGGATCAAGGTGAAGCAGTTCAACATGTCAGGGTCAAGCGTCGCCGTGACCAGCGCACTTCATGGAAAGTGGCACTGTACACCGAGGGGCCGGGCTCCATTAAGATGCGGGCATGCATACCCCTCGCCGTTTTTGGGCCGATTTGACCACCACCGACTTCGCCAAGCTGGCGCTGGAGCGCACCATTGCGGTCTTGCCCGTGGCCGCGACCGAGCAGCATGGGCCGCATTTGCCGCTGTCGGTGGACACCGATCTGGTGGACGGGGTGGTGGCCGCCAGCTTGCCGCATTTGCCCGCCGATTTGCCGGTCTTGTTTCTACCCACACAGGCGGTGGGTTTCAGCCCTGAGCACGCCCGCTTTCCCGGCACCTTGACCCTTAAGACCGAAACCATCGTGCGTTTGTGGACCGACATCGGTGAATCGGTGGCCGCCAGCGGCGTGCGCAAACTGGTGCTGTTCAATGCCCATGGCGGGCAAGTCAGCGTGATGGACTTGGTGGCGCGCGACCTGCGGGCGCGTCTGGACATGCTGGTTTACAGCGTGAGCTGGTTCAACCTGCCCTTGCACGATGCACAAGGCCAGAACGTGAACGCCTTGTTCAGCCCTGAAGAGCACCGCTTTGGCGTGCATGCTGGGGATGTGGAGACCTCCATGATGCGCGCCTTGCGACCAGAAGTGGTGCGCATGGACGCAGTGCAAAATTTCCGTTCGAGCTCGCAAGACCGTGCCGAGCGATTTGACATTCTGGGCAATGGCCGCAGCGCCAAGCTGGGCTGGCAGATGCAGGATTACAACCCGCAAGGGGCTGCTGGAAATGCGGCTGCGGCGACCGCTGAAAAAGGGCAAGCCTTGCTGGATGCGGCGGGCCGTGCTTTGGCTCAATTGCTGGTGGAGGTGGACCAATTGCCGCCGGACACTTTGCGGCAGCAGACCGCCTGATCGTTTTCAGAGCGCCGCGTGGGCTCAGAAATTGGGCAAGACCAGCTCGCACTGATCACGGCTGACGCTGCGCGGGCATTCGCGTGTGGTGTCCAGGCAGCCCCCTTCGGCATAAATGCCTTTGCCGTCGCGCATGCGCAGCATGCGCTCCAGCACCCTGTGCGTGGCTTGCGGGTCGGCCAGGGTTTGGGCCACGCGCTGATCGACCACGTTCTCGTCCATTTGCAGCTGGCCTTGGGCGTCGGTGTGAACGCCATCACGCCAGTGGTAAATCTCGATGGCTTTGGATTCGAGGGTGAAGGGCTGGTCGCGTTTCCAGAAATTGCTGAACAGGCCGCCGCCCAGGTAGATCACCCAGGAGCCTTCGTAGCCCATGACATCCGATGAGCGTTCGTCGGGGTTGCGAAACCACAGCCGGTCACCCGGCACGTAATAGCGTGCAGGCAAGGGTTGGTCCATGCTCCCGTACTCGACCAGGAAAACGTCGTGGAACTGGCCTGAGCGGATGGCGTGGATTTCGTTGAGGGCTTGCAGTTGGCCCAGCAAGTCAGGGTGGTGGATTTTCAACTCCTGTGCAATGCCCAGCAAGATCACGTATTCGGTGGCGCGGTAGCAAGAAAAGTCGTAGAGCTTGCCGGTGGCTTCGGGTTGTGTGGCGGCGATCAGCGCATCGATCAGGCAACGCCCCGGCTTGAGCGTGAAGCCTCGCTCTTCGTCGTATTGCCAGTGGTCTTCGGGGCGTTCGGCCGCTTCGGTCTTGAAGGCCAGCGCTGTTTTGCGTGCGGCCAGCGTCATGTTGCGTCGCACGCGCACATGCGAGGCCAAAGCCTCCAAACTGGCAAAACTGAAGCGCAGCGGCGATCCCAGCAGGGCGATCAGGATTTCGCGCTCCAGCGCGAACGGATCGGGAGCCAATGCCGCATGCCCCAAGTGCTGGTGCAAGGCCATGGTGTCGTGCCCTGGCATCCAGGCTGCCTGGATCTCAGGCCGCAGGGTCAGCACCCAACAAGAGCCTTCCTGGGTGTGGACCGGAAAGCGCTGAACGAGGTCTTCCAGTTGGTAGTCAGCAAGCCACTGCGCCCATGGCCTTGCTGTGTCGTGGGCATGGTTCTGGGGCTCGCAAGGCAGCTGGATACCGCCTTCTGGCAACTCAAGCGCCGCGTGGGCGGCATAGGCATTCATGTGGCCATTGTGCCTACAAAACGCCGAGGATTTTCTAGGGAATTACGAGGTGTTTTCAGGCGTAAGTCACCCAATCGCGGTGTTCGTCCGAGTCCAGATGCGGCAGCGTGTTGTAGGTCAGCAGCGTGTGTCGTTTGGGGTTGAACACGAATTCGGTGAGCGCGGTGTTGCGGATGCGCAGGTTCAGCTCGATCGTGGTTTCGGCGGGTGCACCCAAGATGCGGCCGACGGCGGTCGAGATGGGGCCACCGCTGGAGACGATCATCACATCCCCCGAATGGTTTTGGCGGACATGGTCAAGCGCCGCCTCGATGCCGCCCACAAAATCGGCGTAGCTGGGCATGCCTTGGGGTTGTGTGCGTCCGGCCATCCAGGCTTGCAGTGCATCGCGCAGCAGTCGGAAGTGGTGCCGGTACAGCTCGGGTGTGTCGGGTTTGGCCAGGGGCTCAGGATGGATCGCTTCGATCAGCGCGTGGCTGTCGTATTCGTTCAGGCCCGGCCAGACCTCGGGCGTGTGCGGCAGGTCTGCGCCTTGGGCGATGCCCTCCCAGGTCTGGCGGTGGCGTTTGAGGCTGCCCATCAGCACCGCCTCGATCGGGCGGCTTTGCAGCTGGGGCCGGAGGTATTGCCCCAGGCGCACCGCTTGTTGGTGGCCCAGCGGGCTCAGTTGATCGTAATCATCGGCCCCGAAAGAGGCTTGTCCGTGTCGGACCAAATAAAGCGTTCCCATGGGCTGCATTGTGCGCAGCCCGATCGCTCAGGCCTGTCGCTGGGGTGATTGGGTCAGAGCGTGACCGAGCCGGTGATGCAGCTGACCACATCGCCGCCGACCCAGACTTGGCCTTGGGCGTCTTGCGACAGGAAGACCTGGCCGGCACGGCCCAGCACGGTGCCTTGCCGTGCACTGTATTGCGCGGGCATGTGCCCGTCGGCCATCAGCCATTGCGCCAGCGACGCGTTCAGGCTGCCGGTGACGGGGTCTTCGGCGATGCCCACGGGGGCGGCAAAAGCACGCACCTCCAGATCGGTCGGGTCCTGGGTGATGCTGGCGTGCGCTTGCGCAAAGGCGCGGGCTTCTCGGTTGGCACGGCGGATCAGGCCTGTGCCGGGTGCTTGCCGCCGGGCGGTCACGCCGACTTTGGTGCCCAGCTGTTTGAGCGCGCCATGGTCGGGCGTCAGGGCCAACACGGTGTCGACCTCGTCCACCAGCAAGCCCAGCCAGTGGGGGCCGTTGTTCAGGTGTTGCGAGGCGATGACTTCCGATGCGTTCAGGCCCAAAGCGGCCAACACCGCGCTAAGTTGTTCAGGGGGGATGTCGCTGCGTTGCAGGGGCGGTGCGGCAAAGGCCCAGCGCGTGCCGTTGGCCGCCAGTGTGACCAGGCCCACGCCGCACTCTTGCACCAAGCGGCCTGCTTGCTGCGCTTGTCCGCCGGCCTGGAGCCAGGCATGGGCCGTGCCCAGCGTGGGGTGCCCAGCAAACGGCAATTCAGCGCCGGGTGTGAAGATGCGCACACGGTAGTCGGCACCACCGGCGCGGCCTTCGGGCGTAGGGGACAGCACGAAGGTGGTCTCGCTCAGTTGCGTCCATGCGGCAAAGGCCTGCATCTGCGCATCGCTCAGGCCTTCGCCATCGAGCACCACCGCCAGCGGGTTGCCCAGTAAGGCGGTGTCGGTGAACACGTCCACTTGCTGGAAGGCGCGGGCTTTCATCGTGAGGTCCTGTCGACGGAGGTGGTCAGAGCGATTCGCGAATGGCAGCGGCCAGGGCGGCCATGCCGGTGTTGATCTGCTCTACGGTGGCGGTCACAAACGACAGGCGCAGCGTGCTTTCGTTGGCGTCTTGCGCATAGAAGGCAAAGCCCGGTACAAAGGCCACGCCTTTGTCGACGGCTTTTTCCAGCAGTGGCGCGGCTTTGAGGCCCTTGGGCAGTTGCACCCACAGGAACATGCCACCCACCGGGCGATTCCAAGTCAGGCCAAGTCCTGCCATTTCGCGGTCGAGCGCAGCCAGCATGGCTTCGCATTGCTGTTTGTAGAGGGCGCGGATGGTGGGCACATGGCGGTCGATGAAGCCGTCCTTGAGCACCTCGGCCACCACGCGCTGGTTGAAACTGGGCGTGTGCAGGTCGGCCGCTTGTTTGGCTTGCAGCAGTTTGGGGTACAGCGCCTTGGGTGCGACCAGATAGCCTAGGCGCAAACCTGGGGCCAGGATCTTGGAAAACGAGCCGAGGTACACGCTGCCTTCGGGGTGTCGCGAACTCAGCGAGGGTGCGGGCGGTGCGTCAAACCACAACTCGCCGTAGGGGTTGTCTTCGATGATGGGCAGGCCGGTTTCGATGGCCACCTGGGCCACGGCGGCGCGGCGCTCTTCGGTCATGGTGCGGCCAGTTGGGTTTTGGAAATTGGGCAGCAGGTACACAAAGCGGGCCTTGTCAGTGCCGGTGCCGACTTTGGCGCGCAGGTCGGCCGCGTCGACGCCGTGGTCGTCGCTGTCCACGCTCACCACGTTGGGCTCCATCGGGGTGAAGGCTTGCAAGGCGCCCAGGTAGGTGGGCGTCTCCACCAAAATGCGGCTGCCCGCGTCGATCAGGATCTTGGCCAGCAGGTCCAGGCCTTGCTGGCTGCCGGTGGTGATCAGCACCTGGTCGGGGCTCACGCTCATGCCTTGCTTGCGCAGGTCTTGTGCCACCCATTCGCGCAAGGGGCCGTAGCCTTCGCTGGCGGCGTATTGCAAGGCGGCTTTGCCGTCATCTTTGAGCACGCGCTCGCTGGCTTCGCGCATCGCGTCGATCGGGAAGGTCAGGGGCGATGGCAGGCCGCCCGCAAAGCTGATGATGCCGGGCTTTTCGGTGACTTTGAGGATCTCGCGGATCACCGAAGGGTTCATCTTTTCGGCACGGCGGGCCAGGTTCCAGTTCATCGCATGTTCTCCATTGGAAACGGTGTGTTTGATCGGGTGTTGGGGGCATGGCTTACGCGCTTCCCCATGAAGGTGGTCGGCACCATCAGCAGGGCAAAGCCCTGCGCCATCGCATCCAGCGATTCTCCCAGCAAACGGATGGCGGTCAGCAGGGCCATGAAAACGAGCGGCAATGGGGTTGGCTTCAAGTGCCGTGGGGCTTGCCAAAGGTGTGTCATGTTGCACATGTGGAAAGCCTCAGGGCGTGCTTTGACGCAAACTGTAGAGGATCCACAGCGCTGTAGCGATCAGGGCCAAGGACATGCAGCGGTTGAACATCAACAGTCTGCGGCCGTGTGCCAGCCAGTGACGCAGCAGGGAGCCTGCAAGCGCATAAGTCAGGTTGCTGGCAAAACCATAGACCACCATGATGGGCAGCAAGACCAGCGTGCGGGTGGTGGCGTCTTCGCGTCCGGCAACCCAGCCCGCCACGATGGCCAGGGCCAGCATCCAGGCTTTGATGTTGAGAAATTGCATGCCCACGCCCTGGATGAACCCGACCTGCAGTTTTTGGCTGTCGGCTTGCTGCAAACTGCCGCTGAGCCACAAACGTGAAGCCAGCCAAAACAGATAGGCCGTGCCCAATGCCACGATGGCCAGTCGCAAAGGAGGAAAGGCCACCACCAAACCGCCCAGGCCTGTAGCGCACAGGGCGAACAAAATGCCCCAGCCCACAGGCACGGCACACACGAAGCGCAAGGCATGCCGCAGGCCGTGGTTGGCCGCCATGGCGGTGGACAAGGTGGTGTTGGGCCCCGGTGTGAAGCTGCTCACCGTGGCGAGCACCAGCAGGGCGCTGAGTTCGGCAGAGGTCATGACGACGGTGACCTGTTTTCAGCGTGCACTCAGGGTTTCCCAGCGTTCCAGGGCGTGCATCAGCAAGTCATCGATCTCGGTGTCGCGCTTGAACAGTTGCTGGGCCAGCCCCGGATCGCGTTGGTAAATGCTGCCATCGGCCAGCTGGGCTCGGGCATCGGCTTGCTCTTTTTCCAAAGACTCGATTTGTGCAGGCAGGCCATCGAGTTCGCGTTGCTCTTTGTAGCTGAGCTTACGGGTAGCAGCGGCGGGCACGGACGCCGATGGGGCAGCGCCAGGTGTAGCGACAGGCGCCGTGGGTGTTTGTGTGGCGTTTCGCTGCGCCGATTGCGCGGCAATGGCCTGAGCGCGTTGCGATTGTGTCAGCCAGTCCTGCACCGAGCCCTCGTATTCGCGCCAAAAGCCTGGTTGGTTGGGCGCACTTTCGCAGGCGATGATGCCGGTGACCACGTTGTCCATGAAGGCCCGGTCGTGACTGACTAGGAACACGGTGCCCTCGTAGGTTTGCAGCAACTCTTCCAGCAATTCCAGGGTTTCGATGTCCAGATCGTTGGTCGGTTCGTCCAGCACCAGCACGTTGGCCGGGCGGGCAAACAGGCGGGCCAGCAGCAGGCGGTTGCGTTCGCCACCTGACAAGGAGCGCACCGGTGAGGTGGCCCGGGCGGGCGAGAACAGGAAGTCGCCCAGGTAGCTTTTCACGTGCTGGCGCTTGTTGCCGATCTCGATCCACTCGCTGCCGGGGCTGATGAAGTCTTCCAGCGTGGCGTCCAGGTCGAGCGCGTCGCGCATCTGGTCAAAGTAAGCCACCTCCAGCTTGGTGCCACGGCGCACTTCGCCGCTGTCGGCTTCGAGTTCGCCCAGGATCAGTTTGAGCAAGGTGGTTTTGCCTGCACCGTTGGGGCCCAGCAGGCCGATTTTGTCGCCCCGCAACAAGGTGCCTGTGAAGTTCTGGATGATGGTGCGCACCGATCCATCGGGCTGGGTGAAGCTTTTGCTCACATCGGTCAGCTCGGCCACCAGCTTGCCGCTTGGAACGCCTGAGGCCACTTCCATTTTGACGTTGCCGACCTTTTCACGGCGTGCCGCACGCTCACTGCGCAGGTTCTGCAGACGTGTGATGCGGCTTTGGCTGCGTGTGCGGCGCGCTTCCACACCTTTGCGGATCCAGACCTCCTCTTGCGCCAGCAGCTTGTCGGCCTTGGCCTGAATCACGGCTTCCTGGGCGAGTTGTTCTTCTTTTTGGATTTGGTATTGGGCATAGTTGCCCGGATAGGGGCGCAGCTTTCCTCTGTCCAATTCCACAATGCGTGTCGCAATGCGGTCCAGAAAAGCGCGGTCGTGGGTGATGGCGATCACGCTGCCCTTGAAGTCGATCAGCAGGTCTTCCAGCCAGGTGATCGCGTTCAGGTCCAGGTGGTTGGTGGGCTCGTCTAATAAGAGGACATCCGGACGTGTGACCAAGGCTTGGGCCAAGGCCACGCGTTTTCGCATGCCGCCCGACAGTGATTGCACGATCGCTCTGGGGTCCAGTTGCAAGCGCTGAAGGGTTTCATCGACGCGTTGTTCCCAGCCCCAGCCGTCCATGGATTCGATTTGGCTTTGCAGCGTATCCAGATCTCCGCGGCTGTGGGTGTAGTCCTCAATCCACTGGACCACATCGGCCAAGCCTTCGCGCACAGCTTCAAAGATGGTGTGCTCAGGCTTCAGGATGGGCTCTTGGGCCACATAAGCAATGCGGATGCCTTGCTGAATATGCAAGGAGCCGTCGTCAGGGCGCTCCATGCCTCCCAGGATCTTCAGCAGGGAGGACTTGCCTGTGCCGTTACGGCCGATCAGGCCAATGCGTTCGGATGTTTCCAGAGAGAAGTCTGCGTGATCCAGGAGTGCCACATGGCCAAAAGCCAGCGATGCGTTCAAGAGTGTGAGTAAAGCCATGAGCCCATTATCCGGGGCGCAGCTGCAAAAGTTTGCTGAAAAATTCAAAAAGCTTGTTGGGGTCTAAAAACTGTGTCATAATCGAAGGCTTCGTTGCACACAAAGCAGCTTTCGCAAGAAAGCAAACGCAGGGCAGTGAAGAAGTTTTTGGAAAGATCTGAATGGTCGAAAAAATTTTCAAAAACTTGACGCGGCGATAAAAACTGTGTCATAATTCAAGGCTTCGCTGATCGCAGCGAGGTAAGAGCAAGGTAATGCAAATTGCCTTGGGTTCTTTAAAAATATACAGCCGATAAGCGTGGGCGTTTGATGGTGATTGCCAAGTTCTTCGGAACTTAGCTTTAATTAGCTAACAAACGCTCATGAAGT